>Ga0302347_1000323_pt1 | contig 83097 bp, 73 predicted proteins | sample PhyWR1_FD_202178 | JGI IMG/M metagenome (GOLD analysis project Ga0302347, IMG submission 202178) | Leaf surface microbial communities from wheat plants in UC Gill Tract Community Farm, Albany, California, United States - DLSL W.R1 (v2)... | ecosystem: Host-associated > Plants > Phyllosphere >... | reverse complement strand
TGATGGGCGTGGCATCGAGCAGCAGGTCGCGACCCTTGAAATTCACTTCGCACATGGGCAGGCGAAAGCCTTTATCGATCAGGGTACGGGCCAGGTCAGGGGCCGCGAACAGATTCGACAACGGCTCACCGGTGGGGTCGCTGCCATAAAGATCCGTCAGCCCGGGGTTGGCCAGCAGCACGCAGCCGTCGGGATCCACCGCCATCACCGGGTCGCTCATCGCGGCCAGCAAGGCCTCCAGTTGCAGGCGGCGGCGCTGGCCCGGGAGGATGTCCACCAGGTCCACAGCCTGCACCCCTGCTACCCCCAGCAAGGCGTGGTGGAGTTCCTCCAGCACTTTTTGCGACAGAGTGGGTGCATCGATATAGACATTCGGCGGGCTCATCTCCACCGCGTCCAGGTTGAGATTGCGCGCGCCCAGCAGCATCAGGATTTCCTGGGTGATGCCGACGCGGTCTTTGAAGGTAACGTGAATTCGCATGGCCTGGCACTCCCTGACAGCAAACAACGAGGGGCGGCACGCCCTGTGCCGCCCCCCGGGCAGAATCAATGTCGTGAAGCGGCCATCAGTCGGTCTGGCAAGCCAGGTCCGCAGCCTCCTGCTTGTTGCGCAGCACCGTGCGATAGCCCAGGCCCAGCACCACAAACCACACCGGCACCATGTACAGCGCCTGGCGAGTGTCATCTTCCAGCGCCAGCAAAGTCAGGATAAACACGAAGAAGGTCAGGCACACCCAGACCATGAACTTGCCACCCGGCATTTTGTACTTCGAGGCACGGTGCAGGTGATCGCGCTTTTTACGATAGGCCAGGTAGGACAGCAGGATCATGGTCCACACAAACATGAACAAGGTGGCCGATACCGTGGTGATCAGGGTGAAGGCCTCCATCAGGTTGGGCACCACATAAATCACCAGCGCGCCCGCCAGCAGACAGATGCAGGAGAAGATCAGGCCATTGGACGGTACCGCACGGCTCGACAGGTTCTTGAACTTGCTCGGCGCGTCGCCATCCATTGCCAGACCGAACAGCATGCGGCTGGTGGAGAACACACCGCTGTTGGCCGAAGACGCTGCCGAGGTCAACACCACGAAATTGATGATGCCTGCGGCTGCGGGCAAACCGGCGAGCATGAACAGTTCAACGAACGGGCTTTTGTCAGCCACCACATCACGCCACGGGGTGACCGCCAGGATCGCAATCAGCGCAAACACGTAGAACATGATGATACGCAGCGGAATCGAGTTGATCGCCCGCGGCAGGTTGCGCTCCGGGTTTTTGGTCTCCGCCGCAGTGGTGCCCACCAGCTCGATGCCGACAAAGGCAAACACGGCAATCTGGAAACCGGCGAAAAAGCCCATCAGCCCATGGGGGAACATGCCGCCGTCATTCCACAGGTTGGCCAGCGATGCCGAATTGCCGGTGGGTGACTGAAACGCCGTGGTCACCATATACAGCCCGGTGCAGACCAGTGCGCAAATGGCCACGATCTTGATCATGGCAAACCAGAACTCCAGTTCGCCGAACATCTTCACCGTGATCAGGTTCAGTGACAGCAGCAACGCGACGCAGCCGATGGCAGGCAGCCATAACGGGATATCGGGGAACCAGAAATGGGTATAGCCGGAGATCGCGATCACATCGGCAATGCCGGTCACAATCCAGCAGAACCAGTAGGTCCAGCCGGTGAAGTATCCGGCCATGGGGCCCAGCAGGTCTGCGGAGAAGTCGATAAAGGATTTGTACTTGAGGTTGGACAGCAACAGCTCGCCCATGGCACGCATCACGAAAAACAACATAAAGCCGATGATCATGTAGACGAAGATGATCGAGGGACCGGCGAGGCTGATGGTCTTGCCCGAGCCCATGAACAGACCGGTACCGATGGCCCCGCCAATGGCGATCAGCTGGATATGGCGATTGGACAGGCTGCGTTGCAGCTCCGGTTCCTGGGTATCAGGTCGGTGAATTTGCATGAATCATCCTCTTTATTGTTCTTGTACGGGGTCCCTGGACCAGATAAACATCATGTTTACCCAGAGCGGACAAAGGGACATGAGCACGTTCTGTGCCAGCACCGTACAAGAGGTCAAGCGGGCCGTTTATGCGCCGTGGAGTCTGTTTGTGTGTAATGGAATCACTCCACAAATAAGCGTTTGCGGGTGGTTCAGTGGAGCGCGGGTACTGTAAACCATGGTCCGACTGAAGTTGTAACGAAATCAGTACATTGGAGCGTATTCGTACCGTGGGCGGCCGAAAGTCGCTTTTATTGTGGGAGCGGGCTTGCTCGCGATGGCATCACCTCAAACGACCTGCAAGGCCCCGTTGCCTGTATCGCGAGCAAGCCCGCTCCCACAGGGGATGCGCCTCAAGCGCTCCTTTTCAACGGCATGCGCAATTCAACCCGCAAACCATCGGGCTGGCTGTCGAATCTCAGTTCACAGCGGCAACGCTCGACAATCGCCTGAACAATCGCCAGGCCCAGGCCGCAGCCGTTGCTGTTGCCATTGCGCCAGAAGCGCTGGGTCATGTGTTGCAGGGTTTCGGCAGGGATACCGGGGCCGTGGTCACGGACCTGGTATTTAACCTGTGAACCTTCAACGGCCACGGTCAACTCCACCCGGGTGCCCGCCGGGGTATGACGCAAGGCGTTGTCCAGCAAGTTGCGCAGCGCAGCGATGGCCAGTACCGACGGTACTTCAAGCGCCGTGTCCGGGAGATCGGGCGGCAGCTGCAGGCAGATACGCTCACCATCGCCAGCCGCCGCATCGTGCACCGCGAAATGCGCCACCTGTGCGGCCGAACAATTGACCCCGTCGTCAAACGACAGGCTGCCCTCGACCCGCGCCAGCAACAGCAATTGCTCCAGGGTGCGGTGCAGGCGGTCGGCACCGGCCTCGGCATGGGCCAGTGACTGTTCGCGGGCCTCGCCGTCGGTCATGCGCGCCACTTGCAGGTGGGTCTTGATCGCGGTCAGCGGGCTGCGCAGCTCGTGGGCCGCATCGCCGGTCAGGCGGCGTTCACGCTCGATGGTCTTGGCGATACGGGCAAACAGCTGGTTCTGTGAATCGAGCAGCGGTTTCAGTTCGCCGGGCAACGGTGAAATGTGCAACGGCTGCAACGAATCGGCATCACGCCGCATCAGGGCATCGCGCATGCGGTTGAGTGGCGCCAGCCCCTGGCCGATCCCCAGCCACAGCAGCAGTAAGCAGACGATCAATGCCATGCCCACCGGCACCGAGGCCGCCAGCAGCACCGACAGGTTCAAGGCCTCGCGCTCGACCTGGCGATCGGCCGTGGTGATACGCACATCGCCACGGTCCAGGGTGAAAGTGCGCCAGGTCGCGCCATCGATGACCTGATCATGAAAACCCGCCGCCTGGGATTGCATCGGCTGGTCAGGGTTGTTGTGGCTGCGGGCCAGAACCTCGCCGCGCAGCGAACTGACCTGGCAGGCCATGCCGCCGGGGATGGTCAGTTGCTCGGCACTGAAATGGGTGCCCTCGCCCTTGACCGGCAATTGCGGCAGCTGCTCCAGCAACCCGGCGACCATGCGAGCCGAAGCCACCAGGCGCTGGTCGAGGGAGAACATCATCTGCTGACGCAGGTCGCTGAGCATCCAGGCCGCAGCCAGAGCCCACACCAGCACAAACGCCGAACCGATGGTCAGGCTCAGACGCAGACGCAAGCTCATCGTGCTTCGGACTCTGCGCTGTCGGCCGGGCCCAGGCGATAGCCCAGGCCACGCACGGTCTCAACGATACCGTTACCCAATTTGCGTCGCAGATGATGGATATGCACGTTCAAGGCGTTGCTTTCCAGCTCGTCGCCAAAACCATAGATGCTGTCCTTGAGTTGCTCGCTGGACAGCACCCGTCCACGGTTGTGCAGCAAGGCTTGCAGCAGCGCCTGCTCGCGACGGGACAAGTCCACCGGCTGGCCGCCCAGAAGGGTCACGCGGCTGCTGGGGTCGTAGGTCAGGCTGCCATGTTCGATCAGGTTGACGCTGCGCCCGGCCACCCTGCGCAACAAGGTATGCAGGCGGGCAGCGAGTTCACGCAGGTCGAAGGGCTTGAGCAGGTAGTCATCGGCACCGGCCTGCAGGCCGTCGACACGGTCGGTGACCGAGTCACGGGCGGTCAGGATCAGCACCGGCAATTCAAGGCCCTGCTGGCGCAACTGCTGCAGCAGCTTGAGGCCATCTTCATCGGGCAGGCCCAGGTCGAGCACCATGACGTCGAACTCGGCAGCCTTGAGCATGGCCCGTGCTGCGGCGGCGGTACTCACATGCTCAACCGTCAGCCCCTGTGCCGTCAGCCCGGCCTTGATGCCGCTGGCAATCAGTTCGTCGTCTTCGCAAACCAGTACATGCATGCTGATACCCGCGTAAATAAGCCGATTAAAAGGTCATGGGATTAAGGCCCGATTATGCCTGGGCAAACCGTGGCTCGTGGCACTGTGCGCGGTGCGGATAGTGCCTATTTATGTAACGCACTCGCACTCCAATCCATCCCTAAGCTGGAGATCGCCTCGCCAACAACCTGAAGGAACTTCACATGCTGGCACCCAGTGATGAGTTTTCGTGGCTCTTCGAAGGGCTCCCCACCTACACCACACTTCATCAAAAAGGCATGCGTCTTTACGACCTTGGCGCCTTTGAACATGCCCGGCAGTTTTTGCAATTACCCGCGACGGTGGGCGATGCCGAGGCTCAGTTTGCACTGGCCAGCATCATCGAGCATAGCCCTACTGAAATCTCGTCCCAGATCACCACGCTCAGGCGACAAATTGCAGGGATAACGCAAATCAGTCGCCAGAAAGAGCATCACTGGCACCTGGTAACACAGGCCTCACAGATGATCGAAAGACTGCAGATCACCCTCAAGGCGCAGTATATGCCCCTCTACGAGGCTGCCGCGGAGCACGGCAATATTGACGCGATGCTGCGTCTGGGTGGTGATGCGTGGAACGCAAAAGTGCGCGTACAGCTCGAAAGCGGCTTGCGAGTCCATACCCCCGAAGCACTGCTGGACATGTATGCCTTGACCAGGGATTTGAACTGGCTAAAGCATTCGGCGGCATCAGGACATGCCATCGCTCAATACTTGCTGGCAACCCTCTACGATAAAAACCCAACAATGCTGGCCAGCACCGAAGATCCCCAAGAAGTCATCTATGAGCTGATCAGAAGCTCAGCCTATGGTGGATATCCTCCTGCCATGAACTGGTTTGCGAACCGCATTGAAAACCGCCGGAACTTTGCGCTTATTCAACACTGGATACTCAAGGAAGCCCAGGCCGGCAGCATCAATGCTGTCCAGCAATATGGCCTGGCCCTGACCGGCATGAACAGCGATGGCACCCATAACGATACCGTCAGCGGTTTCGAAGCCGATTACACAGGGGGGTATGCCCTGTTATGGCTGGTCAACCAGGTAAAGGGCCGGGGGAGCAATCCCTATAATATCCAGGACAAACTCCATCATCTTGAGTCGGAGCTGGGCCCGGCCCAAGTCATTACCGCCAAAGAGATTGCCCATGAGTGGCGTGAGCACTACCCGCTGCTGTCCGAATTCCGCCTGCGCGCCTGCTTGCTCTAAGCCCTCAACCGGCTTGAACCTCTCGCGTATTAACACTCGGTTAATCAACGCCCGCCAAGGTGTGGCGTATCCGTACACTCCAAGGTTGGGCGCATGTCTCGTTTGTTTATCTTTCTCCTGCTGCTGGTCGCCGGTTTTAGCCAGGCGCATGCCAGTGAAGATCCGTTTGCACAAAAGCCGGACTTCCTTCCGGTCGCCAAGGCGTTTGTGTTCAGCAGCGAAGATCTGCCCTCTGGTGAAACCCGCCTGCAGTGGAAAATAGCCGACAAGTACTATTTGTATCAAAAACGCTTCAAGTTTGACGGGCTGGATGCCGCACACACACCCGAGTTGCCTAAAGGGCTGGAACACAGCGATGAGTTTTTTGGCGCCACAGAGGTGTATCGCGACAACGTTGCGCTAGTGATTCCGGCAGGTGCCAGCGGTCAGGTCAAGGTCAGCTGGCAAGGCTGCGCCGATGCCGGCCTGTGCTATCCGCCACAAAGCCGGACCATCGATTTGGGCGGCATGCAATCTGCCGCAGCGCAGGGTCAGGCCCAGGACCAGTCGCTGGCGGCCACCTTACAGCAGCGCTCCCTGGGCTGGAGCCTGCTGCTGTTCTTCGGCCTGGGCCTGCTGCTGGCCTTTACGCCTTGCTCGCTGCCCATGCTGCCGATTCTGGCCGGGCTGGTGGTGGGCAGTGGCGCCACGGCCGGGCGCGGTTTTGCCGTGGCCGGCAGTTATGTGATCAGCATGGCGCTGGTGTATGCCGGGCTGGGCGTGCTGGCGGCCCTGCTCGGCGCCAACTTGCAGGCGTTGCTGCAACAACCCTGGTTGCTGGGTAGTTTTGCTGCCCTGTTCGTAGTGCTGGCACTGCCAATGTTTGGTTTTTTTGAACTGCAACTGCCTGCCGGCCTGCGTGACCGCCTGGAAAGCGCCGGGCGTGGCCGCAAGGGCGGCAGCTTGCTGGGTGCGGGTATTCTGGGTGCCCTCTCTGGCCTGCTGGTGGGCCCCTGCATGACCGCACCGCTGGCCGGTGCCCTGTTGTATATCGCGCAAAGCGGCAACGCCGTTGAAGGTGGCCTGGTGCTGTTTGTGATGGGCCTGGGCATTGGCGTGCCGTTGTTGCTGCTGGTCACCATGGGCAGCCGTTTCCTGCCCAAGCCCGGTGCGTGGATGAACCTGATGAAAGGCCTGTTCGGCTTTTTGTTCCTGGGTACTGCGCTGTTGCTGGTACGCCCGGTCCTCGATGAATCCTTGTGGGTCGGTTTGTGGGGCGTGCTGCTGGTCGTTCTGGCGTCCAGCCTGTGGCAACAGGCACAGGCATTCCTTCGCGCCAAACCGCTGTTCCGCCCGCTCAGCCTGCTGGCCGGCCTGTGGGGCAGCCTGTTGCTGGTGGGAGCGGCCGGGGGCGGGACCGAGCTGTGGCAACCGCTGCAGGTGTATACCGCCACAACCGTGGCGGGGAGCACGACAAACTCCGCCCATGACGCCTTTATCACCCTCAAGGACCCGGCCAGCCTGGACCGCGAGCTGGCAGATGCCAAGGCAGCAGGCCAATGGGTGATGCTCGACTACTACGCCGACTGGTGCGTGTCATGCAAGGTCATGGAGAAGCAGGTATTTGCCAAACCCCAGGTGATGGATGCCCTGCAAGGCGTGCGCCTGTTGCGTCTTGACGTGACCGCCGATAATGTCGCCAGCCGCGAGCTGCTCAGCCGCTATCAAGTACCCGGCCCGCCCAGTTTTGTCTGGATCGGCCCCAATGGTGTTGAGCGGCGCGGACAACGCATCACTGGCGAAGTCAACGCCCAGACCTTTTTGAATAACTGGAACGCCACTCGGGAACTCCTCTAAATGCTGACCCTGACCATCGGTTCGTTTGCGCTGGCCATCAACCACTTGCTGCTGATACTGGCCCTTGCCCTAGCGACACTGGTGGGGTGGCGTGTGGCCAAACGCGGTGGAGAAAACCCCGAATCAGTGCTGTTCAGCCTGTTCTTACTGGGTTTGCTGAGCGCACGCATCGGCTTTGTGCTCAGCTACTGGCGCTACTTCAAGGACGACCCACTGCAAATTCTCGACCTGCGCGATGGCGGTTTTTTACTGTGGCCGGGGTTGGTGGCGGTACTGCTGGGTGGGCTTATCTGGGGCTGGCGCCGCGCCGGTTTGCGTCGCCCGCTGGGTTGGGGGTTGGCCAGCGGGCTGGCGTTCTGGCTGCTGGCCAGCCTGTCGTCCAGCCTTTACGAAAAAGGCACGCGCCTGCCGGAAATGGTATTGCGCAATGCCAATGGCGAGTCGGTGCAGTTGAGCAGCTATCAGGGCGGCCCGCTGGTGATCAATCTGTGGGCCACCTGGTGCCCGCCGTGCCGGCGCGAAATGCCGGTGCTGCAAAACGCCCAGCATCAACATCAAAACGTGACCTTCCTGTTCGTCAATCAGGGCGAGAGCATGCAGAGCGTCAGCACCTTCCTTGAAACCCAGGGTCTGAACCTCAGCAACGTGCTGTTCGACAGCGGCGGCCAGTTGGCACAAAAAGTCGGTTCGATGGCCCTGCCGACTACGCTGTTCTACAGCGCTGATGGTCGACTGCTGGGCAGTCATTTGGGCGAGCTGTCAAAAGCCAGTCTGGCCCGGGCCATGGAGCCTTTCAATCTGAACCATTCAATGTCGGCCCAACAGGTCGACCCTGCAAGGAATGAGCAAAAATGTTTAACCGCAAACTGCTAACCCTGGGCATGGCCTCCCTGCTGGGAGCTGCGCTCCTGCAATCGCCTGTATTGCAGGCAGAAGAGCTGCCGCCGGCGATCAAGAAGATTGAAGCCAAGGGTGCAAAAATCATTGGCAGCTTCGATGCTCCCGGCGGCTTGCGTGGCTATGCCGCCCAGTACCAGAACCGTGGCATGGCGCTGTACCTGACCCAGGACGGTAACGTTCTGGTGGGTAATTTGTATGATGCCGACGGCAAAGACCTGAGCCTGGCGCCGCTGCAAAAGCTGGTGTACGAGCCGATGGCCAAGCAGGTCTGGGGCGAAATGGAGAAGAGCAACTGGATTGCCGACGGCAAGGCGAATGCACCGCGTATCGTGTACTTGTTCAGCGACCCCAACTGCCCGTACTGCAACATGTTCTGGGAGCAGGCCCGCCCTTGGGTTGACTCGGGCAAAGTGCAATTGCGCCATATCATGGTGGGCATCATCCGCGAAGACAGCCCGGCCAAATCTGCCGCCCTGCTGGCCGCCAAGGACCCGCAGCAAGCCCTGCACGAACACGAAAAAGCCGGCAAGGCCAGTAGCCTCAAGCCCCTGGCCAAAATCCCGGCTGACATTCAAGCCAAGCTCGATGCCAATGCCAAGTTGATGGAAGAGCTGGACGTGGCCGCCACCCCGGCCATTTTCTACCAGGACGCACAAGGCAACCTGCAACAGCAGCAAGGCGCGCCATCGCCGGAGAAACTGGTCCAGATCCTGGGGCCCAAGTAAAACCCGAGGGCTGCGATCGCGCTACAAAGCGTTCGCAGCCCACGCCGATGCTGGCGTGAGGCATGTCTCAGTTCACCACCTGCAGCGCTATTAATTCTATTTCTCAATTGACAATCATTATCATTAAGCCTAGCTTGTGAACAGCTGTGTAGGACGCCTCCCACGAAGAGGTCCTCACTCACTCATTCGCAGCAGGTGATCTCCATGACGGAACCAATGTCCACAGGCAAGTGCGACTCACCCCTACTTCAAGCCTTTGTTGATAACCGACTGGTCCTGGTCAAAATCGCAGCCCGCATAACGGGCTGCCGATACCGGGCTGAAGATGTGGTTCAGGATGCCTTCTTCCGTTTGCAGTCCGCACCGCAGATCACTTCATCGTTCAAGGCACAACTGAGCTACCTGTTCCAGATCGTGCGTAACCTGGCAATTGACCACTACCGCAAGCAGGCGCTGGAGCAAAAATACTCCGGCACCGAAGAAGAAGGCATGAACGTGGTGATCCACGGCGCCTCCCCGGAAACCTCGCTGATCAATTTCTCGACTCTGGAACATATCGCGGTGGCACTCACCGAGCTGCCAAGCCGTACCCGTTATGCCTTCGAGATGTATCGCCTGCATGGCGTACAGCAAAAAGATATTGCCAAGGAACTGGGCGTATCTCCCACCCTGGTCAACTTCATGATCCGCGATGCCCTGATCCATTGCCGCGCAGTGTCGGGCACCCACGCAGATACCTACGCGCGGCGTTGATACAACCGGGCTTGCACCTTCCTACATCTCAACCACGGCAATTTTGTAAGGCGCAAAAATCGCCTTCAACTGGCCGTTGTCGCGCAGCTTTTGCAGCATTTGTGCAAACTGCTGACTCTGGATCGGTGCCTGTGGCCGCAACAGGGCGAAGTGACGATAAGTCTGATCGATACGCTCTGACACCATCACCTTCGCCTTGGCCTGCGGGTCGCAGCCCAGCATGTCGATCAGGTTGGAACGTGTCATCAAGGCAATATCCGCCCGCCCCCTCAAGACCATCAATAAATTGCTTTCGTGGGAATAGGTCAGGGTTGCGCCGAAGGTCTCGGTGAGAAATTTCGGCGAGGCGTTGAACCCGGCAAAAGCATAGTGATAGCCGCTATGCAGGGCGAGGCGCTTGCCCTTGAGGTCATCAAAATAGCCTTGTTCACGGTCAGGATGCTGCCGGGCAACAAACACTTCAGCGTCTTCCAGGCCCATATCAACTGCAGCATAGGAGAACGCCTGCCAGCCCCAGGCCGGGTTCTCGAACATCAGCATGTCCACCCGCCCACGCTCGAAGTCACGCACACGCCGGGCAATGGAACTGGGCACAAGGACAAAGCGGTAGTCGCCTTGCAACTGGTTGAGGGCTGCAAGCAGTTGCGACAACAGGCCCGTGTCGGTGCCGCGCTCGGGACGTACGATATAAGGCGGAAAGTGCGCAGCTCCAACCCTGATTTCCTGAATCGCCCACACCGGTGCCAGCCAGCCCATTCCCAGGGTCAGCAACAGGCTGTGGGCCAATTGAATTGGCGAACACTTCAAAACCATACACACCTGACGCCGTTCATGGCTGGAACTTATTGATCGACACACGACCTGAGATCGGGCACGCACACCATTAAAGCGCATATAGACTAGCAAGCAAGGGGTCGACTGGCCCACTACAAAATAAGCACCGTGCTCAGTGTTTTAGCTACGCTCCAACTTCAACGCCGATGCTGTTAAAGGAAGCTGCACATGCCTCACTGGCTGGTAATTGACCTAGAAGCCACTACCGATGATGGCGGCTGGCCCCTGGAGGAAATGGAAGTGATCGAAATCGGCGCCAGCGTGGTCACCCGCGCAGGTCGTGAGGTGGATCATTTTCAGCGATTTATTCGCCCGCAACGTCGTCCGCTGTTGACCCCTTTCTGTCGGCAACTGACCCGCATCACCCAGGCCAAGATTGATGCCGCTGCATCGATGCCTTTGGTTTGGGAGCAATTTGAACGCTGGCTCGGCCAGCACCTGCCCAAGCTTGAAGGCTGGGCCAGCTGGGGCGAGTACGACCGAAAACAACTGGAACAGGAATGGCAGCACAAACAACTGCACAGCGCCCTGCAGCAATTGCCGCATATGAACCTCAAGCAGCAATTTGCCAGGGCCCGCCAGTTAAAGCAGCCGCTGGGCCTGAACAGCGCGTTGCAACTGGCCGGAATGCAATTCAATGGTCAACAGCACCGGGCCCTGGAAGATGCCCGTAATACTGCGCGTTTATTGCCCCTGGTGCTCAAGGGGTGACGGCCATAAAAGGGCGTGACGGGATAAAACCGCTTCTGCATACTGGCCAGCCCTTTTTAGCCCATTCCGAGGAATCGCCATGTTTAAAGTCAACGAATACTTCGACGGCACCGTCAAGTCGATTGCCTTCGCCCAAACCGAAGGCAAGGCCACCATTGGCGTCATGGCTGCAGGTGAATACGAGTTCGGCACCGCCGAGCGTGAAATCATGCACGTGGTCTCGGGCGAGCTGAGCGTCAAGTTGCCGGGCAGCAGCGAATATGAAACCTTCAAGACCGGCAGCCAGTTCAACGTGCCGGCCAACAGCAAGTTTCAGCTCAAGGTCGCAGTGGATACCGCCTACCTGTGTGAGTACCGCTAAATCTCCCTCTGGCAGCAACTGTCTTGATGCTGCCATGTGGGAGCGGGCTTGCTCGCGATACAGACGACCCGGTCTGTCTGTTGAATCGCGTTGATGCCATCGCGAGCAAGCCCGCTCCCACAGCTACACCCCTACGTTGAACTGCAACGCCGCCAACCGTGCATACAGCGGATTGGCGGCGATTAATTGGGCATGGGTGCCGATGGCGACCAGCTTGCCCTGATCCATTACCGCGATACGATCAGCGTTTTGCACGGTGGCCAGACGGTGGGCAATCACCAGCGTGGTACGGCCTTGCATCAGGCTCGGCAAAGCCTGCTGGATCAGATGCTCGCTTTGGGCATCCAGGGCACTGGTGGCCTCATCCAGCAACAGGATCGGCGCATCCACCAGCAACGCCCGGGCAATCGCCAGACGCTGGCGTTGACCGCCCGACAAGCCCAGGCCGCCATCACCCAAGTGGGTTTTGTAACCCTCGGGCATTTGCAGGATAAAGTCGTGGGCGTGGGCAATTCGCGCCGCAGCCTGGACCTGCTCATCGCTGGCCCCGGCATTGCCATACCGGATGTTGTCTTCAATGGTGCCGAAAAACAGCGCAGGTGTTTGCGACACCAGGGCAAAACAACGACGCAGGTCTTGCGGGTCAAGCTGAGTGATCGGCTGCCCTTCAAGCAGGATTTGCCCTTGTTGCGGATCGTAAAAGCGCAGCAACAAATCGAACAATGTTGACTTGCCCGCCCCGGAAGGGCCGACCAGCGCCAGGGTTTCTCCCGCATTGATCGTCAGGCTCAGGCCATCGATCGCATGGCTTTCGGGCCGTGAAGGGTAAGCAAAGCGCAAGTTTTCAAGCTGCAAATTGCCCTTCACCCGTGCGGGTAACACGCGCAAATCCGTGCTCGGTGGCAGGATCAAGCTTTTCGCCTGCAACAGCTCGGCAATTCGCTCGGCCGCGCCCGCCGCCTGTTGCAACTCGCCAATCACTTCGCTCAGGGTGCCGAATGCGCTGCCCACCACCAGGCTGTAAAACACAAAGGCGGCCAGCTCGCCGCCGGTGATGCGCCCGGCGATCACGTCCATGCCGCCGACCCACAGCATCACCCCCACGGCGCCCAGCACCAGCAAGATCACCAGCGTGATCAACCACGCCCGTTGCAGGATGCGTTTGCGGGCAGTGGCAAACGCCTGCTCCACGGTACTGGCAAAGCGTTGCTGGTCTTGCTGTTGATGGTTATAAGCCTGCACCGTCTTGATCTGGCCCAGGGCCTCGGCGACATAACTGCCGACATCAGCGATACGGTCCTGGCTCTGGCGCGACAGACTGCGCACCCGGCGACCAAAAAACAGGATGGGCACCAGCACCAGTGGCAAGGCCACCACCACGATACTGGTGAGCTTGGGGTTGGTGACAAACAACAGCACCACGCCGCCGATCACCATCAGGCTGTTGCGCAGGAACAACGACAGCGATGAACCGATCACCGACTGCAGCAAGGTCGTATCCGTGGTCAGCCGCGACTGGATTTCCGAGCTGCGGTTGTTCTCGTAGAACCCCGGGTGCAGACCGATCAGGTGATTGAACACCTGGCGCCGAATATCGGCGACCACCCGTTCACCGATCCATGACACCAGGTAAAAGCGCACGAAAGTGCCCACTGACAAGCCCAGCACCAGCAACAGAAAAAAGCCGATGGACTGGTTTAGCAAATGCGCTGACTGGGTCATGAAACCCTTGTCGACCAATAGACGGATGCCCTGCCCCATCGACAAGGTAATACCCGCCGTAACAATCAGCGCCAGCAGGGCGCCAAGAGCCTGCCAACGATAGGGTGCAATAAAATGCGCTGCCAGACGAATGGCGCGGCGATGACGGGATGAAAGCATGGGAGGGTATCCGCAGTGTGGATCAGCGTAAAAAGCCTTACACAGCCTACAACGAAGTTCGCCTAAAACCGGTAAATCTTTCTCACTCGTTTTGAATATGACCTGTCACCACAAACCCTAGACAGTAATGTTCTAAAGTCGGGCTGGAAGTTTCAGGATATTTCTGTTGGACTGGGGTGGTCGCCAAGTTTGTAACAGCTTGGTCATTAAACGGATCTAAAGTAGCGCTACACCCTGATGAGGAGACAGGCCATGGATTTGCAACAGAACGCTCAAGCCGTACCGGTGATTCGTACCCAGCCACAGCAATCTCTGGGGTGCGCGTTTATCGACGAAAATGGTCAGGAGATCCTGATCACCGAGGCGATGATTCATGACGCCTGCCATGAGCTGGAGCAACGCCTGGTCACGCCATCACGCAAGGGCTGATCCTTGCCAACAAGACCCTGTACATGATTAAACAGCATTCGCGTCACTGACCGGCCTTACTGCGTAGGGCCGGTTTTTTTAGGCCTGCACATTCAGACCGGCACGGCGCCCAAGGCTTTTACCAGTTGCTTCAGGGCCACTGAATCACCCGCGATATGCACCGGCAAGCCTTCAATTTCGCGGCGAATCGGGTAGTTTTTGCGCAGTCCGTCGAATGCCAGCTTTTGCTCCTGGACGGTTCCACTCAAACTGCGGCGAAAGTCGGCATCGTCACGGCGCGGGTCGTACACACCGCGACAGAGCATGGCCAGGGCCCATGCCGGGTCGCTGTCAGCACTCAGTTCAACCTTGGCCAGCCAGGGGGACGGCAGCAGGTCGGCCAGTTTGACTTCAGGGCTATGCCCCAGAAAATCGCACAATGCCTGATAAATCTGTGCCGTACCCCGCTGTTTGCCATCCAGGCTGTAGCCGGCAATATGCGGGGTGGCCAGCACGCACAGATCCGCCAGTTCGCGGTCTACTTGCGGCTCACCCTCCCATACATCGAGTACCGCTTGCAGATCATCCCGGCGGGTCAAAACTTCACGCAGCGCGGCATTATCCACCACCGGGCCGCGGCTGGCGTTGATCAGCCAGGTACCCGGTTTCAGCTGTTCCAGCCGCTGCTGATCAAGCAGATGCCAGGTCGGGTAATCGCCGGTCCTGTCCAGCGGCGTATGCAGGCTGAGTACATCGCACTGCTCGATCACGTGCTCAAGGCTGACATAGTCACCGCCCTCGGCCGCCGCCCGCACCGGGTCGCAAACCAGCACATTGAAGCCCAGTGAACGCAAGACGTTGACCAGGCGACCGCCCACTTCACCGGCACCAATCACGCCGTAGGTACGCTGGGTCAAGTCGGCGCCTTCGATTTCAGCCAGCGTCAGCAGGCTGCCGAGCACGTAGTCCACGACGCCACGGGCATTGCAGCCAGGAGCACTGGACCAGTGGATACCAGACTGCTGGAAGTAATCCAGCGCCAGGTGATCAGTGCCGATGGTGCAGGTTCCGACAAACCGCACTGCACTGCCTTCGAGCAGCTCGCGGTCCACTTTGGTCACCGAGCGCACCAGCAAAACATCGGCATCGTGAACGTCTGCACGGTTGATCTGGCGCCCCGGCAAGCGGCGTATTTCACCGAAGTCAGCAAAAAATTCTTCGATCAGCGGAATATTTTCATCAGCAACAATCAACATGGCAGGCTCCTTTCGCGGAGTGGCAGTGTAGGCGTTGTTACGCGCAATGGGCCAGCCGGGTGTGCAGGTACTTGCGGGCACGCTTACAAAGGGCCTACAACTCGCTATTAACTGACCACATGGTCAGGCGTACAATCCCCGGCTTTGCGCGTTTAACCCTGTGGATACAAGCCAGTGAACTCTGTGACTCACCCCCCCTCTTCCCTCCCTGTCAGCCGCCCGGCCCGGGTACGCACCGAGGTGCGCGCGCTGTTGGCGCTGGCATTTCCCATCATCATTTCGCAGATCGCAACCACGGCCATGGGTTTTGTCGATGCCGTGATGGCCGGGCGCGTCGGCCCTCGGGATCTGGCCGCCGTGGCACTGGGCAACTCGATCTGGGTTCCGGTGTTTTTGTTGATGTCCGGCATTCTGCTGGCGACCACGCCCAAGGTCGCCCAGCGGTTTGGCGCCAATGCACACGGCGAAATCGGCCCCATCGTACGCCAGGCACTGTGGCTGGCACTGATTACCGGCCTGTGCGCAGCGTTGATCCTGATCGCGGCCGAGCCGCTATTGCATCTGATGAAGGTCGACCCTGAGCTGATCACCCCCAGCATGGGTTACCTGCACGGGATCGCCAGCGGCATGCCCGCCGTGGGGCTGTATTGCGTGTTGCGTAATTTCAGCGATGGCCTGGGAAAAACCCGGCCAAGCATGATCCTGGGGCTCAGTGCCCTGGCACTGAATATCCCGATCAACTACATCTTCATCTATGGCCACTTTGGCGTCCCGGCCATGGGCGGCGTGGGCTGCGGCTGGGCCACGGCCATTGTGATGTGGTTTATGGCTCTGGGCATGGTGGTCTGGACGTTCAGAGGGGCCATCTACCAGTCGAGTAAGGTCTACAGCCATTTTGAATGGCCAAAATGGGCGATCCTCAAGCGTTTGCTCAGTGTGGGCTTGCCGATTGGCATCGCAGTCTTTGCCGAATCGAGCATTTTTGCGGTGATTGCGCTGTTGATCGGCAGTTTGGGGGCCACGGTGGTGGCGGGCCATCAAATCGCCCTGAACTTCAGTTCGCTGGTCTTTATGATTCCATACTCACTGGGTATGGCGATTACCGTGCGCGTGGGTCAGGCCCTGGGCCGCCAGCAACCGCGCGAGGCACGCTTTGTAGCGGGCGTGGGCATGGGCACCGCACTGGTCTGGGCGGCGATTTCCGCCAGTCTGATCCTGCTGCTGCGTGAGCAGATTGCCACCGTCTACACCGCCGATCCCATGGTGATCGAGGTGGCGACCATGCTGTTGATGTTTGCTGCGCTGTATCAGTTTTCGGACGTGATCCAGGTCACCGCTGCCGGTGCCCTGCGCGGTTATCAGGACACACGAGTGACGATGATCCTGACCCTGTTTGCCTACTGGGGGATTGGTTTGCCGGTGGGCTACGCCCTGGGGCTGACCGACTGGTTCGGCCCGGCCAATGGCCCGAGCGGGCTATGGCAGGGCTTGATCGTTGGCCTGACCTGCGCGGCACTGATGCTGGGTGTGCGGTTGGCGCGCAGTGCGAAAAAACATATCCGCCGCCGCACATAAATGCGGTGGCAGCGGGCTTGCCCGCGATGGCATCAGCGTGGTTTGCCTGACAGACCGTGGCGCCTGCATCGCGAGCAAGCCCGCTCCCACAAGACCGGCGCAATTGCTATGGGCGCCTTCAATCCTGCTTCTTGCGGATCCAGTACAGGTACGTGCCCGCCTCTTCCTGCTGGCCCACCAGTTCATGGTCCAGAAACACGCAGAACTTGGGAATGTCGCGGCGGGTCGAAGGATCCGTCGCAATGACTTTCAACAAGCCACCCGGCGCCAGGTCGCGAATATATTGGTGCAGCATCATCACCGGCTCCGGGCAGTTCAGGCCGGTAGCGTCCAGGGTGCCGTCAACCGGCAGGTCGGTAAAACTCATCACTTACTCCCCGATCAGCGAGATTTGGTTTTTTTAACGTCCAGTCGACGCAAATGGCAGGTCACTTCTTCACGGTCGTGGTACAGCTGCTTGCAGCCGATTTCAACCTGAATGCCGCGTGCCTTGAAACCGTCTGCAATACGGTCGAGCAAACGGCGTACTTCGGCGTAACGCTGTTTCATCGGCAGCTTCAAGTTGACTACCGCTTCACGGCAATGACCTTCACCAATCCACTCTTCGAGCATGGCCGCATTGCGCGCCGGTTTCTCCACAATATCGCAGACCATCCAGTCCACCGGCTGCTTGGGCTTGAAGGTAAAGCCATCGGCCATCAAGTGCTGCACCAGACCGGTATCCATCAGGCTTTCAGCCATAGGGCCATTGTCGATGGCAGTCACGATCATGCCACGGTTGACCAGTTGCCAGGTCCAGCCACCCGGCGCAGCGCCAAGGTCAACACCGGTCATGTCGCTGTGCAGGCGCTCGTCCCACTGGTCGCGGGGGATAAAATGGTGCCAGGCCTCTTCAAGCTTGAGGGTTGAACGGCTAGGCGCTTCGCGGGGGAATTTCAGGCGCGGGATGCCCATGGGCCACATGGCCGAGTTGTTGGCCGGGGCCAGGCCAAGAAACACTTCACGACCACTTTTAAACGTCAGCAGCAGGCGCGGTTTGCTCCCGTCCTCTTCTTCAGTCAGTTTGCCGGCCTTGATCAGCGCTTTGCGCAGATGACCGTCGAACTTTTTGCAGAAGTTGGACAGTTCCTTGCCGTCATTGGTGTCGACGATTTCCAGCCACAGGCTGCCACACACCGGGAAGTCGGCCATGTGTTCGAGGATCACGCTGATCCGGTCGGTCTCCGGCAGCTCGACAAAGCCGCCACGAGCCCATTGACGCGGGAAAATCAGTTCGGCAAAACGCAAGCTGTTCATCAGCCGTTCAGCGCCGCCCTCTTCAGTGCACACAAACTCGGCACAGGCAGTGCCAGGCTTGGCCTTGGCGTAGCCAGCCACATTAAGGCGGGCGGCGTGCTCGGCGATTTCCGAGCAGACTTCGCCTTCAAACCCGGGCCGGCAGTGCATAAAAACGGTGTTCATTGAATTACTCCTGGGCAGCGGGCAGGAATTGCCCGGCTGCGCATCCTTGATTTGGCGCAAGGACTGTCACGAAAAGGTCGGCATGATAGCCGAGTTCGGAACCTTGAACCCGCATAGACAGTCCAGTTATTAGCCACAGCCCCTAATCAGAGCTAGGTTAGAAGCTCTGCTTGTGCCACGTGATCCGTCTAAAGGAGTCATTTCATGTCCTCCCTCGATAGCCTGAACACCCTAGCCACACTAAAAGTCGACGATAAGACTTATCACTATTTCAGCCTTGCCCTCGCCGCCAAATCACTCGGCGATTTGAGCAGGCTACCCATGTCACTCAAAGTGCTGCTGGAAAACCTGCTGCGCTGGGAAGACGGTAAAACCGTCACCGAGCCCGACCTCAAAGCTCTGGCCGCCTGGCTCAAGGCACGGCGCAGCGACCGGGAAATCCAGTACCGCCCTGCGCGGGTGCTGATGCAGGACTTCACCGGCGTACCGGCAGTGGTCGACCTGGCCGCCATGCGCGCCGCCATGGCCAAAGCCGGGGGTGATCCGCAACGTATCAACCCGCTGTCCCCCGTGGACCTGGTAATTGACCACTCGGTGATGGTCGACCGGTTTGCCAGCGCCAGCGCCTTCGAGCAAAACGTCGATATAGAGATGGAGCGCAACGGCGAACGCTATGCGTTTTTACGCTGGGGTCAAAATGCCTTCGATAATTTCAGCGTGGTCCCACCCGGTACCGGGATTTGCCATCAGGTGAACCTGGAATACCTGGGCCGCACGGTCTGGACCAAGGATGAAGACGGCCGCACCTACGCCTTCCCCGACACCCTGGTAGGCACCGACTCCCATACCACCATGATCAATGGCCTGGGTGTGCTGGGCTGGGGCGTGGGCGGCATTGAAGCCGAAGCGGCCATGCTGGGCCAGCCCGTGTCGATGCTGATCCCCGAAGTCGTGGGCTTCAAGCTCAGCGGCAAGCTCAAAGAAGGCATCACCGCCACCGACCTGGTGCTGACCGTGACGCAAATGCTGCGCAGCAAGGGTGTGGTCGGCAAGTTCGTAGAATTCTATGGCGATGGCCTGGCGGATCTGCCGCTGGCCGACCGTGCCACGCTTGCCAATATGGCCCCGGAATACGGCGCCACCTGCGGGTTTTTCCCGGTGGATGAGATCACCCTGGATTACCTGCGTCTTTCAGGCCGCCCAGAGGCCACAGTCAAACTGGTCGAGGCTTACTGCAAGGCCCAAGGGCTATGGCGGGTCGCAGGCCAGGAGCCGGTTTTCAGCGAAACCCTGGCTCTGGACATGGGCACCGTCGAAGCCAGCCTGGCCGGGCCAAAACGACCGCAAGACCGGGTTGCACTGCCCGATGTCGGGCAAGCTTTCGACGACTTTCTCAGCCTGCAATTCAAGCCGGCCACTAAAAAAGAGGAAGGTCGCCTCGAAAGCGAAGGTGGCGGCGGTGTTGCCGTGGGCAATGCCGACTTGATCGGTGAAGCGGACTACAGTTACGAAGGCCATACCTATCGCCTGAAAAACGGCGCTGTGGTGATTGCCGCCATTACTTCCTGCACCAACACCTCGAACCCCAGTGTGATGATGGCTGCAGGCCTGGTGGCAAAAAAAGCCGTCGAAAAAGGCCTGACACGCCAACCGTGGGTCAAGACGTCGCTGGCACCGGGCTCCAAGGTAGTCACCGATTACTACGCGGCCGCCGGCCTGACCCCGTACCTCGACCAATTGGGCTTTGCCCTGGTGGGCTATGGCTGCACCACCTGTATCGGCAATTCCGGGCCACTGCCCGAGCCGATCGAAAAGGCCATTACCCAGTCTGACCTGACCGTGGCTTCAGTGCTGTCTGGCAACCGCAACTTTGAGGGGCGCGTGCATCCGCTGGTGAAAACCAACTGGCTGGCCTCGCCACCCCTGGTGGTGGCCTATGCCCTTGCGGGCACAGTACGCATTGATATCAGCCGTGAACCGCTGGGGACCGGAAAAGACGGCAAACCGGTGTACCTGCGCGATATCTGGCCCAGCCAGAAAGAAATCGCCGACGCCGTGGCCCAGGTGACCACAGGCATGTTCCACAAGGAATACGCCGAGGTGTTTGCCGGCGACGAACAGTGGCAAGCCATCGAAGTACCGCAAGCCGCAACTTATGTCTGGCAAGAGGACTCGACCTACATCCAGCATCCGCCGTTCTTCGACGAAATCAGCGGGCCACTACCGGTGATTGCCGACGTCAAAGGCGCAAACATCCTTGCGTTGCTGGGCGACTCGGTCACCACCGACCATATTTCCCCGGCCGGCAATATCAAGGCTGACAGCCCCGCCGGGCGCTACTTGCGCGACAAGGGCGTAGAACCACGGGACTTCAACTCTTACGGCTCGCGGCGTGGCAACCATGAAGTGATGATGCGCGGTACCTTCGCCAATATTCGCATTCGCAACGAAATGCTCGGCGGCGAAGAAGGCGGCAATACGATCTACATCCCCACCGGTGAAAAACTGCCGATCTTTGACGCGGCCATGCGTTACCAGGCCTCAGGCACTCCGCTGGTGGTGATAGCCGGCCAGGAATACGGTACTGGCTCAAGCCGCGACTGGGCGGCCAAGGGCACCAACCTGTTGGGGGTCAAGGCGGTGATTGCCGAGAGTTTCGAGCGCATCCACCGCTCCAACCTGGTGGGCATGGGCGTGCTGCCCTTGCAGTTCAAGCTCGATCAGAACCGCAAAAGCCTGAACATTACAGGCAAGGAAACCCTGGATATCCTCGGGTTGACCGGTACCGAACTGCAACCGCGAATGAACCTGACCCTGGTCATCACCCGCGAGGACGGCAGCCAGGAAAAAGTCGAAGTGCTCTGCAGGATCGATACCCTTAACGAGGTGGAATACTTCAAGGCCGGAGGGATTTTGCACTATGTGCTGCGTCAGCTGATTGCTTCATAGACGCACCTCAACCTTGTGGGAGCGGGCTTGCTCGCGATTCGGACTACACGGTCTGTCAGCCAGGCCGAGGTGATGCCATCGCGAGCGAGCCCGCTCCCACAGGGCCACGAATCGTTATACTTGCGCACCCCGGACTGGATCCGGGGTGTTTTTTAACGATTGCAAGGATTCACATGATTGCTTTGCCCTGGCCTTATCTGGCACTACTGACCCTGGGCTACGGTCTTGCCCTCAGCTACGGGCAATTAGGCGCTCAAACCCTCATCGCGTTAGCCTTGTTGACTGTCAGCGGGTTTGCCGTTGTGCAGAACAAAAGCCATTTGCTGCGCTATGCCGGGCATGCCTTGTTTGTGCTGCTGGCGCTGGCGCTGGCCTTGCACTGGCTGCCAGGTTTCCATAACGGTCGCGCCATCACCCCCACGCGACTGACCCCTGATGCCGTGCCCTTCTCGATGTACTTCAATCTGGACAAACCGCTGATTGGCTTCTGGCTGCTGCTGGTATGCCCCTGGATAGCACCGCGCTTTGCCTGGCGGGTATCCCTGGGGGCCACTGCAATGGGTCTGGCCCTGGCCGCCATTGCGGCGCTGGGCGGAGCGATGCTGCTGGGCATGATTGCCTGGGCACCGAAATGGCCTCATCAGAGCACCCTCTGGCTGCTGAATAATCTACTGCTGGTCACCCTGGTTGAAGAAGCGCTGTTTCGCGGTTACATCCAGGGCGGACTTAGCCGCAAGTTCAAGTTGCTGCCCCATGGGCAGAGCATTGCGCTGGTGCTGGCCTCGATACTGTTTGGCCTGGCCCATGCACCCGCCGGCTGGCAATGGATGCTACTGGCCGGGCTGGCCGGTGTCGGTTACGGCCTGGCCTACCGCTTTGGCGGGCTGGGTGCGGCGATCGCCACCCACTTTGGCCTCAATGTGCTGCATTTCCTGTTTTTTACCTACCCGATGCTCGCCCCCTGAAGGCCAGGGGCCTGAAATATAAATTAAACAATTCCTTGAGCATGCCGACAGCCTGTCAAAGTCTTGCGGATTGAAACGACATGCGTAACAACCAGCCCATCACTCAACGCGAACGCACATTCCCCGCGCAACAACGGTTGATTTCCACGACCGATGCCAAAGGCGTGATCACCTACTGCAACGATGCGTTCAGGGAAATCAGCGGGTTTTCGCGTGAGGAGCTGATACGCGCGCCGCACAATCTGGTGCGCCACCCGGACGTGCCCTCAGCAGTCTTCGAGCATATGTGGAGCACCCTGAAAAAGGGTTCGCCGTGGATGGGCATCGTCAAAAACCGCTGCAAAAACGGCGACCATTACTGGGTTAACGCCTATGTAACGCCGGTTTTCGAGAATGAGCAGGTCGTGGGTTACGAGTCGGTGCGGGTCAAGCCAACGGCCGAACAGATCCGCCGCGCCGAAGCCCTGTACACACGCCTCAACCGCGGCAAATCCGCGGTGCCTCAGCGCGACAAGTGGCTGCCGGTGCTGCAGGACTGGCTGCCCTTTATCCTGGTCAGCCAATTGAGCTTCATGATTGGCGCCATGCTCAATTCGAGCTGGGGTTTTGCCCTGGCAGCCCTGCTGTCGATACCGTTGGGGCTGCTGGGCCTGAGCTGGCAACAGCGCGGGGTCAAACGCCTGCTGCGTCTGGCCGAGCAGACCACCTCCGACCCGTTGATTGCCCAGATGTACACCGACAGCCGTGGCCCGCAAGCGCGTCTGGAAATGTCCATCCTGAGCCAGGAAGCGCGCCTGAAGACCTGCCTGACACGCCTGCAGGATACCGCCGAACACCTCAGCGGCCAGGCCCGTCAGTCCGACATTCTGGCGCACAAAAGCTCGACCGGACTGGAGCGCCAGCGCGTCGAGACCGAGCAAGTGGCTACCGCCGTCAACCAGATGGCTGCCACCACCCAGGAAGTGGCCAGCCATGTGCAGCGCACTGCCGACGCGACCCAGGAAGCCAACCGTCTGACCAGTCGCGGTCGCGATATTGCCGGCGAAACCCGCGAAGCGATCCAGCGCCTGTCGGTTGTGGTGGGTGAAACCGGGGCCACGGTAACGCAACTGGCCAAGGACAGTGACGAGATCGGCGGCGTGGTCGATGTGATCAAGGGCATTGCCGACCAGACCAACCTGCTGGCCCTGAACGCCGCCATCGAAGCGGCACGGGCTGGAGAAATGGGCCGGGGCTTCGCCGTGGTGGCTGACGAAGTGCGCCAGCTGGCGCAACGCACCAGCGCTTCGACCGGGCAGATTCACAGCCTGATCGCCAAGCTGCAGCAGACAGCAGCCACCGCGGTGCAAACCATGGACGCTGGCCATCGTCAGGCGGAAGAAGGCGTAGCGCGGGTACTGGAAGCAGATCAGGCACTGGTGGGCATCAGCGAAGCGGTGGCCAATATCACCGACATGACCACCCAGATCGCGGCAGCGACCGAAGAGCAAAGCGCCGTGGCTGAAGAAATCAGCCGCAATATCAGCACCATTGCCGACCTGGCTGACCAGACCTCAGAGCAGGCGCAGCATTCGGCGCTGCTCAGCGAAGAACTGACCCAGACCGTCAACACCCAGTATTCGCTGGTGGAGCGGTTTAACCGTTAAGCCTTGTGGGAGCGAGCCTGCTCGCGATGGCATCAACACGCTGCAGCGATCCAATCGCGAGCAGGCTCGCTCCCACAAATTGTTCAAGGTTGCTGCAACCACCGCGCAATCCGGTCCGCCGCCGCATCCAGATGCTGCTCATGGGTAAACCCGGAGGCCTTCAACGGCTTAAGGTCGTGATCCCCCGATAGCAGCCACGACACTTCAATGCCCGGCGCCAGCGTGTAGGCCTCTACCGCTTCGCGGTTGCCCAAGGCATCGCGCTCGCCTTGTACGATCAACGTCGGCGTTGCCAATTCAGCCAGGTGCGCCACCCGGGGTTTTTCCGGCTTGCCTGCGGCATAGAACGGATAACCCAGGCACACCAGCGCGTCCACTTGCAGCTCATCGGCCAGCAGACTGGCCATACGCCCACCCATTGACTTGCCGCCAATGGCTAATGGCCCAGCGACATGCCGTCGCACCTCGGTAAAAACTTCACGCCAGCTTTCGAGCAGTTTCGCCTGCTGATTAGGAGGCCTTTTGCCATTATCGAGACGGCGCTGCGCCATATACGGGAACTCGAAGCGCAACACGCTCACCCCGCGTGCAGCAAGGCGTGCAGCCATGCCGTTCATCCAGCTGCTGTCCATCGGCGCACCCGCGCCGTGGGCCAGGATAAGGGTCGCGGTTGAACCCGCTGACGCGCCATTCCACAGCCAGCCCCTGTCCTGCACGCACTGCGCCCATTGATCCCCGTCAATACCGGCCTTGCCCGCTACGACCATGCTTGCCTCGCTTTTAGTCTGCCTATAACTCCAGGCGTGCGTTTGACGCGCCTGAACCGTGGATGGGGAACCATGAACACTTCTACAAGTACCGCCTATAACTACAAGGTGGTCCGCCAATTTGCCATTATGACGGTGGTTTGGGGCATCGTCGGTATGGGGCTCGGCGTTTTTCTCGCCGCGCAATTGGTTTGGCCAGAACTTAACTTCAATTTGCCTTGGACCAGTTTCGGGCGCCTGCGCCCATTGCACACCAACGCGGTGATTTTCGCTTTCGGCGGCTGCGCGCTGTTCGCGGCTTCATTCTACTCGGTGCAACGCACCTGCCAGGCCACCCTGTTTTCGCCGAAAATCGCGGCGTTTACCTTCTGGGGCTGGCAGCTGGTCATCGTCCTGGCGGCCATCAGCCTGCCACTGGGTTACACCAGTTCCAAGGAATACGCCGAGCTGGAATGGCCGATCGACATTTTGATCACCATTGTCTGGGTGGCCTACGCCATCGTGTTCTTCGGCACGATCATGAAGCGCAAGACCAAGCATATTTACGTGGGCAACTGGTTCTTCGGCGCGTTTATCGTGACCGTGGCGATTTTGCACATCGTCAATAACCTGGAAATCCCGGTCAGTTTCACCAAGTCCTACTCGCTCTACGGTGGCGCCACTGACGCCATGGTGCAGTGGTGGTACGGGCATAACGCTGTGGGCTTTTTCCTGACAGCTGGCTTCTTGGGGATGATGTACTACTTCGTGCCTAAACAGGCCGAACGTCCGATCTACTCCTATCGCCTGTCCATCGTGCACTTCTGGGCATTGATCACCCTGTACATCTGGGCGGGCCCCCACCACCTGCACTACACCGCGCTGCCGGACTGGGCGCAGTCGCTGGGCATGGTGATGTCGCTGATTCTGCTGGCACCGAGCTGGGGCGGCATGATCAACGGCATGATGACCCTCTCGGGCGCCTGGCATAAGCTGCGCAGCGATCCGATCCTGCGCTTCCTCGTGGTGTCCCTGGCCTTCTACGGCATGTCGACCTTCGAAGGCCCGATGATGGCAATCAAGACCGTCAACGCCCTCTCCCACTACACCGACTGGACCATCGGCCACGTACACGCCGGTGCCCTGGGCTGGGTGGCGATGATTTCGATCGGCGCGCTGTACCACATGATCCCGAAAATCTTCGGCCGCCCGCAGATGTACAGCCTGGGCCTGATCAACGCGCACTTCTGGCTGGCCACCATCGGCACCGTGCTCTACATCGCCTCGATGTGGGTCAACGGCATTGCCCAGGGCCTGATGTGGCGCGCAGTCAACGAAGACGGCACGCTGACTTACTCCTTCGTCGAAACTCTGGTGGCCAGCCACCCGGGCTATGTCGTGCGACTGGTCGGTGGTGCAATCTTCTTCAGCGGCATGTTGCTGATGGCTTACAACACTTGGCGCACCGTGCGTAACGCCGAGCCCGCTGAAGTCGTAGCCGCCGCGCAGATGGCCTGAGGAGTTGGCAATGAAACACGAAGTCGTTGAAAAAAATATCGGCCTGATGCTGTTGCTGATGATCCTGTGCGTAAGCGTGGGCGGCCTGACGCAAATCGTCCCGCTGTTCTTTGAAGACGTGACCAACACCCCGGTGGAGGGCATGAAGCCTTACACCGCACTGCAACTGGAAGGTCGCGACATCTACATCCGTGAAGGCTGCGTGCAGTGCCACTCGCAGATGATCCGTCCGTTCCGTGCCGAGACCGAGCGTTATGGTCACTACTCGGTAGCCGGTGAGAGCGTGTGGGATCACCCCTTCCTATGGGGTTCCAAGCGCACCGGGCCGGACCTGGCCCGCGTCGGTGGCCGCTATTCGGATGACTGGCACCGCGCGCACTTGTACAACCCGCGCAACGTCGTGCCCGAATCAAAAATGCCAGCTTACCCATGGCTGGTGGCCTCGCCGGTAGACAGCAGCCATACCGAGAAAAAACTCGAAGTGATGCGCACCCTGGGCGTGCCTTACACCGACGAAGACATCGCCAACGCCAAGCAGTCCGTGCAGGGCAAGACCGAGATGGACGCTCTGGTCGCCTACCTGCAAGTGCTGGGCACTGCCATCAAGAGCAAGAGGTGATCCATGGTCTTGGAGATGAGTAGTGGAATGATTCGCGGCCTGGGCACCGTGGTGGTGGCCGTGGCGTTTATAGGCCTGGCGCTGTGGGTGTTCAGCCCGCGACGCAAATCGGAGTTTGAAGACGCGACCTTACTGCCATTCAAGGACGATCCAGAGGCGATTCAACACGTCGAGAAAGAACAAGCGTCTAGGAGTAAAAAAGCATGACCACCTTCTGGAGTCTGTACATATGCGTGCTGACTATCGGCACGCTGATCGGCCTGACCTGGCTGCTGGTCAGCACGCGCAAGGGCGAGACCAAAAGCGATACGGTCGAAACCATGGGCCACAGCTTTGACGGCATCGAGGAGTACGACAACCCGCTGCCACAATGGTGGTTCATGTTGTTCGTCGGCACGCTGGTATTTGCCGTGGGCTACCTGATCCTGTACCCGGGCCTGGGCAACTGGAAAGGCCTGCTGCCCGGCTATGAGAATGGCTGGACCGGTGTACATGAGTGGGAAAAGGAAATGGACAAGGCGGACGCCAAATTTGGGCCCATCTACGCCAAATATGCCTCCATGCCCGTTGAACAAGTCGCTCAGGATCCGGCAGCACTGAAAATGGGCGGGCGCCTGTTTGCTTCCAACTGCTCGGTGTGCCACGGCTCGGATGCCAAGGGCGCTTTCGGCTTCCCTAACCTGGCCGACAACACCTGGCGCTGGGGCGGCGACGCCGACACGATCAAGGCCACCATCATGGGCGGTCGCATCGCGGCAATGCCGGCCTGGGGTGAAGTACTGGGTGAAAACGGAGTCAAAAACGTCGCCGCCTATGTACGCCACGACCTGGCGGGCCTGCCCCTCCCTGAAGGCGCCACTGTCGATCTGACGGCTGGCAAGCAAGCCTACGAAACCACTTGCGTGGCCTGCCACGGGGCAAACGGTAAAGGCATGCCGCTGATGGGCGCGCCAGACCTGACCCAACCAGCGGGTTTTATCTACGGCACCAGCCTGGCGCAATTGCAACAAACCATTCGCCACGGCCGTCAGGGCCACATGCCTGCGCAAAACGATTTGTTGGGCAACGACAAGGTACAGCTGCTGGCGGCCTACGTGTTCAGCTTGTCACACGGTAATCAAGAGGAAAAAACAGCCGAATAATTACCGGACATTTCCTGCCGCATCATTTTGGTGCGGCAGTTCCCGCCTCAAAGCGCGACCAAGTGTCGCACCTCTTTCAGCCCCGCCATTGCTCTCCCGCCATTCAGGACTAAGCTCAACGCTTGTGTGAGCCGGATCTGTGCAGCGCCACGTCAAGTGAAACTAACCGGTAAGTTGAAGGGCAGCGTTACGGGCCACAATGGTGGGTTTGCACCGGCTATCGTGCATTACGATGTTTGCCGCGCCTTGCCCCCACCTCAACCCGCCCGCCTCGCCCCCTCCACTTTTGCCCTGCATGCGGCGTTTTTGGCGAGGTCACTTTGACCTTACTCCGCGCATGGAAAGGCCGCAGAACAAGCCTTGGAAAGCATTGACCGGGGTCATGGTTCGTTGCAATAGCCCTACGCTTTATACATACTTGCGACCGATTTTTATCCTAATAAAATACCTAAACCGTGGAACCTTAGAATGAGCACAGCAATCAGCCCGACTGCTTATAACTATAAGGTAGTCCGCCAGTTCGCCATCATGACGGTGGTCTGGGGGATCCTTGGCATGGGGCTCGGGGTTTTCATCGCGTCACAGCTTGTGTGGCCTGAATTGAACCTTGGCCTCGAGTGGACGACCTTCGGCCGTCTGCGTCCCCTGCATACCAACCTTGTGATCTTTGCCTTTGGTGGCTGTGCATTGTTTGGCACCTCCTACTACGTCGTGCAGCGAACCTGCCAGACACGACTGATCTCCGATTCGCTGGCCTCGTTTACCTTCTGGGGTTGGCAAGCGGTTATCGTCGGCGCGATCATCACCCTGCCACTGGGTTACACCACCACCAAAGAATACGCCGAGCTGGAATGGCCTTTGGCTATTTTGCTGGCCATTGTCTGGGTGACCTACGGCATTGTGTTCTTCGGCACCATCACCAAGCGTAAAACCAAGCATATCTATGTCGGTAACTGGTTCTACGGTGCATTCATTGTCGTGACGGCAATGCTGCATATCGTCAACCACGCGTCCCTGCCGGTGAGCTTCTTCAAGTCCTACTCGGCTTACGCCGGTGCGACTGACGCCATGATTCAGTGGTGGTACGGCCATAACGCAGTAGGCTTCTTCCTGACTACCGGCTTTTTGGGGATGATGTACTACTTCGTGCCCAAGCAGGCCGAACGTCCGATCTACTCCTATCGCCTGTCCATCGTGCACTTCTGGGCGCTGATCACCCTGTATATCTGGGCCGGTCCGCACCACTTGCACTACACCGCACTGCCGGACTGGGCCCAGTCTCTGGGCATGGCGATGTCGATCATCCTGCTGGCACCCAGCTGGGGCGGCATGATCAACGGCATGATGACCCTCTCGGGCGCCTGGCATAAGCTGCGCACCGACCCGATCCTGCGCTTCCTCGTGGTATCCCTGGCCTTCTACGGCATGTCGACCTTCGAAGGCCCGATGATGGCGATCAAGACCGTCAACGCGCTGTCGCACTACACCGACTGGACCATCGGCCACGTACACGCCGGCGCTCTGGGCTGGGTGGCGATGATTTCGATCGGTGCCATGTACCACATGATCCCCAAAGTCTATGGCCAGAAGCAGATGTACAGCACCGGCCTGATCAACGTTCACTTCTGGCTGGCGACTATCGGTACCGTGCTCTACATCGCCTCGATGTGGGTCAACGGCATCACCCAGGGCCTGATGTGGCGTGCGATCAACGACGACGGCACCCTGACCTACTCGTTTGTCGAAGCACTGCAAGCCAGCCACCCGGGCTTTATTGTTCGCGCCCTTGGCGGTGCCATTTTCGCCAGCGGTATGCTGTTCATGGCCTACAACGTGTTCCGCACCGTGCGTGCCTCGAACCCGGTAGAAGCTGAAGCGGCGACCAAGATCGCTGTAGTTGGAGCGCACTGATGATCAAGCACGAAACAATCGAGAAGAACATCGGCCTGATGGCCTTCTTCATGGTTATCGCCGTGAGCATCGGCGGCCTTACCCAAATCGTTCCGCTGTTCTTCCAGGACGTGACCAACACCCCGGTCGAGGGCATGAAGCCGCGTAGCGCGCTGGAACTGGAAGGCCGTGACATTTATATCGCCAACGGCTGTGTCGGCTGCCACTCGCAGATGATCCGTCCGTTCCGTGCCGAAACCGAACGCTATGGCCACTATTCGGTTGCCGGTGAAAGCGTGTGGGACCACCCGTTCCTGTGGGGCTCCAAACGCACCGGGCCGGACCTGGCCCGAGTGGGCGGGCGTTACTCCGATGACTGGCAGCGCGCGCACTTGTACAACCCGCGCAACGTTGTGCCCGAATCGATCATGCCGGCTTACCCGTTCCTCGTTGAGCGCAAGCTGGACGGCAAGGACACCGCGAAAAAAATGGAAGTCTTGCGCACGCTCGGCGTCCCTTACACCGACGAAGACATCGCCGGGGCCAAGGATGCAGTGAAGGGCAAAACCGAAATGGACGCACTGGTGGCTTACCTCCAGGGCTTGGGCACCATCATCAAAAGCAAACGGTGATCTGAATGGATATCGGGATGATTCGTGGCCTGGGCACTGTCGTCGTGATGGTGGCTTTTATCGGTTTGGCATTGTGGGTATTCAGCCCGCGACGCAAGTCAGAATTTGACGACGCGACCCTGTTGCCGTTCAAGGATGATCCCGAAGCCATCAAGCACGTCGAGCAAGAGCAAGCTTCTAGGAGTAACAAAGAATGACTACGTTCTGGAGTCTGTACGTTACAGTCCTCACTCTGGGTACCATCTTCGCCCTGACCTGGTTGTTGCTGGCCACCCGCAAGGGCCAGCGCAGCGAGCAGACCGACGAGAAAGTCGGCCACGCGTTCGACGGCATCGAAGAGTACGACAACCCAATGCCGAAATGGTGGTTCATGCTGTTTGTGGGCACCGTCATTTTCGCCCTCGGCTACCTCGTGCTGTACCCGGGCCTGGGTAACTGGAAAGGCCTGCTGCCGGGCTACCAGTACCTGGACACCAAAGAGCAGACGCCGTTTGCCAATGGTCAGACCGGCTGGACCGGTGTACACGAGTGGGAAAAGGAAATGGCCAAATCGGACGCCAAGTTTGGGCCGATCTTCGCCAAATTCGCCGCCATGCCTATTGAAGAAGTGGCCAAGGACCCGCAAGCACTGAAAATGGGTGGCCGCCTGTTCGCCTCCAACTGTTCGGTATGCCACGGCTCCGACGCCAAAGGCGCCTACGGCTTCCCCAACCTGACCGACGCCGACTGGCGCTGGGGCGGGACGCCTGCCGACATCAAGACCACCATCATGGCCGGCCGTCACGCGGTCATGCCGGGCTGGTCCGAAGTGATCGGTGAGCAAGGCGTCAGCGACGTGGCCGCCTATGTGCTGACCAGTCTCGACGGGCGCAAGCTGCCAGAAGGCGCGAAAGCCGACCCTGCCAAAGGCAAGGAAATCTACGCGACCAACTGTGCGGTTTGCCACGGGCCGGAGGGCAAGGGCAACCCGCTGATGGGCGCACCCAACCTGACTCACCCGGGGGCGTTTATCTACGGTTCGAGCTTTGCTCAACTGCAGCAGACCATCCGCTACGGCCGTCAGGGCCAGATGCCTGCCCAGGCTGACCTGCAAGGGAACGACAAGGTTCACTTGCTGGCCGCCTACGTGTACAGCCTGTCCCATGGTGATGAAGCCAAGACAGACGAGTAACGCGTTAGTTTGAACGCTGCAAAAAATGGCCCCGCCAACGACAGTTGGCGGGGCCGTTTTGTTTCAGGGCTGCAGCAGCTATTGCCGTACGCACCCACAAGGTAGTAACGTTTCTACATTGTATTTTTGGGGAGGATCAGCCCATGACCATCACCACCATTTCAAGCCGCGAATTCAACCAGGACACAAGCGGTGCCAAAAAAGCATCGCAACAAGGGCCTGTTTACATCACTGACCGTGGCCGCCCCGCCCATGTACTGCTATGCATGGAGGAGTACCAACGGCTAACCGGCCTGGACACCAGCATTGTCGACCTGCTGGTGATGCCCGAAACAACGCCGGTTGAATTCGAACCCGAACGCGCAGTCATCACGCCGCGCCCAGTGGATTTCTAATGTTCCTGCTCGATACCAACGTAGTTTCTGAACTGCGCAAAACCCAGGCCGACCCTGCAGTGGTGGCCTGGGCCCGCAGCGTCCCGGCTTACAAACTGTATATCTCGGCCATTACCCTGCTGGAAATCGAAACTGGCATCTTGCGCCTGGAGCGCCGCGACCCGGGTCAGGCCGCCCCCTTGCGCAACTGGCTTGAAGTACATGTTATGTCTGCTTTTGCCGGGCGCGTGCTGTCAGTCGATGGCGCCGTTGCCAGACGCTGCGCCCGCCTGCATGTGCCTGACCGCAGCAATGAATGCGACGCCCTGATCGCGGCCACCGCACTGGTGCATGACATGACCGTGGTTACCCGCAATACCCGGGACTTTGCCTTTAGCGGCGCCCCTGTACTCAACCCTTGGGAGCTTTGACTCGGCCAGAACGCAACTCACCTGCAGGTGTAAGTCAATTGATCCATGTCATGAGTTGTTACAACTCCTATACCAACTTGCCATTTTCCGGAACGCGACCAAAGGTCGCACCCTTGAGCTAGAGTCACAGGGGTATCATTACGCTATCGCAACACCTTCTGACCGCGGTCGGCACGTACTGACCGAGGCATTTTCCACTGCCGTGGGACGCACTAATGAGCAATCAGATTCCTGTACACAACGTCACTCCACCTGCCAAAAAACCCGCTGAAAGCACTGACCTGTACGCGGCCAGGGAGAAAATCTACACCCGCGCCTTTACCGGGCTTTTCCGCAATCTGCGCATTGGCGGCGGAGCGCTGTTGTTCCTGCTGTATTTCGGTACGGTATGGCTCAACTGGGGCGGTCACCAGGCGGTGTGGTGGAACCTGCCCGAACGCAAATTCTTTATTTTTGGCGCCACCTTCTGGCCACAGGATTTCATCCTGCTCTCGGGGCTGCTGATCGTCGCGGCCTTTGGCCTGTTCTTTATTACGGTTTACGCCGGGCGCGTGTGGTGCGGCTACACCTGCCCGCAAAGCGTTTGGACGTGGGTGTTCATGTGGTGCGAGAAGGTCACTGAAGGCGACCGCAACCAGCGCATCAAGCTCGACAAGGCACCGATGAGCGCCAACAAGTTTGTGCGCAAGTTCAGCAAGCACACACTCTGGCTATTGATCGGCTTTGTCACCGGCATGACCTTTGTCGGCTACTTCTCACCCATCCGCGAACTGGTGATCGACTTCTTCACTGGTCAGGCTGATGGCTGGGCGTATTTCTGGGTCGGCTTCTTCACCCTCGCCACCTATGGCAACGCCGGCTGGCTGCGCGAGCAGGTGTGCATCTATATGTGCCCGTATGCGCGCTTCCAGAGCGTGATGTTTGATAAAGACACCCTGATCGTTTCCTACGACCCGCGCCGTGGTGAAGTCCGTGGCCCGCGCAAAAAGGACGCCGACTACAAGGCCATGGGCCTGGGCGACTGCATCGACTGCACCATGTGCGTGCAGGTATGCCCGACCGGGATTGATATCCGCGATGGCCTGCAGATCGAGTGCATCGGCTGCGCGGCCTGTATCGATGCCTGCGACAGCATCATGGACAAGATGAACTACCCCCGCGGCTTGATCAGCTACACCACCGAGCACAACCTCTCCGGCCAGAAAACCCATAAGCTGCGTCCGCGCCTGATCGGCTATGCCCTGGTATTGCTGACCATGATGGGTCTGCTGGCCGCTGCGTTCTTTACCCGCACGCTGGTAGGCTTCGACGTGAGCAAAGACCGCGTGCTGTATCGCGAGAACGCCGAAGGGCGGATCGAAAACGTCTACAGCCTGAAGATCATGAACAAGGACCAGCACGACCACACCTACGTGCTGGAGGCCACCGGCCTGCCGGATCTCAAGCTGCAGGGCAAACGCGAAATCAAGGTCGCGGCCGGCGATATCGTCAGCCTGCCGGTCGAGCTGTCAATTGCCCCCGAGAAGCTGCCGTCGAGTACCAACGAGGTGTTCTTTATCCTCAAGGACGCCGACAACAACGACGTCAACGTTAAAGCCAAGAGCCGATTCATCGGCCCACAAATCAGATAAGAGAACTCGACATGCCCGCAGCAAATGCTTCCAGCCCCTGGTACAAGCACATCTGGCCATGGATCATCATTGCCATCCTGGCCTGCTCGGTAACCCTGACCCTGTCGATGGTCACCATTGCCGTGAACAACCCGGACAACCTGGTCAACGATAATTACTACGAGGCGGGCAAAGGCATCAATCGGGCACTGGACCGTGAGCTGCTGGGCCAGACCCTGCAACTCAAAGCCAAGTTGCGCCTGGATGAAATGACCGGCGAAGTCGTGCTGCTGCTTGAGGGCAACAGCAAGCCGCAAGTGCTGGAACTGAACCTGATTTCACCGACCCAGCCGGAAAAAGACCGCAAGGTCAGCCTGAGCCAGAGCGCAACGGAACCGGGTCGCTATATCGGCCAACTGGATGACAAGATTGAAGGTCGCCGCTTTGTTGAGCTGCTGGGTGTTGAAGATGGCAAGACCTGGCGCCTGTTCGAAGAAGAACTGGTCGGCCACGACAAGGACCTGCTGCTGGGCGACGAGCCCATTCAAGGCGCTGAAGACCACAAGTCGAAATAACCCCATCGCGGGCAAGCCCGCTCCCACAGGGATGCGCGAACCCTGTGGGAGCGGGCTTGCCCGCGATGACGTATTTTCTGGTGACACAATATCGCGATAGAGCACCATGACCACTCCCGTTCCCTGCTATCACTGCGCCCTGCCCGTCCCCCCCGGCAGCCGGTTTACCGCCGTTGTTCTGGGCGAAGTTCGCGAGTTCTGCTGCCCCGGCTGCCAGGCAGTGGCCGAGGCTATCGTCGCTGGCGGTCTCGAAAGCTATTACCAGCACCGCAGTGAAGCATCCGCCAACCCTCAAGCCCTGCCCGTGCAACTGGTTGAAGAGTTGGCGCTGTATGACCGCCCCGATGTGCAAAAACCCTTTGTCCGACATGAGGGCGAGCAAGCCGAAACCACCCTGCTGATCGAAGGCATCAGCTGCGCCGCCTGTGGCTGGCTGATCGAAAAGCACCTGCGCCATCTGCCAGCCGTCAGTGAAGCGCGACTCAACTTGTCCAACCATCGCCTGCAGGTACGCTGGGACGATAGCCAATTGCCATTGAGTGAAGTCCTCAGCGAACTGCGCCATATCGGCTATGCCGCGCACCCGTACCAGGCCGACCGCGCCACCGAACAATTGGCCAGCGAAAACCGCCTGGCCTTGCGCCAGCTCGGTGTCGCCGGGCTGCTGTGGTTTCAGGCCATGATGGCTACCATGGCCACCTGGCCAGAGTTCAATATCGACCTCAGCCCCGAGATGCACACCATCCTGCGCTGGGTAGCGTTGTTTCTGACAACACCTATCGTGTTCTACAGTTGCGCCCCCTTTTTCAAAGGCGCCATGCGCGACCTGCGCACCCGCCACCTGACCATGGATGTGTCAGTGTCCCTGGCCATCGGCGGTGCTTATATTGCCGGGATCTGGACGGCCATCACCGGCGTCGGCGAGCTGTATTTCGATGCTGTGGGCATGTTTGCCCTGTTTTTGCTGGCCGGCCGCTATCTGGAGCGCCGCGCCCGCGAGCGCACCGCCGCCGCCACTGCGCAATTGGTCAACCTGCTGCCAGCCTCATGCCTGCGCCTGAGCGCTGACGGGCAAAGCGAACGCATTCTGCTGACTGAACTCAAGGTCGGCGACCGGGTGCTGGTGCACCCCGGCTCAATCCTGCCGGCTGACGGCAAGATCCTGGATGGTCAGTCCAGCATCGACGAATCCCTGCTGACTGGCGAATACCTGCCACAACCACGGCAGATTGGCGATGCCGTCACGGCCGGCACCCTCAATGTGGAAGGCGCGCTGACCGTTGAAGTCATGGCGCTGGGCCAGGACACGCGCCTGTCCGCCATCGTGCGCCTGCTTGATCGCGCTCAAAGCGAAAAACCTCGCCTTGCGGAGATTGCCGACAAGGCCGCGCAGTGCTTCCTGCTGTTCTCATTGATCGCTGCTGCGGGTATCGGCCTGTGGTGGTGGCAACTTGATGCATCACGGGCCTTCTGGATTGTCCTGGCGATGCTGGTCGCCACCTGCCCTTGCGCTTTGTCGCTGGCTACGCCGACCGCACTCACCGCCGCTACCGGCACCCTGCACAAGCTGGGCCTGCTACTGACCCGTGGCCATGTGATCGAAGGCCTGAACCAGATCGACACAGTGATTTTCGACAAGACCGGCACCCTGACTGAAGGACGCCTGGCGCTGCGGGCCATTCGCCCTTTGCGCGAGCTGGACAGCGACCACTGCCTGGCCCTTGCGGCCGCTCTGGAAAACCGCTCCGAGCACCCGATTGCCCGTGCGTTTGGCCGCGCTGCGCAAGCCGCTGAAGAAGTACGCAGCGTGCCTGGACTGGGCCTTGAAGGGCTAGTCGGCGAGCAGCGCTTGCGCATAGGCCAGCCAGGATTTGCCTGTGAGCTGAGCCAGTGCCCGATCCCGGACATGCCGGATGAACCCGGCCAGTGGCTGCTGCTGGGCGACACCCAAGGCGTGCTGGCCTGGTTTGTTCTGGACGACCGCCTGCGGGACGATGCCCCGGCATTGCTGGCAGCGTGCAAGGCCCGCGGCTGGCACACGCTGCTGCTGTCGGGGGACAGTTCGCCGATGGTCGCCAGCGTGGCTGCTGAACTGGGGATCGATGAAGCTCAGGGCGGCTTGCGCCCGGATGACAAATTGCAGGTCTTGCAAAAACTGCACGCCCAAGGCCGCAAGGTGCTGATGCTGGGGGATGGTGTCAACGATGTACCTGTACTCGCCGCTGCCGATATCAGCGTGGCCATGGGCTCGGCGACCGACCTGGCGAAAACCAGCGCCGATGCGGTGCTGCTGTCCAACCGCCTGGACGCGCTGGTGCAAGCGTTCAGCCTGGCGCGACGGACCCGACGGGTGATCATCGAAAACCTGTTGTGGGCCGGACTCTATAATGGCCTGATGCTGCCATTCGCCGCACTGGGCTGGATTACTCCGATCTGGGCCGCCATCGGCATGTCGATCAGCTCACTGACCGTGGTGCTCAACGCCTTGCGCCTGACGCGCATGCCCGCCCAGGCGCATACTCCAGCCATGCCACACTCTCGCCCGCTACCGGCTTGACCCGGTCACCTGGAGCCCTTATGCCAGCGCTTTACATCATGATTCCGGCGGCCCTGCTGATTGTCGCCATCTGCATCTTTATCTTCTTCTGGGCAGTCGACAGCGGCCAGTATGATGACCTGGACAGCCCAGCCCACAGCATCCTGTTCGATGACCAGGATCCGCAGCATACCGCTGCCGTCGAAGAAGCCAAGAACCTGCACCCGGAGTCGGCCAGCGACACCGACAAAAAAGCCCCGCCCCATGCTTGAGCTGGCCCCGCTGCTGGTATCGGCCGTTATCCTGGGCCTGCTCGGGGGCGGACACTGCCTGGGCATGTGCGGCGGTCTGATGGGCGCGCTGACGCTGGCCATCCCCAAAGAGCAACGCAGCCGACGCTTCAGGCTGCTGCTGGCCTACAACCTTGGCCGAATTCTCAGCTATGCCACAGCAGGACTACTGCTGGGGCTGGCAGGCTGGGCTGTGGCCAACAGCCCGGCGGCCATGTTTATGCGCATCCTCGCCGGTTTGCTGCTGATTTGCATGGGCCTGTACCTCGCCGGCTGGTGGAGCGGCCTGACCCGCATTGAAAGCCTGGGCCGCGGCCTGTGGCGCCATATCCAGCCGGTGGCCAGCCGCTTGTTGCCGGTCACCAGCCTGCCGCGCGCCTTGCTGCTGGGGGCACTGTGGGGCTGGCTGCCCTGCGGGCTGGTGTACAGCACGCTGATCTGGTCCGCCAGCCAGGGCAGCGCAGTCGACAGTGCATTACTGATGCTGGGGTTCGGGCTGGGCACCTGGCCCGTACTGCTGGCCACCGGCCTTGCCGCAGAACGTGTTACCGCAGTGCTGCGCAAACGCAGCGTGCGCATGGCTGGAGGATTACTGGTGATCCTGTTCGGTATCTGGACCCTGCCCGGCCCGCATCAGCACTGGTTGATGGGGCATTAGACAGAACCCGTGGGAGCGAGCTTGCTCGCGATGGCATCACCGCGATTTGCCTGACAGATTGCGTCGCCGGTATCGCGAGCAAGCTCGCTCCCACAGGTGAACTTGCCAATCACAGCTGTTGATGCAAATCAAGATGCTACAACGACCCACCCCCTAGAATCCGGAGCATTGCCAGCCATCCCAGGGGAATGCCCGCATGCTCGACGCCATTCGTTGGGACCCAGAATTGATCCGCCGCTACGATCTTGCCGGACCGCGCTACACCTCATACCCGACAGCCATGCAGTTCAACAGCCAGGTCAGCCCGTTCGACCTGCTGCACGCCCTGCGCGAAAGCCGCAAGGCTCTGCGCCCGCTGTCGTTGTATGTGCACGTGCCGTTTTGCGCCAATATTTGCTATTACTGCGCCTGCAACAAGGTCATTACCAAAGACCGTGGCCGGGCCCAGCCCTACCTGCAGAAACTCGAGCAGGAAATCCAGATGATCGCCTGCCACCTCGACCCCAGGCAGAAGGTCGAGCAACTGCACTTTGGCGGCGGCACCCCGACTTTTCTTAGCCACGACGAATTGCGCCAACTGATGGCCAAGCTGCGTCAGCAATTCAATCTGCTGGACGACGACTCCGGCGACTACGGCATCGAAATCGACCCCCGCGAAGCCGACTGGTCGACCATGGGCCTGTTGCGTGAACTGGGCTTCAACCGTGTCAGCATCGGCCTGCAAGACCTCGACCCGGACGTGCAAAGGGCGGTCAATCGCCTGCAAAGCCTGGAAGAGACCCGGGCAGTGATCGACGCTGCACGCACGCTGCAATTTCGCTCGATCAATATCGACCTGATCTACGGCCTGCCCAAGCAGACCCCGGAAGCCTTTGCCCGCACCGTTGAAGAAGTGATCAGCCTGCAGCCCGATCGCCTGTCGGTGTTCAACTACGCGCACTTGCCTGAACGCTTCATGCCCCAACGACGCATCAACACCAGCGACCTGCCCTCGCCTGCCGCCAAGCTGCAGATGCTGGAGCGCACCATCGAGCAACTGACCGGCGCCGGCTACCGCTATATCGGCATGGATCATTTCGCCCTGCCAGACGATGAACTGGCCATCGCCCAGGAAGAATCAACCCTGCAACGCAACTTCCAGGGTTATACCACCCACGGCCATTGCGACCTGATCGGGCTTGGTGTCTCCGCCATCAGCCAGATCGGCGACCTGTACTGCCAAAATGACAGCGACCTGGCCAAATACCAGCACACCCTGGCCAGCGGCCAGCTCGCCACCAGCCGTGGCCTGGTATGCAATCAGGATGACCGTATCCGTCGCGAGGTCATCCAGCAGATCATCTGCAATTTGCACCTGCCATTCGCGACCGTGGAGCAGGCGTTCAATATCGACTTTCGCGGCTATTTTGCCCCTCAGTGGCCGACGCTCAAGACCATGGCCGCCGACGGCCTGATCGCCCTGGACGACCAGCAACTGACTGTGTTGCCTGCTGGCAGGCTGCTGGTGCGCTCGGTGTGCATGGTGTTCGACGCTTACCTTGAGCAACAAACCCGTCAGCGCTATTCGCGGGTGATCTAAGGTCGCAAACACGACCTCTACAGCATGAGATGAGTGCCCTGGCATGGTGCGGCTGGTCTAGCCCCCCCACGCTGGGTTACCCTTGCATCTTATGTGTGTTTTCCTACAAGGATTTAAGAAATGTCCGAGCCAGTAAAAGTGCGCGCTCACACTCAGGCACAGTGCAAGGATTGCAGCCTGGCCCCACTCTGTTTGCCACTTTCGTTGAACCTGGAAGACATGGATGCGCTGGAAGAAATCGTCAAGCGCGGCCGCCCACTGAAAAAAGGCGAGTTCCTGTTCCGCCAGGGCGACACGTTTGGCTCGGTTTACGCGGTACGTTCCGGCGCACTGAAAACCTTTAGCCTGAGCGACAACGGTGAAGAGCAAATTACCGGCTTCCACCTGCCCAGCGAACTGGTCGGCCTGTCGGGTATGGACACTGAAACCTACCCGGTATCGGCCCAGGCGCTAGAGACTACACCGGTATGCGAAATCCCTTTCGAACGCCTCGACGAACTCTCCGTGCAACTGCCGCAACTGCGTCGCCAGCTGATGCGTGTGATGAGCCGCGAAATCCGCGACGATCAGCAAATGATGTTGCTGCTGTCGAAAAAAACCGCCGACGAACGTATCGCCACGTTCCTGGTCAACCTGTCAGCGCGTTTTCGTGCTCGCGGCTTCTCGGCCAATCAGTTCCGCCTGAGCATGTCGCGCAACGAAATCGGCAATTACCTGGGCCTGGCCGTTGAAACCGTGTCCCGCGTGTTTACCCGCCTGCAGGAAAACCAGTTGATCACTGCCGAAGGCAAGGAAGTGCATATTCTTGACCCGATCAAGCTGTGTGCCCTGGCGGGTGGTTCGCTGGAGGTTTGACACGGCCTGACGGGTTATACTGGCGCGCTTAAAGCTCCCCAGGACAGCCCGATATGGTCTCCGACGATTTTTGCCTCAAAACCCTGATTCGCCCGGTTATTGATTTCCCCAAGCCGGGCGTCATCTTTCGCGACATCACCCCCCTCTACCAGTCGCCCCGCGCCATGCGCGTGATCGCCGACAGCTTTATCGAGCGCTACGTCGAGGCTGACTTCAGCCATATCGGCGCCATGGATGCCCGCGGCTTCCTGATCGGCTCGGTACTGGCCCACCAGCTCAACAAACCGCTGATCCTGTTTCGCAAACAGGGCAAATTGCCCGCAGACGTTTTGGCCGAAGGCTATCAGACGGAATATGGCGAAGCGTTTCTGGAGGTTCACGCCGACAGCCTGTGCGAGGGTGACTCGCTGCTGATCGTCGATGACCTGATTGCTACGGGCGGCACGCTGATTGCGGCAGCCAACCTGGTGCGACGCATGGGTGCGCAGGTGTTTGAAGCAGCGGCCATTATCGACCTGCCCGAACTGGGCGGTTCGCAGCGCTTGCAGGATTTGGGTGTGCCTACTTTCTGCCTGACGGAATTTTCGTTAACCGAGTAATACCGACACGTGGGAGCGGGCTTGCTCGCGATGGCATCAGCGCGGTTCAACTGAATACCGCGGTGCCTGCATCGCGAGCAAGCCCGCTCCCACAGGAGTCCCCTCTCCCCTGCAATCGCAGTCAGAGCGTAATCGGCCGACGCCCCGAGAACGAGTGCGCCAAAGTACCGCCATCCACCAGCTCCAGCTCGCCACCCAGCGGCACACCGTGGGCGATACGCGACGCTATCAGGCCTTTGTTGCTCAGCAACTGGGCGATGTAATGCGCAGTGGCCTCGCCCTCAACCGTTGGATTGGTGGCCAGGATCACCTCCGCAAACGTACCCTGCTCTGCAATACGCGCCATCAATTGCGGAATGCCTATCGCCTCAGGGCCTAAACCATCGAGCGGCGACAAATGCCCCTTGAGCACAAAGTAACGGCCGCGATAACCGGTCTGTTCCACGGCATACACGTCCATCGGCCCCTCGACCACGCACAGCAAGGTGTCATCCCGGCGCACATCGGCACACTGCGGGCACAGATCATCTTCGGTCAGGGTTCTGCACAAACGGCAATGCCCCACGCCTTCCATCGCCTGAGTCAGCGCCAGGGCCAGGCGCGAGCCGCCACTGCGATCACGCTCAAGCAATTGCAACGCCATGCGCTGGGCGGTCTTTTGACCCACGCCCGGCAAGGTACGCAAGGCATCGATCAGTTGGCGAATCAGAGGGCTAAAGCTCATAAGGAAAGGTCCGACAAAACAACGAGACGCGGTTTATACCCTCGGTGTGAGCTAGCGTCAAATACCCGTAAAACAGGCAAAAAAATGCCAGGCTCATGGCCTGGCATTTCAGCATGCCTTAGAACGGCATCTTCATGCCCGGCGGCAGTTGCATGCCGGCGGTCACACCAGACATTTTGTCCTGGCTGTTGGCTTCGATCTTGCGCACGGCGTCGTTGACCGCTGCGGCGAACAGGTCTTCCAGCACTTCGCGGTCGTCTTCGCTCACACCTTCCAGCAAAGTCGGATCAATGCTCACCCGCTTGACGTCATGACGGCCGGTCATGACCACAGTGACCATATCGCCACCCGCCTTGCCGGTGACTTCAGCATTGGCCAGCTCTTCCTGCATCTTGGCCATTTTTTCCTGCATCTGCTGCGCCTGCTTCATCAGGCCGGCCATGCCACCTTTCATCATGGGAATCACCTCAAACGTTATTTGGACAATGCACCCGCAATCAATACGACTGCGGGCTGTAAGTTTCTGCTCTGGCGTTACGACACTTGAGCCTGAGCCACCTCTAAAGGTTGAATCGTATCTTCGCGTACGGCCGCACCGAACTGCTCGACCATCTGCCGGACCACCGGGTCGGCATGGATCGACTCTTCGGCCAGACGCTGGCGCTCTGCGCGAAAACGCGAAGCCGCCTGGGCCGGGGTTTCCTGCTCCGGCTTGACCAGCTCAATCGTGACTTTGAGTGTACGCTGAGTGAACTGGTTCAGTGCATCGTTGAGCCGACGCTGCTGGGTCAGGTTGAACAACGCGCTGTGGGCCGGGTCCAGATGCAACAGCCAGTCATCACCGTCAACTGCAATCAGCGTGCAGTTGGCGCCAATGCTGGCGGTCATGCCCGACACCGGTAATTTGGGGAACATCTCCAGCCATTCAAGGGCCAGACCGGTCGCCGGCATCGCCGCAGGCAGCGGTTCGGGCGCAGGCGCTGGCTCGCCGGCATGCTCACTGGCCAGCTCGTCGAGGTAGCTGTAGGCCGCCGAATCCATGTCCGGCTCAATGTAGTCTTCGTCCAGGGGCGGCTCGTCGTCACGATCCATGCCCGACACCGCTGCGTCCACCTGCTCGACGGTCGGCTCTGGAAGCGGCGCCGCGATCCACTCCGGCGCATCCGGCACCACACTGTCCGGCGTCGGCAGCGGCATCGGCGGCAACTCAGGAGGCTCGCCAATAGTGTCCAGCACCGACTCGGGCGCAACCTTGACCTCGATCACCGGGGCAGCCGGCTCGTTCCAGGGCAAGTCCTTTTCCGCCACTGACGGAGCCTTGGGCGCCTGTACAGGCTCGGCAACCGCTTCGACCACAGGCGGTACCGGTTGCACTGCCACCGGTGCCGGCGCGGCCAGCATTGGCTCGACAGGGAACGTGGCCGCCACGGTTGGGGCGGAATCAACTGTGGCCTGGCTGATCCCCACTGGCTTTAGCGGCTGACTCGGCGCGTTGCCGGTGTCTGCCGGGCGGAAGGCCAGCATTCGCAGCAGGACCATTTCAAAGCCACCACGCGGGTCTGGCGCCAGCGGCAAATCGCGCCGGCCAATCAGGCCCATCTGGTAATAAAATTGCACATCTTCGGCAGGCAACGCCTTGGCCAGGGCCAAGACGCGATCGCGGTCGCCGTGACCATTATCGACGCCTTCGGGCAGCGCCTGGGCAATGGCCACGCGATGGAAGACGTTGAGGATCTCGGACAGCACGCCATTCCAGTCCGGGCCCTGCTCGGACAGATGGCGAACGGCCTCGAGCATGGCCCTGGCATCACCTTCGATCAAGGCGTGCAACAGGTCGAACACCTGACCGTGATCCAGCGTACCGAGCATCGCCCGCACATCACCCGCCAGTACCTTGCCCTCACCGAAGGCAATGGCCTGATCGGTGAGGCTCATGGCATCACGCATCGAGCCATCGGCGGCGCGACCGAGCAGCCACAGCGCATCATCTTCAAACGGCACGTTTTCGACACTGAGAACGTGGGTCAAATGCTCGACCACGCGCTCGGGTGTCATGTTCTTCAGCGAAAACTGCAGGCAGCGCGACAGGATCGTGGCCGGCAATTTCTGCGGGTCGGTGGTCGCGAGGATGAACTTGACGTAAGGCGGCGGCTCTTCAAGGGTCTTGAGCAGCGCATTGAACGAATGGCTGGAGAGCATGTGCACTTCGTCGATCAGGTAGACCTTGAAGCGCCCGCGGCTCGGCGCGTACTGCACGTTGTCGAGCAGTTCGCGGGTGTCCTCGACCTTGGTGCGGCTGGCGGCGTCGATTTCGATCAGGTCGACAAAGCGCCCCTCATCGATTTCACGGCACACGGAGCACTCGCCACAGGGAGTCGAGGTGATACCTGTTTCACAGTTCAGGCATTTGGCGATGATCCGCGCAATGGTGGTCTTGCCGACGCCACGGGTACCGGTGAAAAGGTAAGCGTGGTGCAGGCGCTGACTGTCCAGGGCATTGATCAGAGCCTTGAGCACATGGGTCTGGCCGACCATTTCGCGGAACGAGCGCGGACGCCATTTACGTGCAAGAACCTGATAACTCATTGATAACCGTCGCGTCTGAAAAGCGGAGGGGGCTAATGCTAGCGGAGCAAGGCCGAAATTGCATCCGATGCGCACGTTTAACTGCTTGCAGCCGGTGCAGTGAGGGTTTTACCCGCGCACAAGAACACATCGCCCGTTCTTTTGAACGTCGACAAGGGCTTTTTGAGAAGAGAGTTGGATTTTGATTCAAACCCGGAACAATTGCGGGTTTTAAAATGGAGGCAACCCCACCAGCCACACCCCGGCACACAATGTTCCCGCTGTGGCTGCTTCCTTCCGGATCTGACCAGGTTCACGGGTAATCGTTGCGGGGGGACCGATAGGGTCACCATAACAACATCCGCTTAGCAGCGAACGGCGCCATTGTACCTGTCTGAGAAAAACTTACAACCGCTGCGGCAAGAATAAAAAAATGAATGGGCTCAAGTACTTGGATTCGGGTTGAAACACCGCCTCGCAACCCGGCACAGGTCATTTGTGGGAGCGGGCTTGCTCGCGATGGCTTCTACGCGGCTCAACTGAGACACCGCGTCGCCTGCATCGCGAGCAAGCCCGCTGCCACAGCCATTACGGAATCGAAATACCCTGTTCGCTCAAAAACGCGACAAAGGCTTCTTCATCCAGCACCTTGAGCCCCAGCTCGTTGGCCTTGGCCAGCTTGGAGCCTGCTCCCGGCCCCGCTACGACGCAATGGGTCTTGCCCGACACCGAGCCCGAAACCTTGGCCCCCAGACTTTCCAGCTTGTCCTTGGCCACATCGCGACTCATTAATTCCAGCGAGCCGGTCAACACCCAGGTCTGGCCTGCCAGCGGCAAACCTTCCACGGCCTTTTTCTCGCTGTGCCAGTGCATGCCGAAATCATGCAGTTGCGCTTCGATTGCCAGCGCCATACGGGCATTTTCAGGGTTATCGAAGAACTCGCGTACCGCCTTGGCCTGTTTTTCCGGCAAGGCCTGGCGCATATCGAGCCAGTCTGCAGTGATCACCCCTTCAAGGGAGCCAAACCTGTCGGCCAGTTTTTGCGCCCCGCCCGGCCCCACCGAAGGAATATGCAACTTGTCGATCAACCCGCCCAAGGTTGTGCTGGCGGCAAACTCGGCACCCAGCTCACCTTGATCCTGCAACTCAAGACCACGCTCCAGCAGTTGATCAATCACCTGCTGGTTGTGTGCGTCACTGAAGAAACTATGAATCTCGTGCGCCACTTCCAGGCCCACGTCCGGCAGGTAGGTAAGCACTTGCGGCAACGCCCGCTGCACACGCTCCAGGGAGGCCAATGAACGCGCCAGCACCTTGGCAGTCTCTTCGCCCACATCAGGAATGCCCAATGCGTAGATAAAACGCGCCAACGTCGGACGCTTGCTGTCGGCGATGGCCTGCAGCAAGTTCTTGCTCGACAGCTCGGCAAAGCCTTCGAGATCGACGATCTGCTCGAACTGCAGGGTATAGAGGTCTGCCGGCGAACTCACCAGGCCCTCATCGACCAACTGCTCGACACTTTTTTCCCCCAGGCCTTCAATGTCCATCGCCCGGCGCGAAACAAAATGAATGATCGCCTGTTTAAGCTGGGCACCACAGGCCAGCCGGCCGACACAGCGGTACACCGCACCTTCGCTGACGGTTTCACGGCCCTTGCTGCGCTTGATCAGCTGCGTGCGCTCAACGTGGGAGCCGCACACCGGACAGCTTTCAGGGATCTGCACCGGCCGGGCATCTTCAGGGCGACGCTCCAGCACCACCTGCACAACCTGCGGGATAACATCACCAGCACGGCGAATAATCACGGTATCGCCAATCATCAGGCCCAGCCGCGCCACTTCATCCATATTGTGCAGGGTGGCATTGGATACGGTCACCCCGGCCACCTTGACCGGTTTGAGACGCGCCACGGGCGTTACTGCACCGGTGCGTCCGACCTGAAACTCAACATCCAGCAACTCGGTCAGTTCCTCCATGGCCGGAAACTTGTGCGCGATGGCCCAGCGCGGTTCACGCGCACGAAAGCCCAGCTCGCGCTGCGACGCCAGGCTGTTGACCTTGAACACCACTCCGTCGATCTCGTAGGGCAAGGAAGCACGACGCTCACCGATATCACGGTAATAGTCCAGGCACTCGGCAATTCCCTTTGCCAGCTTCAGCTCATGACTGATGGGCATGCCCCATTGCTGCAATTGTTTGAGGTTGCCGATATGGGTGTCCGAAAACTCTTCAGAGACCTGCCCCAGACCGTAGCAGCAAAATTCCAGCGGGCGGCTGGCCGTGATCTTCGAATCCAGCTGACGCAAGCTGCCCGCCGCTGCGTTGCGCGGATTGGCAAAGGTCTTGCCGCCAGCAGCCAGCTGAGACTCATTAAGACGCTCAAAGCCGGCCTTGGACATAAACACTTCGCCACGCACTTCCAGCACCGCTGGCCAGCCGCTGCCATGCAGCTTGAGCGGAATATTACGCACGGTGCGTACGTTGACGCTGATGTCTTCACCGGTAGTGCCATCACCCCGCGTGGCACCACGCACCAGGCTGCCATCCCGGTACAACAAGCTGACTGCCAGCCCGTCCAGCTTGGGCTCACAGCTGTATTCAACTTCAGCGCCGCCACCAAACAGATCGCCCGCGGGCAGATCCAGGCCCTCGCTGACACGGCGATCGAATTCGCGCATATCGGTTTCATCGAATGCGTTACCCAGGCTCAGCATGGGCACTTCGTGACGCACTTGAGTAAAGGCAGACAAGGCTGCGCTGCCAACGCGCTGAGTGGGCGAGTCGGCGGTCACCAGCTCAGGATGTTCGGCCTCCAGGGCCTTCAGCTCGCGGAACAGGCGATCGTACTCGGCGTCCGGAATGCTTGGCTCGTCGAGTACATGGTAGCGGTAATTATGCTGATCCAGTTCAGCGCGCAGCTCTAGAATGCGGGTATTGGCGGCGGTCATGGGGTGTTCTCTCACAAAGCAAAAGAGCAGCCGAGGCTGCTCCTTGTGTTATTCATGCTGCATGTGGGTGGAGCAGGCAAGCCGCCCCCACATGTTCAGCGTTTTTGAGTCAGGGCACGGCGCTCGAATTCAACGATGCGCTGGCGGTAATGCTCGATAGTCTGGGCCGTCAACACACTGCGCTGGTCATCTTTAAGCTCACCATTGAGCTCCTGGGACAGCTTGCGTGCAGCGGCAACCATCACATCAAAAGCCTGCTTGGGATGGCGCGGGCCGGGCAAACCAAGGAAAAAGCTGACAGCTGGCGTACTGAACAGGTCAATATCATCCAGGTCGAATACACCCGGTTTCACCGCATTGGCCATGGAGAACAGCACTTCGCCATTACCGGCCATGCTTTCGTGGCGATGGAAAATATCCATCTCGCCAAAACGCAAACCGCTTTCGAGGATGTTCTGCAACAGTGCCGGGCCTTTGAAGCCTGCCGGGTCACGGCTGATCACGCTGATCACCAGCACTTCTTCGGCGGCCTGCTGCGGTGCAGGCTCCTTGACTTCAACGTCCGCTACGCTCGGCTTGGCACGACCACGCGCCGGCTTGACTGGCGCTACATGATCATCATCACGGGCGCTGATGCTCGGGCCTTCATCCAGTTCAAGATCAAGGTTCAGGTCACCCTGGCTCGGCTCACCGCCACGCTTGCCGCGCTTGGCACCTTTGTCCCGTGCAGGCATGCTGACCGATGGCAAGTCGTGCTCATCAAGTTGCGGCTCTTTATGGGTTGGCGTATCCAGCACCCGTGACGGGCCCAACAACTCAGGGCTGTGCTCGTCGTCAGGGGCATTGGAAAAACTGCGATCAAGTCGAAACTTGAGCTTGCCTTTGCCACCACGCATGCGGCGCCAGCCATCAAAAAGAATACCGGCGATTACCACTATGCCGATGACTATCAGCCATTCGCGCAGACCGATTTCCATGTAATCCCTTGCCCCTAAAAAATGATTCTATGAAGAAGAGCCTAAAGCCCTTTAAAACGTGGCGCCAACTCTATGTTCTGAATGGCGTTTTACCCACGTACAAAAAAATTAGACATTAAATTAACACGACCAAAGATAACTTTACACCGTCTGTCGCATTGAGCTAGGCCCATGCTGCCTTCGACCTACACGTCATATCGGTCAAATGCTTGAAATTTTTCTTACAAGAAGAAAAAAATCGTCCTACATGCTTATAGCTCAAGCATCGACCATTGCCATTGCCTCCTCAACATCAACCGCTACAAGACGTGAACAGCCCGGCTCATGCATCGTCACCCCCATCAACTGATCCGCCATCTCCATGGCGATCTTGTTGTGAGTGATATAGATAAATTGCACGGTCTGCGACATCTCCTTTACCAAGCGTGCATAGCGGCCTACGTTAGCGTCATCAAGCGGTGCATCGACTTCGTCGAGCATGCAAAACGGCGCCGGGTTGAGCTTGAAAATGGCAAAAACCAGCGCCAGGGCCGTCAAGGCTTTCTCGCCACCGGACAGCAAATGGATCGTGCTGTTCTTCTTGCCCGGCGGACGCGCCATGATGGTCACCCCTGTATCGAGTAGATCTTCGCCCGTCAGTTCCAAATAAGCGCTGCCGCCACCGAAAACTTTTGGGAAAAGTGCCTGTAATCCACCATTTATCTGATCAAAGGTGTCCTTGAAGCGGCTGCGGGTCTCTTTGTCGATCTTGCGGATGACGTTTTCCAGGGTATCGAGTGCCTCGACCAGATCGGCATCCTGAGCATCCAGATAGCGCTTGCGCTCCGACTGCTGCTGATACTCATCAATGGCTGCAAGGTTGATCGCGCCCAGGCGCTGAATTCGCGCAGCGATACGCTCCAGTTCTTCTTCGGCCTGCTGCTCGTTGACCTCGGCATCGAGGGTGGCCAGCACCCCGTGCAGGTCATAGCCATCGGCCAGCAACTGATCCTGCAACGCAGTACGACGCACGCTCAAGGCCTGCCACTCCATGCGCTGCTGTTCGAGCTGGCCACGAATCAATTGCGATTGTTGCTCAGCCTGATTGCGGCGTTTTTCGGCATCGCGCAATTCGCGATCGGCATCTTCGAGCGCGGTCTGGGCAATCTTGAGTTCTTCATCCACGCTCAGGCGCTTGTCGAGCAACTCTTCAAGCTTGAGGCGCAACTCTTCCAGCGGCGCTTCGCCCTCCTCCAGATTGAGGGTCAGCTGTTCGCGCTTTTCAGCCAGGCGCTCGGCCTGCATTTCCAGGCGCTCAAGGGCCTGGCGGGTGGAATCATGCTGTGCCTTGAGCGACCCCAGGCGGACAGCCAACTGGTGGGCGTGGTCTTTATGTTGTCGAGCATCCTGACGCACCCGGTCCAACTGCTCGCGCAGACTGTCGCGACGGGCCAGCAACAGCTCGCGCTGCCCGGTATCGGTGGCCATGGCATCCAGGGCGTCCTGCAACAGCAGGCGCGCCTCCCCTACCTGCTCATGCTCCAGGGCGCGCTGCTCACCCAACTCGGCCAGTTCTTCGTCCAGACGGCGGCGGCGCAAGGTCAATTGCTCGACCTTGGCCTTGCTGGCGGAGAGCTTGGCCTTGATCTCACCCTGGTGGCGAGCTTCATCCTGCAAGCGACGCCGAAGCTGCTCACGAGAGTCTTCCTGCATACGCTGTTGCTCACGCATGCTTTGTAGTTGTTCCTCCAGGGCCGCCAGGGTGGCTTCACGCTCTTCGCACTCAAGCCCCAGGCGCTGGATTTCCTGGCCCCGGGCCAGCACCCCGCTTTCGGCTTCACTGGCGCGGCGCACCCGCAGGAAGTTGCGCCCGACCCAATAGCCATCACGGCTGATCAGGCTCTGGCCCTCGGCCAGTTGAGCACGCAAGGCCAGTGCCTGCTCCAGTGTTTCGACCGGTTTGACCTGGCCCAACCACGGCGCCAGATCAAAATCGGCCGTGACCTTGTCAAGCAGGCTGCCCGCCAAGCGAGGGGCCTGCCCTGCATCACTGAACAGGCGCAAATCACCCTGGGTAAACCCTGCCAGATCCAGCCGGGCAAAATCCTCGACCAGTACGGCCTGCAAATCAGCCCCCAACACGGTCTCTACCGCCAGCTCCCAGCCAGCCTCTACGCGCAGGCCTTCTGCCAGTCGTGGCTGCTCGGCAAGCTGCTGATCGCGCAACCATTCGCCAGTACCGGTACCCGGTTCAAGCGCAGCCTGCTGCAAGGCCTCCAGCGATGCCAGACGACCGTTGAGGCGCTGCAGCTCGCCCTGGGCCTGCTGCTGGTTCTGCGTGGCCTGTTGCAAGTCGTGACGCACTTGCTCGAGCTGCTCGACCAGTTGCTGCTCACTGGCCTGCAGCTCTTCGTGGGCCATTTCGCTGCTGGCCAGTTGCTCACTGAGCTCCAGAATGGCCGCATCTTCAGGGTCTGCGGCCAGCAAGGCACGCTCTTCAGCCAGGCGGCGCTGACGTTCCGCCACGCGCTCCATACTGGTTTCCAGCTGCTGGATACGGGCTTGCAGCACTTCAGACTGGCGCTGCGGCTCGGCCGAGCGAAGGTTGAAAATGTCCCACTGTTCCTGCCAGCCATGCATGGTCTGCTCGGCCACTTCCAGAGTAGCGGCAGCCTCTTCGGCGGCCGCGCTGGTCAGTTCCTGCTCGGGCTCAAGCATGTGCAGCTCTTCAGCCAGAGTCGCCAGCAAGGTGCGGTCATGCCCCAGATGGGATTCGGTTTCCAGGCGCGAGCGCTCGGCTTCGCGCAGGTCATCCTGCAACTGGCGCAAACGTTGCTGGCCATGCTGAATGCTCTGCTCGACCCGGGCAATATCGCCCCCTACCGAATAGAAGCGCCCCTGCACCAGATTGAAGCGCTCTGACAGATCATGGTGCCCGTCACGCAGGCGTTCGATGCTGGCATCGGCATTGCGCTGCTCGGCCACCAGGGCTTCGAAACTGACTTCCTGATTACCGATGACCGCTTCGCGCTGCCCCACCTGCTCATTCAGGGCCTGCCAGCGCAGAGCCGACAGCCGGGCCTTGAGCTGACGCTCTTCGGCCTTGTATTCCTGATATTTCTCGGCGGCCTGGGCCTGGCGGTGCAAACGCTCCAGCTGACGCCCCAGCTCATCGCGCAGGTCAGTCAGACGGGCAAGGTTTTCGTGGGTACGGCGGATACGGTTTTCAGTCTCGCGGCGGCGCTCCTTGTACTTGGAAATGCCCGCCGCCTCTTCGATAAAGTTGCGCAGATCTTCAGGCTTGGACTCGATCAGCTTGGAGATCATGCCCTGCTCGATGATCGAGTAGCTGCGCGGCCCCAGGCCCGTGCCGAGGAAGATATCGGTAATATCACGACGCCGGCACTTGGTACCATTGAGGTAGTAAGTGGTTTGGCTGTCGCGGGTCACCTTGCGCCGAATGGAGATCTCGGCGTAGGCCGCATACTCGCCCAGCAGGGTGCCGTCGGAGTTGTCGAAGACCAGTTCGATACTGGCCTGGCTCACCGGTTTGCGCGTGGTGGAGCCGTTGAAGATAACGTCGGTCATCGACTCGCCGCGCAGGTTCTTGGCCGAGCTTTCGCCCATGACCCAGCGCACGGCATCGATGATATTGGACTTGCCACAGCCGTTGGGGCCTACCACCGCCGCCATATTGCTTGGGAAGGTAACGGTTGTCGGGTCAACAAAGGACTTGAAGCCGGCCAGCTTGATACAGGTCAGGCGCACGCTCAGGCAACCGTCAAGGCAGACAGCACCAGGGCACAACTGCGCTGGGCATAGCTGCTCAGCACCACGCGAATCTGCGCCAGGTCACGCGCCAGCACGGCGTCGAGCAACTGCGCAAACAACGCCAGGAACTCGCTCATCTCCGCCTTGCGCTGGTCCAGTGCCAGGTAATAGGCACGGCTCATGGCCGGGTGCAGGTTCTCGACGGTTTCCTGCAAATAGGGGTTGTCGGCGAACGGGTACGCCGCACGCATCACATTGAAGCTGTCTTCAACGAAGGTGCTGATGTCCTGGCGTTCGTAGCTGGCGGCCAGGCGCTGCTGGATCTGCAAGAACGGCCCCAGGTCGGCCGGAACTGCCCAGCGCTGGGCTACGGCATTGCCGAGCAGGATGTACATTTCGCTCATCAGCGTGCACAGGCTCTGCACCTTGTGCGCCGTAAGCTCGGTCACATGGGCGCCACGACGCGGCAGGATGGCGATCAGATGTCGACGCTCAAGGATCAACAATGCTTCGCGCACAGAGCCGCGACTGACATTCAGCGCCAGCGTCACTTTCTGTTCCTGAATGCGTTCCCCAGGCTTTAACTCGCCGCGAATGATGCGTTCGGCGAGGTGGTGAGCGATTTGCTCGGCGAGGCTGTCCGGCGCCTTGAACGTCATGTTTTACCTTCAAAATCTTTGATCAGTGCAGGCGGTGCAGTGTAACGCACTTGATATGCCCTCGCGCAGAGCCTCAGGGGCTGAATATGGCACGAAACCCGCAAATAAATCCCCCGGTTATCAATCACAGGGATTACCGATCGCTATTTCTTGACCCGCAGGTCAGCTTTAGCTAAATTCAGTGCATCCCGCGTTACAACAATAATGATTATGCGAGGCCTTCCGTGATCCAGTTCCTACTCAACCAGACGCTGCGCACCGAGCACACGCTCGACCCGAATTTGACCGTGCTCAATTACCTGCGTGAACACCTGCACAAGCCTGGTACCAAAGAAGGTTGCGCCAGCGGCGACTGTGGGGCCTGTACCGTGGTTGTCGGCGAACTTCACACCGACGCTGAAGGCCTTGAACGGCTGCGCTATCGCAGCCTCAATTCGTGCCTGACCTTTGTCTCGGCTTTGCACGGCAAGCAACTGATCAGCATCGAAGACCTCAAGCACCAGGGGCAGTTGCACAGCGTGCAGCGGGCGATGGTCGACTGCCACGGCTCACAGTGCGGGTTTTGCACGCCGGGATTTGTGATGTCACTGTTCGCCCTGCAAAAAAACAGCACGGGCCAGCCTGATGGCCATCAGGCCCATGAAGCCCTGGCGGGCAACCTCTGTCGCTGCACCGGCTACCGCCCTATTCTGGCGGCTGCCGAACAGGCTTGCAGCGGGCAACAACAGGATCAGTTCGATACACACCAGAGCGCGACCATTGCCCTGCTCAAGACCATCACCCCGACCCAAACCGGCGAACTGAACAGCGGCGACAAGCGCTGCCTGCTGCCCATGACCATCAGCGACCTGGCCCAGCTGTACGAATCCCAACCCCAGGCCCGCCTGCTGGCCGGCGGTACCGACCTGGCGCTTGAGGTGACCCAGTTTCATCGCCCGCTGCCGGTCATGATCTACGTCGGCAACGTGGCCGAAATGAAGCACATCGAGCGCTTTGATGACCGTATTGAAATCGGCGCGGCGGTGTCGCTGACAGACGCCTACGGCACGCTCAAGGCCGAGTACCCGGACTTCGGCGAATTGCTGCAACGCTTCGCCTCCCTGCAAATCCGCAATCAGGGCACCCTGGGCGGCAACATCGGCAATGCCTCGCCCATTGGCGACTCGCCACCGCTGCTGATTGCCCTCGGCGCACAACTGGTACTGCGCAAAGGGCAAACCCTGCGCACCCTGGCGATCGAGGATTACTTTATCGACTACCGGGTGACGGCACGCCAGGAAGGCGAATTTATCGAAAAAATCATCATCCCTCGCGCCGACCCCAGCCATGCATTTCGCGCCTATAAAATCTCCAAGCGCCTGGATGACGACATCAGCGCCGTGTGCGCAGCGTTCAACCTGCACATCGACAACGGCGTGGTGACCGGTGCCCGCGTGGCATTCGGCGGCATGGCGGCCATCGCCAAACGCGCCGCCGCCTGCGAAGCCGCATTGCTCGGCGCAAACTGGAACAGCGCCAGCATCGAACGGGCCTGCGCTGCACTGGCAAACGACTTCACCCCGCTCTCGGACTTTCGCGCCAGCAAGGAATACCGTCTGCTGAGTGCGCAGAACCTGCTACGCAAATACTTTATCGAACTGCAAACGCCACATCTCGAGACGCGGGTAACAGCTTATGTCTAACCATCACAAGGTTGCCCCAACCCAGGCCGAGCTGGCCGCCCTCTTCCAGCAGGACTTGAAAACCGGTGTGGGTCGCAGCGTCAAGCATGACAGTGCCGAAAAACATGTCAGCGGCGAAGCGCAGTACATCGATGACCGCCTGGAATTCCCCAACCAGTTGCACCTTTTCGCACGCCTGTCCGACCGCGCCCACGCCAGAATCCTGCGTGTCGACACCACGCCCTGCTACGCCTTCGCAGGCGTGCGCCTGGTGATCACCCACGAAGATATCCCCGGTCTGAAGGACATTGGCCCGCTACTGCCCGGCGATCCGCTGCTGGCCATCGACAAGGTGGAGTTTGTCGGCCAGCCCGTACTGGCAGTGGCCGCTTGCGACCTGGACACCGCGCGCAAGGCGGCAATGGCTGCCATTATCGAATACGAAGACCTGGAGCCGGTGCTGGACGTGGTTCAGGCCCTGCGCCAGAAGCACTTTGTGCTCGATACCCACACCCATCAACGCGGCGACTCTGCCGGCGCACTGGCCGGGGCCGAACATCGCCTGCAGGGCAGCCTGCATATTGGCGGGCAGGAGCACTTTTACCTCGAGACCCAGATCTCATCGGTGATGCCTACCGAAGACGGCGGGATGATCGTTTACTGCTCCACGCAGAACCCTACCGAAGTGCAGAAGCTGGTGGCAGAAGTCCTTGATGTTTCAATGAACAAGATCGTTGTCGATATGCGCCGCATGGGCGGCGGCTTTGGCGGCAAGGAGACCCAGGCCGCCAGCCCCGCCTGCCTGTGCGCAGTGGTGGCACGCCTCACCGGGCAACCGGCCAAGATGCGCCTGCCGCGGGTCGAAGACATGCTGATGACCGGCAAGCGCCACCCGTTTTATATCGAATATGACGTCGGTTTCGACGCCCGCGGCCGCTTGCAGGGCATCCAGCTGGACCTGGCGGGCAACTGTGGCTGTTCGCCGGACTTGTCCAACTCCATTGTCGACCGCGCCATGTTCCACGCCGACAACGCCTATTATCTGGGCGACGCGACGATCAATGGTTATCGCTGTAAAACCAACACGGCTTCCAACACGGCCTATCGCGGCTTTGGTGGCCCGCAAGGCATGGTCGCCATCGAAGAGGTCATGGACCGTATCGCCCGCCACCTGGGCCTCGACCCGCTGGCCGTACGCAAGGCCAATTACTACGGCAAAACCGAACGCAACGTGACCCACTACTACCAGACCGTGGAACACAACCTGCTGCAAGAAATGACCGCCGACCTTGAGGCCAGCAGCCAGTACACCGAGCGCCGGGAAGCGATCAAGGCGTTCAACGCCAGCAGTCCGATCCTGAAAAAAGGCCTGGCGCTGACCCCGGTCAAATTCGGCATCTCCTTTACCGCCAGCTTCCTCAACCAGGCCGGCGCCCTGATCCATATTTATACCGATGGCAGCATCCACCTCAACCACGGCGGCACCGAGATGGGCCAGGGCCTGAATATCAAGGTCGCGCAGGTGGTCGCCGAAGTGTTCCAGGTGGATATCAGCCGCATCCAGATCACCGCAACCAACACTGACAAAGTGCCAAATACCTCGCCTACTGCAGCGTCCAGCGGTGCCGACCTCAATGGCAAGGCCGCGCAAAACGCAGCCGAAACCATCAAGCAGCGACTTGTTGAATTTGCTGCCGACAAATATCAGGTCGAGCAACGGGCGGTGATCTTCCATAACGGCCAGGTGCAGGCTGGCGAGCAGATCATCAGTTTTGAAAGCCTGATCCAGCAGGCCTATTTCGGCCAGGTGTCGTTATCGAGCACCGGGTACTACAAAACCCCGAAGATTTTTTATGACCGCACTCAGGCACGTGGTCGGCCGTTTTATTACTTTGCCTTTGGCGCCGCCTGCGCCGAGGTGATCGTCGACACCCTGACCGGCGAATACAAAATGTTGCGTACCGATATCCTCCATGATGTCGGTGCCTCGCTGAACCCGGCCATCGACATCGGCCAGATCGAAGGCGGGTATATACAGGGGGCGGGCTGGCTGACCATGGAGGAACTGGTGTGGAATGCCAAGGGCAAGCTGATGACCAACGGCCCGGCCAGCTACAAGATCCCCGCGGTGGCAGACATGCCGCTGGACCTGCGCGTAACCCTGGTGGAAAACCGCAAGAACCCCGAAGACACCGTGTTCCACTCCAAGGCCGTCGGTGAGCCGCCATTTATGCTCGGCATCGCCGCATGGTGTGCACTCAAGGACGCTGTGGCGAGCCTGGCCGACTACCGCGTGCAACCTGCGATTGACGCCCCGGCCACCCCGGAGCGGGTGCTGTGGGGTTGTGAGCAAATGCGCAAAAGCCTGTCGGGAGATCAGCATGAATAACTGGATCAGTGCCCTGGCCGAGTTGCAGCAGCAAGGCGAACCCTGCGTGCTGGTGACCATCATCGAAGAGCAAGGCTCTACCCCGCGCAATGCCGGTTCGAAGATGGTCATTTGTGCAGATAAAATCTTCGACACCATTGGTGGCGGTCATCTGGAGTACAAGGCAATGGAAATTGCCCGCCAGATGCTCAGCAGCGGCAAGCACGATACCCTTCTACAGCGCTTCAGCCTCGGCGCCAGCCTGGGCCAGTGTTGCGGCGGGGTGGCCGTGCTGCTGTTCGAACCGATGGGCAAGGTGCAGGCTCAGATTGCGGTGTTTGGCGCAGGGCACGTGGCCCGAGCCCTGGTACCCCTGCTCGCCAGCCTGCCGTGCCGGGTGCGCTGGATCGACTCGCGGGAGCAGGAATTCCCGACACTTATCCCCCAAGGCGTGGAAAAAATCGTTACCGACGAACCGGTAGATGAGGTCGATGCCCTGCCTGCGGGTTGCTACTGCATCGTCATGACGCATAATCACGCCCTGGACCTGGAGCTCAGCGCCGCCCTGCTTAAACGCAACGACTTTACTTACTTCGGCTTGATTGGCTCGAAAACCAAACGCGTGAAGTTCGAACATCGCCTGCGTGAGCGCGGTATCGACGCCTCACCTTTGCAGCGCATGCGTTGCCCGATGGGTTTGAGCGAAGTCAAAGGCAAATTGCCTGTTGAAATCGCGATCTCCATCGCCGGCGAAATCATCGCCACCTACAACACTCATTTCGGCCAGCACACTGCGAGCGCCGACAGCGCGTCATCTGAATCCATTAAACAATTGTTGCCGTCTTCACGACGCAGCCATGCCACACACTGAGAATTGCCATGACTTGTAAAGCCTATCGCGCCGCCATTTTGCACAGCATCGCCGACCCCGCCGAAGTCGGGATCGAGGCCTCCTATGAATATTTTGCAGACGGCTTGCTGGTGGTCGACAACGGCCAGATCAAGGCTGTTGGCCCGGCCAGCGAACTGCTTGGCACACTGGCCGCCGACGTTGCTGTGACCGAGTACAAAGACGCACTGATCACCCCCGGCTTTATCGATACCCATATCCATTTCCCGCAAACCGGGATGATTGGCGCCTACGGCGAGCAACTGCTCGACTGGCTCAATACCTACACTTTCCCGTGCGAAAACCAGTTCGCCGATAAGGCCCATGCTGACGAAGTGGCTGACGTATTCCTGAAGGAACTGCTACGCAACGGCACCACCACCGCCCTGGTCTTCGGCAGCGTACACCCGCAATCGGTGGATGCCCTGTTTGAGGCCGCACAGCACCTGGACCTGCGTCTGATCGCCGGCAAGGTGATGATGGACCGCAACGCCCCAGACTATCTGACCGATACAGCCGAAACCGGCTACAGCGAAAGCAAGGCACTGATCGAGCGCTGGCACGGTAAGGGCCGCCTGCATTACGCCGTCACCCCGCGCTTCGCGCCGACCAGCACCCCGGAGCAATTGACCCTGGCCGGCAAGCTGCTGGGCGAATACCCGGATGTGTATCTGCACACCCATATCAGCGAGAACCTTCAGGAAATCGAGTGGGTCAAGTCGCTGTTCCCTGAGCGCAAAGGCTATCTGGATGTGTACGACCACTACCAGTTGCTCGGCGAACGATCTGTATTTGCCCACGGTGTACATCTGTGTGACGAGGAATGTGCGCGACTCGCCGAGACCGGTTCGGCAGTGGCGTTCTGCCCGACTTCCAACCTGTTTTTGGGCAGCGGCCTGTTCAACCTGCCGATGGCCGAAAAGCACAAGCTCAATGTGGGGCTGGGCACAGACGTGGGTGCAGGTACCAGCTTCTCGCTGCTCAACACCCTGAACGAAGCCTACAAGGTCATGCAACTGCAGGGTGCACGCCTCGATCCGTTCAAGTCGTTGTATCTGGCTACGTTGGGCGGGGCGCGGGCACTGCGCCTGGAAGACAGGATCGGCAATCTGCAACCGGGCAGCGACGCTGACTTCCTGGTGCTGGACTACAACGCTACACCACTGATGAGCTATCGCCTCAAGCAGTCAAAAAACATCGCCGAGACGCTGTTTGTATTGATGACCCTTGGGGATGACCGTACCGTGCAGCAAACCTATGCCGCAGGCAATCTGGTGCATCAGCGCTGATAATTTCCCTTGTGGGAGCGGGCTTGCTCGCGAGGTTATCGGTGCGGTTTAACTGAAGCACCGCGTCGCCTGCATCGCGGGCAAGCCCGCTCCCACAAGAGCAGCCGAGGCTTAAAGCTTGGCAGCAGGCCGAGGGCTTTTGCCCTTGGTTTGCAGCAAGTGCGAAAACACCGCGTGCAAGTCGTCAGAGGCGCTTTCTTCGTCAAGGTTGAGCTTGCTGTCGATGTGATCCATGTGATGCATCATCAGGTGCACGGCCTGGCCGGCATCACGGGCTTCGATGGCATCGATCAATTGCATGTGCTCGTCATAAGAACAGTGCGAACGGTTGCCGCTCTCGTACTGGGCAATAATCAACGACGTTTGCGACACCAGACTGCGCTGAAAGCTGATCAGCGGCGCATTCTTCGCCGCTTCAGCCAACTTCAGGTGGAACTCGCCCGACAGGCGAATACCCGCACCCCGATCGCCCCGCGAAAAACTGTCGCGCTCGTCCTGCACCATCTTGCGCAGTTGCGCCAGATCATCAGCCGTAGCATGCACCACCGCCAGCTCGGTAATGGCCTTTTCAACCAGTCGCCGGGCCAGAAACACCTGGCGCGCTTCTTCTACGCTAGGGCTCGCCACCACTGCACCACGATTAGGGCGCAGCAGCACAACCCCTTCATGGGCCAGACGCGACAGGGCGCGACGAATAATGGTGCGGCTCACGCCAAAGATTTCGCCCAGAGCCTCTTCACTCAACTTGGTGCCAGGCGCCAGACGCTGTTCAAGGATCGCCTCGAAAATATGCGCATAGACAATATCGTCCTGGGTTCCACTGCGGCCGGCCTTGCCAGCGCGGGGTTGTTTCTTGAGAGGCTGCAACTGTTCGTTCATGGGCACTCGTGTGGGAAGCGGCGGCGAATAAGGGATTACGCTAGTACGTAAACGGGTGTCACCGACCAGAAATTAATGCAAAAAACAGGGCGCATTGTACACAAAGCAGAGTGCCAGTACGACTGTACGGTCGTTTACGAACCCTGCTGTATCGCAACTAGATGCAACCTTTACGTTTAGGCTTGTCGCCTGCCCGAACTCCTATAGCACACAAGGAAGACCGTTCCATGACCGACACCCCGCAGCCGCGCTTGCATCCACTGGCAGACACCTCGCCCTCGGCGGTGGTCGCAGGCTTTATCGCCATGATGACCGGCTACACCAGCTCCCTGGTCCTGATGTTCCAGGCGGGTCAGGCAGCGGGACTTACCAGCGGGCAGATTTCATCATGGATCTGGGCACTGTCGATCGGCATGGCTGTTTGCAGCATAGGCTTGTCTTTGCGTTATCGCACACCGATCACCATCGCCTGGTCCACACCGGGGGCGGCACTGCTGATCACCAGCCTTGGCGGCGTCAGTTACGGCGAGGCCATCGGCGCCTATATCACCTGCGCGGTACTGGTGATCATCTGTGGCATCACCGGCAGTTTTGAGCGCCTGGTCAAGCGCATCCCCTCATCCCTGGCCGCCGCGTTGCTGGCGGGCATCCTGTTTAAAATCGGCAGCGAAATCTTCGTCGCGGCGCAACATCGCACCGGCTTGGTGATCGGCATGTTTTTCACCTACCTGATCGTCAAGCGCCTGTCACCCCGCTACGCCGTACTGGCGGCGCTGCTGATCGGCACCCTGCTGTCGGGCATGCTTGGGCTGCTGGACTTCAGCGGTTTTTCCCTTGAAGTGGCCGTGCCGGTGTGGACCACGCCGTCCTTTTCGCTGGCGGCAACCATCAGCATCGGCATCCCGCTGTTTGTGGTGGCCATGACCTCGCAAAACATGCCGGGCATCGCCGTACTGCGGGCCGATGGTTATGACGTGCCCGCCTCGCCGCTGATCACCACCACCGGGGTAGCCTCCTTGCTGCTCGCCCCCTTCGGTTCCCACGGCATCAACCTGGCAGCCATCAGTGCCGCCATCTGCACCGGCCCCCATGCCCACGAAGACCCGAAAAAACGCTACACCGCAGCCGTGTGGTGCGGAATTTTCTATGGCATCGCCGGCATATTCGGCGCCACCCTGGCCGCCCTGTTCGCCTCATTGCCCAAGGAACTGGTGCTGTCGATTGCCGCACTGGCACTGTTCGGCTCGATCATGAACGGGCTGAGTATTGCCATGGGCGAAGCCAGGGAGCGTGAAGCTGCCCTGGTGACCTTTATGGTCACCGCATCGGGCATGACCCTGTTTTCAATTGGCTCGGCTTTCTGGGGCATTGTTGCGGGCGTACTGACCCTGATGATCCTGAACGTCAAATCACGCTGAGCTATCAGATCGCCAGTGCCCCGCCATCGACCGCCAGCGCATGGCCTGTGGTAAATGCTGCGCCATCCGAGCACAGGTACAGCACGGCGCTGGCAACTTCTTCGACCGTGCCGATACGCCCCACCGGGTGCATCGCGGCGGCAAATTCAGCCTTGCGCGGGTCGACCTCATAAGCGCGGCGGAACATATCGGTATCGATGACCGCCGGGCACACCGCGTTCACCCGAATATGCTTTTTCGCATACTCAATGGCTGCCGATTTGGTCAGCCCGATCACCGCATGTTTGGACGCCGAGTAAATGCTCATCTTTGGCGCGGCGCCCAGTCCGGCCACCGAGGCAGTATTGACGATCGCCCCGCCACCTTGGGCCAGCATCAATGGCAGCTGATATTTCATGCACAGCCAAACGCCCTTGACGTTTACCCCCATGATCGCATCGAACTCATCCAGGGTACCGTCGGCCAGGCGACCATGCTCGATCTCGATCCCGGCATTGTTGAAGGCATAGTCCAGACGCCCGTAGGTGCTGATTGTCTGCTCCATCAGTTGCCTGACCTGCGCCTCTACAGTGACATCGCAGCCTGCGAAAACAGCACTGCCGCCCGCAGTCCTTATCTGCTCGACAGTGTCTTCACCCGCTGCCACATCCCGATCGGCCACCACCACCTTCAAACCCTCGCCGGCAAATGCCAGCGCCGTGGCCCTCCCGATACCGGCCCCGCCCCCTGTCACTACAGCCACTTGCCCCGTAAACGTCATGCCCATCGTCTTAACCCTCAGCAGAGTGCATCTGTACCCCCGAAACGTTCGGGCACGGCCATCCGCCTATTTATCCGAGTGATAAAAGACTGCCTACAACCATCACCATCACTGATAAAAACCTATTCGTAAGCGCGTATTCACTTGCCCTGTAGCGTGAGAAGGTCTATCAACAGCCATCAATCTCTAAAGAGTTATAGCAATGACTGACCAGACAAACCGCCAATTCCTGCTCGCCAAACGTCCAGTCGGTGCAGCAACCCGCGATACCTTCACCTTCCAGCAAGTGCCCGTAGTACAGCCCAAGGACGGCCAGATCCTGGTCAAAAATGAATACTTGTCCCTCGACCCGGCCATGCGTGGCTGGATGAACGAAGGCAAGTCCTATATTCCGCCGGTAGCGCTGGGTGATGTGATGCGCGCCCTGGGAGTGGGCAAGGTGATTGCCAGCGCCCACCCGGGCTTTGCTGTGGGGGATTACGTCAACGGTGCCCTGGGAATGCAGGATTACTTCACCGGTGAGCCACGGGGTTTCTACAAGGTCGACCCGAAACTGGTACCGCTGCCCGTGTATCTGTCCGCACTGGGCATGACGGGCATGACGGCCTACTTCGCCCTGCTGGACGTCGGCGCACCGAAAACAGGAGACACCGTGGTGATTTCCGGCGCAGCGGGTGCTGTTGGCAGCATTGCCGGGCAAATCGCCAAGTTGAAAGGCTGCCGCGTGGTAGGCATTGCCGGCGGCCAAGAGAAATGTAAGCGGCTGGTCGAGGAGTTCGGCTTTGACGGTGTAATCGACTACAAGAACGAAGATATGCTCGCAGGCCTCAAACGCGAATGCCCCAAGGGTGTAGATGTGTTTTTCGACAACGTGGGCGGCGATATTCTCGACGCCGTATTGAGCCGTTTGAATTTCAAGGCGCGGGTCATCATCTGCGGAGCCATCAGCCAATACAACAACAAGGAAGCCGTTAAAGGTCCGGCCAACTACTTGTCACTGCTGGTCAATCGCGCCCGCATGGAAGGCTTTGTGGTAATGGACTATGCCGATCGCTATGCAGCAGCCGGACAAGAGATGGCGGGCTGGCTGCTCAAGGGCCAGTTGAAAAGCAAAGAGCATATTGTTGAAGGCCTGGAAAGCTTCCCGGAAAGCCTGGCGAAGCTGTTCAGCGGGGAAAATCACGGCAAGCTGGTGTTGAAGGTCTGACACACCACATACAGGTGGCAGCGGACTTGCTCGCAATACAGGCACCGCGGCCTGTCAAGGCAGACCGCGGCGCGGCAATCGCGGGCTTGCCCGCGATTGCCGAATCAAAACGGTGGCAAACAGCCTTAAGCCAGCTCAGCTACCACGGCAGCGAGTGCCTTGGCCGGATCCACTGCCTGGCTGATCGGGCGCCCGATTACCAGATAATCAGAACCTGCATCCAGTGCCTGGCGAGGCGTCAGGATACGACGCTGATCGTCCTGCGCACTGCCCGCAGGACGAATCCCCGGGGTTACCAGTTGCAGACCCGGGTGCGCGGCCTTCAGCGCTTGCGCCTCCAGGGCCGAACACACCAGGCCATCCATACCGGCCTTGTCGGCCAGGGCTGCCAGGCGTAACACTTGCTCCTGAGGCTCAATATCCAGGCCAATACCGGCCAGGTCTTCACGCTCCATGCTGGTCAACACGGTCACGCCAATCAGCAACGGCTGCGGGCCGGTGCGCTTGTCGAGTACTTCGCGGCAAGCGGCCATCATGCGCAAGCCGCCCGAACAGTGAACGTTAACCATCCATACGCCCATTTCAGCTGCGGCCTTGACCGCCATTGCCGTGGTATTGGGGATATCGTGGAACTTCAGGTCCAGAAATACTTCAAAACCCTTGTCGCGCAAAGTACCGACGATTTCCGAAGCGCAACTGGTGAACAGCTCTTTGCCCACCTTGACACGGCACTGCTTGGGGTCCAACTGATCAGCCAGTTTCAATGCGGCGTCACGGGTCGGGAAATCCAGGGCGACGATAATAGGAGTCTGGCAGTCGGACATTAGCGGGTTCTCAGGCTGGTCGAAATCGGCGCGCATTGTAGCGGAACCAGCCGCTTACCGGCACCCGATGATCGCAAATACACGATTTTAGTCTTTACCAAGCTTATACCGCACATGACTGAATAACCGGCCTACACTGAAAGCAATCAACACTTACTCACTTAACAGGATAAACAGCAGCACACAGCGCAACCCCTGCCCTGTGCTGCACTCAACACGGAGAACACTCTATGCCTTGGTATGCTTGGTTAATTCTCGTCGTCGCTATCGGTGTCATTGTAGGCGCCCTGATGACACTACGTGACACAGCCAATAAAGTTGAACTGACCGATGAGCAACGCAAACGTGTTGCCGAACGCAATGCCGAAATGGACGCCAAGGAATCAAAAGACAGGTAGTCAGACAAGCGCTCAGGGCCTGCATGCCAAGGAATGAGCATCGGTGAGGAAAAACCTACAAACAGTTGCATGATTAACCACTGCATCTGTTTGAAGGTCGACGCTATGATGGTCCATTGCATAAAGAGACACCTGTCATGCGCTATTCACAAGATCATAAAGCCCAAACCCATCAGCGCATCGTTAAAGAAGCATCCGGGCTCTTTCGACGACACGGTATTGGCGCCACAGGCCTGCAACCCCTGATGAAATCACTGGGCCTTACTCACGGTGGTTTCTATGCTCATTTTTCATCCAAAAACGACCTGGTAGAAAAAGCCTTGCAGCACGCAGCCAACCAGGTTGACGGTATCTGCGCCGAACTGTTCAGCCAGCCCCACCCCCTGCACGCATTTATCGATGCTTACTTGTCTGAGTGGCATCTGACCTCCCCCCATGAGGGTTGCCCGTTGCCGACCATGTCCGCTGAAATGGCCCAACAGGGCCAGGCAAGTGTCACCACCGACCATGTCATCGATGCCAGGCTCAAACAGATCCAGGCGACCCTGCAAGGGTCAGACACTGAAGACAAAAGCATCGTGATTTTCGCTACCCTGGTAGGCGCACTGGTTCTGGCTCGCGGCGCAGAGAGTGATGCACTGAAACAGAAGATTTTCGAAGTCACGCGCAGTACATTGAAGTCGTCAGCGCCTTATGCCTGAACGCTTGCTGACAGCCACAAAAAAGCCAGTCTATGACTGGCTTTTTTCGTTCTGTTACCTGGCTTAGCTGATTACGATCTTGTCGCGGTTTCTCTCCAGAATAACCTTGCCTATGCCTTTGACCTCAAGCAACTCATCGACTGAAGTAAAATCACCATTGGCCTCGCGATAAGCCACGATCGCCTTGGCTTTAACAGCCCCTACACCAGAGAGTTCACGCTGCAGGGTAGCCTCATCTGCGGTATTGATATTAATCGTCACCACTTTGGCATCCAGCACTACTGGCGCAGCAACCACCGGTTCAACTGCTCCGGCCGCAGGTGCGGCATGGGCCACACTGGAAACACCTACCATCAAGGCAAAGAAAATCGAAGAGAGAAAAGCAGTACGCATAATTGACACTCCATAACATCGTTAATTTAAAAACAGCTTTCCTGAGCTGTATTTCAAACTTAGGCGATGGTTATGGAGTGTCAAAAACCAGAGCGTTGCAGGGTGTGTATATCTTTGATTCGCAGAAAAACCGCTCCACCAAACAAGAAAAAAACCACAAACTTGCAAAGGTTTGGCTATCGCTTTTAGGTGAATTTTACTCAAAAATGATAAATTTTCTAAACCTTCCCTAGCAGATTCCCCCTTAGGTCGATATGATCCAAAACCATGTCCGGTCTAGATGCCGAGCCCCCCCGAGCAATCATCGACCTTACAGATGGCGAAATCTGTCACAATGCAACTCATAATGGACTGCCATATGAAATTTAAAAAAATCGCATGGATTCTAACTAAAAAATGAATACTGAATTCACACTTGAATCACTCATAATCTCCATATCCATTATCTTGCTGTTTCTGCTCTCATCAACCTTGATCAAAAATAAAATAGAGCAAAATGAAATAAAGCACGAATACAAATTCATCAACGGCTTGCGTGGTCTAGCAGCAGTATTCGTCGTTATCAATCATGCCCCTTTCATGCTGACTAATATGGGCCTTAAGAACGACAACTTCTCCTCATGGGCGTGGATATATGCAAATCTTGGCTCCTTCGGCGTACAAATATTTTTTTGCATAACAGGCTTTTTGTTCTTCGATAAAATAATCAAATCCCCAAATATTCAGTGGGAAAAATTCTTTGAAGGCCGAGTAAGACGTGTAGCACCCTTATACTATTTCTCGTCATTTGTAGTTTTTTTAATTGCGACGTTATATTCCAACTTTGATATCTTCAACAAAGAAACACTTATGACAGTGGCCAGTATGTTAACATTCAATTTTTTGGATGCCCCCTCCAAAATCGGCGGCATTGCACTAACGCCTCTCAATTCAGTGACCTGGACACTGGTTCATGAGTGGCGATTTTATGCAGTACTGCCTCTTATCGCACTTACCTACAGATCCAGATATAACAAATTAATACTAAGCACTGCATTATTATTAGCCGCCGTCGATCTAAGCATGAGTACAGTTGTGTGCTGGCCGTACTTTCTGACTGGTATCATTGCAGCAGTTCTTCACCAAAAACTCACTTACATAAAACCGGCAAGCTGGCCTTTATCCATCATTGCACTATGCATCTTTATATACACTTGCGGGACTAAAGCACCTGAAGGATACGGCGCACTGCGATTCGCGCTCACGTCCTGTTTCTTCTTATGTATTACACTGGCAAATCCAAGAGCCCTGCATGCACAATGCCTAAACCGATTGAGTGACATCAGCTACAGCATATACCTGATGCATCTACCAATCCTGTATTTAACATTCAAAGCAGCGTCACACATGGTCGATTTATCCACCATGTCAAAGACAGCTTTCTGGTCAATCAATATGATTGCAGTACCGTTGATCACAATAGTCTCTACATTGACCTTCATTCATATTGAAAAGAGGTTCATGAGCAAAAAAGCCAACACGATTACTGTCGCTGCTGGCACCGCAGCTGCTGCCGAAAGTTAAAGCCTAACTTTATATGCCGCACCTGTGATGCCATTAAAACATTGCCAATGAAGCGTTCACCATTTTAGTGAACTCTGCATTGGCAAGATCTTGATACGCGCCGGCTCCATTGACCTAAAACAGCACCTTTCAAGATGGCTCAACACGACGCTGCTGATGTATCCAATCTACAATCTCACCTTCGGGTGCATAACCACTGACCGTCTCGCGCAGCAGCTGGCGAACACGCAAATAGTCATCCTGATCTACCGCTTCAAGCAGTTGCGTCAATCGCTGCTTCAGCTCATCCCAAGGTAACATGTCTTCGTTGGCAGACATGATCATGGGGTGTCGGGTCGCGACTACGTTATCGCCAATCAGTAACTCTTCGTAAAGCTTTTCGCCAGGACGCAACCCAGTGAACTCGATCTCAATATCGCCATGTAGATTTTTATCCGAACGAACGCTAAAACCAGAGAGATGGATCATTTTCTCGGCGAGCTCGACAATGCGTACCGGCTCACCCATATCAAGGACGAATACATCGCCACCCTGCCCCATTGAGCCGGCCTGAATCACCAACTGAGCGGCCTCGGGAATCGTCATGAAGTAGCGGGTAATCTTGGGGTGAGTCACGGTTAGCGGGCCACCGGTCTTGATCTGCTTGTGAAACAGCGGAATCACCGACCCTGAAGAGCCCAATACATTGCCAAAACGCACCATGGTGAAACGGGTTTTATTTACCCGCGACACATTGGCCGAGTCGCCAAACAGTACAGGCGCGACTTCCCGACTGAGTGCTTGAAGCGTCATCTCAGCCAGACGCTTGGTGCTGCCCATGACATTAGTCGGCCGTACGGCCTTGTCGGTAGAAATAAGAACGAAGTTCGATACTCCCGACTGCAGGGCCGCCTGAGCAGTGTTGAGCGTGCCTATAACGTTGTTTAACACACCTTCGGCAATATTGTGCTCAACCATTGGCACATGTTTATAAGCCGCAGCGTGATAGACCGTATCGACATGCCAGGTCTTCATCACATCCAGCAACTTGTGCGGATTGCGCACAGAACCCAGGATCGGCAGCACCTTCACCGAAAGAGACTCCAGATTGACCCGCTGCTCCAACTCGCCAAATATGCTGTACAGATTGAATTCGCCGTGTTCGTACAGCAGCAGCGTGGTTGGCTTCAAAGCCAAGATCTGCCGGCACAGTTCCGAACCAATCGAACCGCCAGCGCCTGTAACCATGACACATTGCCCCTTGATACAACGCTCCTGCAACTCACCTTGCGCGGGAACCGGGTCGCGACCCAGCAAGTCGGCAATATCCACTTCCTGGATATCATCAACCTTGACCCGGCCACTGGCCAGATCCATAAACCCGGGCACACTGCGAACGTGGAGAGGAAATCCCTCAAGCAAACCCAAAATCTCGCGGCGCCGGGCCCGAGACGAAGATGGCACTGCCAACAGCAACTCCTGGGCGCCGGTACGTTCGATCATCTGCTGAATACGTTCGGGTTTGTAAACCTGCAAGCCAGAGATGATACGATCTGCAATACTTTCGTCATCGTCGATAAACGCTACAGGCCTCATAGCACGGCCCATGCGCAAGGCGGCAACCAGTTGGTTGCCAGCGGCACCGGCACCGTAGATGGCCACCCGCGGCAAACCGTCATCGCGATTGGTAAACGGCACGTGTTGAACTGCCGCAAACCAGTCGCCCAGAAAGTATTGACGCATGGCAAGGCGCAAACCACCGAGCAGGATTAGGCTTAGCCACCAGTAGTTGAAGATTATCGAGCGCGGCACAGTATTTTCAGGGGTGCTATACCAATACATCACCACTGCCAAGATCAATGAAGAAAGACTGACAGCCTTGATAATGGCGATCAGAGCATCATTGCCGAAATAGCGCATGACGGCACGGTACATGCCGAAACGGATAAACAGCGGGATGGCAATCAAAGGGGCGCAGATAAACAGCCACAGATGTAGCTTGACCGGATTGATCATATCGTCAATCCCTAGGCGCACGACAAATGCAAGCCATAGGGCGAACCAGACGAGAACCACGTCTGTCACCACTTGAATAACTCGTTTATCCCGTCTCGACAGGTTGAGTAAGTACGCTCGAATTTTATCCATATATCCTTTGAACACCTACGCTACTCCAAAAAACCATCAACAAGCTGACACTCTATACACCACTCTATTTATCCCTAAGTTGAGCGTCAGACCAGTGAAGCTTCCTGCACGACATCACTCAATACCTTGCAGGTCAATTCTATTTCTTGCTGTGTCAGTGTGGGATGAACCAGAAACATCATGCTCGTCTCGCCCAACTCTTTCGCATGCGCTAATCGTAACGAAGGACGCCAGCCAGTACCTTCAAATGCCTTTTCTAGATACACCTCAGAACATGAACCGGAAAAAGCAGGTACACCGCGCGCGACCATCTCGTTGAGAATGCGATCACGGGACCAACTAGCCTTAAGGGCTTGCGGACGTACAAATACATAGCACTTGTAGGCCGCGTGCACATCAGCGACCGGCAACACGGGTACACGAAGTGCAGGCAACTGCCGGGCCTGGGCCCAAATACGTGAAGCATTTTTCAGCCGAGCGGCATGCCACTCTTGCATCCGGCGCAACTGGATGCGTCCGATAACAGCCTGAACCTCAAGCATCCGCCAGTTCGTGCCGAAGCTTTCGTGCAGCCAGCGGAAACCTGGTGCATGCTCACGCTCGTAAACCGCTTCCCAGCTCTTGCCATGATCCTTGTAAGCCCACATGTCGGCCCACAGCTGGCGATCATTGGTGGTGACCATGCCGCCTTCGCCGCCCGTGGTCATGATCTTGTCCTGGCAGAACGACCAGGCGGCGATATGACCGATGGAGCCGACAGGACGGCCTTTGTAATGAGCTCCATGAGCTTGGGCGCAATCTTCGATCACCTTCAGGTCATGCTCAGCCGCCAAATCCATGATCGGATCCATGTCACATGGCCATCCAGCCAGATGAACACAAATGAGGGCTTTGGTACGGGGCGTCAACACTGCACTAATGGTTTCAGCAGTGAAGTTCTGCGAGTCAAGGTCGACATCTGCAAATACCGGCACAGCCCCAGCATTAACAATGCTTGAAACCGAAGCCAGGAAGGTACGAGAAGTAACAACAACTTCATCACCCGGACCGATATCAAGTGCCTTCAACGCCACATCCAGTGCTACCGTACCATTGGCTAGGGCCACGGCATATTCCGTGCCTGACCAGGCGGCAAATTCTTTTTCAAAAGAGCGGGTTTCTTGCCCAGTCCAATAGTTGACCTTGTTCGACAAAATTACCGCACGGACAGCGTCGGCTTCTTCTTCCGTGAAGGAGGGCCAAGGAGAAAATGGTGTATTCAGCACGATTCAGTACCCATGATTTGAATGATAGAAATTTGGTCCGTGCACGTCCGACTGTACAAAAACTCATGCAAATGAGTTACCACTATAAACCATTAATGCTGTAAAGCTTTCGCTGGAACACCCACAACAGTCATATTGTCGACAACATCATTGACCACGGCCGCACCTGCCCCAACCTTGACCCGGGATCCAATGCTGACCGACTGCTTAACGGATGCACCTATTCCAATCCAGCTCAATTGACCAACATGGACTGTACCCGCCAACCTTGCGCCTGGGCTGATGTGGACACATTCTTGCAAAATACAATCGTGGTCAATACTGCACCCGGTATTAAGAATGCTTCCATCACCTACGTTTGCGCCTGGATTTACCACTACCCCTGCAAATGCCACGACGCCTTTACCCATAGTGGCGTGTCGACTGATTGTCGCTGCCGGGTGAATAAGTGTGATTAGCATTGCTCCGGCATTATCGAGCTCTTTCATTTTCATGCAGCGAATATCATTATTGCCAATCGCAACTATGACACCGTCGAACTCCTGAAGGCGCTCCAATAATACATGTGTATCACCCACCACAGGCCAATGGCCCACAAACTGGATAGATGGCCAGTTATCATCAAATACTTCAACAATGTCCCAGTCACAGCATTCAGCGGTATCTGCTACAACTTTGGCATGCCCACCAGCCCCCACAATGGCGAGTTTTTTTTCAGCTGGTGCAGTCCCTGTAAACTTTGATATCGTGACCTCGCCGGCAGCGGAGATACCCTCGCGGACAAGCACTTTCTTAAGAGTAAGCCCGATAATTTTGAGGTCGAGCCAAAATGATTGGTTTTCGACATACCAAATATCGTATTGGAATTTCTGCTCCCAGCTGATTGCATTACGGCCATTAACTTGTGCCCAACCTGTAATCCCGGGTTTTACATCATGTCGGCGCGCCTGTTCAACGCTATACAGTGGCAAATACTCCATTAACAACGGCCTGGGGCCAACCAGACTCATATCGCCCTTCAAGACACTCCAAAGTCCAGGCAACTCATCCAAGCTGCTTGAGCGTAAAAAAGCTCCGAAAGAGGTCATGCGTTCCGAATCAGGCAAAGGATTACCATGTGCATCAACCGCATCTTTCATGGTTCTAAATTTCAGCATTTCAAAAGGCACACCGTGCAAACCGGGCCTTATCTGCCTGAACAATATTGGACTTCCCAATTTAAGTCGCACAGCTAAACCTAAACAAGCGATGACTGGTGAAAGAACAAGCAGACCAAAAAAAGATGCTGTTATATCGAATAGACGCTTAATCAATGTCAAGCTCCTGCAAGTAAAAATTCTGCATCCGTTCCCAATGAGCAGTACGATCAAAACGCTCAACAATTCTAGCGCGGGCAGAAGTTCCCATTTCAGTCATACGGTCATGGGGTGTTTCAACCGCCTGCATCATTGCACTCGTCAAGGACGTGACATCACGGGGCTGGGCCAACCAACCATTCATACCTGACTCAATAATTTCGTTACAACCACTGATATCTGTTACAACAGCAGGTATGCCCATGGCACATGCCTGCAACACGACATTGGGAAAGCCCTCCCGATAGCTTGACAAGACAAGGGCGTCGGACGCTGCCAGGGCATCACGTATATCTTCCTGAAACCCCAACGTATGAATCCTTGGATGCTGCTTCAACAATGCGAATGTTTCTGCATCTATCGGCGCTTCAGAGTCCAAGCCTCCGACCACAATCAAATGGGTGTGATCAGGAAGTCTCAAAAAAGCCTGCCCCAACTCCTTCAGACCCTTGTCTCTGTTCAAGCGTCCGATAAAGCAAAAAACGAACTCATCGTCCATTATTCCCAGGCTTTCTTTAAGCGCTTTAGAGTTAGTTATAACGAACTGGTTATCAGGTCGAAAAAAATCAAGATCCACACCCGCAATATTCCCATGCCCAATGACAGACATCTGCTTTTTAGTCACGCGATAAGCCAGCAAATCTTTTTTCACACCCAATCCTTCAGGGACGACTGTGGTGGCACAGACACAAATCAATCGATCTACGTTGATAAGAAGTGTTTTCTTGAAACCGGTCTGGGTGGGGAATATAAGTCCGGTAAACGTATGAATCCTGACAGGAACCCGGCACAAAAAAGCCGCAATCATCGTCACCAGGCCCGCCTTGGGTGTATACGATTGAACCACCGAAGGTTTTAATTTACGAAGCAACCTGCACATCGAGAGAATTGAAATAACGTCAGCGAATGGACTGATGCCCCGCTTCATTGCTACAGGATGAACGGGGACGGCTTCCCGAACAGCAATTCTATCTACCGGTCCATCAGCAGAACAAGCCAGATGTACCTTGAACGAATGGTTCAGAAACTTTGGCTGATGAGCCAATATGGTCATCAGTGTTTCCGGAACGGTTGTGACAATTAATAAAGTTGCTTCTTTCATGACTCAACCTTTAAACGGATCAAAACAGACAAAGCTCAAGCTGTATAAAGACGAGTCCAGATGCTGACGATCTCATCAATAGAGTAGTTTTCAACGATCCGCAATCTTGCGGCGCGCGACATGTTATTTTTTTCACTGGCCGTCTGAGCTAGAGCAATGCTCATGGCCTGAGCAAGACCCTTAGGATCCCTGGCTGGAACTAAGTATCCGCAACCACCCACGACTTCTTTAACGCCGCCGCAATCGGTTGCTACCACGACTTTCTCGGACGCCATGGCTTCAGCTACCACCAAACCAAAGCCCTCCCAGGCCGAGGAAAGCACGTATAAATCCGCTGCATTATATATATCATTGACGTCTGATCTGACGCCTAAAAATCGCACCAGCGGGGTAAGTTTCAAGGTAGCTACGAGATCTTTCAGCTCCTGTCTCAGCGGACCATCACCTACAATCCATAGCTTCACCGTTTGTTTGTTATCGGACAGTGCTTTAAATGCATGTATTAGATTTTTATAGTCTTTGGCATCAACCAGTCGACCCACCGCTACAAGCAATTCGTCCTGATCAACAAGACCTTCCGAACTCCTGATGGCTGCCCGCGTAACCGGGTCAGGCTTGAAGCGTTGGGTATCAATACCATTCGGAATGGCCAGCATGGTACCTGGCGGACAGGCTTTTTTTTGTTCGAATATATGCACAGCTTCAACCGTTACATTGGTTGTCACATCAGCTAAAGAATGCGTGAGCCGATAAGCGAGCATTCTTGCCTTACCGCCTTCATTGGTATTGTGTGCTGTATTGATCAGTCTTTTGATGGTACAAATCGGCCTGATCATTCGAGAGAAGAGGTTCGCATGCACCATGTGCGCATGAACGACATCAGGATCAAAATCCTTGATAATACTCCTCAACTTAATAAAGCCTTTGAGAAATCCAGGTACTGTTTTCTCTAGATTCAACCCCAAAAGCTCAACACATGGACTTTTGGGTCGCAACAGAGCAGGCCCGGTTAGATAGCAGATTTTCACCTCATGCCCGCTCTCGTGAAAACGATCGGCAAGGTCCAGAACCTGTCTTTCCGCACCACCCACACCAAGACCTGTGATGATATATAAAATTTTCATACTAAATTTTTCGCCTGTTGCTCACACGAAACACGACACACTGAAAATATCGGACTATGCACTTTAACTTCCTGACAGCACCTGCCTCGCGCAACACCTGTTCTTTATAAAATAAACCAAAACCCTGGGGATTTCGTTTCAGATTATTGAAAAAATTAGCTGAATACCCATCCGGTAAATATTCGCACAAATAGATATATTTACTGTAAAAGTACAGGATCTCACCTTCGTCGGATATTCTGTTCCAGATCAACAATTCAGGGACAAATATCTCGTCTTTAAAACGAGGAAAAGGATGTTTAAGCAATGCACTTTTCTTGAATACATAAGCCAGATCCCCCAGAAAGTGATTGGCTGCTTCAGTAGGTGTCATCTTCGAAGCGACAGTATCGTCGTCTGAGAATACGGCCCCGATAATATTACCGGCCAGATCGGCCCTCCTATAACAAAGCCCGGCAATACCATGGGTGTCCAGGTTCTGCAAGTCTTCGTTAATGACTTCAATAGCATTCGATGTAAGCGCATCGTCACTATCGACCAACAACACCCAATCCCCTGTTCCGGCTGGAACCCCGGTGTTAATCGCTATATGTTTTCCCGCGTTTTCTTGCTGCAAAATCTTGATAGAGAAACTGGAATTCTGCTGAAACTCCTCCAGCAATGAAAGCGTTTCGTCTTGGCTTCCATCATCAACTACGACCCACTCGAAGGACTTATCAGTCTGCTTCTCCAGGCTTTCATACAAGCGGCCCAAGGTGTAAGCACGGTTATAAGTTGCTGTCAGTACAGTAATCATAAATACCGCTCATCTATTTTATTTTGTACGCTAACAAAATCAGCGAGATGGAGAATAATACCTCAGCCAAAACCAAGCCATACACGATACCAGCCAAGTCATACCAGAGAGAAAACAGAGCTGCCAAACACAAGGAAAGCAACGAAAAAAACATCAAACACATACTGAGGATTTTATCTTTCCCTAAAGGCATGAATATCGTCAGACCTATGGCCTGATTCATCATGCGAAAGGGTATGATCATGACAAATACTTGCAGGATAGATTTAGCTTCATCAAAGCCAGGACCTAACATCAGATTAATTAAAAAATCGCCCAACGCATAAATTATTGTAGCCCCAGCAACGCCGGCAGCAAACAGGAAAGCTACGATAAGACTCGACAGCTTCAAGTTGATACTGGTTGTTTTCAAAAGCCGCCTGCTTAAGTAGGGATACAACCCGATCAACACTGGCCCTACCAGACCAACAGAAGCTTTTATAATTTTTTCAGCAGGCACAAACTTTGCAACCGATGCCTGCCCACACATAACCCCGACAAGCGCGGGCCCTGCACTCAACATAATATTATTGGAGCTTTTGTAGATAAAACCATGAAAGCCCGACTTTATTTGCTCGACCCCACTTTTGAAATCAATATTGAAACCACCCACTATTTTGTACGCAAGATAGAGTCCAACCAAAGTATTAAACAGAGAAAAAGAGGACATGATCATTAAAGCAAAACTGGCATTGGCAGAGACATTCAGCAGCAGGTATAAAACTAACAAACCGGCAAATCTCAACACCAACTCGAAGGTCACAACAAACGTAAGCTTCTCCAACCCCTGAAATAGCCAAATATTACTGAAGCTAAATGCCAGAAAATAAAGATACCCCCACAGGATTAATTGCAAATCGAGATCAAAATCCAGAATTGACAGCACGCCCATGGACACCACAATCATGCCGCTCGAGAGCAATAACTTGGCTGAGTTGACACCATTATAAATCGCAGAAAGCAGCGACTTATTCTCTGGCCCGCACACTGCCACCTGCCTCGCCCCACTCAAGGAAAAACCATACTCGACGATGAGGGAGCACAACAAAGCAGTTGTTTGAATGATCAGCACCTGACCATATTGATCGACGCCCAGTGCTTTGGCCAGAATCGGAATTTCTAGAATGGGTATTAAATAGCTAACCAGCTGAGCTACCAACAACAAGCTGACATTTTTAAATTGCAACCTCATTTTCGTCATCGCCCCCTGTGACCTGGACATGTTCGCTCATGATGAACTGACGCGACAATACCGATAGGGCGGATGTCATCAAGATCCAGATTCCCCACTCAGAAAGTTCTGTACTGAAAGGATGGAGCATCAACAATAGGGCAAAACCTAACGAACCGCCTAATGCAGCAATGGCATAAATAAAAATATATTTTGCTTTGTGTTCATGCATTGCGTAGCGACACAATCGTATTGCAAATATCAGCAAGGGTGAGAATATGAGAATCAGAAGGCCGATAAAACCCAAAATACCCAGATCGCCACCGGATGAAATAAAAGCGTTGTGCACAACCATCGGACTACCATCTACTTCAGACGTCGTACTGCCGAAACCGCAACCAAATGGCATGCACGTTTCAAAAGACCTCAGACCATCAGCTAGCATTCGAGCTCTTACAGGATCCCCTGCTGCCAATCTGTCCACGACTAGAGGATTCTGATTGAAATTAAGAAAATCGTAGCCGGTGCTGTACAGCATCAACACGGCAGTGAATGAAATGATTGAAATAAAAAACAGGAGTAATGTCAGCTTTGGTTTGACATGCATGCTGAGCAGCAGTATCAAGAGTATCACAAGCAAAAATACAATAAATCCTGTACGACTGGAATCCATAACAAGTATGTACGCGCCGGCGATCATGACCAGTAGGCTAGTCACTTTACTTCTGCCATCAAAGAGCATACCCACAATTACAAAACCTGCGAAGAATGCACACGTTTTCCACAACACGCCCGGATAGGCAAACAAACTCCCTTGCCGACCATCGCCCAACTCAATATATAAACCTGTCAGGTAATATTTCGCCATGCAAAAAACCAGGAAACCTGTCAATATCGATCGCGAGGCGATCGAATGATAGTCACCTTGTTCCAAAAACTGAGAGTGCGCATAAACACAAACAAAGACAACACCAATACACATCATCTTCAACCCTTGGTAAAAGGTTTGAATTTCAGCATTGGCCAATGCTGACAGTACAAAGGCGCTAAACAACACGAAAAACCCGAGAATATATACAGCCAACTCGGGACTTACCTTGAAAGACAATCGTTCAGGGGCTGAGATTAACCCGACCACTACGATCAAGCCCCATAAAGCCCAATATCCTGCGGGACTGATCAAACTTCTGACATCACCCAATACGACCAATAGGCAAGCACTCAACACGATACCGTAAGACGCTGCATTTTTTTTCACGTTTTCCACTTACACCTGCCTACTTACACGTGATTTAACAAACTTTAGCCTCAGAGTCACACAGTAAGCGTTTAGCCACTTGCAATAACCTCCTAAAACTCTGCATCTGTTCCAGCGTTTTAGCTAATGCACATCACATCACGAACAATGCAGCAGCCTGATCTTTATCGTTGATAAGATACCCTCCAACGTCGGGCCAATGAATATTCAACGCTTCGTCGTTCCAGCGAATGCTGCGCTCAGATTCTTTATTATAGAAATTGGTCGTTTTATAACTAAATATCGTGTTTTCTTCCAGCGCAAGGAAGCCATGGGCAAATCCAGCAGGTATCCACAGCATTTTTTTATTCTCTGTATTCAATTCCAGTCCAAACCATTCGCCATACGACGGAGACCCCTGACGAATATCCACAGCGACATCGAAAGCTGCGCCATGGTTCACACAGACCAGTTTGCCTTGCGCGAAAGGCTCTAGTTGATAATGCAACCCTCGCAGAACACCCTTTTTGGAACAGGATTGATTATCCTGAACGAAAGGATCAGGAACGGGCAGCCCCAAGTGACGCAATCCTTCCTCGAATTTTTGAAGATTGAAACTTTCCATGAACCAGCCGCGTTCATCTTCGTAAACGTCCGGCTCGATGATCACCACGCCAGGCAGTGTTGATGGCATAAATTTCATGCACCGTTCCCCTCAGATAACAGCTTGCCCAGGTATTGCCCGTAACCGGTTTTTTTAAATCTTTCGGCCTGCTCAGCCAACACCTGAGAGGTTATCCAGCCATTGTTGAATGCAATCTCTTCCAGGCAAGCAACCTTCAATCCCTGGCGCTTCTCAATGGTATGGACAAAATGACTCGCCTCCAGCAGTGATTCATGGGTCCCGGTGTCAAGCCAGGCAAACCCGCGCCCCAATATTTCAACGCTCAGTTCTTTCTGTTCTAGATATGCCTGGTTGACATCGGTAATCTCAAGCTCGCCCCTTGCCGAAGGTTTGATCCTCTTCGCTATCTCAACAATCTGGTTGTCGTAGAAATACAGCCCGGTCACTGCATAGTTCGATTTGGGTTTATCCGGTTTCTCCTCGATGCTAAGCGCCTGGCCAGAGCTGTCAAATTCCACGACGCCAAAACGCTCGGGGTCACTGACGTGATAACCAAAAACTGTAGCACCTACCGTCTTTGACATAGCTGAGCGCAAGTTGTCCGAGAAGTGCTGTCCATAGAAAATATTGTCACCCAGAATCAGGCAGACCGGATCTTGACCAATAAAGGCCTCACCAATAATAAAGGCTTGTGCCAGTCCGTCGGGACTAGGTTGTTCGGCATAACTGAGCTCAATACCATAATGACTGCCATTACCTAGCAATTTTTCAAAACTTGGCAGATCTTCCGGAGTAGAAATAATCAGAATTTCCTGTATCCCCGCCAGCATCAAAACAGACAGCGGGTAAAAGATCATCGGCTTGTCGTAGATCGGCAGCATCTGTTTAGAGACTCCCAGCGTGAGCGGATGCAGGCGCGTACCTGAGCCACCAGCAAGAATGATGCCTTTACGCTTGATCGAGATCATGTTTCAAGCACTTCCTTAATTATTCGAATGCACCACTCGCAGCGCTGGCCGGTGATGAGATAAATTTGAGTTTTAAAAAAGTACGCTACCGCCCCAGGATTCTTCGTCGATTTCCTGAGAACGGTTGTAAGACTATTGATAGCCCCGGCTTCAGTCTGCGTTTATTCAACGATTGGCGATACTCGCCAAAGGCAAGCTGATCTGTTGCTGACGATTCATCAAGTTAATAAGCAGGATGACCCGCTCTTCGCCGTCCATTGTCATGAAAATGGACTCAATACCTGCGAAACCTTGATCAAGGATGGTGACTTTATCGCCAGGGTTAAATTTGGCGATAATATGAGTACTCGCGCGACTCTGCAGCTGCATAATCAGCTCGTGACCGACTGCCAGCGGCCGACCACCAAAGGCCACCACGCGAGCTACGCCACGGGTGGAACGTAGAGGAGCCCAGTTGGCACCTTCAGGCATATGTATAAACAAGTAGCCAGGAAACAGCGATTCCTCAGCGTAGTGCATCTGGCCACGCAGGGTTCGCTCACGCCTGCATGTGGGCCGTGAACACCCGTAACCCTGGCGTATAAGGTTTTCTTCTGCACGCTCGTCCTGTCTGGGCTTGCATTGCACCAGATACCACTCGCCGGTTGTGGCCACTGTCGATTCCTGAGCTGCTGCGGTGCTGATCATGGGCATGGATAATTCATTTAGTAAGTTCTTCCGTGTTTTACCATCGTACAGTGCATGTGCCAATAACAGGGTGGCCTTCAGCTCGCCGGGATGAATGCCTCAACGAATCTGTTTTGAGTTTGATACAGGTTTGACAATTTCACTGCCACCACCCGTTCCGCCACTATTTCGCCATACCCCAAGCATATTTCTCGGCCCAATGCTTCATACCTGAAACAAAGCCGAGCAAACCATGCTGATCGGCATGGGAAAATTGCCACCCAACGTGCTGATGCCTGCGCGAATGATACAGCGCTTGCCCTCCAATTCAACATAACCGCTTGGGTGGCCGTACTTTTGTATCTGGTCTGCGTCTGCAGAGTGCCATTCTTTACTTATGCAGAACCACTGATGAGCAGGCATCTCGGTGATGTGCTGCTTCAGCCGTCTCAGACAAGGATCAATGTGTGCCGACTCTCTGCTCAATTCCAGGCGCAATTAGCCTTAAAGCACCAACGCCAATAATTTCGGCGAGGGAGCATCACTGCACACAATCGGATCCTTGAGACCTGCCGCCAAAAAATTATGGAATGCATCCGACATGATCAGCTTGGACATGGGTAAGCATCAGCACTTTGATACCGGCAAGTACAAAGTTTTCGCGGATGCAATGCACCGATGACACCGCTGACAGTGCGCTCATTGCCCTGAAACAGACCGCCGTCGATTAACAGATTACTCAGGGTGCCCATCTGCAACTGATGGTGCGAACCCATGACGCCGTTGACGGCGCCATGTTGAAACATGAGCTGATAAGGTACAGGTTGCTCTCAGTACAGCTCCATGAAGAAGCAATTAATCCATCAACTAGTGGCTAGCAATGTGTCAGCCCAGCCCCCTATCAGCGCAGATCCTTTTGTAAAAGGTTACCAGCACCCGTCGTTTCAGTCGGATCTCTTCGGCTTTGCACCGAGAGAGGCTGGTGAAGCCCGTCACGACGCTGAGCTACAAAGTACTTGGCGATAACGATCAAGATGCCAAACAGAGCGCCCAGCACCAACCCCAACAAGGTAATCAAGGCTTTTTTTGGCTTGATTGGAGCCACGGGTTCCAGAGCCTTGCGGTCAATGGATACCAGCTTCAAATTAGTAAAATCGAGATTGCTAACCCCACCCAAACGGACAATTTCTGCACGCAGTGGCTCGACACCACTTAAAAAGAGGTCTTCATTTTGACGCAGCTTAAGAACTTCGACTTCACGGTTGCTTTGCAACAACAACAGTTCACGAGCGATCTGGGCGATACGGTTTTCGGTAAAATCGTCGTTACTACGATTCTTCAAAGCAGCACGCTCTGCCTCTAGCGCCTCTACACCAAGAAAGTACAAGGGGATCTGTTGATTGTTTATTTCGGTGCGCATAAGACTGGAATCAGCCGGTCGCGCAGAATCGCCCAAAGCGGAGGGGGTTGTAGGCTTTTGTATACCCAGCGCCTTGGCAATGCCAATGGCCTCACTCAACTGGGCCATACGATCCATGCGTCCAGTCTTGAGCTGTTGACGCAAAGCCTTGAGTTCGTCCTGCAATTGCGCGCGCTTGAGATTATCCGTCTCGAGCAAGGTAGCAATCCGCGCCTGCTTTTCGGTCTCATAGTTGGAGCGAGCAGCGTCGATCTTACCCTTGAGCTCGGTTAAACGATTATTGACGATAACCTTCAGATCGGCGGAAATTTGATCACGCTCAGCTGTAATGGCGTGATCCACAAATCCGTTAAGAATTTGCACACCGTCCACACCCTTGGGGTAGTTCAGCTCCAAGCCTATGGAAACATTAAGCGAATCAGCTTTTGTTGGATCAGGCAGAATCAGCTTCAGCGAGTCACGATTGAAATCTTCAAAACTCTGTTCCAAGGTCCGGCCCGGACGCTTGAATTGGCTGAACAGAGCCTGATTAGCTTTGAAAAAGCTCAGGCGCGTCTCATAGGACTCAAGTGATGAACCGACTTTTAACAAAGCTTCTTTAGGCGGCAAGGTGTAAACACCCGAACGATTGAGGGCATCCAGTTCGTTGATCGCGGCAGGCCGCAAGATGCTGCTCACCTGGTACTCAGGCGTCACGAAATAGGCATAACCCAATGCTGCAATGCCACAAAGCGCGCTCGTTGCAATGATGATGGATTTTTTGTTCCAGACCGCCTGAAATAAAGTGAACAGGTCCACTTCAAACGACGGATTTCCAGCGGGGATACGGGATTTGCTATTCACAACCGGGGCCTGCCTTCTAAAAGAAACTGCGGGCTCGTTATGCAGGAATTCTTACATACGCTTAACTGGCTTTTATTGTTTTAATCATCAGGCTTGAGCATCAATGCGCACCTGATAAAGCATAAAAATCACTGGCAATCGAGAGCAGCCCGCATTTTGCCAGCATTCCAGAACATTTCAATATAAGAGTGGCACAATGATGTTATTTCCGGCTCAACGGAATGTTTGAGGCTTAAACCATTCTTTAAATACCAACTATCCAGACATTCCCTTCCCTGCCTAATGCGCCATCCATGGTGCAAATGGGATCCAGACGCGCCTAAATTGCTGGCTTGGCTTGCACCATCAGCTCGAGCTTCAGCTTGCGGGCTTTGCGGCTGTAGGCTAGCCAACCCAGAACAGGGCCGATAGCCATACCTAGCAGCAGTGCGCAGATGATCAACAACGACCCAGGTAATTCGGGTGCGCGCCAGCCCAAAAACACCAATGCTACAGGCTGTTGATTTTCCAGGATAAAAATAAGCACCCCAAAAATGACAATCAGCCCAAATACCACTGACGCAGCACGCTTAAAGGTACGCATCGGCAACTCCTGTTCCCTGAAGGTTAAATGTCGTCTTCCTCATCCTCGTTCACCCGGTCTCGCAGCTCTTTGCCCGGTTTGAAATGAGGCACAAATTTTCCATCCAGGCTGACCGACTGGCCTGTCTTGGGGTTGCGGCCTACACGAGGGGCGCGGTAATGCAGGGAGAAGCTGCCAAAACCACGGATTTCAATACGATCCCCGGTCGCGAGGCATTGAGACATTTGTTCAAGCATGGTCTTGATGGCCAACTCCACATCCTTGGATGAGAGTAGCCCTTGATGGGTGACAATTCGTTCGATCAACTCCGACTTCGTCATATTTTTCCCTTCTTTTTCAAGCAGCTAGATCAGCGCTCCCAAGGTTTTAGCATGATCGAATGAATTTGAACAGCCCAGGGATTGACTTATCTTTACAACCCGCATAAGCACTGTAAAAAATTGATTCCACCACCCACCATCATAGCCATCAGGCCCAAACAGCCCATGATCGATCACAGGCCGCACAACGACAGCACTCACCCTGCCCCACAGCCAGCTCCCTGACGTGCAGCAAACCGACCTACACAAGATCTTGCTAAGCACCATCACAAATCGCAGGCACAAAAAAGGGCGACCTAAGTCGCCCTTTTTCTATGGTCAATCAGAACTTAGTTCTGTTTTTCCATTTGTGCACGCAGCAGGTCGCCCAAAGTGGTCGGACCAGCAGCAATGTCA
>Ga0302347_1000322_pt1 | contig 83253 bp, 153 predicted proteins | sample PhyWR1_FD_202178 | JGI IMG/M metagenome (GOLD analysis project Ga0302347, IMG submission 202178) | Leaf surface microbial communities from wheat plants in UC Gill Tract Community Farm, Albany, California, United States - DLSL W.R1 (v2)... | ecosystem: Host-associated > Plants > Phyllosphere >... | reverse complement strand
TACTCGCAAACATTATCATCAATAGCTTTGATAAGCTTGATCAAATCATCGTTAGACACTTCACGAGCCAATGTGAAGGCTAGGTGGTCGAGGTCTAGTTCTACGGGGAGGGTGATTGTGTTCATTTGTTTTCAAGCTCCTTAACCAATTGAGCAAAAGTTAGGTCAAATACATCACCATCATAGTATTGAATTTTAGACCCATCTTCACTAACTTGATAAAAGTTATCTGATTCCATGTAACGAATCCAGTAATTACCATCTTTACAAGTAACTAAAGAAAATTCATTTTGAATTGCAAATGGTTTATTAAATTCACTCATCTCATTTCTCCTCTAAGAAGCCCTGTGCTTCCTTCTGTGTAAAGATTAGCACAGAGAAAATCTGTGTCAAGGGGTTTTATTCTGATTTCTGTTTATCCGCGCAGCCGGAACTGGCAAGGAATACGTCAATGGTACGCTGGTCAGGCCCACATAGCTGCCCACGAACATCAAGCAGTAGCCTTTTCGCTTCGGCTAGGCGTTGCTGGAGGGCTTCCACTTTTACGGTCAAGGCCATTTCGCCCCAGCTTCCATCTCCTTCTAGGGCAGATATCCGCCGATTCAACTCCGCCTCTCGCGCCAAGGCTTCATCACGCTGGGCGGCTAGGGCGTCGTAGTCAGATTCTAGAACCACCTTTTCTTGCAAAACCATCTCACCGCACTCAAATTGCAGGCGCGGCGGATAAACCGAATAACGCTTCGCTTCACTCATCATTCATTCTCCTGCTCTGTAATCAACTTATAAATCTCATGTGTACGATCACTGTATGCTTGATCAGAAGCACTGTCAAGATCTTCAAAGTAAGGGCTGACAGGCTCAATCATCCAAGCTGCAATTTGTTGCCTTACCGCTTGCTCAGAACCACATTCAACGCCATAAGTCAAGTCAGATCCACTCTCATCCCACCCTTGCTGGTACTCTTCGCACTCAAATACTCTGGTTGTACCAGCAATTGCCTTCTGAACTTTCAACAAATAATTCATAGATGACCCAATTCGTCAATGGTTCGGGAATTTAAAATGTCTCTAATCTTCTCAATCTTCCAACTGTCAAAATGTTGTTCTGCCAACCGTTTTTCAATTTGCTTTTCAATATGATCTTCAACACGTTTGAAGACATTTTCCAAATTAGCAAATTCCTGCCCATTAATTTTGACTGACAAATGGATGTTTTTAGGGTCCCAATTATCAGCTTTAACCAGATGGTTAAATTTGCTCTCACTGTTTGTATGAGTGTCTTGCTCGCTTGATGCGCAAGTAATTAAAAACCATCTTGCAAAGCTTTCGCGATCTTCCATCGAAATTTTCATAATTACTCTCCTATACCAAATTCAATTGAGCTAATGAATCCTGAATCTTTGATTTGCATCATACACGATATGCATGGGTAGCTGTCAAGTATTTTTCCTTGGCGGTTCACACGAGCCGTTATCAGCTTGCATCCTTTGGGGTTGTGTTTAGCAGCGCGAATAATGCATCTACATTCTGAATGCAAGTAAATTCTTGATTCGCTCATTCCAGCCTTGACAGAATAAGCTTTTTGTGTAGGGTGGCTACGTGAATATTCATTAGCTCCATGTGCAATCAACTTACCTTTATGATTTAGAATGCAGCTGTACACCCTTTCATAGCCTTTGACATAAGGAATTTGTGAGGCACGTTGAGCACACCACTGGATGTTCACTCAACAATCTCCTGTGGATATTTCTCAAACCCCACATCTTTAATATTCAACCAATATTCTTCACATTGCTGTGCTGCAATACATTCTTCCACGAAGTCCATCGCAGCCTCTGAGTAGGCGTAACGAGCCTCTTTAAGCGCTTGCTTTGCAACTATGCTGGCTGTCCCATTGCCTTCATCCAAGCTGCTGTTAGCCTGCCTGTAAGCCGCTTCACATTGCCTTAGATAGTTACGTTGGGCTAGTAGGAGTTTCATTTAAAATCTCCACATTCAATAATGTAATTGCCAAAGCAATTTTCATTGAACCATTCACGCTCAGCATCACTTAGCAAGTCTTCTAAGATTGTAGAAATAATTGACTGCTTGCTGATGCAACGATCCACCGCATATGTGACCTCAGCGATAATCTCTTCTTTACGTTCTAGACTAATCATACAACCTCCCCGACAGCTTTCTTAGCCAATTCTTCCAGCCTACTGCTGGCGTTTACGATATCGCCCTGCTCATTTATGGCCCGATCAATCAACTCAGATAATTCACCAGGCTTAGAGTCAGTATAACCCATTCTGATAAAAAATGTATTCCATTCGTCGCTCAACTGCTCATATGGTAGACGACAAGCATTTTCAAAAGCCTGCCAACGTAAAGCATCCTTTTTCAAGGATTTATTATTTACCGAAATCGAAACCTTTTTCATAAAACCTCACAATAATTTTTCTGTAATTCTTCCGTTGTCTAGGTCAGATTGCAGCTGATCAACCCGTAACCATAGCGCATCTTCTACATCTTTTCTGTACTCTGGTTTGTCCCTATATGAGTTAATCCTTTCAACTATAACCCGGATCTTTCCTTCTTGCCAAACAGCATGTGCCTCTTCAGGCGTTGCTTTGCTGCAAATACAATGGTAATTATAACCAGACCTGCCCATAACAGATGCAGTGAAACTATTTCTATTATGTGTCTTAGATACACCAAGTGGATACTCACCAATAGGTGAACTTCTATGTAAAAGCATGTTTATAGAAGTGTCAACAAAACAACACGCCTCTGGTGTGTATATCTTATTCCCAGGAATTAATAGATCTTTGTCCAAATTTAAGTCAGGATAAAATACCTGAGTATCCACCCAAGCTTTAAAATTACTGAACTTTAACCATTTCTCACAAACACCTACATCTTTGTATGCAGGATGTTTATCCTTATGTTTTTGGTAGCACGCTCTTTCAAGCATACCTCCCCATTTAGCATAAATTGGGCACTGCCAGACTACCCTCTTTTTACCACCAACCTTTTCTGATCTTGATGTTGGATAATCCGAATCATTAATCCCAACACCTTTAACCAATAACCAGGGGCGCTTGTTTTTCCATATGGCTTGTTTATATTCAAAAATCATAATAGTTGCCACTCCTCACTAAGTGAATCCCATGGAAGAGAGCTTGCGACTAGGAATTCTCGCCAAAGGTGTGCTTGAAGCTTGTCATCTGCTGCAGGGCGTTTTGATACTTTAGATACTGGTTTAGTCCTCATGAATAATCTCCAACTCGTCTTCTGAAAAATAACAATAATCTACAGGAGGGTTTGTGTAGGAAGTAAAACTAACAGTGTATGGTAATTTCGAGTCTACGATTTCAGTGAGAACACCTTCACTATGATTTGAGTACCAATTAGCAACAACTTTTACCTTATCGCCAACTTTCATATCATTTACTCTCCATTTCTTGAATCTTATTTAATAGATAAGTTCTTTCTACTGAAAGATCGTATATTTCATTATTCAAATGTCCAATAATATTAACGCCTTCGTAATATAGCTTTTCAAAATCAGGCTTAGTTTTTACCTGAACTTTAACAGGACATAAAGATTTGACGCATCGAGGACACTCTCCATACACATCACCTTCTGCATCATGAAAGTGGAATCCGCAGTCCTGGCAATTATTCCAACCGTGGCTCATATCACTTACTCTCCCAATTATTCAATCCAAATTCCCTTGACGCCTTGTACATAAGAACACCTAAGGATGTATTGTACATGATTACTTTACCAGAATCTGTTAATTCCCACGACTTCTCTTGTGTGTTCTTTGTGACAGAATAGCCTGCTGATGTCAAGGTATTTTTGATGTGGCTTGCGAAGGTGTGATTCACAATTTCACCTGTTTTATTTCTACAAGAATTACTTCGAAATTATCATCCAAAAACCAATCCTCACCATAAGCCTCTTCCAACAACTCACAGCAGCCTTGTTTGCTTTTATGGGCGCTGAACAGCATCACATCGTCATTCTGCTTGTGGTGGCCCATCTAGTATTTAGGTGACAACCCTTGTCCGTCTTTCATAGCTTATTATCCTCAATTAATTTCTCAAGTCGAGCTTTAAGCTCCCCAGATAAGCAAACTGCACCCGTTGCATACAAGTCATCAATACCTACCTGAACCAAGCCTATTAACTTGTCTACAGGGTCTTCAAGATATTCCTCTTGCTCCCAACCACACTTAGCACAATCACTCCCATCTACGAAATATTCACACATTGGGCACAAGATTCTACCAAAAGGATTATGAGCCATCACACCACCTCCACAAAGCGAACAGCGTGAACGTATGCACCATACTTCATGTCTTTACGATCAGCTGCATTTCGTGCAGTGTTACGAGTCTTGTAGGTGCCAACGATTGCTTGGGTTTGCTTGTTGATGACTTGGTACATGGTGGAATCCTCTAGGTTGTTTTACTTCAGTGAGATTATTATGGCAAAGAAAAAGCCACCTAGGAAATAGTATTTTTCAATACCTTCGCTAGGTGGCTATAGGAATTTTCTATTTTTTAAGGGTGTAGACATTTTTTGTGGTGATAATCGTCTTCCTCTCAAAGCCTTCGTCAACACTGATATCTGTCCATCCCCAGTCATCACTGACTACCACAGACACAGAGGCATAGCTTCCATCGACAGAGTTCTCAAGGTAGAAGGTACGCAAGACATCTCGCTTACAGCTTTCTTCCTCCATATCTATCTCTTGTTCTGGGTCGTAACCATTTTTGCCACACCATTCATCAAAATCGCTGTAATTTTCAAATGCAATAGTCATTTCTTGTTACTCCAAACTATCTGTCAGAAATAAAATAGCTTCGTCTTCTTCTGTAAATGTAAAGCAGTAATCACCATCGTCTGTGCAGTCAACAGTCCAAACACCATTGATTTCGGCAGGTGAACCGTACGTTGTGAAACCATAAGGTTCTCCTTGACTATCCATTGCATAAAAACGTTGACGAATTTTCAAATCTTTAATTTTTAGCATTAGCACTACTCTCCAATAACTTTACAATAACACACTGAATCTTAGCCTTCAATTGACTTTCAGGCATAGGTGGTGTGAGAAGCTGCATGATTTCTGTAGCTGCTTTCAGTGCTTTCTCGTCGATATTATTCATCTGTCTAGCCCTAAAATTAGCGATAGGTTTGTTTGCCTAGATTGAGCTTTTGGATCATCAAAGCATACAGAAAAAGGCTCTTTATAGTATTCACCCTCTGCATCATACCCCTCACCCACTTGAATAACACACACTTCAAGATTTTGATTCTGTTGCTCAAGCCATTTTATAAACTCTACAACTTTCATTATCCAACCTCCTCAATCACAAATTCATCTTGGGCATCATATAATCCTTTACTGCTGTCAAGGTAGGTACGTCCAAAATAGGTGTGCATATGCAGATTGAATGCATTTTTAGCTGCCCCCGTACCTGCCCATCCACATTTACTTCCGAACTTAATCAACTTACCTGTAGATACGTGCCGAATGACATATACACTTGTTTCATAAAATTGACGGCTCATTTTATATCTCCACATTCTATGATGTAACTACAAAAACAATTTTCTTGAAACCAATCTTGCTCATCTTTACTCAGAAGGTCTTCCAAGCAGACAGAAAGAGTTGATTGTTTATCAATACAACGGTTAACTGAATAGGCAATCTCAGCTATGATTTCTTCTTTACGTTCTTTAGTGATCATTTAAAACTCCTCATCTTTTTCAATAATAAATTCATCTTGCACCCAATATCCTAGACCAGCTTCTTCTAGTTTTTTAAATAATTCAAGGTCTTTGATGAAACGACCTAAAGATTCTTTATCAGCCTTAATATCAAAGAAGCGTGTGTCATCAACTTGGATGAAGTTGTCAGCATCTAGCGTGAAGCCGTATGATTTATTCATTTTAATTCCTTCGTGGATCGTGTTTATCGTTGGTTGTCATCATTATGCACAGAATCATAGTTGGATACAATAGAAAACATAGTAGAAAGAACATTATTTCTTAATCCAAAGATAACGTTGTGTCAAGTATAGGCAAATAAAGCCTCAGATGAATCCTGCGTAGAAGTCAATGTTCATTTCATACACTCATTTTACGTTGCATGATAGTGCCATCTGCTTCTTTCCAAGCTGCACCAACTGGAACGGGTAATGTGGAATTGAAGCGCTTTGTGTAGCTGAATCAAAGTCTAGCCCAAAGAAAAGCGCCCGTCAAGGCGCTTGTGTAAAAAATTACTCAATCTTTTCTGTGACCCACTCAGGAATGTTTTCATAATCTATTATATTAGAGTAGTTTACTTGGGGGTCAAACCACAGTGTTCCGGGGTCACAGTTATACAGTTCGTAACCTTGCACAAGGAAGTATTTTATAAGTTTTCTTTCTTCTTCTAAAGACTTTCGTTCATCAAGTCCTCTGTAGACTATGTGCACTGAAAAGGCTTTAGGTCCATAATCTGACAATGCAGTATTTAATTTTTATTATGACTTCTTCCTGATGTACAGTGTAGGAGTCTTTTTCCTTTACCCTTCCCTACATACACAGGCTCTTCGTTGACGTAACAGATATATACGTAATATCCATTGAGCTTAAATAACTCTTCCATCTCTTGCTTCGATAATTTCATTTCTTTTCTCTGGATTATTTATGGTTTTACTCCAGATCTAAGATTGTTGCTACGGTCACTGGTGTGTTGTTGTGTTACTTAACTATTTATACTTATAAGTTTTATACTTCCTAATCAGTTCAGGAAGAAATCTGGATAGAGCTACCCTATATATTCCCATACAGTTAAAAGATAAACATCATCTTCTGTTAACCCTTCGGCTAACACTGCTTAGAGAACATATAGGCTCACATCCGACCCTTCCTTCACTGCCCTATGAAAAGACATTGCTGTCCCTTCCTAATTCAGACGAGGTTAGATAGTTGCGTGTAGGCAACTCACAATACACCATAGGTAGAATATTGTGCTGGAGAAAGAATCAGGGCAAGCTGTCTTTCTTATCTGTCATTCTCCCCTTGTGCGGGAGCCAGTACGCCGATTCCAGATTACGAGCTACGGCTGTGTCTAGTACCATTCCTTTTACACGTTTTAATACAGAGCCAAGCGTTGTAGTCCCGACAAACTCTGTACGATCAATTCTAATTTCGTTGCCGTTAGAAGAACTGAACGACCACTATAGCAAAATAATGGTCGATATTGCAAGCTTTTATTGATGTTAAGTTTTTATCTATTGGGGTTTATTGATACCTAAATTGAATCAATCCTTATACAACCCCAAATGTTTCTTCCAAGGCTTTCTGAAATAATCTTCAATCTTCCCATTCAACTCAAGCCAAATGTATTTCATTTCTGTCCATTCTTGGCACTGACCTTTGAACAACACTTCTTGTCCAATATCTACATCGTCATCAGGCCCATCATATGTCCAGACTGCGGTGTATGCTACAGAAATCTTGAACACCACTTTCCATAAACCTTTAACTTCAAGGTAGTCAACACCAAAGGTGTTTAGATAGAAGTCCCATTGGATATAATCTATAATGTCATCCTCTACATTAAGCAAATCTCCAGCACACAGAGGGATTATTTTTATGGAATAATCTTCTTGGCGAAGAGGTGAACACCATACTTCTACGATTGCTTCGATCATACCAAAACCTCCTTGATTACAGTTTCATATTGCTTTACGTAATCTTTCATGCCACGGAGGTATTGACCGTCCTCACCAGCGTAACCAGAAGAACCACCCTCAAGATAGTGGAATGTTACGTGATCAATTTCAATAGATATTCTAGATACACCAGATTTGACTTCTGTTTCAGCCCGTAAGAAGCCTTTCCACCATCGTGATCTTTTCATTAATCAATCCTCAATCCCATCATCAAAATGCCTACGAATCAAATACTGCCTCCACTCTTCACTCACTTCATAATCTTTTTTATTCTCATTGTCAAAGAATCCAATAGCCCAACCACTACTAGACAGAATTCCACCTTCTCTAACAGACTTACCCCAAGATTCCTCTACATTCAGCACCTCACCTTGAACATATGTACTGGCAAGATAGCGTGATTTACTTAGAACAACAGAAGACCACTTCTTCCCTGAATGCAAGTGTGTAACGTACCAAGCTTTAAGGTTGTTCATTTATCTTCTCCCAACCAGACGACATCATATCTCGGACAGACATCAGAAAGCTTCTTAATGCTCAGATAATAGTCATTCATGCCACCAACCAACATAAACACACCATCAGAATTCATAATAATCATCTGTCCAATTGTCAGCTTGAATTTATGACCAGTTGATGCGTCGATTATCTTAAATTTCTTTTTAATTTTGTTCTCCAAGGAAATTTCCCATCCAACCACTTAGCATTATCCTTTAAGAAACCACCCCAAGGCAAGTGAATAGATTCCCCACACAAAATGCAAGTCTTCTCACAAGGACTGTGTGTCAATCCGTTGTTTCCTGAGACTCTGTAACAGCATTTGTGTGGAATGTGTTTAAAGATTTTCATTTATTCAGCACATCCAAAAAGACTTCATACCCAAGCATCTCCTCATTGACAGCATGCTCTTCAGCTTCCTTACGTGTCTTAAACACACCTTTATAGTGACCAGCAACCGAACACAGAATGTAGACTCTCATGGTGTTTCTCCTCATTAATTTCCCCCACTTTACATCCCACATACCTCTCTGTCAACCTCTTCCTCACACCTTTCTCAAAAATTCTTTGAAAATTCCCCTTGACTACCCCTCTCAGCAATGCTAATCTTGGCACATCGAAAGCAAATGTGTATAACGGAAGAGGGGATGAGATGAATGACTACGAGCTTGGCTACAAAGCATACATGGAGGAATTTGGCTATGATGCTAACCAGTCTGAGAAATGGAAACAAGGCTACATTAAAGCAGTTGAAGACGATTTGAACGAAATTTTTGGTAAGGAAACCCTTGACACCACCTTCTGATGTGGTACGATCTTGAGAAGGTTTAATAGAAATTAATTTAGGAGAGAAAAGATGCACCTAACAGAGCTTTGTGCTGAAGACGAGAGAATGTCAGAGGACTTTCTGTCAATTGCTAAAAATAAGAAGTATGTGGTCCAGTGTAAGACAAGTATTGGTTGGGTCACTGTTGAAAATCCTGAGTATAGGAATGGCGTTAGTTATCGCGTAATTCGAAAAGAGGAGAATAAGTAATGACCAAATCAGAAGCCCTAGAAACCATTAAATCTTTGCTAGAGGACAGTTTAGATTACTTCGACTATTTTGATAAAAGTCCAAATGAGGATGAACATGCTGATATCTATTGGGATATCAAAGATACAATTTCTACTATTGAAAAGAAACTAAAATGATTATTGATGTACAAAACCGTTTTGTACATTATTCAGCCGAAGAACTTATAGACTACGCAAATTCTGGGCTACTTTATGCAGGCAGCTATTGCCTGTCAGATTTAGTGGACAAAATAGCCTCTTATCCGAGCGTAGAGATGCTTAATACGCACGAAGAGGAGAAAGCTGAGGCATACCAAGAGGGCATTGATGAGGGGAGTCGTAGCTCTATTTCTGAGGCTATTTCACTGATTGAGGGGATGCGGTGATGGCAAACTTTTTAGCGGGTGTGGTAGTTGGGTGGTTCCTACTGGTTGGGATTCTTGGGTTGACTCCAAAACCAACACTTGATGCTGCCAAGAAAGCTATCAGTGAATGTGAGAAGAATTTGCCACGAAATGTTACGTGTGAATTGTATGCTAAGCCTAAAATGGGAGAAAAGTGATGAATAATCAACAAGTAAAGAATCTATTAGAGAAGTCTTTAGAAAAGTCAAAGAAAGCCACAGAAAGAGGTGGTGGTTATGATGTAGATAAACTTGTGACATTGGTTGAAATTATTATTGATATGCTTGAGATTGATTCTGCTAAGATAGTCTCGCCTACAAGATTTCCTTATGACAATTCCTGACATCTGTCTTTGTAAGGGAACAGGTTGCAATAGAAAACAATCTTGTGTAAGATTCCTCGCAGAACCAAAAGCGAAGAATCAGGCGTGGATTGTGGAGGCTGTGGCTATACCTGTGAAGAGTGAGTGTGGATTCTTTGCTCAGACGATTGAGGAAGTGGTTAGTAAGTAGATTGGGAGGGGATTGTTTTGAGTAGATCTAAGATGCCTGATGGAGAGCTTTTGTATCACGCTGCCTGCATTGGAGATGATTGCACATCTTCAGACGGGATGGCAGTGTATCAGAAGGAGATTGATGGTGAAAAAGTAAACGATGCCTATTGTTTCGTGTGTACTAATTACTTTAGTCATGCAGAACTTGAGGAAGTTGGAATTAAAATTAAAGAGGGGAGAAACAAGGTGTCAGAAGTCGTAGATTTTTCAGAGATTCAAACTATCCCTTTTCGGGGATGGAAAGAACGTGGTATTGGTCAACCAGTATCTGCTAAATACGGTGTTCATACAGAAATTGAAAATGAATTTGATGTAAAAGCCCGATACTACCCATCTACATCTGATGGTAAAATTGTAGGATTCAAAAAACGTTTGGCACCAAAGGATTTTGTAGGGATTGGAAGCACCAAAGCAACAAATGAGCTATTTGGTCAATCAGTATTTGAGGCTGGTCAAAAATATCTTGTTGTGGTAACCGGAGAAGAAGACGCCCTCGCGTTTGCACAAACCTTGTATTCAAAAAAAGATGGTGTGGAATATTGGACACCAGTTGTGAGTGTAACTTGTGGTGATGGCAGTATTATCAAACAATTTAAAGCGAATTTTGAATATATCAATAGTTTTTCTAAAGTAGTGTTGGCCTTTGACGGAGATGAATCAGCACAAAAGTACGTAGAAGAAGCTGCACGTCTATTAACTCCGGGCAAGGCATTCATTGCAAAGTTTCCACAAGGAATTAAAGATGCATCAGACATGCTTAAGGCTAACCGAGCATCTGAACTTAAGCAATTGTTTTGGAAAGCTGTTCCGTTTAGTCGAGTGGATGTTTTACACCTTAGTCAAATGTGGGAAGACTTTGAGTCTGAAGACAACAACGTAAAAATTCCTTTTCCCGCATCATGGTCACATCTTAACGAAATGATGAATGGTGGAATGGAAAAGGGTGAAATTACTCTAGTTGGGGCCTTGACCTCAATCGGTAAGAGTTCGATTATCAACAACGTCGTTTTTCACCTGATTGAAAACACACGTTTTAAAGTGGGGGCAATGTATCTCGAAGGCACTAAACGTGAGGTGGTTCGTGATCTCCTCTCACTTGACTCCGGCATGAATCTGCGCACAGTCAATCGAGATAACGTAGATATTAATGCGCTCAAGAGTCGCTTCTTTGAAAATCTTGCAAAGAAAGATCAGTTCGTGTATGTTGATCATCAAGGTAGCATTTCAACCGCTGAGATTTTTGATAAGTTGAGTTATCTTGCCAAGGCTGAGAATTGTGATGTAATCATTATTGATCCTGTTCAGGCCGGTGTTAACAGTAGTGACAATGGTGCGATCATTGAATTTATGGATACGCTTTTGAAATTTGCAAAAGAAACAGATACTTGCGTTATTGCAGTAAGCCATATGCGTAAGCCATCTGATGAGAATCCACACGCTGTTACTGAATATTCACTCATGGGTTCTTCAAGTCTGAATCAAATTGCATTTAATACAATTCTTTTGAGTCGGGATAAAATGAATGAATGCCCGATTAAAAAATCAGCTACTAAGCTTCAATTGGTAAAATGTCGCCGCACAGGTAATACGGGTGAAGCTGGATGGTTGCGATATGATCACAATACAACGCATTTGTTTGCAACATCTGATCCTTATGCAGAAGAAACACTTAGTCTTGAGTTGCCTTTAGTTGAGAATCTAGAAGTACCCGCACACATGGTTGACTTTTAAAATATTAAAATAAGGAGTGATTACTTTGAGTGGTAAAGGGGGACAAAGAAAATGGCATTCTGAGGACGGTAAACGAATCTGCTCTATATGTGAAATAGAAAAAGATTATAGTGAGTATTATCTTAGGGACAACGGAAGTCCTATGGGTAAACGATGCCGAGACTGTGTACTCGAACAGAATCGTCTAGATAGTATGGATGAAAAGAAAAGATCTTCTAGACTTAAGCGACAAAGGAAATATGCTGAAGATAATCGAGAGATAAACACCTTACGATTAAGGGATTATTACAAATCAAAATGGGGTAGAGCTAAATCAATGATGAAGACTGCAAAAAGAAGGTCTTCTAAATTTGATAGTGAAACTGACTTGACCGATGAGTACATCTTTGATATGCTCCAATCACAAGACACATGCTCAGTTACTGGAATCGCATTTGATTTTAATAGTGTAGAAGAATATAAATGCAACCCTTTTGCACCATCAATTGACCGAATAGATTCTTCTATAGGTTATTTGAAGTCAAATGTTAGACTTGTTATTTGGCAATACAATCTTATGAAAGGAGAAGTCAGTGATGATATCCTTTACGAAATCTGTAAGGAGATTGTGAATGCAAGAGAAGAAGTGGTTTGAAGGAATGTGGTGCTTTGATATTGAGACTTTTCCAAATACATTCACATTCGCTGTCGTCTACTCAAATGGTAAGGGGATGCGAGCTTTTGAGATCAGTGACAGAAAGAACGAAGTTGAGGAATTGTTAGAGTTTCTTCGAAAAGTTAAATCCTCGGGCCATAAACTTGTAGGATTTAACAATCTAAACTTTGACTATCCTGTCATTCACCATATCTTGCAGAAGGCTCGTAAGGTTCATGGTATAGATAAGAAGCTTAAGATCACAGCCAAAGAGTTGTTTGATGTAGCGCAGAAAACTATCAACTCAAACAAGGATAATAAGTTTGGGTCTGCTATCAAAGAAAAGGATGTGATTATCCCACAAGTGGATTTGTTCAAGATTCACCACTTTGATAACAAGGCTCGCTCAACATCTTTGAAGATGCTTGAATATAATATGCGTTCAAGCAACATTGAAGACCTACCTTATCCAGTAGGTGCTACTTTGTCTGATGCTGAAAAAGATAATTTGATCAAATACAACAAACATGATGTCATGGAGACACTTAAGTTCTATTGGTATTCTTATGAAAACCTAAAGCTTCGTGCTGATTTGACTGAACAGTTTGGTTTTGATTGCACCAATTTTAACGACACAAAAATTGGCAAAGAGCTATTTATCCGTACTCTTGAAAAAGAAGCGCCGGGAAGCTGTTACCTAAAAACTGAGTATGGTCGTGAAGTACGCCAGACTAAGCGTGATAAAATCATCATTAATGATTGTCTGTTCCCTTATATCAAGTTTGATCGCCCTGAGTTTCAAGCTGTACATAAGTGGTTTCAGACTCAAGTCATCACCGAGACTAAAGGAGTATTCAGTGATTTGATGGAACATCAACTTGGAGATGTAGCTAATTATGCTGAAATGGTTGTAAAGAAAAAGAAACTCTCTGATCCTATTGATAAAAAGAATAAGCGATATGTACCTTCTGAAGCTGTAATTGCGGAACGCCGTAAAGAACAACCTTTGGGATGGCTTGAAGAAAAAGAACTTAAAAGTCCGAAAGGAGCCAAGAGTTATTATTGGTGTTGGAATGTAGCTGAGACGCTGAATGTCTTGATTAATGGTTTTCGTTATGACTATGGTGTGGGTGGTATTCATGGAGCAACACAGGGAACCATTCGAAGCACTGATACTCGAAAAATACGAACGCTCGACGTTGCCAGTTATTACCCGAACATGGCAATTGCTAATGAGATATACCCTAAGCATTTGGGTAAAACGTTCTGTAAGGTGTATTCTGATCTGTATGAGCAGCGTAAGGCAACACCTAAAGGCTCAGCAGCAAACGCCGCTCTAAAGCTTGCGTTGAACGGCGTATATGGTGATAGCAACAATGAGTTCAGCCCCTTGCTTGATCCAGCCTATACAATGGCAATCACAATTGGTGGGCAGCTATCTTTGTGTATGCTCATGGAAAAGTTGATTGACAAATGCAATGCTCGCATTATTATGTGCAACACGGACGGCTTTGAGTACATTGTTGATGTTGATAAGTTTGATGAGGCTGATAAATGGGTAAAGTGGTGGGAGGATTTGACCAAGCTTCAAATGGAAGGCGATTCTTACAGTAAAATGTTTATCCGTGATGTGAATAATTACATCAGCATTACAGAGTCGGGTAAGATCAAGCTTAAAGGAGCCTATGAATACATGGACTTTGATAAGCTTGGATGGCATAAAAATCATTCAGCTATGGTTATTCCAATGGCTGTGAAAGCTCAGCTGGTTGATGGTGTTGATCATGAAGAATTTATTCGTCTGCATGAGAATAAGTTTGACTTTATGCTAAGAACGAAAGTCCCGAGAAGTAGTAGTTTGGTAATTGTGGAGGATGGTGAGGATGTACCACAGCAGAATATCTGCCGGTATTATCCAGCCAAAGAAGGTGGTAAATTAATTAAGCTTATGCCACCACTGGTTGAGGGTGGAGACATTCGCAGATTAGGTATTGATGCAGACTGGAATGTAAAAACGTGCAACAACATTAATGACTTCTCTTGGGGAGTTGACTATAAATATTACATTAATCAGGCAGCTAAACTTATTGAAGCTGTTTCGGAGGATGTAACTGACAAACAAGGTAAGAATTGTGAAAGAGTCTCAGATTCAGAATAGTATTATTGGACAGAAATTTAATCGTTTAACAATTACTGGAGAAGCACCCCATAAGGTATTCGCCAGTGGACGAAAGAGACAAGTAGAAGCCACTTGTGAATGTGGGAAAATAGGTATTTATGTTCTTGCGGCGATGAAAAATGGCAATACTAAGTCGTGTGGGTGTTATAATCTTGAGCGGATCAGTACTCATGGTATGCACAATACACGTCAGTACCAGACTTGGGCAGATATGAAAACCCGGTGCGATAACGTCAAGCATAAATGGTATCCTGAATATGGTGGTCGGGGTATTGGTTATGAAGAATCATGGACTTTCTTTGAATCTTTCTGGGAAGATATGAAAGAAACATATGAGGCTCATTTAACTCTTGATCGTATTGATAACGAGATTGGTTACTCAAAAGAGAATTGCCGATGGGCACCAGCAAATCTTCAAAATCATAATCAACGTAAGTCTAAAGGGTCAAATAATAAATATCTAGGTGTACGTGTAGACAATAAGTGTGATAGTATTGGCGCTAGAATTAAACGCGACGGTAGAAATGTTTATCTTGGAAGTTATTTGACTGAGGAAATTGCAGCCAAAGCTTATGATGATGCCTCTGAAATTATTTATGGTGATCGACCCAATAAAACAGACCCTGCTGAGGATGAAACTTTAATTCTTGTGAAAGAGAGATTAGATGGTATTGCCAACGGTATTAGCTTTAAAGCCACCGGCTCGAATTTCAAGAATGCCGTAATCACAGAAGAACAAGCTGTAGAAATTTACATTTTAGCTCACGAAGGCGTGTTGACACAGAAAGAAATTGCTGCTAAATTTGACCTGATTCAAAGTCAAGTTTCAGCGATTAAACGTGGAGCATCATGGGCACAAGCTACTAAAGAAATCCGAGAAACCACTTGACGCCCCACCCCAATCATGCAATACTACACACTGAAATAAACTGAGGAGAGAATGAAATGCAGCCGCATCAACAACGAGTTGTAGACGAACTATTTGAGCTTGAAGAAAAGCTAGATAAACTTCATACTTTTATTTCATCAGATAAATTTGATGAAATTGTAAATGATCCTGATGAATGTGGTCGTCTAATCTATCAGCGTCATTGTATGCAGCAGTATAGCTTTGCCCTAAAAGATCGTATCAAAAACTTTAAATAACCTGGAGAAACAATAATGAGCAAGAATGTAAAACTCACTTACACCGTAATGAACCGTGAAACTGGCAAAGTCTATAACATCTTCTCTGACCGAGAATCAGCACGCACTGAGAAGCGTGGATGGAAAGAAGTTGGTGAAGATGCTATTATTCTTCAATCACGTTATCAGCATGTCTATACACAGCAGGTGCGATAATGCCTTCAGTCAAAGTTACATCAACAGAGCTTCTTGGTGAAATGTCGTACACAACCACTTACGAGTTTTCATCGTTTGAGGATTTTCAGAAGTGGGAAAGCGATAAACAACAAGCTCTTGTGAACAATATCAGTAATATTTTTAACGTCAGTGTTCCAGAAGATTTCGATGAAGATCCTTTGAAGGATAATATTGCAAGTATTATGGACGCTGCTGTTAAGAAGAAAGAAACAAAGCATTGACATTGGATATGGATAGTGTATTATCTTTGTCCTTGAAGAATTCGCTAAAAACGAATAGGCAATAATGCCTGCAACAAATAGTCTCAACAAATATTGTGACTGAACTTTATACACAACTTAATAGAGAAAATTAAATGACTACTTCTGTAATTGTAAAGCAGCTTCCTAAGTCCGGCACTCTGGAAACCTTCAACGTTTATGTACTGAATGCCCCTGTGTTCTACGCTGCTGTACATACTCCAAAGACAAAGTACCAAAGCACAGATAAGGAGTTCAGCCTGACAGCGTTTGTTGACGAGGCGACTAAGGATAAATTGCTGGATGAGGTCATGTTGAATAAAGGCTTTGCTCTTGTAGGTAAGGACAAGACAACCAAGCCGCCACGTCGGGTGAAATACCCTTTGTCTTCGCAAGTTGAGGAAGGTAAGACCAACTACGATGTTGTAGAGGGTATGTATGGTTTTGGTCTGGCTAAGCCTGAGTTCTCGAAAAAGGGCAATGCCATGACTGTGAATGTAATTGACAAAGAAGGTCAAGCGTTCACACAAGACATTGGTAATGGCTCTGTCTGTACTCTGAAGCTGTTTGGCTACCGTAACCCGGAAGGGCAACTGACTGTTACTTTGGATACTGTTCAAGTGGTTGAACACGTCCCTTATGAGGGTAAGGGCTCTTCTGACGAAGTAGTTGATGATGTGTTGGGTAGCTACAAAGTGAAAAAGGTCGAAGCTAAGCCTGTTGAGGAGAAAGAAGAAGTTCCAACTCCAGTAGCTAAAACAAAAGCTAAAGCTTCTCCACAACCAGCACAAGACTTTGACAGCTTTGATGAAAATATTCCTTTCTGAGGTAGTATATGAAGTGTAAGAGTTGTGGTCTTGAAAAAGACCCTTCTCTTTTCTATACAAGCAACAAGTCTAAATGCAAGGAATGTGTGAAACTTGCTGTAAGTCAGAACAGGGAAGAAAATAAAGAGTACTATATGGAGTATGATCGTAATCGGCCTAATCAGGCAGAACGAAATCAGAAAAATATAGAACGTATAAATAAAGGTTATTCAGAAGATCCTGAATTCAGGCAAAAAATTCAAGATACAAAGAAAGCTTGGGCAGATAGAAATCAAGATAAACGTAAAGCACAATGGACATGTAAGAACGCTGTTAGGGACGGTAAAATAACTAAATTAGATGCTTGCGAACACTGCGGAACTTCTGAAAAGAAAATCCAAGGTCATCACTGGTCTTACTTACCTGAACACTGGCTTGACGTTATCTGGCTCTGTACAAGTTGTCATGGTAAAGAACATAAACGCTTAAATGAACTGGGACGTGATCCCGACAAACAAAATGAAGTGGAGAACTTAACATGAAAGAGAAACAAGCACTATTCGACCGCGCTTATCAACTTGAGCAAGAAATTTTGGTTCTGCAAGAAGACTTGAAAGAATTGAAGTCTGAGTTCACTTACGAAAAAGAATACAATTTTGATGGCTTCCCTAAAGAAGAAGTTAGTGATCTGATGAAAGCAGCTAAGGCGAAAGTCAAACAGGACGATCTTAAAGGTAAAGCTGAAGAATTAAATAAACTGCAAGAATTGCAGGATATGTATTCTAAGTGATTTGATTGCCCCGAAAGGGGCTTTCTTTTAAGAGGTGATAATGAAAACACCAACAACAGGAGTTCTTGACCTAGACCTCTATAAATATCATGCAGCAGCAGCCGGTGAGAAACGTTCGGTCCTAGTTACACATAAAGCCTCCGGTAGAGAAAAGGAGTATAAAACACGTACTGAATTTTATGGAGATTGGCGTAAGAAAGAAGGTGGTGCTCTTGCTGTAATTAACGAAGGGCGTACAAGTCCTTTTTTATGGGATGAGTTCAGCTACAATGATATTCAGCGTCCAGAACCAATTGAAAATATTCTTCACACTGCAAAGCTTATGGTTGAAAAAGATTTAGCTGCAAGTGGTGCTAAGAAATATAAAGCATTCCTAGGGAAAGGAGAAAGCTTTCGTGTTGAACTTTCTACGCTCCTTAAGTACAAAGACAGAGAACATTTGCTAAAACCGCTCGCTCTTGCTGAAGTGACAGATTATCTTGAAAAGAAGTTTAAGGCAGAAGTTGTCACAGAGATTGAGTGTGATGATGCTGTTGTGATGGAGTGCTACAAGAAACCTTCAAACTTTGCAATGATTGAAGATAAAGATTTCTGGGGATGTCCAATCAACGTGTGGGACCGGAACCAGCAAGAACGCGGTATTGTTAATTGTGATAAGTTTGGACATCTATTTTTAGATACCAAGAGTAAAGTGAGAGGTGAGGGTAGAATCTTTCTCCTTTTCCAAGTTGCTAGTCAAGATGATACAGACAATTACAAAGCTAATTGTTTTTCTAACACTAAGTGGGGTGATAAATCAGCCTACAAAGCGCTTGTAGATTGCAAGACAGACACTGAGGCTTGGCAAAAGCTTAAGGGTATTTTCCAATATCTTTATCCTGAGCAAAAGACTGTTTTAGGCTGGCGTGGAGATGAAATCTCCCTCACATGGGATTATGTGCTGAATGAGTGTTTCATGATGGCGAATATGGTGAAGATTGCCGGTGAGCAGATTAATGCTTATGATATGATGGATGAATATGGGGTGAAGTATGAGTGAGCCAATCTATCGACTAGCTGAACGAAACTGTTGGTGTAGAATTTGTGATAGTCAACTAACAAAACAAGAAGACAAAGCTGTGTTCTGGTATTCATCTGCAAACAGAGGTATGAACATTATAATTTGTCCTGATTGTGTTCGCTCTCTTTACGCCATGGTTAGGACTGAAGATGAGTGATAAATCACCATGGTTATCCCACCCGGAAATCTGGAAGAACTCTGTTGCATGGTTTACATACTTGCGTGGATGTTTACGAAAGGCCTGGTCCAATTCACCAGTGAAGCATAATCTGATTAAAAAGAAACGCTACCAAATCCCTAACCCAAATCCCAAGGGGAAGAAAGCAACAGTGTTTGGGTTTGACTGTGAGCTATGTGGAGGCACATACGTACTCTCTGAGGGCCAAGTAGACCACATCAACCCTGCCGGTAGCCTTCGCAAGACAAGTGATATACAAGGATTCGTAGAGCGTCTACTGTATGTTACTGAGGATGATCTTAGGCTAATCTGTAAAGGGTGCAACTCAGCCTTAAGCCATGCTGACAAGATGGGTCTATCTTTTGAAGAATCTGTCAGAGAAAAGAAAGCGATTGCTTTGCAGAAGGATAAAAAGGACTTGCAGTGGTTAAAAGATCGTGGTATCGTACCACAGTCAAGCCAAGCTAAACGCAGATTGCAAATAATCGAGGTATTAAAGAATGAGTGATTTTGATATTACACAACTTTATCAAAAATTCATTGAAGTGGACAGGGAACTAAAACTTTTGCGTGAGGAAGTGGGACATATTAAGCTCAATCAAAATATTCTTTTCAAACCTACCATGGTAAAATTAAGTGGGGATATTGATTACCTTGACGATAAGCCTCTACAATGGCCAAATGAATCTTATAAAGACTACCTGAAACGTATTGGAGAGTATAATGAGGCTTCAGCATTTGAAGATGACACTAAATAAAATCTACATTTACACAGCAACTCAGCTCGCTTATGAGCTTGGTCATATTGCTCAATACTACACGTTCTTTTATGTTGCACTAAAACAGTGGGGATTGCTGTGATGACTAATGTAGTTATGTTTCCTAAAGCTGCTGTCTCAAATACATCTGCCAACATGTCTACAATGGATTTAGAATGGTGGAAAGGTAAGAATGAAAAGATATCTCAGGAGTTTAGTCTGTACGACGCACACAAGAAACAAGTGATTATGGATGAAGTGCTGAGCATGTCTGATACGATGTATGAGATGATCATTGATTTGCGCAAACAATTGGGGAAGAGTGTATGAGTGATTGGCATAATGATGCATATCTATTGAAGGAACAAGGGCTTTCCTCACGAGCAATTGGTAAGATGCTTGGTAAGGGGAAATCTACTATTAATGATCTATTTAGTAAAGTTAAAAAACAAGACTTAAATTTGCACGCTCCTGATGTTAAAGGCCCTAAGATTCTCTTTATCGACATTGAGACAAAGCCTATCCTTGCTCATGTTTGGCGGCTGTTTGATCAGAATGTTGGACTCAATCAGATTCAAGAGGACTGGTCAATATTGTCATACTGCTGCAAATGGAAAGGGTCTGATGAAGTAATCTATGAAGACCTTCAAGGCTCGGACGATTTTGAAGACGACAGTAAGCTTCTTGGTAATCTCTGGAAGTTGCTGAATGAAGCTGATGTGGTTGTTGGTCAAAACAGCAAAAGGTTTGATACCAAGAAAATTGCAGCCCGTCTAGTATTGAATGGTTACCCTAAACCCAGCACCTACCGTCAAATTGATACACTTAATATTGCCAAGGCTCAGTTTGGTTTCACCTCAAACCGCTTGGCCTACTTAACAGATAAACTCTGCACTACGCATAAGAAGCTTGAGCACGGTAAGTTTGCAGGACACCACCTCTGGGCCGAGTGTATGAAGAATAACCCAGAAGCTTGGGCCGAGATGAAGTTATATAATGTGAATGATGTACTCAGCCTTGAAGAGTTGTACGATCTGCTCAGTAGTTGGGACAACACCCTACCCAACTTTGATGTGTATGTAGATGAGATTCTTGACATGGACGTGTGGGAGAAAGATGGTTTCCACTATTCCAATGTCGGCAAGTATCAACGCTACCGTAATAAAATTACTGGTGTTCAACGCCGTTCTCGTGTAAACTTGCTGCCTAAAGAAAAGCGTGACAGTTTATTGTCTAACATTGCAAGTTGACAGCATTAAGCAAGGATGCTATTATTTTTAGCCTGAACTCAATTAATAGAGGACGTATAAATGGAAAATGACGTAGTAAATTCACCAAAACATTACATGCTTGTTGATGGTTTTGAAGTAAAAGATCTGATGAAACTTTTGCTAGATCGTATCGAAAAAAGTGATGTGGCTTTCAGCCATTTTCAAAGCTCATGCTACAAAGAAGCTATGCAATATTTTTTGCGGTTTATGCTAAAAAATGGTCTTGAAGATTTGGAAAAAGGTCAGTATTATATTGATGAGGTGATTAAACAATGGCAAGAAAAACTAGAGTAGGGGAGACAAGAAACTTACTTACATGTGTTTCTGAGGAGAATATTAATAATATCTGGTTTCTTCATTGTACATGTGAGTGCGGTCAGTGTAAGACAATAAAAGTTGGTGATTTTGGAAAGACCCAATCCTGTGGTTGTTTATTACTACTAGCTATTGGGTCTTCAAAACATAGGCTTAGTAAAACAACTTGGTCGTCTATGAGAAAACGTTGTAATTTTGATTGGCACCATGCATATAAAAACTACGGTGGACGTGGAATTAAGGTAAAAGAGCGTTGGAATAATCTAGAATTTGGTTTTGAAAACTTTTTAGAGGATATGGGTTATCGCCCCTCAAACGAAATGTCTTTGGACCGGATTGATGTGAATGATGATTACTATAAAGAAAATTGTCGTTGGGCAGATAGGAAAACACAATCCAATAATAGGAGAACTAACATTGTTTTAGAGCTTGATGGTGAAACTAAAACCCTAAGCGAGTGGTGTGAAGTTTTTGGAAAAAGTATTCAAATGATAAGCCATAGAGTATATAAACTAGGTATGTCCTATGAACAAGCTTTAAAAACGCCTAAATTGAAGAATAGAGGTAAAAACAAACCTAAAGGGCAAGCCTTATGACAATTTACATAGCTTCCCCCTACTCAATCAATGCAGATGCACAACTCAGGCAAGAACGCTATGAATACGCATTGATGAAGTCGATTGAATTTACGCTAAAAGGTTTGCCTGTGTTTTCGCCCATTGTACATTCTCATCCAATGTCTCTAGCGGCAAACATGCCTTGTACATTCGATTTCTGGAAAGATTTAGATTGCTTGTACATTGATAGTTGTGATCAAATGTATGTGCTGATGATGGAAGGTTGGAAAGAGTCTATTGGCGTGCAGTTTGAGATTCAATATGCAAAAAGCAAAGGAATTCCAATCACATATGTTGAGTGTTTAGACAGTCCTGTGTACAATGCCTTAGTTGCAGCATAAATTAAAATAGAAAATTAGGAGAGACTTTGAAAAGCTTGGTAGAGTTTTACAACAACGTAAAAGAATTCAATCAAAAGGTTGGAAATAAGTTCCAAGAGTTTGACACACTAGATTGGTGGCGAGCAATGGAGAACCAATCAAACTTAATGGTAGAAGAAAGTAATGAAGGCTTGGAAGCCGCAAAGATCAATGATTCAGTTGAAAGTCTTGATGCTGTTTGTGATGAATTCTTTGTATGGGCCTGGAAAGCTGCTATGCTGGAGAAGGCAGGGTTTGATGTACAAGGTGCCCTACAAGCTGTCTGCGACAACAACGCCACTAAGCACTACGATAGCTACTACCTTGCTGTAGAGACTAAGGAGATGCTTGAGAAGAAGTTTGAAGATGAAGTGTTTATTGAGACTTCTGTAGTGAATGGTGTTCCTTTTTACAGTGTAAAGAATAGTAAGGGTAAGACGTTGAAGCCTGTCAATTTCAAGTCTGTAGAGCTAAAGGAGTTTGTACCTAAATGAGCTTTGACTTTATCAAGTGCCGTGTGATCGGTGTAACTCAACCTGTAGTAGAAGATATCCCAGATAGTGAAGGTATTATCTCATATTCAGCCCGAGTTTCATCTCCCCAGAACCAGAGTAATTTTGATACAGCAGCAAAGCTTCTTAAGTATTGTGTAGAACATCAACACTATTCAGTGTTTGAAACATGTAACATTACAATGGAAATTGAGTGTCCACGAGACATTGCACGACAAGTATTGCGGCATCGTAGTTTTAGTTTTCAAGAGTTCAGTCAGCGCTATGCGGAGAGTACAGACTTTGTAAAGCGTGAATGCCGAATGCAGGATTTGAAGAATCGTCAGAACAGCATTAAAATTGACGATGAAGATGTTAAATCTTGGTGGGATGCTGCACAACAAGATACACTCAACCTAATTGAGGACTTATATGTTGCTGCACTTCAGATGGGTATTGCTAAGGAAGTAGCTCGTGTTATCTTGCCAGAAGGTCTTACAATGAGTAAGATGTATATGAATGGTACGGTTCGTAGTTGGCTGCACTATGTGAGCTTACGCGAGGCCAACGGAAGCCAGCTTGAACATCAAGACTTAGCTGTCAAATGCAAAGCAGAAGTGGTAAAATACTTTCCGTTTCTAAAAGAAGTAATGGAGAAATAAAATGAACACAGTCAACATGACACGCGGCGAATACTTGAATGAACTTGTCCTACTTTACAAAGCCCGAACAGATATGAATGGTGATCAGGCTCGTAAGTATGTGCTAGATGCTGCTGATGAGTTTCTCTCTTTGTATGACCTTGATGTAGGCGTACAAGAAGCTTTTATTGAAGATACTATGACGTGGGTGAATTGATATGATTGGGCACACATTAAGTATTAGTGATCTTCTACTAATTGATAATTTTAAAACTGCTTTTGGCAACAACGATAAAGTCGCAATTGAAAAGATTCTTTTTGAGAACGGACTAGATGTTGCTGAACCGTATACATTGGAATATTCTAAGCATCGTAATCTTCGTGGTAACATCGTTAGTTGTGAGCGTTATGTAGGCGAGGAACGTCAAGATCGTAGTTGGCTGACAAGTGGGGCTGCATCATGGGAAGCGGTGGTAGAATCCTGTGACTTAGACCTTCGAATTCAGCTTAAGACAATGGGTCGTAATTATAGTAATAGCGAGCATATTTGCTCTGAACTTCAGAAGCACGCAAATAAATAAGGGGAATTAAGTGGGTATTAAAAAGTTTGAAGATCAGCCATCATATATCAATGATTTCTCAAATGCTTTGCTTGATGGTTTTTACCTCAAACAAGGAGAGACATTCAATGATGCAATCGCACGAGCCTCAGAAGCTTTTTGCTATGGTGACTATGAATTAGCACAGCGTATCTACGAAGCGGCCCACAAAGGCTGGTTCATGTTCGCAAGCCCAGTCCTGAGTAATGCACCTGTTGGTAAGTGGAGCTACATTGGAGATGTTTTTGGGGACAACACCCAATGGAATCATAAATGGATGTGGGAAGGTGAAGTTTCTCCTGCAATGCCTATTAGCTGCTTTGCTCTTGAAGTGCCAGATAGCATTAAGGGACAAATGGAAGCTAACGTAGAGCTTGCTGCGCTGTCTGTAGCTGGTGGTGGCGTAGGGCTTCATAATAGTATTCGTGCAACTACTGATAAAGCACCCGGTCCAATTCCTTACATGAAGACTATGGACGCCATTATTGGATACTACAAGCAAGGTAAAACACGTCGTGGTGCTTGTGCATACTATATGGACGTGAGCCACCCTGATATTATTGAGCATATTAAGTTCCGTATCCCATCAGGTGGTGACAGTGCTCGTAAGGCAGATAACCGTGTTCAGTTCCACCACGCTGTAAATATTACAGATAAGTTCACACAAGCTGTTTTGGCAGATGATGATTTTGAGTTGGTGTGTCCTCACACAAAAGAAGTAAAAGATGTTGTTAAAGCGCGGATGATTTGGGAAGAAATTCTTGAGGCTCGTGCATTGCAAGGTGAACCGTATCTGTTCAAGATCGATGCTGCAAATCGTACTTTGCCACAAACACAAAAGGATAAAGGGCTTAAGATCCAGGGAAGCAACATCTGTATTGAAGTGTCACTGCCTACAAATGAAGAGCGAACCTTTGTATGCTGCCTTAGTAGCCTAAACCTTGCTAAATATGATGCATGGAAAGACACTACTTTGGTAGAAGACTTGACGCGTTTCCTTGACAACGTGCTTCAATACTTTATTGACAATGCACCAGGAGAGCTAAAGAAAGCTGTTTATTCAGCTAAGATGGAACGAGCAATTGGGATCGGGACACTCTCTTGGCACTACTATCTCCAGTCCAAAGGCATTCCAATGGAAGGTGGTGGATTTGGTAGTGCTATTCAAGAGACGCATAAGATTTATAAGTTGATTAAAGACAAAGCCTTATCTGAGAGCCGTAAGCTTGCAGTGGAGCGTGGTGAGCCTTCAGACATGATTGGCTCCGGCCTTCGTAACTCTGCATTAATGGCTATTGCCCCTAATAGTAACAACGCTGTTATCTTAGGTGAAAGTCCAAGTATTGAACCTGTAAGTGGTAATGCCTACAGTCACTCAACCCGCGCTGGGACATTCACTGTAAAGAATCCGCATTTGGGTAAGAAGTTGGCAGAGTATGCTCAGAAGCTTGGTATTGCAGCAGATAAGGTTGGAGGTTGGGTAGAAGACCAGTGGAAGTTTATTGCTAAGGACAACGGCAGTGTGCAAAGTCTTGAGTATATGTCTGATAAAGACAAGCTTGTGTTTAAGACAGGTGCCGAGATTGACCAACATTGGATTATCGAGCAATCAGATGCTCGTGCCCAATATGTCTGCCAAAGCCAGAGCTTGAACACTTTCTATCCTGCTGGTTGTGATCGCGGCTACTTTAACTCTGTACACCTGAAATTCTTGCTTGCACCGTACTCTAAAAGTATGTACTATGCTCGCATGGAACGCGGTATCAATGCTGACGTTGCTAAAGAGATTGAACGCAAGGCTATCACGGACTGGACACCAGAGGTTGGTGAGGAATGTGCAGCGTGCAGTGGCTGAAACTTAATTAAGGAGAGATGATGAGCCTCACAGAATACAGCGAGATTTATTCGCCTAAATACCACAGCTTGGTAGAGATTAATATCAAGCATGAAAAAGTGCATTGGTATGAGCACGAAGCAAAGCTTAACACTGATGTTGAACAGTGGAAGAATGGTAAGATTTTACCTGAAGAGAAGAATCTTACATCTAACATCTTCCGTCTGTTCACTCAATCAGATGTGAACGTTGGTCAAGGCTACTACGATAAGATTATTCCTTACATCAAGAATAATGAAGCTCGTGCAATGTTGGGGAGCTTCGCTGCAAGGGAGGGGACACATACGCGAGCGTATGCTTTGTTCTCAGATACAATGGGTTTTGGACAAAGCTTTTACCATGAGTTTCTTGATTATGCAGAGATGAAAGAAAAGCATGAGTACATGATTGAGAATATTGGTAAGAGTCACACAGACTTTGCAAAATATTTAGCTAAACAGACATTGATGGAAGGTGTGAGTCTTTTTGCATCCTTTGCTATCCTGCTGAACTTTGATCGGTTGGGCAAGTTGCCTGGAATGTGTGATATTGTTCGGTGGAGCATGGTAGATGAGTCAATCCATGTGGAAGGTAATACAGCACTATTCCGTATCTTCCTGGACGAGCACCCCCGCATCGTTACGGATGAGTTTAAAAAGGATATTTACTCTTCTGCACGAGAGTTGGTGAAACTCGAAGATGCGTTTGTTGACCGCATCTTTAAAATGGGTGGAGTTAGTAATCTCTTGAAAGAGGACGTTAAAAAGTATGTGCGGTATGTAGCTGATTACCGTCTTCAGCAGTTGGGTTTCAAGAAGAATTGGAACGTAAAAGAAAATCCACTACCTTGGATTGATGCGATGATGGGTAAGACGTTTGGTTCATTCTTTGAACGAAGTATTGTTGAGTATGCCAAAGCTAATTTGGCAGGCAGCTTTTCAACAGCTTATGATATGTACCAACAAGCTTAAAATAAAATTTGACATCCTTTTGGGCTGTGTTATCCTAGGACACATGAGGCAGGCATGCTTCGGTGTCCTTTTCTTTACCTAGGAGAAACACAATGAACATCAAAGAATTACTATCAACGGGCGAGTATCAATTTAAAGTTTATCGAGAACCAGTACGAGGAAGAAGCTTGCTTGTCCTTCAGAAGAAAGTTGGTGGTGTATGGTTCGACGTTCAACCAGAAGATCTGATGAGCTTCATTCTATGATCCTCCTACTCCTAATCCCAGCTTTCGTACTATTCATCTTTATCCTCATTCACACTTGGGAGAAATAACCTTGACAACCTCTGAGACTCTCGCTCACATTCGCATGAGCATTCGCCTTATTGAGCAATCCTTTAACCTCACCCACATGGACTTTCGCTACGGATATGCCCTAGGCCAAGCATCCTTTGCAGTGATGCAGGGAATTATTGGGCAAGACGACTACAAAGAGCTTCAAGACGAGGCTAAGAGTGTTGCTGATGCTTTCAAAGAAAAATTCAACAAATCTCTTGACAGCAATCTGTCTGTAGCCTAAGATTGGTTTACACACAAACAAATTGGAGATACAAAAATGAAAACAACACTTCGCGTAGACTATGGCCGTATGGACCCAACTGAACGTTTGGAGTTCTTGAGAAATGGTATTGTGGACGACAAATATGTGCTCAAGAGAACCTTGCAAGAGGTGCAGCCAAATTCTTTGCTGGAACACATTGACAAGCTTGTGGAGGAATTCAACCAGTTTCCTGAAGATAAGCAAAAAGAATTGATGGCATCGCTATGAAATTCATTGATATGCTAGCTGTACTGTTCTTGCTAATTGTAGTGCTTGTCTTAGGTCATGCATGGATTTCGTATAAGGCTGATAAAGTGGCTGACTTAAATGGGCAATATGATTTGAGAACTAATGTTAAGAAAGATGTTGTTGACAAGAAGGCTCAGATTCAGTATAAACCTACATTTGAAAGTGCAGCTAAACACACGGAGTAATTACTATGGCTCGGCCTGAAGGAATGTCAGCTTCACAGTGGGATTGCTATGTGGCACGAAAGCTTAATGCTAAAGCCAACAACGCGAAAGATCGTGGTATTGAATTCAATCTCTCATTTCAAGCTATGAAGAATTTGCTGTCAGCTAACAAATGCTACTACACAGGTATTGTTCTCAGTAAGCCAGATGCGGGTGCCCAGAAAGCTAACGATTTGACTATTGATCGAATTGATTGCACAAAGGGTTATGTTCGTGGTAATGTGGTAGCCTGTTCTTATGCTGCGAACCAACTTAAAGCTCAGTTTGAGAGTGCTGGTCTTGTTGGTCTTAAAGCGGGTGAAAATGTGTTCAAGAAATCTATTAAACGAATCAAGGAGATGAAAGGTGAGTAATAAGGCATTTTGGTTTTGGATGGTTTTGAACACAGCTTTCGTATTTCTGGCAGTTTTTGGATATGTTGGTTGGGCGAGCGTAGCTGTTTACTTTGCAATTGGTGATTATGGGCAGATGATTTCTTCTTATATTGAAAAGAATTTTGGAGAGTAATTATGCGCCTAATTACACACCGCTCACGAGGGTCTTACTGGTCTTCTAGTAAACTTTCACTCTACATTAGAGGCAAGTTTAGGCTGACAAGTCCCAAGTACAGCACTATTGAAGGTTGGAATGAGCATGAAGAGTTTTGCAATAAAACTTCACCAATAATTCACTGGCTAACGGATGAAGGTTTCAACAAATTACAAAACATCTGGCTATTTATTCCAGACTTGATTTACACTATCCGTGTAGCTCCTTTGTGGAAGTTTTTCAGAACTTTTTGGAAGTTCAAACATGCTCTTTGGAAATACCGCTCTTGGGATCATAGTGGTTTGCTCTACTTGATGGAGACAGCTGCACGGGATATGTCTGATTGCCACAAAAATCATGGTCACTTGATGAAAGCTCAAGACACTGCAAAAGAGCTTATTATCTGGGCAGAACTTCTTAACAGGATTCGTGAGGATTCATGGGCACAAGACAGACTTGACTTTGTAGAAACTGGTAAGAAGGGTTTGTTTGGTGGTTGGAAACATGTTCAAAAACCTAACACCCTGCCCAACTATAAACATCGTAAGACGTTCTATAAAATTGAGGCAAGTGTTCAAAAACAGCAGCTACAGTTAGCCGCAAAGATGTTTGAACGAAAGGTTAGGAGTTGGTGGGATTAATGAATATAAAGTACGCAATGATTCTTGCTGCACTTATGCTATATGGCTGTTCTTCCAAAGTAAACTTAAAAGAAGTCAGTTCTCAATGTAAAGAGCTTGATGGTAAATACTTCTTTGTAGTGGTGCCTAGTTTGCTTGGAAGCAGTGTTGGTGCAGGGTGCGTGGAGAAGTGATATGAAGCCTTACAACTCAAAAGCTCGTAAAAAGGGTGGTTGGCCCAGGTTTAATAGCGAGACAAAACGAGGTTATCCTGAAAGTAATACTTGGAATTCAATGCATGAAAGATGCAATAATTTTGAAAGGAAAGAGAATGTGAAGAATGCGGCGTATCTTAGAGAAAAAGCAATCGTTTGTGATGAATGGTTTGACTACCAATGTTTTGCTGAGTGGTGGCACTCTGTAGAATATAAGCAAGTTGGTTGGTGTCTTGATAAAGATATTCTAAGTAAAGGTAACAAACTGTATTCACCAGAAACTTGTTGTTTTGTTCCTCAAGAAGTAAATATTCTTTTTATTAACAACAGAATTAACCGGGGGAAGTACCCACTTGGCGTATATCAACACCCGGTTAATAAAAACTATGTTGCATCTCTCAGACAAGGTGATCGTAGTTTGAGTCAACATATTGGCTCTTATCCAACGGTTGAATTAGCCTTTGCTGCCTATAAAAATGCAAAAGAAATTTTTATTAGGAGTAAGGCTGTTCTCTGGAAAGCCCAATTAGATCCTAGGGTGTATGAAGCTATGATGGGATGGAAGATAGAAATAACTGATTAATCAACAGACAAAGAAAAAGCTCCCGACCGGAAGGAGGGGAGCTTAAAGTCTGAGGTAGGGAATGGCGTCCCTAAATTGGTCTTTCGACCTTATTATTTTTATTGTACTGTTCCAGTAATTGTCTGGTTATTCATGTTGTTTTGGATAACTTTTACACCGCTGGCTTTATTTGAGTTTAAAAGGTTTACTCTTTGTTCGAGTATATTTAATCTACCTTCTAGTTTATTGTAGTTGATATCTAATCTTTCATCAATCTTGTTAAGTCGATTCTCAACGTATGTGAAATTCTTATCAAGAAATACGGGTATTTCAGGCTGAGCTTGAGAAGATGTTTCTAAGGGTGGATTATTTGATTTTAAGATGGGAGAAGGATCTTTCTTGTATAAATCATACAATTCATCTATACGTGTAGTGAGAAACTTAGCCCTCTGTTCCCTATTAAGTTGATAGCGGTTTAGGTTATCCTGCACCATTCCTATCCTCTCATCATAGTGCTTTCTGTCTTCAGCGAGTTGTTCATCAATACGCTTTTGAAAGCTACTAAATGTGGAGTCTATCATTTGCTTTTTTGACATGGTAAAGACAACTACCAAGGCTAGGATTATTATAATTATTTGAGCTAGTACATTTAATACCTTTAACCACATTTAGGTAGCCTCTACTGCTTTTGGGCTATTTGTTTTTATCGTTTTGTTGAACAAGGCGAAGAATTAGATCCAGACGAGAGTACATCTCAGAAAACTTAGTCTCCATACTACGATTTAAACGCTCTTCCATCAACCGACCCGCATCTTGCGTCATAGTGGTTGTAGAGATTGTAAATACACGGTCTTCAAGTTTTTGAAAAGAAGAGTACTGCCAGCCTAGAAGAACAAACAATAGCCCAATCAAAGCGCTTTTAATAGTTTCAAAACTTTTATCTTTTGAGGCGTTTAGTTCAGAATTAGGCATCAAAGCGCCTCCATACGTTTAGCTGTGTTAGTCTTCCAAGTCTTAAGGGTTCTTAGTTTTTGATTGCACTTACCAAGATTACCAGTTTGCAAAGACCAAGCACTGGCCAGCAACAACTTGTCTTTTTCAGAATTCCCTGTCAAAGTAGGGGGAGGCGAAACCTGACACTCTTGTAGCATACTATCGCTAGGTAGGATAATAATACTTTTAACGTTACTGGTACAAGCTGTCATGAATAAGCATATCATAATAAGAAGAGTAAATTTCATTTCTTAATCTTCCTACACTGGTCACTATCAGGAACTGTTGAACAATAAGACTCAAACATAATATTGTTCAACTCTTTATTTACAGGAATGGTGACAGTGGTTGTTTCTGTTTTGGTAATAATTTTAGGCTGTTGAACTTTATCAATCAAAGCATCCTGTACTTTGGTGATTTTCTCGTTTACCTTAATAGCAGCTTTATCAGCAGACTCGTCAGCCTTTTTGGGGAGTTCTTTTGGCATAAGATAAGCCTGTCTTTGTGCTTCCATATCAGCCTGAAGACTGAGAATCTTGCCTTCTTTACTTTGAACCTGCGCCTGAAGTTCAATAATCCTTTTGCCTAAGTCTGAACTCTTATTAGCTTCTTTTTCAATAATCAGAAGAAGTACACACAAGGCCATCGCCGAAATTATCAAATACCAAATGTGCAAATTTCCCTCTACTGCCCAGTCCTCAAACTTTGTCCACCTTGATTTATAAGGTGTGTTATCTGTATCTTCCATAAAGAACTCTCTTTTATTTAGGACTAGACCCATAAATCTCAGATTGACCAATATCCCACTCACGTAATTTCTTAAGCCTAATAGAATACTCACTAATACATCCAGTGTTACTGACATACCCTTGAGCCAAGCTTGACAGTGTTTCACCAGCCTCAATTGCTTGGCAAGGTTCACTTAGAAGATTGCTTGGTATCTGGACATAAACTGGCTTTTGAATTACAGTAGGCTGCGTCGAGCAAGCGCTTAAGATCATCAGAGATAAAAATATCATCAGAGCTTTGATTGTTGAATTTAACATCTGAAGGGGTGCTCTTAGTGAGACGCTTTAGGGACGTGATTTGCTTGCTTAAGACACTAACCTCAGAACGAAGCTTTTCACGCTCTGTAGCGTCTTCTAAGGATGTCTGAGCGTTAAGAGCTACGGTAGCATTCAAACGTGCCTTATCAGCCTCTGATGTGGCTAATTGCTCGGTTAAAGTGCTATTCTGAGCCTGTAGTGAGCCTACTTCTTCAATCTTGTTGCTCAAGAGATAACCTGAAGCTAAAAGAGCTAGTACTAACCCTGCAATCAAGTAGTAGGTCCAAGAGATGTTTGAAAGGAAAGATATCATTCTCTTGGCTCTTCTGGAACCCACAACTTATGTTGTTTGATTAGTCGGAACACAGCAGCAGAGACGTTGAGTAGGAACATACTTACACCATACGCTGCAACAGACATGGTGGGTTCAAGGAGTGAGAAGAACGGTAAAATAACTTCAACCAGACTTAACAAAGCAGATGCAACCATAATCCAAAAGGAGTAGGTTCGGATCACTTTAGACCAATTGGGTACAATACTTAGTTTAGTAGGTGTAGGAGAGAGCGTTGAGGTTATATTGGCCTCAACAGATGTTTCTTTTGTGAGGGGTGTAATGGGCTCTTCAACCTTTACTGAATCGTTCATAAGCTTCTTTCATCTTGAGGTCATATTTATTAATATGGTAGTTTGAACCATTATACCCTTTAGCAAAGCTTGCCCAATCCTTACGAAACAATGCATTCTTAAGGTTAGGGTTTGCCTTGATAAATAAAACAAATAGGTCTAATTGACCTTGCTCAGTATAGGAAGTGTCTACCATCTCTTGAATAGATTTAAAACCGAGAAGCTGCCAATGAAAACCCATAATTTGAAACGCACCATAAGATGCACTTTCTAAAGCCGTTTTCTTATCAATAGCAATAGCTTGATTCAGTCTGCCCCACTCAGCAATACCACCCTTGTACCCACCGGGAGATGAATTCACAATATCAGGATGTTTAGCCATTAAATCTGCCGATTTGAATGGGGTAAAATCACGGAGACGTTTGAACATGATGTGGCGTTCAAAAAGAATCTTTGGTACACTATTACCACCAGCGTCTTTTATCAGGCCATCACCAGCACTCTCAACAGAAGCGACAGCCTTAATGGCTGCCTCCTCCACACCCAAGAGCTTTGCAGCTTTTGAATAATCTAACATTTAAACCTCCACGTGCTTCCACGTCTTTCTATTTCTAATGCTGGAAATAGTGGCCTTATTAACTAAATATTTACTAGCTAGTACACTCAAACCATCTTCAGATAGTAATATTTCTTTAACTATCTCATCAGTCAGTTTTGAGTTTCCGTTGGAGCTACCTCGACTAGCAAGTTCAGGATTCTTTCTTAGAGGGTGGTCGTTACCTGTATAATTCGGTGGAGGTGTACCACGACCTTTAGACATTTTATCGTCCATATTGTCTTTAGGGGTGCCTAAAGAAAGATGCTCAATATTACAACACTTAGGATTATCACAAGAGTGCATTACATAAATACCTTCCGGGATAGGCTTCTCTGTCAAAAGAACCCAAGCAAGGCGGTGAGCACGCATACCCACGAAAGATCTTCCAGCGGAGATGTTGCCATAGCCCCCGTTATTGACAGCCTTAGCAACCCACTCTAAACAACCATTAACCGGATTAAATAAAGTTTTTTCTCCAAGTCTACGAATAAGACTCGCTTTCCGTGTTGGATCCTGTATTGCTAAAAATTCTTTGCACATTTATAATTACCTCAGCTTAATTAATGAGGTACTATTTTATACTACATTAAGAGGGATGTCAAACCAATAGTAATCACACCAACAGAATCTTTATAAGCCTTAAGTTCTAGTCCCTCAAATGACTTGATAAGGGACAGTCCTTTTTCGGATATTTTCATAATTCATTTCCTGTGGATAAAGCACGTCCTTGTGCCTATTGGTTTTATGCGTATTCTTCAATGATTATAATACCAGCTGCACCAGCGCCACCAATTTGTCCAGCACTGTTTATCGTAGAAGCTGCACCACTACCACCGCTACCGTAGTTAGCACCTAAACGGCCTGGACCAGTAACATCCGGACCTTGAGCACCCTCGCCAAAGTATGATGCACCTCCTTTACCACCAACTTGTGTTGGAGAAAGGCCAGCCATTTGAAGGCCATACACACCACCACCTCCACGTTGTGATAGAAGGTTTGCTCCAGATGGCTGAGAGCTATTGTTTGTGCCGCCATATACACCAGCCCTTGTTGCAGAAGATGGTTGTGACTGGCCCCCAATACCGCCGGGCGCTGAAATTAGGCCTGTTACAGAGCTTGTCCCACCTGTTCCGGCAAAAGCCGACGAGTTAGCAGCACCACCAGCACCACCACCACCTACAATGACAGTCCTTTGTACAGGGTTAAAATACCCTTCACCATAGGCTCCTGCACCACCACCACCAGACGCAGACAAGGTGTCTGAATCAGTGGTGGCACTGCCGCCCCCACCACCACCAGCACCTTGCACCTTTACTCTCATGATTCGGCTATAAGGTAGTGGGGTGAATGTACCAGCACCTGTAATTCCTGGCGTACTACCATCTACAGAAACAAGCTGTGTGCTTCCACTTCTGGTATAAATGGTAGTACGTAGCAAAGCTCCTCTAGACGCATATAACATCCAGGCGCCTGTTGTATCGCTTACTGGATCTACGTTAGAATTAACTTTAAGAGCTTTGTAAATAAGACCATCACTGCCCTTGGTATAGCTCAGGTTTGCTTGATACTCTGTGGTAGCATCCCACACAGGAATACCATGCTGGTTTACATGGGCATTGAATCGATCTTGGCGATTATCAAGCCAGTTGAAATACTCACGGGGAGGAATAATAGCTTCCCACCCGTTTTGAACATAGTCGCTAGAGGGTGCTACAATATCACCCGTAGCTGCCCAAACATTATTAATATCACTAGGTTTGGAAATATTAGGCATTATAATATCCTTTCAAGTACATACTGACCATCACCTGCCGCCACAGAGGCATTCGATCCCCCACTTGAAACGGCCAACTTCAAGGATAATGTTCCTGCACTAGTCTTTTTAATTATTCCTGCCAAATTAGCTTGCCAGTTAGTACCAGCAACATGGGAATCATTTTGCACACCAAGACCTGTAGAGTTAAACATATAAAGAACATTTGCAGTTCCGGCTGTTTTTTCAACATAAAGTTTTGTAGTGCCAGCAGTTCCACCTTTAGTAACTTGACAGATAGAGTAAATTTTAAAAATAGAGCCTGCGGGGTAATCATCCAAACTGAACGTTGAAATGGTATTTACGCCCCCCGATGCAATAGCTACAGTAGCACTATTGGCATTCTCAGAGACTATCCCACCAAGGATGGCAGACGGGTTCAAATACTTATCAGCACCATTTATATAGGTTACCTGAAGTATCTCTTTACCATCACGCCCTGTTGCACGGTTATCGTAAACTCTCGTACCAACAATGCCATTAGTACCAGAAATAACTACACCAAAATCCCCAAACTCCATATCATTGTCATGTACGAAAGATTTATTGTTTTGTTGCAGCCTAATACCGGCAGTAGAAAAGGCGCTAGTGGCAACCATTGTAATATGATTACTATGAACTTTCCAGTTATTGCCTGTTTCAAGCGTAATACCAAGAAATGCTTCATCGACCTGATCAAACTGATAAATCAAGTTATCACTAATAAAACCTTGGTATGCGTACCTAGACCTGATACCACCAGCAGCACAGTTCAGGTGACATTCCGTGACACCCAGCCATGGGTTGATTGTACTATCGCCAGATACAGCGCGGCGGTCATCATCGATACCCCACTCACAAGCCACTGCCAAACACTTTATGTACCTTACACCCTCAAGAGTACCTTTGTTATAGTAGGCTGTGGCTGCATAGCGGCAATCACATGACTCATAGATTGCGTCAGTTGGTTCTAAGTTTGTACTGGAAGTGTAATAGTAACCATATTGGGTCCAAGGCCACCACATCGCAGGTGTTTTTGAGGTTGCTGCTGTATTACGTCTACCTACAACAAAGTTTTCTGAGAATATAGGTAAAGTAACTTCATCTGTAAGTACGCCAATCACCCAACCAAATTGAAAATAGTCGGTGCCGGATACCCTGTTTTTAGAGAAGTTTAAGAACCTTTTATTTCTGTCATAGATTCCGGTATACCCAACATAGCTTGCACTAAGGCCTGTACCGGTATTTAGAAGATTTGTAGAAACAAAGATACCTGCAAAGTTTGAGGCATAAGGACCATTTTGTTCAAAACGTACACCAAAGTCTACTTGCGCAGTGAACCGAATTTCACATACTGATTCACCGTCTCCAAAAATGGATTTGTCTTTATTCTTGACTAAAATCTTTTTGTTGGAAATGAAGACCCCACTTCCTCCCCATAAAACTTTGCTATTGCTGTTACATGCAAGTTGTATGGCAGCCCAATCAGTTTCATCAGATAAGGATGTTGCGTGTGGGTACACAGCTTGGGCTGCGGTTAGTGTAGAAAATCTTTCTGACAGTGGATGACTAGCACCGTCACCAATAGCGCCAAATTGCCTAAAATAAACAGCATCCGGAACCAAAGTTGCTTTGTAAAGAATAACTTCTGGACGTTGATTATTTATAGGAGATAGCCATGTATAATCAACATAACCTGTATCCCTAGCTTTTGGGACTTTTCCTGCTGCTGGATCAAATGTTGCTTGAGATTGAAGGCTGGTAACTTGATCTTTTAGCCAAGCTGTACGATTAGCAAGTTGAAGCCCTTGAACGTTCGCATGACCAGCGCTGGGTACGCCATTGTCAATAACTGGAGCACCACCAAGAGGTGGGGTAAGTTTCTCTAGTTGGAAAATCCCTGATTCATAAATAGGACTCTCAGTTAAGTTAGCCATAAACTTCCTTTAGTATAAAGTAATTTCGATGTTTGATTCATCAAATTTATCAGCGTATGTAGGCACTGGGTTATAATTGTAGGGGGTATTGTATGCCCATGAACCGTCATTACTGTAAGTAAATGACCAGCTTATCGGTGTATCCGTTCGTGTGTATTCTCCATACCTTATATTTACACCGATAGTCTTAGGAATAAGACCTGATGGATAACCAGCACTAGAATCTACATAAAGCAGAAGTCCTTTTTCAAAATCAGATAGAGGTCTATTAAACAAAACCATTATATTTGCAGAGGTAGTATCCTCAATCGCGATAACATTACTATCACCAAATATAAGATTTACACTTCTGATAAACTCTTCCGAAGTAGATGCGGTAGTGTTTTTAAGAATCTTTGCTCGTATAAAAAGTCTATAGGTTTCATCATCAAGCTCAATGTTTCCACCTAATGGCTCACCCAAAGAATAGAATATGCTGCCTACAGCGGGATTAGATAGCGTTCCCATTGAGCCTGCTTTTAGAGCACCCTCAAATCCAAAGAAATTATAAAGATCAGAATTTAATAGAACCCTATCTTGCCCAACAATTCTACCGATGATATTTAACTGTTCGCCTGTAGCCGTATCTAACGAACGAAGCTGCATAAGGTCTTTGAAGGTTTTCTGAATCTCAATTTGAGCAGTTAAAAGAAGTTGCAAATATTTATCAAAGATAACCTTATCTTTAAATTGCTCTGTTACTCTGGTCCGAGCAACCTCTAAATACTGCTCCTCAAAAAAAGGTGTGATAGCCATATTCTCACTCCTTAATTGATTAGAATATTTGCGCTTGAAATAGTAGCAATCTGGTCAAAATCAATGAGGATATTCGTCATTCCTGTTGGATTAGGGGACGTTCCTATTCTTAGACTATTAACAAAATGTTCAGGTACTGTATTGATTGGCGTATAGAGACGGCTGTAGACCACATCATCACCAATACCTTGATTGTCCTCAAAGAACTGAATAATAGCATTTCTGATATCATCATCACCTGAACCAGGATAAGTATCTTCTTTGGTCAAATTCAATGTGATATAAATAGGAACAGGTTCTGGACGTTTGAATGCAACATTGTGTGCAAAGCCTTGTGTATCATAAATTAGAACAGATGTATCACCAAAACTTCTGATACCTACAGGTTTGTTTTCCCATATTGCTTGAGCAATTTCTTCAGAAACACCACCTAGCACAATCGGCATAAAACTGTGGGCAGGAATTCCTTTGTCATCTGTTGCATTGGTATCATTTTCATAAACAACAACTTGTTCAACAGTAGATAAATCAATCAGGGCTGAATAGATACTATCTACTGTTGAGGCAGCCCGTTCAAATTTTGTTTCACGAAATCTTGTACGAAGCTCCTCATCAGTCTCCATATCGACACCGCCTGATGCAGGCAGCGGGTTGGTCACAGAATCAAAACCAAGTTGAGGAGTTAAAATATTTGTGATGGTATTAACTTCGGAGCTAACAGGCCCTGCATTAACAGACCTAACTTCTCCAACTTTTTGCGATTTGGTTTGACCAAGATTTGATGATGTAGTAATATTAACTGTACTAAAAGGGTCAACCCTTGAGATGGTCAGAATATTTCCATTGATGTTTGATGTAAAAGACGGGTGACTTAAGCTAATCACAGAAGAAAGCCCAGCAACAATATTTGTAGCAGTAGCGTTAGTTCCTGATGTATATGTAATAGTATTGGTTGTAGTATTGGTTTGATAGCTGATAGTATAGGCGGTGTTGTTAGAAACAACCAAAGGAGTAAAAGAACCTCCGCTTACACCTACAGAATTCAGTGTTACCGGTGCAATTAAAGTCCATTGAGAACTGCTTACAGAACTGCCTACTGTGGCTCCTAGAACAACCGTAGTACCCGTATCCCCTGTCAAGATAACTTGAGCCACAGCAAAGGTCTGTGCTTGCCTGATAATGCCGCCTAGGGCCACCAGATTATCTAAAGCAACACCTGTTGCAGTATTAGGATCAAACGCTGCATAGTTTTGTTGAGCTGCTTCCCAAAGATCAGTGATGCTAGGGCTTACAATTGCAATAAGACGACCTAAAGCGGAACTATCAGATACATCTACAACATCTCCTGGACTTACTTGATCTTGTAGGAGCGCTGTAGCTTCTGCTCTAAGGTCAGACAGGATTTCCGTCATTCTTTTTGTTGTAAAGCCTTGGTCAGAAATACCCGCCATTTTATTTCCTTTTAAGAGATTGGGTCAACTACGATTGGATTGGTAATACTTCCATCTACAACACGTACTTGAAATTCCAAAGAATATTGTCTGTTATTGAAAGTTGAATTAAAGCTTACAATCTCTTTAACACCAACCTCTTCAAGAATAGCCGTTTGCATAATAAGGTCGATAGCCGCTTTACCACGCTGCTTGATCCCAAGAATGCGTTGCCAATAAGGTACACCATAGGTTGTATCAATAAACCACTCACCTTGGAATGTACGAAGCTTAATGTAAAGTCTTTGCGCTACATTCTCTGTATAAGGTTGAGTGGTATCAGATTTAAGAAGGGGACCATTACGCCAGATCAGATCCCCTTTTGAGTCCAATTTGAAATCCATATAAAACCTTAATTTGATGGAGGGGGGGAAGTACCGTGGCGGTGGGTGCTGAAGACAACGCCGTTGAAGGTCTGCACACCAACACCTGTATAGTTACCAGTGTGGTTGATATTGCCTATCCAGAGTGTGTTAGCAACATCCACTGTCATAGTGGGGGAATTCAAATTAATTGATGTTGACGCATTAACCGTAGCATCTGAGCAATTGATTATGACAGGCTTATTAGAAGTGTTTACCTCTACACTACCATCAGCTTTTAGTCTGACCTCACTCTCAGCGCCACCAAGGTTGGCAAAAACTACGGTATCTTGTGTATTGTGAGCAAGAATATGCTTGCCAGGATTATTTACTGCAACACTTGGAGGCTGAATACCTGGAAAAAATATAGCATCGGACTTATCCATTTTTGCAGCATTGGCAGGGCTTGTTGGTCTACCATTACCAGACTTCCAAGTATCCATATTTCTCATGGAGAAAATAGCGGTCCCTGTATCGCCTACATTTATGGGGAACGTGAAGCCTGCTGTCTTTGATACTTGGAACGACACTGGAACACCTAAGATAACAGGCCTCTCTTGGACAGAGCCATCTTTAAACTTCTGATTCAAGCTTGGCTGTATATCCACCATCTGACCTTGTAAGCTATCTCTAATAGCTACTACAACACAAGGCATTGCTGTATAGACATTACCCATCTGGGATTCAAAAGCAGACATCATAGCATCTTGAATTACATCAACACTCATGATTGAACTACCTTTTGAATAACTGAAGCTTTGATTTCTGTATACCAGCCACTAGAACGCCAGCCGCCTGTGTGTCTTAGAGATTCAACTTTATACCAGCCAGTGATTAGTGTATCCTCAAGCTTGATAATGTCACCTGCCTTGATATCCGAGTTCAATAGAATCTTAAATTGAATACCAGGCTTTTTGGCTTTATCTTTCTTGGAACGTTTTCTATTACCACTTTCACGATAAGCGTTCTCGATCAATCCTGTGTAGGCTGAGATTACATAAGCTTCTTGAAACTTCTCACTGTTGCCACGATCATTATCGTGTACATACAGAGTTCCATCGTCAAGCTGCCAATTGCAATCATACTTGTCACACACCTCATCAAGCATGTCTTTAGGAGTGCCTGACAGGGGGTAGCCATAGATAATCTCATTGTTAAGATTAGTGCCGTTGTAAACGCCCCTATCTGCCCCGATAGCTTTAATCAGTCTATCCGTTACAGCCTTAACATTCTTACCAGGAGGAACAAGTTCAGACAATACTTGATGATTTAATTCAACATAACCATCACCAAGCTGTAATTGGGTAACAAGGTCTGTCCCACTTTTACGGGTTGTGATGTGATTAACTTGACCTGAAAACAATCTCTTGACACCCCCTGTGTCTTTATAGCCTGCTGAGAAAACAGCGGCTGGATAGTCTGTATCAAGAAGCTTTAGGTGTTCGGGTGCAAGATTGTAGATTTCAATAGCAGCAGAGTTCGTTCTTTTCTTATTATCCGTACTCTTACTAATATCAAATGTTACTTGAAGATCGTGGATTTCAAATGCTTCCGTTGTTTTAGAGTCCCCTATGATTAAAGAGTAAACCCTGTTTCTTTGAAATCCATCCATTGTTAATCCTCAGACCACAGATAAAATAAGTTGTAATACTGATCAATCTTATCAGGATAAACTTTATAAGGTTCACTAATAATATCAGCTTTCTCTTCCATCCAAAAAAATCCACTTAAATCTATAAGCGCATAATCTTTCAACATGGGGTAATTAGGCGTTAAAGCATGACCTAGGAGGATTGGTTCTTTATCTGCTGTAAAGAGCGAGAGAAAGTATAATTGACACCGTTCATTATATGTAAACTCTAGAATATAAGAGTTACCTTCTAAGGATATAGCGTAAGAGTAGAAAGCATCATCATATAAGGGAAGTGAGACATAATAATCAGTCATTAGTTAGCACGAGCCTCCCTTAGTGGGTCAGTATCTTTAGGTGAAGAATCAGATGATCCATCAACCTGTGGTGTACTATCAACTTTACCCTTGTCTGCTTTAGTAGCTGCTTTCTTTTTAAGACTGCTAACCACATCTTTAGGAATAACCGTTTTCTTCAACAACGCAAAGCTGACCTGCTCTAGCGTCATATCAAAATACAAACCATAACCGCCATCAGGAGTTTCTTTAAAAGATATATTTGTAACTACAAGGTTGTTGATAATTTTTCGCAAAGAAATGTTATCATATTCAAACAACCGTACCAGTTCAATATTTGGATCAAACTGGGAAGTCTTCTCGTTATATTTTACACCAGAGTTGAGGTTAACAAGCGACTCTCTAATATTTTCCATAAGATCATCACGAGCCACATCCATGGAAATATCTGGTGATGAATCAGGAAGAAACTGACCTATGCTGTCTGGTAAAAACTTTTGCAGTACACTCAAATCACTTGAATTAACAGAAACTGCTGTAGGTGGTTGCTGGCTGTTGTAAGGGGTGTATCCTAAACTATCTTGAACCAAATAAGTGTTGGTTGAGATATCAGCGCCTGATATCACTGCTGATAAAGTAATGGTAGGATTGCTTTTAATAAAGTGGTCAGTGACTGTTGACCCTAAAGCAATAGGATGTTTTGTTACCTGACCACGATCACTTCTTGTGTAGGCTGTGACAGCATCAAAAAAGATGAAGCCACCACCTTCCTCTGTATCATCACCCCAGCGAATAGCAAGAGACATATTGTAGATTCCTTACTCTTTGGTGGGAAAGTTAACTTGCACTTGTTCGAACATTGTACCAAGCTGGCTACTGAAAGCTTCAGCCATTGCTTGCGCTTGGCTTTCAAGATCAAGATTACCTAATGTGGCAGCATCAACATTAATTTCTATGTTAAACTCATTGTTCTGCGTGTTGTTTGTCTCAGAATTTTGAGCAGCAGCCATTGCAGCTTCTTTATTCCACTCTTCTTGCTCTTTAGGAGTCTTAGGAGCATACTCTGAAAGATCCTCGTAAGGGTTGATCCAATTAGGATTATCAAAAACACCTAAAGCACTCGTAGGAGTAAGTGCAGAATATTGATCTTTAAGGTTCAATACTTTGTCAAAAGAAAGCTTTGGAATAACACTTGTTTTAATAGCTTGCGGGTTGTCCCAATCCTCAGCAGCTTTCCAACTATCTTGAAGCTGGTTCTGCTGGTTGACAGGATCATAAGGATTATTACCCTGGGCCATGTCTCTGTCGTAACCTTCAGGATCTTTAAAGTAAGGAGAGTTGGGATTTCCGTAAACAGCTTCCCCCCTCTTTTGTGCTTTATCAATATTCAACCCTGTGTTACTAACAAAGCTTTTGAACGCAGCCCATGGTGTTGAAACGTCCGTGGACTCTTCAGTGGTTCCTTTTCCGTCTTTCCACTTCCTAAACTCTGCAAGGGTGTTTAGAATAGCAGCCATTTCACGGGTTGTAGCTTGCAGGGTTGGAAGAAAATCACCAAACAAGTCAGTAGGCTTTATCTGGCTAATCTGTTCCCAAAGAACTTTAACATCCGCCCAATCTTTCTTTAACTGCTCAGTTTTACCAACACCAAGCCAATCACCAACCAGACTGTCTTTACCTTCAAGAGCACGAATAAATGATTGTGGCCAAAGAGCTAAATCGTCAGCCCATTTTGTAGCGTTGTTGAATCCTTCTGAAAGGTATTCCACTAAGCTGTTGGATTCTGAAAGTCCAGCATTCAATGTACGAAAAATACGGGCAAAGCCTTCTTCAACACCTGCATTGGATGCGACTACAGCTAAATCGTTTACTGAGTTCTGATAGCGAGCTTGTTCAGCTTGAGAGGCAGTGGACGCTGAAGATAAAGCACCACCAGCATTAGCTCTGTCTGAAGCAGCAGCACCTGCATAAGTAAGAATCTCGCTAGTCACCTTACCTTTTTTCATGTCAGCTAATAAGGCTTGTATAGCTTCCTGACCTGTCTTACTTCCACCAATTTGTCTTTGATATGCTTGGGCAAAAAGTGCTGTACCACCAGGTAGTGCTTCCGCGATCTGGCCAGTTAATTCTTCTGCCTGCAACTTTCCTTTACCAGCTACCTGAGACAAAGCTCGAAACAATCTGTTCTGTGTAGTCTTATCAAGCTTGTTTACACGGGCAAGTTCAGCAAATCCTGTGAAAACCTTTTGGCTTTCTTGCAGACTTACTCCCGATCCTGTAAGACCTGACAAGAGCTTATTGTAATCACCAGATGCATCAAGGTAGTTAAAACCAATCCTATTTGATTGCTGTCTTAGGTATTGAAAAGAGTCTGCACCTTGTTCAGCAGTGCCGCCAGCTTGTTGTACTACAGCCTGTGACTGAAGCTGAGCACTCACTACTTGCTGGTTACGTTGGTTTAAAGCACCAAGGCCGTAACCACCCAAACCTAATGCAATGGCAGGCGCATACAGTCTTGAAAGACCTCCACCTATCATCCCACCACTTCTTGCAGAACGTCTTACAGACTCTCTTTCTGAATACGGTAAAGATCGACCCTCCGCCTTAACATTAGGTCGTAATGTAGTCACCTGAGAGGCTGTACGGGCTGCTGTACCCATCGCTGTGATCATAGCAGCGTTTAGGTGTGTTTGATCAATGTTAAACCTTGACACCTGAAAAACTGCACGAGTGCTTGCAATATCTAGAGCATTACCCAGTGCGATGTTAAGCTTTTTTTGATCAACGTCAAAGTTTGAAACTTGCAAGACAATAGGTCTATTAGCCGAACTGAGCTTTCTAAGCTTTGCTTCTATTTGATCAATAACAGAGTCAACCTTGCGGACACTCTTAGCATCAACACCGAAGCCGATACTGGCAAAATAATTGGCAATTTGCAAGGGAGTGTCCTTTTATTTAGATTTCTTTTTAGAACGTTCTTTAGCTTGATTTGCAAACTCATCATAAACATCAAGCCTTTCAATTATGTCATATAATTGCTTCGTGCTATATTTTGTATCCATATCAGCAGCCAGCTGCTGACCGCCTTTTTCATGCATTGCAATTCTGTAGATTAGCCAACTTTGAGAGAAGTTCTCGTCAATGCTCTTCTCAATAGATGTTCTTCCTACCGACTCAGACTGGCTTCTTACTCTTCTGAACCGGCTTCCTGAAAAACTTCAGCAAAGTTATAGTTAAGAATTGCATTGTAAACATTCATCAAGTGACCATATTTACGAGCAAAAAGGATATCAAACTTCTTCTCATCAATCACCATATTATCTTTGGTAGCCCATTGACAAATGGTCTGCTTCATTAGAGCTAGATCACTTTTACCAGAATCAATAGCTGCCTGATTCTTTTCCATGAACATCAGGCCTTTGGTTGCAGGCATTGCTGTAATCAAATATTCTTCACCATCAACGGTGACAATTTCTTGCGGGGTAGAGATTAAATTTGCCATTTATTTTCTCAGAAATTAACTAGTTAAACAATCCTTTAACAAAACTTGTAGCTTCGTTCAAGGCACCATCAAAGATGGATGTAGAAGGTCTGCTGTTACCAGCCATTGAGAATGAATCAGTAGTCTGACAGAATATCTCCCAAGCTCTGTATTCAAACTGACCTGAAAAAACTACACTTGGAAATCCTGTAATGTATGCCTCATTAGATGAGAATACGCTTTTACCAGACTTGTCTTTAAGTGTAATGGTAAGTCTTCCCGTATCCTGAATTGAATCTTCAGTATGTATAGCAGAAAGAACTTCATTACTTTGACTGGTCATAAGGATTGGTACAATCAAACTTGCAGAGCTATCGCGAGAGTTTACGCGAGTATGCTTACCTCGAATACCACGAACAGTTGCATACGTTTTGATTGTCCGTCTAATGCTTATACTTTGCCAGCCACTAATCTGATAGCCACCAACAATCAAGGTGACATCACTTGGGCTATAGGTATTCACTGTAAAGGTATTAGACATTAAATAATACCTTCTAGAATAGGTAGAGAGGATGTTGCAATATTCACCAAGTCTCTGAGGATAGATGAAGCATCACCGTTACCACCAATGTTGATAACAGCTTGTGATGATCGAAGCACCCAAGTCTTAGGCTCAAAATTATTACTTTTGATTAAAGAGGATGGAGTTTCAATCCATGTTGTAGAAGAGAAGAACAAATCGCTGCCACTGCCGTCTTTAATGAATAGGGCAAACTTCCCTCTTTGAGTAATCTCATCGAATTGCCAAAGCTTTGTAAGAAAATCATTTGAATCACTACCACCATAAAGTGTAATGGTGATTGTATAAGTTTGGTCATTATTATAAAGCCTTGCTACAGTACCATCAGGGGTTCTGGTTGCTGTAAATGGCAAGATATCCTTGGTGACTGTAATAAATGTATCTGTTACAAATCCATTTAAAGGGAACCCTGCCACCACAACATTAACTGATTCAGGAATATAATTTGCTAATTCCATACATATTCCTCAAATTAAAGGGGAAGAAAATCCTCCCCTATTCAGTCTTACTGAGCACCCAACTGCCAACGAGCAGGTACTTCAGCATCAAGAGCAGCCATGGCAGCAACTTCAGCAGGGTCGAAGTAGGTATTACTGCCAATATTAGCACTAAGGCTAATTGCTTGGATCATCCAATCACGGGTTTCAGTGGTGTTTGAAAAAGTAGTATCTGGGTTGGTTGCTACAAATGCAGCACGGCTAGACCAAACACCTGTACCAGACAAATCTTTAATTGTGATGGCAAAAACCCATTCATCACGATCATCTTCTTCATCCGCCCGTTGAAGGGCTTGGAGTACAGCGTTGGATGGGCTGAACTGATGTAGCGTAATTGTAATAGTTGACGCTTTATTGCGACGTTTAACCCGTCCTGCGGAAAGGTCACTCCCAACATAAAGTTCAGAAGCGGGAGTTAGACGAGAAATGTTTAAAAATGTCCCATCGGCATAGCCTTGAATAGTGTGAACAAAATCACCCTTACTCAAGACAATAACCATGCTTTCAGGACTGTAACTGCCAAGAAGGCTATCGCCAGCTGCCATAATTTGTATACCTTATTTTAATTATGGGATCACTCCCTTTACTGTTTTATTTGGACGAGAGTTATAAATTTCTTCATAGCAGTCATCATAAGCACTCAGAGCTTCTTGTAAACTTTTGAATGTTTTATCAAAAACTTTAACTTTATTGTGATAAAACACAGATCTGAAATTCCCGTTTTCCCGCTGGTTTACACCAAAGTTAATACCTTTTTGTTTAGTCCGTGGTTTTGAGCCGACAAATTTAAGCTCTTGTTCCACATCCCCAACTCTGACTCTGTGTTGAATATCTTCAAGCTTCCTACCTGTCTTGTCTGAAGCTGTTAGACTGGAATCGAACCAAAATCCAAACACATAAACAGGGTTAAAATATTTAATTTTTCCCGAGGGTATAAAAACTTCGCCTAATGTATTATCTTTTATACGTTTATAAAATGTTTTTACATTCATGCGCAGCAGTGGTAAAGCGAACCTTACAGCAGGGAACCAAAATCCAGATATATAAGTAGGGGTGTCATGTTTAGATACTCTTGTAGCACCTAGGTTCTTACTTGTATTATTAGCGTAGTAGTTATTCAGGGCCTTAGAGATATTAGCTCTAGATTCTTGGCTATGAACGATAAAGTTTTCATTGGGGTGTTTATCCATTAGATTATAGCCATTCTTCACAGAATCATAAAGGTGAATAGCCTTTGGTTCTAAATCAAGGATATACTGCTCTTCTCCAAGGCAGAGAATTTCCATTCGAAAGTTTTCTTTTCCGTATTTAGATATAGCACGACGCAACTTTGTGCAAGAAGAGCTTTTTGACATATGCTCTTTAAATCTAAGTTTAGGTCGAGAAGTAACACCTACGTAAACTTTGTCATTCTTGCTATTAACTATTTTATAAAGATAAAACATTTTACAAACCCCTTTTTAAGTTAGGCAATGATTCTAACACAAAGGGGTTTGCTATACAACTATTATTCCGTCCTACACACTCAAAAACCCGTTGATGATTACGCGTCTTACGGAGCCTGCCAACCGCACACGGAATTGGAAAACACCAGCAGTTCGGGCTGCCCTTAGAGTGACGGGTACGTCCAAAATATCCGGGACCACAACGCTCCATCCCCGATCAATCAGACCATTAGCCTGTGCTTGTGAAAGGACGCTGCGGATTTCATTCTCAATAATAACAAGACCTTGATTGGTCATTGGAACTTTAAGAGTATTAATTAGGCGGAAATAAATTTGCTCTTGCAGGCGGGCATAAAGCCAGTCCTCCCCAATCACTTGGTCAATCGGCGTACCATCAAACATGTTACCATCTTGGAACACATTCACACCACCAACAGAAGTGTACATGTTCATGTCTTTAGCACGAAGATTCACACGAGCGGTGTCGTTGACCTTACCTACAGTTACCCCAGATGCACGCTTGAAGTCCCAGTCATTTGAGCCTGGAGTGTAAGCAAGCTGGCTACCAATCCATGCAGCTTCAGGATATTCAGTGTCAGCAGTTGGAAGATACACACCAAAAGTACGACCGGCAGACTTAGCACTCAGCACAGCAGCTACATCGGTAGTACCAGTGGTGATTACAGCAGGATCTTGTGAAGAAGTGCCATAAATCTTACGCAGGGCACCGATAGCATCGCTCAGAGCCACTACGTCAGCTTGTGTGTGGGTTTCAGCAGTCAGGGCATACCAAGTATCATTGTCTTCACGAACAGCGTCTAAAGCATCAGCCCAAGCCTCTGTGGAAGCTGCATCAACCTTGGTCAGATTAGCTGAAGTATTTACACTCCAAGCTGCCAGAGGATTGGTTGAGCCTACAGTGAAGGTGCCTACAGCATCAGTAATAGTCACACCATCAACAGTGCCAATAGATGCAATCAAACCATCTACGATTTCTTCAGCAGTGGCTGAGGCATCAGATGTGTAGGAATGAGCCACACCATTTACAGTGACGGTGTAGGTGGTGTTATTTGAAACAGTTGGAGTAATGGTAGCAGATGCCACTTGACGACGACCAACTACAATGCTTGGAGGAACAGCACCAACAGTTGATTGACCAAACAGCTTTTGAGCCATGACGTAAACACTATCACTTGAATCAAAATCAGATGCAACAGCATCCATATCAGTGTAGGTGCGAGTACGTTCAGAGAAGTTAGTAAATGCTGCAAGAATCAAGGGGATCTGGAACGAGGCAACTGCTACGGCAGTTGATTCCCGCGTCAAAGTGATTTGTACAATTGAGTCGATTTCTGCCATTTTTCAGGTCTCTTTTATATAAGTGTAGGTATAGTTAACTGGATCTTTCTTGCGGGTGTATCTTCCTCTCAAAGCAATCTCAGAAATTCCTAAGGAATCTGAAGCTTCTTTAAGACTTTTATACACGCTACCGTGTACTAGATACCTTCGAACAACAGAAAAGTTTTGAATTGCAAGGCTTTCTTCAAACCTACGCATTTTTATATCTTTTCTCAAGCTTTCCATATGAATATTATATAGCGAACAAGCTTTAGATATACTAGGAAACCAAAAACCCCTGTAGTAACAAGGTTCATCAAGAAGTTTGTTTTTATAAAGACCTTCATAGGAATTCAAAACTAAATTTGAGAGGGTTTTGTTTTTCTCTCTATATCTGTATTTACTTAATGTCCAATTTAAAGAAGTAAGCGCAACCCTTTTATTAGGGAACCAAAAGCCTGCTACAAACTTAGGATTATCATCTTTCCTGTATTTAACTTTAGATCTAACTGGCCTAGTACCACCAATACCGCCTTCTGCTAAATTATAACCATAGCCTGAAACAGCATTACTTTCATAAGCTTGGATTGCTTTTATTTCTAGATCAGCAATGTAGTCTTTAGGGCCTACACATAAAATATCAAAAGAGAAGTTTTCCTTTCCATATTTTTTCACGGCCCTACAAACTAAACTGCTTGTGGTAGTCTTAGTTAAGTGCTGTCTTTTTCTTAACGTACAGTCTTTTGTCATCCCAATATAAAGCTTGCCGTTCACTTTATTTGTTATCTTATAGAGATAGTGTATTTCTTCCATATACTACCTCTGTTAGAAATTTGGAATAGGGCCTTCCGGCACTCTAAAGGTGTTATCTGCTGCAACGTTCTCCACCACAACGGCTTCGATCAGATCAACAGAGTCTCTTGTCAAACCTGTATACGAGAATGTGACATCAATATTATGATATTCAACCCACTTCGTATCACGTTTTTGTGGTGCTCTTCGTATTTGACTCTTTCGCATCACGCCAAGCTTGTTTCTTGAAAGGTCTTCAAATACTTTAAAATTGTTGTTAATTCTTTGGGAAAAACTTTGACTCATCTCACCACTAAGACTTCCAACAAAACTTACTTGAACAAACACCTCATATGGAACTTGTATGCTCAATGTTTGTTCTGTTTCTTTAGTCAGTGTTGATGTGCTGTGATGGCCTTGCTGTTCAATACTTAAGATGTTTATTACGGCGTAGCTTTCAGCAGGTTCTGTACCATTGCCGTGACTAAAAATCACTTGAGGTTTTGTGTACTCGGACAAAGCTGTTAAACAGACTTTGCGGATAGCTGTTCTTACATCAGAATAAAGACTCAATTAAACATCCCCTCTTTTGGCTACTTTATAATCAATAGACTCATAAAGAAGTCCTGTGTTAATAAGAGGATTGTTGAATCCTTTTTCATCTACTGTAAAAGGTGCGTTTGGTGGTGTATCCCACTTCTCCACAGCCTCTTTCAAATCACTTTGAGCTACCCTACCAAGACTTTCGTACTCTTGTTTAAAGGTGCTTTTTCCTTGGGCAATACGTTGCATACTTTCAATAAAGTAGCTGTCGTATAAACCTTTTTTGATAGGGGCCATAAAGCCTACACGTATGGCTGGGCGAGTTGGGATGTTCTGGGAGGGAACCCCTTCCTCTTGCCACTGCCAGACCTGAGCTACTGAAAGATTATCGTTATCAGGACCATAATTTACAGGGTTTACAATACCAACCTGAAGCTCTGTAGAAGACCCTTTGAGTAATTCCTTTCTCAAGTTATTCCAAACACTCTTATCAACATGAAGCTTAAAAGACATGATAAGATTCCTTAGTTTGGGGTTAACTCTATGCGGGCACACTTCGCTTCGCGATGATCGACTACACCCATTCGATAATTTTGTACCTTCATCACTTCGTACAAATCACCATCCCACTCAAATCTATCTGCTCCATGTCCTTGAGCACCTTCTTTCTTCTGTCTGATAAGACTGGATGTAAATAGCCAAACCCAGCTTCGTGTTCTATCTGATTCAGGAAGAATGCTAACTTGGTAATCTGAGAAAGGGTGGATATTAGCTTGGATAATTACTTGCCGTTCCGCACCCTCTACCCAATCCCCATCCACAAACTCTCCTTCAGAATGACGAAGAATTGCAACAGGGACTTTCTTTACAAGAGAAAACTGAGCTATGGTCATAACCACTGACCCCTATTGAATCCACCGTCAACATAGAAATCGTAAGATTCATTATTCCAGAGAAAATGGTCATAAGGACAATTACTAATCCTTGGAAGGCACAACCTAACAACATTTGGGTTGCTGTTGTTTACCAGCATATCACGCCTTGAAATGCCTCCAGCATATGGCATACCCACATAAAGGGATGTCTCGCCCTTATCAATTAGATCATCAAGAGCGGCTGCATATAGAGTTGCAAAGTCACTCCAAACTTCGTAGTGACCTGCTTTTTCTCTAGTGGGGGTTTTAGCAATCTGGAACTTAATGACTTTTGCAGCAGCAATAGCCGCTAGCATTTCGTCACCATCATATTTATCTATAAAATATTGGTAAGTGTTGTCATCAAGTATCTCAAAGTCTGAGAATACATCACCCACTAAAAGACGAACTCTGTCAATTGCATTTGTTGCGGGATTATTTGTGTAACTCAAGGCTTAACTCCTTATGTAAAATAAGGCAGCAACGCCTTCATTATTCTTGAAGAGCTTTAAGAAGGCTATTAAAAGCTTCTGCTACTTCTTTGACTGTGAGCTTACCATCAGTATCCAATGGCTCAATCTTGCTAAAATCCTTAGACTCACCACTCATAGTGTTAACATGAGTAACAAGCTTTTCAATCATCTGACGCTGACCTGCACGAAGATCATCTTGTGTAAATTCAAAACTCATACATTACCTCTTATTCTGAATAAGAGGGGCTCTTACACCCCTCTATATGATCAAGACTTACGGAGTGTAAGGCTGAACTGGAACAGTACCACTTGGCAGGTAAGCAACAACGATTTCCTGCGGACGAGAGACGAAGTTCAAGAGGTTAGTCTCGGTTTCGACTTCAATGATTTCATCTTTAGGATCACGGAATTCCCACGCATATGAAGCTTGAGCAACGTTATTAACAGTGCTAAACTTGTTAGGAGTTGCGTAGTAGGTGGTGAAAAGATCATCTACACCTAGTGGCAGGAAGTATGCCTGACCTTCTGGAATAAATGTGGTGCCAGCTTGAGGACGAACTTCGTAAAAAGTAACGCCTTGGTATTCAAAGTTACGGTACAGAACACCTTCAGCACCTGGAACCAGACCACCAACTTGACGATTCAGCAGCAGGTTAGAAGTGCCACCAGCCAGCTGAGCTTTCAGAATGTCGGTGATATAAGCGTTGTTGATCAGTGCTTGGAAGTAGCTTGGGGAGCACAGAGCAATGAAACGATTTACAATTTCACCAGACTGAAGGTTGTCTTGCAGACCAGCAACAACATTGTTGATCATCGCATCAGGAGTAGTGGAGGTAGTCAGATCAGTTGAAATCTGAGTACGCTGTACTTGGAACTCTTGATAGAAATTCTGAGCTACAGTGCCACGAGGGGCATATACACTACCTGTGGTGATGAGGTTAAAACGAGACACTTCACGAACCCATGCGTGAGCTTTACGGGCTTTTGCAAGTTTACGGGCTCGTACTGCCTCGATGGTTTCCAGATCATTACCTTGGTAAATCTGTGCCCAAGCAGCAATACCTTCTACATCTTGTGGGGTGATGGCATAGGATGCTGGGAAGTGAGGAACGTCAATACGCATGTAGCGCTTTTGATCAGGAGTCAGGGTTTGTGATTTCTCACCCCAGTTGTAATCTTGAAGAGCACCACTCAACACTTCGTTATACACAGGAACCAGGGCATGTTTCTGGGTCAGGTATACATCTTCGAACAGACCCAGCTGGTCCATTAGGAAGTAACGGTTAGGAATGATGTTAATAGGGTTTGTGATTTCAATACGGCGGTTAGCGTTAGCCGGATCAAAAGCAAGGGCTTTGCTTAGGAATTGCTCAGACATTGTTATTTTCCTTTAGATTAATATTAAACAGCTACCAGAACATCAATACCTTGGGCATTGAGTTGGGTAGTTACGGCAGCCATCTGAGCAGTAGAAATACCGTTCACAGATTTGAGCAGGAAGTCACTAACTTGAGCAGGACCACGATACATAACCAGACCCAAAGCGTTAGCAGTGAGGGTGAAGGTTTCACGAACATCGTAGTGATCACCCAGAACAATGGCAAGCATTGAACCGGCAGGAATAGCAGCACCAGCAACATACTTGGCGAAAGTTGCGCCCAGACCAGTACCAACAACCAGAGTACCCAGAGGGTAGGTGCCAGCAGGAAGGGTTACTTCTTCACGGCAATAGCCATCAGCGGGTGAGAATTCACGTACAACCAGATCGCCAAGGGTGCGAATATTAAAATTTACTAGAGGCATTATTTAGCTTCCTTTTGTTGGAATTTTTCTTTGTAGGATTTGGTAAGAGCAGCAACACCGTCTTCTTCAACAATGGTGACAGTTTCACCAGAAACACCGTTTTCTTTGAAAAGGTCACTTTCAGCAGCAACTTTCTTTTCTTTAGCTAGTGCTTTAGCAACAACTTCAAAAGCTTCGGTGGGCAATGCCTCTGTAGATTTGTAGAGAGCGTCTACTTCTTCATCGGAATGACCAGCATCTTTAAGCAGTGCCTTACGGCCTTTCTCAACAGATTCTTTCTCTTTAGCTTCCAAGCCTTTTACCACTTCTAGAGCAGCATCAAGTTCAGCTTGTTTAGCTACAAATTTACCTTCTTGTTCTTTAACAGCCTTAGCAACAGCTTCTTCAACTGCCTTACTAACCTGTTCTTCGTGAACTGCTTTAGTTACGAACTCAGACATTTCTTTACCTTTATTATTGGACTTTTCCACTGAGGGAGACTTTGCACCTTTCAGTGCAGTTACGCCCTCTTGCGAGGACAATGCTTGTTCGAACTTCTTTTGAGTTTCAAGAAGCAAGAGCAATTCTTCTGGTTTAAGGCAGGCGATAGCTTTGTTAACTTCAGCTTCACTTTTGTCCATAACCAAGGATTTCATCAGAGTTACCGCTTCTACTTTCTCATTGATGTACTTTTCCCACCAATCAACAGTATCCTCTTCAAGCTCTGATTCAGTATCCAATCCCATAATCTTGGCAAGGATGATTGCATCTTCATACCACAGATCAAAGAACGTAGTCAGAAAGTCTACAATGTTCATTTCAACTTGAACCATTGTTGCTTTATCTACTTGTTCATCAGTGATTTTATTTGTAGCTTTAGTCAGCAAAGTGGTTACACCGTTTGCGGGGCCGCCTTGATGTTTACCGACCAAGGCCACGTGGCTACCTTCTCCTTCAAAATTGAAGTTAGATAACCGCTTACGAGCTTGTTCTGTCATTAGAGTTCTTCCACAGAAGCGCGGCAGCCAATACTAACTCCGCAAATATCACCAGATTTAACTTGCTTCCACAGTTTATCAGAATCATCATTCCCTTCAGGGAAGTAAAACCACTGTAGCCAAGTACCCTTTTTAATCATACGTCCATCATCCAACAGAAAGTCTGATGGCGAGATAAATGATTGCTCAATCTTTGCAGTTTCAATCTGAACTTGGTGAAACAAGTTTGCTTTATTGCAATGAGTGTTGAAGTTAATACAAGCCTTTTCAACCTCTTCAGCAGAATAGATGTCGCCATGCAAATCAACAGTGTCAGGTTCAAGAACTACAAAAAGTGCCCTTCGCTGCTCAATATCAACCGCTTTGGTGACCTCTACAACAGGTTCGTGTTCTTTTGATCCGCCGAAGAACTTCTCAAGCAGTTCGTAAAGCTTTTCTGCTTTATCCATTCTAAGTATTCTCACTGTTAGATGTTGAGCTATCACCGGAAGATCCTGTAGATCCACCAACTCCGTTATTCATTCCCTCTTCCATTCCCTGGCCGCTTGTGGTAGTTTTCTCTGGCAGGTATTCTTTCAAGGGTTCTTCATCAATAGCATGGGGTTTAGCACCAATAGACTGACGGGTGATATTCAAGACTTCACGATCAAGCTCTATTGCGCCTGTTGCAGCATAACGCTGTACAGCCTTAGAAAGAACATCAAGATCAGTTTCTTGAACTTCCTCATACTGCCAATAGGGCAGTTCACCTTGAAGATCCCAACCATTCATCTTAAACAAAAGGTCACGAAGCTCCTTAAGAGTCTCTTGCATACCCATAAGCTTATCTTCAACTGCCATGATAACAAGACCACGTTTAGTATCTGAAAGACTAAATGAGCCTACTGAGCTTTGACCCATTTGAAGGATGTCTGCCCATAGTGATTGCAGGATAATACTATTATACCGACCAATAATAGAGTTCGTATCAAACCTATTAGATCCACCAGAGCTTACAAGACTGAAATCAAAAAGAAGATTACCCTTTTCGTCTCTATCAGACGGCGTGGTGAGAGATGCTTGCTCATTTGATTGAATGTTACGTCCAATCTGCATGTAAGCTTCCGCCGCAGCTTTCTTGTCATCACTAGCACCCTCTGATAGATATTCAGAAGGAATCATAAAGTGAGGGATACCGTTCAAATCACGAGAAAGGCTAATTGCCTCATGCTCTTCAATTTTGGTACGATATTTCCAAGCATAATAACATTTAAGCAGAGGGCTTGTCCCCAGCGGGTTTCCACGGTTAGAGTCACAAGTAAAGTTTAGAATCTTGTTTTTACGCAAGAATACTTCATCCATACTTGATGCTCTACCACCATTGAACCCGCCATAGAAATCTAGAATACCTTTTGGGTTTTGCCAGAATCCTAAAAATGTACGGCCATCTTCTGAAAACTCGCAACGGCTGATAGTGTCTTGTGAACGAATGGGAAGCTTGCGAACACCAACTAATCCATCATCATATTTTGAGCCGTTAATTTTTAAACGCTTACGCAGAACAATCTCATGTGGGGCAAAACCATAAGTATAGAAGCTGACGGCCTCTTTCATAAAAGCATACCAAGAATGTTCCATGTCCTCTTGAACTTGCTTTAGGAACACTGCTTTCTTCTTGATATCTTCCGAAGCATCTTGCGGAACATGAACTGACCACTTAACGCGGCTCATCATCATCTGAAACAAATCAAGGCCAGAAGCGATAGTTGCATCTCGACTCATTGTCTTGAATGTCTTGGCAGCTTGTGGATACTGAAGCTCTCTGCGAGACTCTTCGAGAATCATTCCGTTGATTTGTTTTAGACCAATTCCACCCGTTTCACTGTAAGGAATACGCGGCACACTTTCAGAACCAGTGGAGAGGTCTAGGCTTTCAGCTTTCTTAATACGTGCCATAGGCATCACCAATAGGCATCCGTATGTGCCTCCTTATATAAGCTCGCTTGGTTACAAACGAAATTCATTTGATTTTGTAAACACTGGTACAGCAAAAGAGGGGATGTTGCGACTTTGTGCCAGCGTCAAAAAACAATCACTTGCTGAGTCACAGATATCATCGTGGCCTGATCGACCACCATTAAATTTCTCAAGCTCGGTGTAAACGAAGCTGTTATCATTAAAGATTTTATTCTCTAAATCATCGCTGCAATTCTTAACGATCTTGACATAACCATTTTCAGTAGCTGCCCCAAATGGCCTAAATCTATCAACTTTACTTTTGTTTGTTGGCCGGGCTTTAGCATAGAATCCAGCATCAATGACTTGCTGAACCATCATTTTACATGCAGCTTTAGCACTGGCGTTTGGGTCTTGCGGGATCATTACATCGACATCAACGCCATCTTGATGTGCGATTTCGATAATCTTATTAATCAAGTCTCCAAACCTACAACGCATCCGTACAACTTCAAGAATTACATAAGTCCCATCTTTCATTCGACCCATCTTTACACCAACAGAGTAATCTGGATCTGGATTTTGAGAACTTTTTAATTCTCCAGCGATATCCCAGCAACGAACAATTTTAGTAAAGTCCTGAGTGGGTGGAGGCATGTTTAATTCTTCACACCATTGCCGCTTCCAGAATCCAGAAGATTCAGCACGAGCTTCCCAGTTTCCGTAGAGAAGACGCTCTTTTTCGATCTGACCTAAACCTTCAAGAAATGCAATATAACTTTTTTCGATGTGGGGGTTATCATATACTGACGCGCTAATATATTGAAAAGAAAGTGGGGTTGAGTTAGGAAAAGATTCTATAAGCTCTTCAGCAGAATCCCCCCAAATCATATTATTATCAATTCGCACGAACCAACGAACCACACCTTGTTTTTCTGGGTCAGGTCGCCCAAACTGTGGATGACCTTGCGGAAAAAGATACCAGTCAACCCACTTACGTGCGAACGAATCTGGATCTGGGTTCATTGCCGCCCGTGCGTTAGGCTTCATGTTTGCTTTAGTACGAAGACGGGATAGTAGATATAAAAATTGACTCTCTTCAAATTGACAAAGTTCGTCAAAAAATACACTACTGATTTGAGCACCCTGAAAGTTATCGGTATCGTCTACACGTTCAAAGTGAGAAAATGCAATCTCAGCACCTGAACTTAAAATAACTTTTAAGTCTTTAATTTTTATTTGGCATTTTGGATCAAAATCTTTATAGAGGCTTTTAGCTTCATCCCAAATCGCACCGGGCTTCATCATCATGGGGGTTGTCCGGCGAAGGATCAATCCACGATAGTTCTTATCTTCATGATGCTTAAGGTGGTGTAAAAGTGCGCAAAAGGTCTTCCCACCCCCGGCTTGGCCCCCGTAGAAGCATATGTCAGCCGTAGAGTTCAAGAACATTGCTTGAGGGCGGGAGCATGGTGCAAATTGTGTTTCTTTCATTTAAATAATCCTCAGAAAAAGTAATCCATTCCTCATCTTCCATAGGAACCCAACCTTTGCTGAAGTTAATCCTCATGATAGCAAGTAAAGACAAAGTAATGTCATCATTGTTAATGAAATCGTAAATCTTTTTAAGCTTCTTTAGGCCAGGTTTATCAAAATAACACCAAATATCAAAATAATAGTCGGCAAGTGCCCATTTAGACAAGTCTGTAAAATTTTGACAGGTTGGATTTTCCCAAGGCCTCTGGTTCTTAGCTTTTAAGGCTATTGAAATCTTTTTCTTTTGTTCTTCTGATTTAGGAATACCAAAAGAATGATGATCCTCACCATACTTCAAGGAGGCCATTATTCCGGCACGTTGTGCTTCTGACCAAGGTTTTCCAGTAAGGGCATCGGAAATCTTTTTCCTTTCTTCATCTGACTTCTTACGGCCGATGTTAGCTTGTCTAGTCTTCTCAATGGCGTCAGGATTTTTAGGTTTCCCTCGATGGAAATCACCAATCTTCTTTTTAGTTTCTTCAGTCATAGCTGGGCGATTTCGTTGGTATTCCCTCATCTTAGCAATTGCTTCTTCAGAGTGCTTTTTACCAAGCATATTATTTCTTGCAAAGTCAGGATTTGCTACATGCCAAGCTTTTAACTTTGTGCGAGTTTCTTCAGTATGAGTCTTACCATAAAAAGGATTATTTTCACCCGATACTTGCTCACTGACTGCAATAGCGTACTCAAAGCGTAGTTTCTCATAAGTCTTAGAGTTAACTACTTTTGAATTATCTTCTATTTGATCTGTTTTCCAACGACTACTCATGAGAAAAGCAGCACGCATTAAACTTACATTTCCGGGGTAAGCTTTCCACAAAAGCATATGGGCTATGAAATGCTCACGGCCAGTAAACATAACAAGATTATCTTTGTCATCACTACCGCCTAAACATCTAGGAATAATGTGGTGAATTTCAAAGTAACCTTCATGTTGACTCTTATCAAGACCACGAACTTTAGCTTTTTCTACAAGTGAATTATAAATCTTTTTGTAATTCAAAACTTTAAACCTCTGATTAGGTATTTAATAGGCGAGAACTATCTACTGAATCAGCAGTAGAAGGGCTTGCAATCCCGTTCGCTCTCATTGTATTACTTAAACTTCTTCTTTCTCAAACGTAAGCAAATATTCACGAATCATTTGATTGCAGTCCCTGCCTGTCACGCCCCTTTCCTTCACAAGTGGACGAAGCTCTTGAATAGTCAATGTCTCAAGATATTCTCGACCATATTGCAATTCAACAGGATGCACTTGAACGCCTTTAGCCATATCATCCTCTAGAAACTCTTCAGTCTCTAGGTGTAGCATAATCTGGTTTGGGAAGGTGTTCTTGGTAGGAAAAGCTGTATCAATTGTGGCGCCCATATTGGCAAACCGTACTACTTGCTCGATAAAGCCGATCCCATGAGAATCTTTGGCTTTAAGCTGAATTTTGTAAGTGTTCATATTCTCTCCTAAGTTCATAAAAGAGATATTACGCTAAAATATTATAAATGTCAATAGCTAAAGTAAATATTTTCAACTATTTTAATAGTCTGATTGTATAGCTCTATATTTCAAGAGCTATATGTCAAACTACTTACCTTCTACCCTTACCCGGACTACGGTTGACGCAGCGAGAGCCAGAGTGTTGGCCCCAACCCCAATCAAAACAGTAGTCAGAACGTTGTTGCCATAAGTTACCCCAGAAACACTTGTTGATGTAGAAGTATAAGCGTTTAGGCTTGCACTTCTCACGCCAGCAATTGTACTGGCAACACTTACAGGTTGTACTTGAACATCCAGGACTTCTGTAAAGTCTGTACCCAAACTCACTGTCCAAACAGAATTAGCGTCACTTGTTGCTGTATAATACTTAACCTTGATTGGGGCTGCTACTACGGAGTTGTCAACCCTTCTGTAGTTAGGAAGACTTGCAGAACTAACAGCGTCTGTAATTCCGTAACCAGCAAGGGTGGTAGGTGTTGATGTAATGGTTGACCAAGCTTGTGTATGTGCTGAAGGTGTGAAAGTTGTAGGCTTACTTGTCAAACTTGCGTATGTTCCATCAAACAATGCAGGTTTATTAGCTAGGTCGGCATAACTTCCGCTAAACAAAGTTGGCTTATTTGTAAGGTCTGTATATGAGCCTGAAAATAATGATGGCTTATTCAGGATAAATGCAGCACCAGATGTTGCATTCCAATCGCTTTGTACTTGAGGAGCAGGTATGGTTGGGAATGCAGCTGTTGTGCCGTCGCCTCTTAAGTATTGACTAGCAGTTCCTGTTGGTACATTAAGCTTACCATTTAAAAGGTTTGTCAGTGTTTGAGTATTGGTGTAATTTCCCAATGCACTGTTGACACTGTCTGCTGTTGCATAACCACTCAAAGACGCAGTAGAGGCTTTACTGTCTAAACTATTCTGAAGTCCCGTAATATCTACAATAGAGTGGGTATGTGAAGATGCTGCTGCCCCTACATCTGCTGCATTCAAAAGCACTGCACCAGTCTTTGAGTTTACTGAGACAACTGGGTAGGTGATGTTGCTAACATATCCACTATCATTCTCAAGCTGAGATGTTTTTGTAATAGCTACTGGAATAGTTGGTTTATTAGTTAAATCACTATAACTGCCTGAGAACAGAACAGGTTTGCCTGATAAATCAGCATAAGCTCCAGAGAACAATACGGGCTTGTTTACAAGGTCTTGGTAGCTTCCTGAACTAGCAACAGTTGAAAGCCCAGTCAATGCACTATTTGCACTTTGAATGCTATTTGTTAGTACAGATAATTGACCACCTAAACCACTTATTTCTGAAATACTATGCGTGTGTGCAGCTGGAGTAAAGCTCGATGGGATACCTTTTAAATCTTGATACTGACCAGAAAAAGGTGTTGTTACAGAGTCAATTTGATTTTGAAGGTTTGCAAGATCATTAGTGTCTGCTACACCAATAAAAATACCTTGTTGAACAGTGCCGCTAAAAGCAGGAATACCGTTTGAACCCGATAAGGAAATTGAGTCGGCTTGAATATCAAAAACTAGTGTGGTGCCGGCTTGTAAAATCAAAGCTGTGTCTTGAAAATCTAGAGTGTTATTACCGGATTCAAAAGTAGTTCCACCTTGACCAGTAATCCAAGAAGATTTACTTGGAAAATACTTTACAGCAACACCAGAAGACTTATCTGTGATTCTCAACCTTACATTTGACATCCTAGCTGTTGCATTAAATGTCAGGGCATTAGTTCTTGCTGTTAACTGGGTTTTGTACTCAAATGTAAGGGGATTAGTGGTTAAATTTGAATTTCCAGAAGTTGCTTGGAAGACTTTCTCAGCCTCTATCAACTTGAAGTAGTATGGTTTTGATGATGCACCTGTGCGAGGAACTGCATAGTCAACTAGTTGATACTTTCCTTTATCAACCATGTTTTCAAATGCAAGAAAGCCTGCTGACTCAGATAGCCTAATCACGTCTCCAAAATCAACTGAGCCAGACTCCACCGAAAAACCTACAGGTGCTAGCAATGATCCACTTGTAAGCATTCTCAAGCCAGAGCTTTGAAGTGTTCCATCAGGCGCCTTATATGGTACTTCATAGACTTGTAAGTTGTCTAAGTTGATTCCACTGTCGCCCGTGATAACAGTTACTTCATTTTTGCTAGGAATAATCGACATGAGTTATCCCTCAATCAAAAAGTTGAACAAACAGTTTACCATTACCTTTAGCCCAAACTCTTGAGCCAGCAGGTACTTTTGTAATTGTGGTCCACTCACCACCAGCAGCAGTACCAATACCGTTTAGTTGCCATCCATCAATCGATGCAGATGTTGGTGTACTTGCTCTTACTTGAATATAAATAGCATTACTGCTTTTATTCTTAATTATAAGATCACTTTGTGGGGCAATGCCGGAAGCCGTATAAACATCCAGCCAAACACCACTAACCAAAGTTAAATCGGGAATTGTATCAGCCACGCTAACACCTCTTTTTATATTTATTATAAGGCGTCTTTTCAGAGGTATTTATAGCCGTAACAGACAAATACGGCTTAAGGATCAACAGCCTCTATCTGTTTAAAATTAGGGGAGGGTTTACAGTAGTTGGTTTACTGTTCCCTCCAAGGAACTAGGCAAAGTCCCAATACCAAGCGCTAGCTTGATTCTTTTCTCTAACATAATATCAGAGCACTTCTTTCACAGTCCAATTATCAATTGTACCAGAGAATGTAGCGTTACGTGCTTCCAGACCTAGCCACGTGCCCGTAGCAACGAATGTGCCTGTCAAGTGACCGTTGACAACAGCCCAACGGATACGGCCTGTCTCATCAGAGCCTGGACTTGTGGTAATAAGTCTGACCTCTGCACCTGAAGTAAATGTCATGTCAAGTTCAACCTTATAGGTTTTACCTGCTGTCAACACACCTTCGCGGAAGATCATATTACCGCCATTTACAGCCGTAATTTTAGTTCCGCTAACAGTTACACCGGAAGTCTTAGTCCATGCTGATGTGTCAAGACCCATCACCCTTTCAGGGCCATAGGCTACAGACACCATAGGAGCCCCGTAAACTTTACGGACCATAATTGTAGCAGCACCAACAGCTACAGAAACTGTCCCCGTAGCTCCAATACCACTAAGCTGTGGAACCAATGTTAATGTGTTTGCACCTACAGTGATCCTACCGGTCAAATGTCCTAGCAAGGGCGTGCTAGCAACAGAAACTGTACCAGCAGCATTCATTGAAGTGTTGGCTGACAAAGATCCAATTCTAAAAGCTGCTGTACCTGGGGCAGCTTGTTGGATTTTGTAATCAAGCTGAACGTTACTCAAACCGGTATTATTTGGAAAGCTTAGCTTTACAGAGGCTGCGGTGTTGTCAGTTTGAAATACTACTCTGTAATCAATCTCATACACACCACCAGCTTCTAGTATCAATGCTGGGAATGTAGTTGCCCACGACGCTGCTGTTGAGCTTGTATAGGATAATGCTGCGCTATTGCTTTGGTATTGCGTAGTAAGAGGTGTTGCAAATTCTGTAGCAACAACCGAAGAGCTTGTAACTGTAACGTTAACTGTGTCTCCAGCATAGGTCGTAGCAATACGCGATGCATTGCTTCGTACAACACGACCAGCAATTTCAAATACTATTTGACCAACACCAATTTGCCAAACAGTTACATTAAAACCATCTGTTAGCGTCTGAGGAAATGTCAATGTTGTAGCATTAGCAGAATCTACTAGGACAAGCTTTTTGTGATCAACATCAGTAAAAGTGTAAGGTCCTGTGAGAACCAATGCACCGTTGGGCGCTGAACTGCCCGCTGCTCCGGTAGGACCCTGTGGACCTGTAGCGCCCGTATCACCTTTAACTCCCTGTGGTCCCTGCACACCTTGCAACCCTTGAATGCCCTGATTACCGGTATCTCCTTTAGGACCTGTAAGACCGATTGGACCTTGCGCACCTGTGTCACCTTTTGGTCCTACAGCGCCGTCAGATCCTGCTGGCCCAGTTAGTCCTTGAATACCTTGAGGACCAGCAATGCCCTGTGCTCCAGTATCGCCTTTGGGACCAGTTAGACCAGTATCACCTTTAGGACCTTGGACTCCTTGTGATCCAGTCAAACCAATTGGACCTTGTAAACCATCCTCACCTTTGGGACCAACTTCACCAGCAATGCCCTGCGGACCCTGTTCGCCACGAGGACCTGTTGCCCCATTTGTACCAGGAACTCCATCCTCGCCCTGAATGCCTTGGGGTCCTTGTAAGCCATCTTGACCGGCAGGGCCTTGAGGACCAACTAGCCCCTGAATACCCTGCGGGCCAATCGGACCTGTATCACCCTTCTCGCCTTTGATGGAATTCGTGATAGTTGGGGCAGGAAATGGAGTGTTAGTGTTTTTAAAACTGATTGGTATTGTCTCACTCATCTTTAGTCACATCTCTTACAATTGAAATGAGTAAAGTATCTGAGCTTTGAACAAAGCCATCAGAAATACGAGTAAACTGAATATCATTTTCAGCTTCACCGACAGGAAAGCTTTTAGTGTCCAGACAGGTAAGTAAAAGTTCTCGTGTCGTGGCAGGATCTACCCACTCACAGATAAGGTTTGCAATAAGCTGACCATACTGAGCAGTTCGAATTTGTGATGAAACTTCATACCCTACGAAATAGCCATCAGCAAATATTTCAGGAATTGGTGCTAGCCAGCTAATGCTGTCTCCCCTTTTGTGTTGCATAGTGGACTCTCTCTTTATGCGTTTGGGCCGTGTTGCACCATATTCTTATTAAATTCTTGATAGACATTAAGTTGTGCCTGAGCAACACCGTTCACTTCAATTGAAAGAATATTGCTTGCATCAAGCCAATCGCCAGCCATCCAGCCAAATACACGCACATTGTTTGATGCAGCGAATGTTAAAGTGTTGCGTGCAGCAACTAACGCTGTAGGACTATTTGCAGGCCAACCCACTTCACCCACTACACCTTTCTGACCATATTTCTTTAGCCAGTTTACAAATGGTGTAAGACGATTAACACCTACTTGAGAATCAATCTGCTCGTTGATATCTGTGTAGCCACCACCAGCATTCTTATCGAAATATAGGTGAGCTTCATAAACAAGATTTTCACCTTGCAACGGAAAGCCTGGATTTGCTGCCACCCAATTTAAAGGTGTGGCCCACTGATCACCATTGACAAAAATGTATGTCTTAGGATCTACTGCACGGATAGCATTGACAACACTTTGGGCAATAGTGGCCCATCTTCCTTGTGTGCCCATAGGCTCATTCATAATGCCGTAGCCATATGATGCCTTGTGTGATCCAATAAGAGCTACCAGACGAACCCACAGATCGTTGTAAGCTATCTGTGGAACCTGGCTTGTGCCAATGTCATACTTAACGCCATTCACAACGCGTTGCATGTAGTTATGAAGATCTAAGACAATCACCATATCCAATGAAGCTGCAATGTCATATACGGCAAGAAGGCGGGCAGCTTCCACGCTATCCAAAGGTGCATTGAGAGTACGCTGAATACGTTCCCAACGAATAGGCAAGCGTACGTGTTTTACGCCACGAGCTTTCCAGCGAGAGAAAGTATCTTTATTAGGATAAGTGTAGTGAGTGTTGTAGATTCCAGGAAGCTTGGTGACGTCATGATCACTGAATGTACCTGAAGCAAAATTCATCCCAAAACTTGGACCTGATTGCTTAAGCTCTGCCGGAGGAACTACGACAGGAGGCTCTACTGGTAACTCTTCTTCAACCTCTACAGCAATAGCCTTGTAAGCTGAGACAGTATTAAGCGTTGGAATTTTAACACGAAGAGACATTTCAGAAGGAACAGCAACGTACTTGGATACTGGCCCTAACAATGTGGTTTGTGGAAATGAACGCCACTCTTCATCTTGCTCTAATACCTCTAGATACACCACGCCTTTGTTAGCTACTGTCACAAATATCTTGTTATCTTCTACAGTAAAAGCTTCTGACGTAAAATCAGTTTTGTCTTTGAATATCATATGAGCACACCTTAACAAATTTAGATAAAATTGCTATTCTTCAGAATGCTCTTGATTATTCAAGACTGAGGATTACCACCAGCGACGATTACCGCTCCAAACGTTGGCAATCAAGCCTACGATAAGGATAATCAATAGTATTTTTACAATGAGGCTAAAGCTTACAGCGACTGTGTAGATGCCCAATGCTGGCAATAGCAAAAGGAGGATAAGGATTAGAAGAATCAGGTTCATATATTATTCCTTATTTTCCGGCTCATCGAATGTCAGCTTGAGGCGAGGTACAAGTTTTACAATCTCAGCAACTTCTTGCTCATCTTCATCATCGTCTGAACGTTTACCTTCAAGACGGATCTTAGTAAGAGAAGCCTCCTCTTGTGAGGCAGCGCGATCTAAACTAATCAGCGAATTGATAACCCACTTTGAAGAATCAAGTTGCTTTGATTCAACTTCTCTACCTTCAACACTATTCTTGATATTCTCAAGGGCTGTGCTTTCAATCTCACGAAGCTTTTCGGCAGTGGCACGAAGCTTTGACTTTTGGATTCGAACCTTGGAGTTTGACTTCGTGTTCCGGTTTGAGCGCTCGCCTTGGAACTGAGTTTCTTTCTGTTTTTTAGTTTGCTTATCTTTTGGAAGACCTGTCATGCCTAATTTCCTCTAAATTTATTTCTGCTGAATACTTCTTGATGTTGGAATCGAACCAACTTTTTCCAATTATACACCGTAAATGGTGTTGGAGTCTTAACCAATAGACGAACCCATGAGACCAAGTAAATATTCATGAGAAATAAATTTCTAAATAATCCTGACAAGATCACTTGCATTATCGTTTATAAACAACAAGATTATTTAGAAATCATTCTTGGCAACCGGGAGAGGGCAGCTACCAAGAATGCAAAGCAAAACTCATAGGAGAGGATGAGCCGCTTTAATTGCCGAGAGGAGAATGTACATCGTGTACTGATCGGCGGGGAGACACCACAATTTCTGGGGAGAAGGTTTTACTTAGTTTGTGGTGGTGAATTCTTATCAGAATTGTGTCATGTACTCTAATCACTAAAATTAGCACACGTTACTAAAACGTGTCGTTAGTGAGTCTATATGTTTGGGGTGAGGCGAAAGAATTGAACTTTCATTTTAGGGGTCACATCCCTACGTTCTTACCGTTGAACTAGCCCCACTGAATTAATGCCCCGCTTGTGCGGGCTGACGACATTCCCCACTATTTCGGGTTACTGTGGCCTGTCTTGCACCATGAAGTTCATATCAAAGATTTTAGTAGGAGAGAGCTTTGACTGTTTACTTCAAGACGGCTTATCAGAACTCTAACGTATCTTAATCACTGACGGAGGGCGATCAGCTTTCAGACAGAACACCCTCACGGGTAGTTCGCATTCTGACTTGTGAACAAAGAAACCTCTTGGTGCGGACAATAAATTTTCCCGTAGAAGTTTTGGTTAATTTTTGCCCCGTATGCCATGTAAACTATACCCTAAGTTCAACAACAACTCAGCATTATAGTCATTAATGCTAAATCTTCCCTTCTATGAGAAGTGTTGCAATTCCGAGGACTTACCAGCACGTCTGCCAGCTTCTGTATTTAAGTGCTTCAAGAGCCTACTAGATAATTAAACCCTTTATTGGCACACCGGCTCAACCTTGTTGCAGGTAGGGAAGACAACCTAAAACTAGGGATCAGAAGTCTTTTTATTTCGCAGAACTACAAAACTTGTACCGCTCACGTAGTCGGCCCTTGAATGCTGCATCGTGGTTGAACACACTGGTCTGCTCGTCAACGTATTACGCCGCGTATAAACGTAATATCCGTGTTGCAATTAACCTAAAACTTTCTTGTTTTAGTCATACTATTATAGACACATAATTTGATTTATGTCAAGCTTTTATACTATTTAATCATAATCGTCTGAAAGAATAGTCCAAAACTGTGTTCTGCCTCTTTCTGTGATACTTTCAAAAGCTCGCTCCCAGACAAAGCTTTTACCACCCTCTTCAAGAATAACAACATCTGGAAATTCTTGATCTTCTATGATTTCTTGCAATTGGCTCCCAAACAGAGAGCTTTGATTCTCTTCCATTTAAAGAGCCTCTTGTAGTTGATGGAGTAAGAATATCAAATTAATAATTGAAAGTCAAGAGTTAATAGAAATTATTTATCTTTAATCCTAAACCAGCAAACACCATAGTAATCTATGCATAAGAACTTAAGCTTTACTGTTTTTGATTTCTCAAACATATTAATCCATTCAGCAAGCTTCTTATGGAAACTCAATATATTCTTGCCGGATTCTTTTCTCAGCCAGTCGGGTATTTCAACTAGCATTTTATCACCAATGATTTGCTCATCGTTGTTACTCATTTATTTTTCTCCATTTTCAAAGAATATTGCTCAATTGGCGTTAGTGGCTGAACAGGTCGTAAGATTAGGGCTACAGTTAGGCAGATGCCGAGGATTGCTGTTAAGATGATTAGCGGTTTCATTTCTTATCTACCTTACAAAATGTTTTGTCTCCAAGAACAGCTTCCCAAGCTGAATACATAGCTTCCCACAAATCTTTTTCAGCACTTGCTTTAACAAGACAGCTATCGTGATAAGCCAGAACAGAATGACCTTTAGCCCCCATTGCACCAACGATACGCATCATGATCTTGCTATCAATACTTTGCAACATAATCCCTGCATCAGAAAAGAAGCTATCGCTAATGAAGTCATTATGTTGCTGTACAGCAATCAATACACTAGAATAATCTGTCTGCCCAACCAAAGCATAAAATTCTTGATCCTCAATTGGTTTACTTCGATCAAGCTTCACCTTGTTACCAAGTGTCCATGCTGCGCTATTCATGTCATTCGAATTCATACCAATCAAAATAGCTAGTTTGGCTAATTGACGCACAGGATTGTGTGTTTTACCTGTCCTCTTTTCCCATTCTCTTTTAAGCTTACCATCCACTTTCAAAAATGACAAATCAGCGTCGTAAGGAGAGAAGTCTTTGCCCATCACATCATAGATACTAAATCCATCTGTGTTGTACATGAGTTGATAGCAGATGTTTGGGTGAATGCACGAGTAATCAAGCTCAACTACAGGCTCACCATCAATCTTAAGGGAAGATGCTCGAATGTTCTGAGGAAGCAACTGAACACCGCCGCCGAGCGTATACAACCGTCCACCACTTTCAAGATCACCACTAAAGATGCGACGGTACGCTACATCTGCAATTGGTTTGCCATCAAATGTAATCTCACACCCCGATAGTAGTTCATTCATACTTTTAACCTCACTTTTGATGCTCTTAAATCCTTTGTGCCCACGACTAGGCAGCAATTCTTTTGTTTCTCTGTTTCGAATAATGGCTAGATCATTATCCTCAAGCTCTTTCCATAGGTTATAAGAAGTATTAACTCCCGTCCACATTTCTTTAGTTCTGTCTCTAAATATCATGCAGGAGGGTACAACATAATCTGCTACAAGCTTACCCTTCTCCATCTTATAGGATTTCACATAGCCTTTATAAATATCAATATACCCCTTTGACTCAAGAAAATCAACAAGAGATTTTACTTTCCTATAACCAATGCCTTGTTTTGATTTAGAATAGGACTCAGCCCTCAAACTAAATACAAACCCATTAGCTCTTTTGGTTATGCAACGAGCAGAGTTAGAAACCCACCACCTAACAGCTTCAACCCATTTATTATTTGTATGTTCAAGCATTTGATCTACAAGCTTCTTGTAATATTTAGATTCATGGTAGTAAATATAGCTTCTTACACACTGAAGGTTGATGGAGTACATCTGTTGTTCTGTCATATCTCTTAACTCGTATATCAATCAATTAATACTCCTATTAGTTGTTATGTTACTGGTTATAGATAGGTGTTAGTAGGTAGGCTGTATTGGGAAACATAAAACCTCTACAGGCCCCGGTTTATAAGGGTTTAGGTCTATTCTACTCGGTACTTTCTCTATTTATAGCTCATTTACATCCCACAAGATTACACTCTAAGCTATGCCCTGTCAACCGCATCCATCAAAAATATCCCCAGCATTTATTTTCAAATACCCCTTGACTCATACCACCCTACCCAGTAAACTCATCCCAACGAAACGAAATACACATAGGAGAATGAAATGAAAATTATCACAAAACAAGCGCTGGCTAATGGTGCGGCAGAACGTTGGAAAGATCAGTATGCTTGCTTCAGCAAGGGCACAAACAGTAGAAGTATTTATGAGGCATTGCTAGCTCTCGGTGAAAATCCTTTACCATGTGATGTTAACAAAGTTATTGGTAACAATTCATGGACATATCTGTCTTGTGATGAATGCAACGAAGAAGCAGATGTGGTTGTGCAATTAGGTGAAGAACCTGACTATGAGAGCGCAACAGCTAAAATTTGTTTCCCATGCCTTAAGAAAGCGGTGAAATTGAAATGAGCCAACAAATTAAACATAAAACTCCACAATACGAAGAACACACCAAATGGGCAATTGGTGACTATGATGAGGGGGTTCCGGCTTGGAAACGATTTGATAACGTTCTGCGGGTTGTATCCATGGCAGCTTGCATTGTAGATGGACATCTGATTGTAGGTAATCGACATTTTTGTCCAATTATGACTATGACCATTGACAATCTAGGTATTGATTGTAAAGTACATGATATTGGAACAGACCAAGGCTTTGTTGATCAATGGGGTGTTTATATGTCCCGTCAAGAAGCTTGGGATGTTGCTAAAGCTGCCGGACAAATCAAAGAGGTCTTCACAGAAGGCGTACTTTACTCAGAATGTTATTTGTAGGAGAGTGAAATGAAATATATTATCGCAATTGCTGCTTTTACCTTACTATCTGGTTGTGGCCCTCAAGGGGCATCTCGTGTAGATGATAAGCAAACTGACTTGATCAGTTATCGAGATGAGGGTAATAAGGTAACATGTTATCGTGTACTTAGTCGGGAGGGCTTGTCTTGCCTTCGTGATGGAGAATACAAATGACATTCCAAGAATGGTTCAACGACTATATCAAAGACAAACCCTTTGGCTCAGATGCTGGTATCGATGTAATCTGGCAAAGCAAGAAAGAAGTGTGGGACGCTGCACTGGGAAGTAAAGTGGTTGACTTCTCAGCCTTGAACGTACAGCATTCAAGCTACAACAACGTAGACTGCTACGCTATTCGTGATGTGGTGGCTATCCTTACTGAAATGGGATTTGAGGTGAAAGTATGAGTGCTTTTGGACACATCTGCTGGTTTATTTTGACTATCCTAACTGGCGGCATTGCTTTGATTTTCTGGATTCTATTTGCATTAATCGCTTCAGGTTCAAACCGAAAGAAATCTGAACGTAAGAAGGATGAAGAGATTTCTTTACTCAAAGAGTTGGTTGAAAATTCTAAGAGGAATCAGAAATGATTAAGTTCACATTTGCATGTCATGATTGGTTCAAGGAAGATTTAGTTGAAACAGTAGGCGTGTTCTTAGATTTTGAAGAGGAATACCCTGACAGATTTGAGTGGCAGCTTAAACGGTGGGCATATACGCCTCATACGTGCTCAAAAATGTACAGGAAATGCCTATTAGTCGAGAAGGCAACCCTACCCCACAGGGTAACAACTAAAGTCGTAGAATTCGACTCAAAAGAGGCCCTAGAAGAGCTTATAAGTGGGCTGTTGTATGAGGAGCAATATGGTGTTTCGGATGAATTGGTAAAAGAGGAATTTTATGATTGAGGGGTTGTAATTTCGATGGAAATGTGGGATAGTGGTTTTGCTGGTTAAATTAATTGGAAAAGTGAGGTGACACCTTGGGCGCGAAGCAAAGACAGATCATGATGGAAGTTGACGGTCTTCAGGTTGAAGTACCTCGGACCAGAACCCGCAAAACTAAGACGGGAGGCTCTGCTGTAAACCGTGACAAGTTTGCTGAAGAAAAAGTATTCAACGCTATGCCGTTTACACCAATTGGCGATGCACAGAAACTTGGTGCTTACTACTTGCAAGAGGGACGTAAAATTGTAGCACTACAAGGCCCAGCCGGGGGAGGTAAGTCAATCCTTGCAGCTTGGCACGCAGCTAATCTTCTTCGCGAGAAATCTATCCACAAGCTTTTTCTAGTTCGTCCTTATGAGTCTTGCGGGCGTACAATCGGCGCAGTTCCAGGCACGGAAACGGAGAAATTGAGTGTTATTTTCACAAGTATTCTTGAACATTTGAGTAAATTCCTCGGTAAAGCTCAACTTTCTTATATGCTTGAAAAGAAACTAATCGAATTCAAAAGTGTTGAATGGTTACGCGGCTATAGTTTTGAGGATGGTGTATTTGTCTTGTGTGAAGAGGCTCAAGGTTTTGATACTGACTTGATGCAGATGATGACTACTCGGGTTGGGGATGGTGCTCAGTTATGCCTTACAGGAGACTGGCGTCAAAAAGATATTAGGAAAGAGACTGGCTTGCTTTATCTGAGTCAACTTCTTGAAAGCATCAAAGATAATCCACCAAAGTTCTTGGATAAAGAGGATATCTATGAACTTGAGAACAATATCGGGTTTGTAAACTTCACTTTTGAAGACAGCGGTCGTCGTAGTAAGCTTACTAAAGCTTTGGTCAAAGCATTTTATTTTGAAAAGGGGTGAATATATGAGTGAAGACACAAAGCTAATGCCATTCATGGAACCAAATAAACTATTCGTTACTGAATACCATGATCATCTTCGTTATGACTACTATTTAATGGGCTCAATTGGTGATCCTGAAGAATATGTGGAACTGTGCCACGCATTACGTTCATGCTCACCCAGCGATGAGTTTTTCTTGAGGTTTAATAGTGGAGGCGGTCAGGTTCGTACTGGCAATCAGATCATCAACGCAATTCATGAATGCCCAGCACAGGTAGTGGGCTTTATTGAACATGATTGCGGAAGTATGGCTACATTCATCTTCTTGGCGTGTCATACATGGGGCGTTAGTAAGTATGCTGAGTGGTTTAGTCACACCGTGTCTGCTGGTAATTGGGGCAAAGAAAGTGAAACGTTTGAGGCTTCACAATTCCTTCGTCGGCAAACTCACAGCCGTGTTCGAGAAGAATATTCATCATTTCTTACAGAATCGGAAATTGATCTGTTGTTGAAAGGCGCTGACTATTATTTCAACGCTGATGAAATCATGGAACGTCTTGAAGGGTACGCAGATGCACGAGAGACACGTGGTTGTGGTGTAGAAGGATGCTTGGAGTGCGGTGAAGGCGCTGAAGAAATGGTGACTATTGATACCATCGTAGAAAATGCAGTAGCTAAAGCACTTGACGCTCACCAAAAGAAACTTGATACTGCTGCAAAGAAAGCCGCCACAGTCGCTAAAAAGAAACCTGTAAAAGTAATTGAGGAGAAATCGGAGTGAGTAATACTTATAAAGTTCGTGTAGAGCATCGTGATAGTTGGAGTGCAGAAGATAATTACACTGAGTATAAATTCTTCGAGACTGAAGAGAAGGCAAAATCTTTTGTTTCCTTGAAAATGTCTAATCGGGGAGGATTTGCACCCTCGCACTACGAAAATTGTTATTACGAGGGCATTTCACAAAAATAACCCTTGACCAAATCCCGTCCTACGCTTACCATGGCAGGACATTCACAAAAGGAGAAAAATAATGGAAATGTTTATCAGCATAATTATCGGAATATTTCTAGGCGTTGTCTGGGGATTTACCAAAGTAGGTCCTGAACAGCTTGCAGATGTAGAGAATAAGTGTAAGAATAATGGTGGACTTGAGACAGCTGTATTTATGCCAGTCGGTGCACCAATTATTTATTGCAAAGATGGTGCAAAGTTTACTTTGAAAGATTGAGGAGATAGAGTGTACAAAGGAGAGATTGTAGATTTAGAATATGAACCAGATAATATCAACGAGCCAAGTTTTGATGTTGAACGTGATTGGTATTTGGAATTAGATTTACTATCAATGGCTTTGGATTGAATAGGAGAGTATAATGAAAGATTTAGCTATTGTTGCAATGTTGTTACTGCCCGCTTGTATCTGTTTTGGTGGGGCTGTATACTTGATGGCAACTGGTGTAGTTTACGGCTGGGGCTGGTTATTGTTTATTGGAGTTCTTTGTTCAAGTATCAGCTATAGTAACAAATTTAAAGGGGATGAATAAGTGGTGAATCTAGATGAATATGAACTTGAGCAATCTGTTGAAACATGGATTCTAGATGACTCTGATGCAGCCTTAGCCGAGCTTGGGGAAGATATGATGGCAGCTATTGGTGAGGAGCTTGGGGATGAGTAAGTTCTATCACTTCATCGCATCAGAATATGACAAGTGGATCGACACTGATGAAGTATGTGTTGTTAATTCTCCAGTATTGATGAATGAATGCAAATTTAAATGGATGCGTGGTCAGAACTACTGGCGTGTAGTATTTGTTCTTAGATCTGGACACTACGATTACATGGATATTTGGTCTGAAGAATTAGCTAATAATTATGTGAAGCTTCTTAGGGGTTTTGGGGATGACTGAACAGCACAAGAAAGATCCTAAAGTGACCATTGTTGATTACAATACCTTCACAGATTATCTATTCATACCACCTTCTACTTTTTACATACAAAATGCGATGGGAGAATATTGGTTTATACATACTGCGTCGAGACAGGTGGCCCAGGAATTTGTTGACAACACTTACGGTAAAAATCGCTACACAGTGGTTGCATCAAAACTACAGAAGACTGTGAGTAAATCTGAAAGTGGTGAATTGAGTTGTCGTGGAACGGCTACGAGGAAGAAATAATGATTGTAAATGGGGACATGTTATTTAAAGCCGCACCTATCAAAAATATGATGGATCAGAAAACAGCTTTTGCTGGTGTAAGCTTTGGTATGAGTGAAGCTGGTTATGATTTGAGAATTAAACAAGATATTACATTTAAAGCAGATGTGCCCGGATCTATGTTTGTGTCTTTAAATAATGATGAATTCAAGCTTGGAAGATTCATATTAGCATCTACCGTTGAAGAGTTTAAAATGCCAGATAATCTTGTTGGTATTGTACATGACAAGTCAACATGGGCACGAAGGGGGTTGTCTGTATTCAACACTGTGATTGAGCCGGGCTGGAAAGGCTTCTTAACTCTTGAATTGGTTTACCATGGAAGCGAAAACTTAACTATCTCAGCTGGTAGTGGTATTGCCCAAGTGGTGTTTCACGAGATTAGTTGCTCAGCAAGCTACAGTGGTAAATATCAATATCAAAAAGATGAACCAGTTGCAGCTAAAGAGTCTATGAAAATTTAAAGGAGAACAAAATGAATAAAGAAATGCTAACCCCCGAAGAAACCAAACCAACAAAGGATCTTCAGTTTTACAGCTTGAAAGAATACATGCGAATGCTCGGCTATGAATGGGGCAAAGAGATTGCGCTGTTTGATGAGCCTAATTATTTCATCAGCTACGACTACAAGAATAAACATCGTCGCTGCATTTCCTTCGGAAGCTCCGTAGACTTATATAATGGACGTCATGTAGATTCTCATGGCAAAGGATATAACTACCCCTTTGACTTTGATCCCTACAGTATTCGACGTGCTGAAGCTGCAAAGATTGTCAAGGGTCTCAAACTACAGCTGTGCAAGAAAACTGGCTATATCAAAACTCAAAACGACATTGTTGAGTTTGTAAAACCTGAGTATTACCAAATGTTTATCAATAGTCCAAAATATTTCCCATTTTAGGAGATAGATATGAGCAACAAGATTGTATTATTCCAAAATGGGAGTTGGCTGTGGGAGTCTGAGGCAAAGCCTGAGTGGCTTGAAGATAAGCACATCCTGATCACTGTAGGAGATGGGTTCACAGATAGAGATATTAGTCAAATGATTAATTCCTATTACATGGAAAATCTTGATTATATTTTTGATAAAGAAATTGCATAATTTTAAGCCCTTGGTCTTGACTGATCGAGGGCTTTCGTTTATTCTAAGTTCTGAAATCAATCAAGGATATAAATTAAATGAGCAGACTTAGAACTTTTTATCAAAATGATGGCAGCTACGTATTCTTGGATTTATCTGAAGTGGTGTCTATAAGCGGCCCATTCAAGAATTATCCAGAACGTAAGTGGTGGACCAAAGGACGAGATTGCTACTATATTCGATATGTGCTTAGGTCTGGAGCTAGCGCTATTATCAATTGCTGGTGTGAAGATCTAGCTAATAACTACTTGAGAATTATTAAGAGGGATTGTTAATGAATAAATCATGTGGCGGATGTAAATGGTGGTTCAAGTGGCCTGAAGATGGCTTGTGTGAACAGCATGACCTTCGTTGTACATCAGATTATGTTTGCAAACAGTGGAAAGTTAAAAAGTATAAAAGAACTAAGGAGAAGATAATTGACACCAAAACAGTTATTGAAACAACTTGAACTAGCCAACAAACAGCTTGTGTTGGCATCAAATCGTCTACACAAAATATCTCAAAAGCTTGGTATTGAAGAGAATCAGGATATCAAGAAAGTGATTAGGGATGTAGAAGCTTTAATTGAGTACGGAAATAAGGCTGTTTAAGGGCTTATGTTGATAAAACCATATCGGCATATCTACCAAAGATGGAAACGTCTAAAAAGGGCCCTGTAGGAGCTTACAGAGGCATATTTGAAGCATCAATGAGAGGTACATGTAATGCTTAAGCATCTTGATATAAATTTAGAAGGTCGTGACTTCGTATGCGGTGACATACACGGATGTTTTAGTAAACTCCAAAAGGAGCTTGATGCAATCGGTTTTGATGAGAGTAAAGATCGCCTGTTCTCTGTAGGAGACTTGGTTGATCGGGGTCCTGAATCAATTGATTTCTCAGATTGGCTTCGTAAGCCCTGGTTTCATGCTGTAAGGGGTAATCACGAGGTGTTGGCAATTGAAGCTGTAAAGAATGGACCCAACAGTAATGAGTCAGGTTTGCACTACATCAACGGTGGTGTGTGGTTATGTGGACTGCCTACAGTTGAACAACAGTGTATTGCTATTGAGATGGAAGAATTACCACTAGCCATTGAAGTTGATACAAAATATGGTCTTGTAGGGATCATCCATGCAGAAAGTCCACACAATAATTGGTACATTGCACGAAAGATGCTCTCAGATCCATCAGAGCACACCAAAGCTGTTGCATTGTGGGCACGAACCAAGATTAACAGTGGTGATGAAACAGAAATCAAAGGATTGCACAAACTTTTCGTTGGACACACGCCTGACAATGAGGTAAGGTGCTTGGGTAATGTGATCTATACAGACACTGGCGCTTGCTTCAAAGGTGGCAAACTGACTATTTTGCAAATTAACTGAGAAGGAAATTAACAATGTTTAATTGGCTAAAAGACTGGCTAAATCCAACACCATACAATTCAACCACCACGTTTGAATGTAATGCACCAATGCCTAAAGTAAAACCACCTAGGGTTGAAGCTGTTTCGGAACCCGTATTGGCAATCCTACGATCTATGCACGAAAGAAGCAAGGATTGGAAAATACGTCAAACTAAACTAGATAATAATTTAGATCTTATTTATGAAATTGTTGATAAGAAGAGTGGATTCCACTTTGAGATAACGAGTAGTATCTACGACATCTTAGATATTTCTATTAAACACCAAACCTTGGAATGGATGACATGGAAAGAACAAGTAGCTATCGTCAACAGTTGCCGTGATCTTTACCTTAAAAGAATTTCAAGGCTACAAGCAATTCAATCGGTAACAGAGAAAAAGAAAACTGATAAAGTACGAAACTACTGGAAGGAGAAATACCAATGTTGAAGACCCGGATTATTTCAGGTAAACAAAGCTTCTACGATTCAGTGACAGGGCAGACACTTACGAATATTAAAAGCGTAAGTTTTGTTGGGGTTGAGGCAACTGTTGTGACTATCGTCTACAAGGATAAAGTCCCCTACGTTTTCGTCCCCCAGCGAAACATGAAGCTCTATAAGCTTGAAGATGTGGTTGGAAAAATGGAATATCAATTGGAGGTAGTGGCATGACTGACCTTCCAGAATTCTACCTTGAACAGATTGAGAAAGCTCTACGTGGGGATTTACGTTTCAAATACCTTATCGAAGAAGATGCACAGACCACCATCTGGAATCTTCTTACGATGCTTGACAAGAATTGCTTGCACTATAGCTATCTTGAGAATAGCATGGAGTATAAATTGTGAAACGAGAAAAAGAATACTATGCAAATGTAATGTACGGTGAAGTGCATAACCATTATGGAATATTCTTTTGGCAAGAATGCTTGTTTTGCAGAAAAGAATTCAGACGAGAAGCTGGTTATAGATTTCTGATGCAATCAAGTTTTACGGGATTTGGAGCAAATGCATGGAGTTATTCTTGCTCTGCATGCTCAACTTCTAAAGAGGATGTCAATAAGAATGTGAAGGCGTTCTACACCAAACGTCCTAAAGCTCCGGCTGCACCACCTAAGAAGAGGTAGTAAATGCATATTATAGCTTTGATAGGTCTAGTTGGTTTTATATTATGTACCATTTTTCTTCTAAAAACAGGATATCAACTTGAATGGTTGTGGCTTAGTGGTACGGTATTTTTCTTAGTAATTTTCTGTACCTGTATAGTCATAGTTACTGTTGAGCAAAGACACACTCGTGAAAATGAATGCAAAGCCCGAGGTGATAATGTTTTAATTAAATCAGGTCGCAGCGATTACATTTGTATTAAAAAGGATGCTTTGGGATGAATAAATCAAACACAGAAGAAATCATAGCCATCTTGTGGTTTATCCTGGCTGCTGTTATTGTAGGGATACAGGGCTGGGGAGTGTTTTCAGTTATTGCTGTTTCTCTGGGTGGATTTAGTATCCTGTGCAGTATTTACCGAGGTGTGGAACAGCTGGCAAAGGAGGGAAACAAGTGAGTTACTATGTAAATATACGATGTAAGAATTGTAATAGGCTAGCAGAGAACTCAGGTCATGGTGTAGATGTTTATAACAGTATTCACAAACTTAGATTCTGCAATGAATGCGGTGAATACGCAGGCTGGAAAGACAGCATAGAAGAATGGACATCTACTGCGGTGTGGTGGAAACCCTGGACATGGCATAACGGATATTGGACAGAGAAATGAAAAATTACATATACGATTTTACAGCCCACCTGTACGTTGTTGCAAGACTTGTAGACAAACCTCTGATAATGAAAACTGTATCAGAAGAGTGGGATTGGTGGGTAAAGGAGCATGGTATTGACCTTAACACTAAAACTTGGCAAGAATATACTGACGCAGTTTTCTTTTGTAAAGGATTGATTGAGGATTATCCTAAATGATCCTACAATTTAAAAGACCTTGCACCATCAGCACAATATCTGTAGAATTGCAGACAGATGTTCTTGAGGATGGAAGTGTTTGGTATAGGATGACAGATATTAAAACTGGTGAGTGGATGGATTGGGAGTCTTTTGCCAATAACTGCCAAATAGTGTAAGGTTAAGTATTTAGGAGAGAAGTGATGGGTAAGAGAATTGGTTTAGACATCATAAAGCTTGATAACGAAACAATTTGGAGAGTACCAACAGACGACGACCTTCAGTGGCGCCTTACTTATGCGCCTGATACCATTACAAATACTGAGAAGATGATATTGGCCAGTTTGATGGATAGTTACAAATATCTTGTTTTTGAATGTACACAACGTCATCGAAATTCTGTTTGTGAAGAAATTAAGAGTATTTTAAATGAAACCTAATGGTTGCAACGAAGATGGCTGGGACTTGTTTGAAGAGTCTACACTTAAGGAGTTTGAGGAATATGCGTGCAGGCAAGGATATGATTTAACTAAAGACGCAGAGCTAACGCTCTTATATGCACAAGAGCGTACAGAGGATGCTTGGAGAATGTTTTATGCGGGGCATGTTAGTGGGAGGGGGGTTGGACAGTATGACTAAGAAAGAGATTAGTAAAGCAATACGTGAGCTTGATAGACAACAACGAGAAGAAATATCAATCCTTGCACGTCCTGTCGAAGAAAAATATTGGGCACTTAAACAAGCCATAAAAGATCAGTGTGAGCATGCGTATAGGAGGGACATGGATGCTGGTGTTTGTCCTTGGGACGAGCATTGGTATTGTTCGATATGCCATAAGCGTGAATACCGTTGCAATGAGGATATTAAATTAGCTTATATGGATTCACATCCAGAATTATTTGAGGGTTAACTGATGGGCTATTTTACAATGTGTTTAGAGAAAGAAAAGAGTGTAGAAGGTCAGCTAAAATCAGCACTGGATAATATAGAACTTTGGGAACAAGCTGATTTTGGTTGTGAGTATCTTATAAGCGGCTTTGTTAAAGGTCAGATTAACGATGCTCTAGAAGCTTTAGATAAGGGGCGTTTGTTTAAGCAAGTCAATGATGAGGATTCACACAATGAGTAACTGGACACCAAGACCTGCACTTACAGAGAATGAGCTTAAAAATCTTATATCTTCTGTTACTGATTATATTAAACCCACTACCCCTTGTGCACGTCATAAGGAGACTTTGTCTATGAGGTCTTTATATATTATGAAATATGGTGCAGAGGCTCTTAAAGAGGATTATGAAAAGGTGCAAGCTGTGTTAAGGAGTTATAATGAAAGTAAAAACAATCGAGGATAAGCATGAGGGAACACTTGTAATAGATACAAACACTGGTGAAATTCTTTACCAGAAGAAGCCCAAGAAAGTGAAGCTTGGTAGCTTTGATAAGTATGTAGGTGTTGATGTTAAGTTTGCATCTGATTGCATAACAAAAGACAGTCTTATAGAATCACTATCTGTGGTTGATGGGTATGTAAAAAGTAAAGACAGTTTGTACCTTACATCTCACAACTTACTAGATGCTTTGAATCAAGAGCTATTAAGCCCTCTTGAAATCAAGTTTATGACTTACGTCATCAACAACCTTACAGGGTGGAACATCTATATTGGTACAGTTAAGGATTTACTCAAGTGCGGGGTGTCTGAAGGTAATCTGTCAAGGCTGATAAAAGGTTTGACACCAAATGTACTGAGGGTGACACACAGGAACAAACCAGACAGAGGTGACATAGTAATAGAAATATCACCAATATACGGCTGGAAAGGTGATGTAAGGTATAGAGATTCAAGGATCAATAGCTGGTACAGTGTATGTTCTGATGTGGCTGAATAGACGAACTCTTCACCCATGACGTTTTCATATACCTCTAAGCCTTATAAACCCTACACCTTGAAATCTTACTACTTATTATATAACCAACATAGAAATATCTATAAGGAGAAATATTGAAAAGAGATATGAAAGCTACATTAACCGTGCCTGAATACTACAGAAAACTTGGAAATGAAATCCTCACACTGGACACTATAACAACTAAAGATTGGACTGAAGATTATCGAAAGATGCTTCGTGATGAGCATTATTGGTATGCAGACAAGGTTGAAAAAGAAGAACAGGAATCATTGACTTGGTATAAAAGACGTAACTACAAGAAAGGTAAGAGGTAATTCCTTACGGGATAAAATATCCAAACCCCCCTCTCAGAAGACACTTAGCTTGCATTAGTAAGTGTCTATTTTTATGTCCAAAATATCTGTAAGCCTTATTCTGCAAGGTGTCCAGTGTCTGTGAATTCCTGTCGCTATAGCTGAAGTGTTTAACGACTTAAGGATGTAGCACGCCAGTACCCCTAGAACGGTTAAAATATTAGCAAATTCTATTGGTCACCCTCTTCTAGTAGACTATCTCTACCACCTAATACACTAGCAAAGATCATACCAATAAGATCATCCTGGCCTAACCACTTGTCCAATTAAATAAAACACTTGACATTATGAGAACAGTACCTCACAGGATAACAATTTAACATAATGGGTGTTATGCGAACTGTATAGAAGGCATCGAGCATACTGTACCGATCTTGTCAATCTATCTATTTCACACTGTCTACACACACCTTCCTTAACACACTATAGGCCACATGTAAAGACTGTGATAATTGTTATAGAATACTTTGATTAATTGTAATTGGCTGGTAGATTGTGGCTATATGAGTTGACAAAGTGGTGATTAGATGCGTGTTTAATGAAAAATTTAGTGGTTGCTGCGGTAAGGCTGTCCGTGCTTAACTACTCACGTAGTCTCGCCCGTCCCTTGAGAGGTGTTTATTGGTCACTTATAGGACCTAATAAGATAGCTAAAAGGCTTGAGAAATAAGGTTTTGAAGGGGATTTGACAGTATCAAACAAAGAAATACTTTAGAAAGGTTATATTAATCTTGTTAATGACTAAGCCCCGCAATGCGGGGCTGTATAATAAACCTGCTAATCAGAACTTCCAGTTAGCTACACACCAGACCAGTACAGGGTGAGTATTCTTCATGATACCTGTGGCTTGTTTGGCCTTGCTTATGAACTCTTTCTTGTTAGAAGAATCACGTTTAGCCTGCATCAGAGCTGCACGCATGTGTTTGTTGGCTGTATCCCAAGCATTCGTGTTACCACGTTCAAGGATACTCTGAGCAATGTCTTTAAAGGTTTCTAAAGCTTCATTGCTCACACCTTTCTGACTAGAAGCTGCGTAACTCATCATATCCATCTCACTTCTCCTAAAGGCTGAATGCCTTTCATGTATTAACTATAGCACAGAAATCCAAGCATGCAAGGGAAATTTTAAAGATTTTTAGCTTCATGTTCTTCCTGAGTTTTTCTATAGATTTCCTTTAGTCGTTGTATGTTCTTCCAAGCCTTTAGCCAATCGTAATAGCTTTCCTCTATCGTATTACCTGACATGCAAGTGTCATCACCATCACATTCATACCAAGTTAAGAACTTGCGAATTCTAGGCTTCACTTCCATACTTTAAGATTCCTAAAGAATAGTAGCCACAGAACTGTCAAGATTAATATAACGCCAGCACCAAACCCGCAGATAAAAGTAATCATAATTTAGCCTCAGTATTTTCAATGAACATTTTAATCTCATCTACACCACCTGTACCACAACATTTCAAGACGTGCAATAACCACTCTTTTTGTACAGATTTTTTATTGATGTTATCAAATGCCCAGCTTAAGTAAGCATCTTGCTTCATTGGGTCGAATGTCTGAAGACAAGCAAGCCATCCTTGCCACTTAAGATTAAATTCTCCAATTGACCCATCTGAATATTTAAAACGATAATCTCGGTGTTCATAGTAGCACTGTAGATCATCAGACCAAATAAACCCATCTGGTTTCTGGAAGAACTTCTCAAAGTCTACCTTACTCACTCATCTTCCTCTTCTTGTCTGCTATTTTCATAGTCACTAAATTCACACAATAAATTCCAATACACATTAAAGCTTACGTATTGTCCAAACTCTGTGCTAATACGTTGTACATCAGCACTACTCATTTAATATCCTCCAATTGATCAAGCTAACGTTGTGTACTACTGCAGATAACGTTACTCAGTTAGGAGTATTAATCACATAACAATCACTTTCCTTGTACCCTTTGAAGCTCATGTATGCCTGTTCTTCCTTAGCACATTGTTCGTACACTTGACTAAGTTCTTCTTGACACTAGATGTAGTAAGACTTTGAGTCAATTTACACCCGATATGGGATAGGTGGTGGGAGGGTATCTATATGTAGTGTTATAGATACAAAAAGCCACTAGATCTAGTGGCTTATAATTTCTGCTAACTTATTAGATCTGTACACTCATCAGGAGTCACTTCTTT
>Ga0302347_1000321_pt1 | contig 83558 bp, 73 predicted proteins | sample PhyWR1_FD_202178 | JGI IMG/M metagenome (GOLD analysis project Ga0302347, IMG submission 202178) | Leaf surface microbial communities from wheat plants in UC Gill Tract Community Farm, Albany, California, United States - DLSL W.R1 (v2)... | ecosystem: Host-associated > Plants > Phyllosphere >... | reverse complement strand
TGCAGCCCCGCCTGTGCGGCGAGGCTTATGGATTGGCGAATCAGCGCTGGGCAGCCATGTCGCCTGCCCCGGCGCTGTTGCTGTCAATCAAGCGCGTGATCAGGGCTTCGGCATCGGCCAATTGTTGCGCATACACATTGGTGCTGAACGAGGCTTTTTGCGGCGGTTGCTGAGCCAGTACCGGGCCCGTCTGGTCACGCAGGTTTACATCAACTGTCGTCGACAACCCCACGCGCAGCGGATGCTCGGCCAGCTCATCGGCATTGATATGGATACGCACCGGCACGCGCTGGACAATCTTGATCCAGTTGCCTGTGGCGTTTTGCGCAGGCAGCAAGGCAAATGCACTGCCGGTGCCGGCACCGATACTGTCGATAGTGCCGCTGTACTTCACATGACTGCCGTAAATATCCGACTCGATGTCCACCGGCTGGCCGATGCGCATCTTGTGCAACTGGGTTTCCTTGAAATTGGCATCGATCCACAGCTGGTTGAGCGGGATCACCGCCATCAACGCCGTGCCCGGCTGAACCCGCTGGCCCAACTGCACGGTACGCTTGGCCACATAACCGGTTACCGGAGCGATCAGGGTGGAACGGGCATTGGCCAGGTACGCCTGGCGCAGTTGCGCCGCAGCAGCCTTCACATCCGGGTGGTTGGCCACCGTGGTGTTATCGACCAGCGCCAGGGTGGTGTCGAGTTTTTGCTCGGCATTGCGCAAGGCGCTTTGCGCCGAAGACAGATCATCCCGGGCATGGGACAGCTCTTCCTGGGAGATCGCCCCGCCTGCTGCCAGACTTTTACGACGGCTGTAGTTGTCCTGGGTTTTCTGCACTTCAACTTTCTGCGCAGCAACCTGGGCCTTCATGCCCTTCACATCACTGAACAAACCTCGCACCTGACGCACGGTACGCGCCAGATTGGCCTCGGCGCTTTGCAAGCTGACCTGCGCATCGCTCGGATCGAAATTGATCAGCACCTGGCCCTCTTGCACCAGATCGCCATCATCTGCCCCGATACTCACCACCGTACCGGTGACCAGCGGCGTGATTTCAACCACGTTGCCATTTACATAGGCATCGTCGGTGCTTTCATTCCAGCGACCATAGAATTCTTCCCAGGCCCAGACGCCGAGCCCGAGCAGGATGACCAGAATTGCCAGGCCGCTCAGCCAGAGCTTGCGTTTGCGCTGGTTGGCAGCGTCCTGGGGTTGTTGCATTTGATTCGGTGTTTGCACAGTGGCCATGACGAGTACCTAAATTATTCTGCCCGAAAGGACTTCAGTGGGAGCGGCTTCGGCCGTATTGCCGGGCTCAAATCCACCGCCCAGGGCTTGCATCAGTTGAATCGAAAGGTCGATCTGCTCGGCATTCAGGCCCGCCAATTGACGCTGGGCCTGCAACAATTGCTGCTCGATGCTGAGCACGTCGAGGTAGTTGCCGACACCCGAGCCGTAGCGCTGCAAGACGGTATCGAACGACTCCTGAGCGATCTGGGTGGCCCGTTGCTGGGCACTTATCTGCTGGCCCACGGCACTTAACTGCGCCAGGGTGTCACTGACATCGCCCAGGGCGCCCACCAGTGTCTTGTTGTACTGCGCCACCGCCAGATCGTAATTGGCGTCTTCGGCATCCAACCCGGCACGCAGTCGACCACCATCAAAAATCGGCAGCGAAACCGCCGGGGCAATATTGAGGAAGCGACTGGCAGAGCCGAACAGCGCATCGCCCAGCAACGACTGAGTCCCGGCCGCTGCGCTCAAATTGAGGTTGGGATAAAAGCGCGTCCTGGCGGCGGCAATATTCTTGCTCGCAGCCTCCACTCGCCAACGGGCGGCCACCAGATCGGGGCGACGACCAAGCAACTCGACTGGCAAAGTGCTAGGCAAGGCCACAGCACCGGGCGCAAGAATTTTCGGACGGGCAATCTCAACCCCGCGATCCGGCCCCTTGCCCAGCAACACCGCCAACGCGATACGCGCGCTGTTGAGTTGTTTCTGCGAGTTGATCAGTTGCTCACGGGAGCTGGCTTCGAGGCTTTCGGTTTGCTGATACTGATAGTGACTGTCGATACCGGCTTGCAGGCGACGCTTGCTCAGGTCTAGCATTTTGCCGGTGCGCTCAAGGTCATCCCTGGCCAGATCCAGCACAATAAAGGCATGCCCGAGGCTGCTGTAACCCCTCGCCACATCGGCGGCCAGGGTCAGGCTTGCGGCCTGGCTGTCGACTTCGGCCGCGCGGGCCTGGCCCAATGCTGCTTCCCAAGCATCGCGCTGGCCGCCCCACAGATCGAATGTGTAGTTAAACGTGAGACTGGCATCGCGCAATGTGTCGTACCGACCACCCTGCCCGGTCGGATCCTGGGAGCGCGACAGGCGCGAACGTGAAACATCGGCTTCGGCATTCAGGGTGGGCATGCGTGCGGCATCGGCCGCGCCGGCGGCGGCACTGGCCTGATGGGCACGGGCGCTGGCAATTTGCATGTCCGGGCTGTCGCGCAACGCTTCTTCAATCAGGCCATCCAACTGTCCGTCACCCAGGCGTTTCCACCAGTCCTTTGCAGGCCAGGCCGCAGGGCTGATGGTGATGCCTTCAAGTGAGCGGGCAGCCTTGAGGTTCTTGGCATCCAGACTCACGCCCACGGTGCTCAACCCGCTGTAGCTTGCACAACCGGCAAGCACCATCGACGTAAATACCAGGCTCAGGCCTGTACGCAGCGTTCTGTTGCTCATTTTTCACCTAAGCGCATGACAGTGATGGGATCACCGGCTGCCAAGAGTATTTTCTTGAGGATCTGTTCCAGACTTTGCAGTTCTTGCGGGCTGATGGCGCTGGCCAACTGATTCATCGCATCGGCACCGACCTTCGGCAGCAGATCTGCCAGGGCCTTGCCGTCATCGGTCAGCACCAGCCGAACCTGGCGCCGGTCAGCCTCGGAGCGCTGGCGTACCAGCAGGTTTTTTTGCTCAAGACGATCAAGCATGCGCGTCATCGAACCACTGTCCAGGCACAGGTGGCGACAGAGCTCGGCCGGGGTGTCGACATCGAACTGGGCCATGATGATCAGCACCTTGAACTGCGCCGCCGTGATGCCGTAAGGCTCCATATGGCGGTCAATGATCTTGTCCTTGAGCATGGCCGTGCGCCCCAGGAGCAAACCCAGGGTGCAATTTTGGAAGTTATCGGGGTGAAAATGTTTCATCAGGGCACCAGGAAGCTGCCTAGGCAGTAATGTTTCTAAATATTACTGTCTAGGCAGCTAATGTCAAGCCGATAATTAGGTGGCTATCTATCTGGTTGTCAAACGGGAACTCAAACCGGCGCCCAAGAGAGCAACTATCTTGATGATGGCGGGATTGTTGTGGGAGCGGGCTTGCTCGCGATGGCATCGCCCCGGCTTGCCTGACAGACCGCAGCGTCTGCATCGTGAGCAAGCCCACTCCCACAGTAGATCTATAGAAGACTCAAGAAGCTGCCGGCACACCACTATGAAAGCGGAACTCGACATCCGGCGATTCAATCAGCTCTTGCTCCGCCGCCCCCACCCGCTCGATAACCTGGGCTATATCCTTGGCATCACCGTATTGATAAGCCAGTTTCAGGTAGCCCTGAAAATGCCGCGCCTCGCTCTTGAGCAAACCGAAGTAGAACTTGCCGAGTTCTTCGTCCAGATGGGGCACCAGGGCCTCGAAACGCTCGCAGCTGCGGGCCTCGATAAACGCCCCCACCACCAGCGTGTCCACCAGCTTGACCGGTTCATGATTGCGCACCACCTTGCGCAGCGCCGAGGCATAGCGCCCGGCTGACAGCTGGCGCAGCTCGATCTTGCGCTTTTTCATCAGGCGCATGACTTGCTCATGGTGCACCAGCTCTTCACGGGCCAGGCGCGACATCATATTGATCAGGTCAACATGGGAGTGGTACTTGGCGATCAGGCTCAGCGCCGTGCTGGCAGCCTTGAACTCACAGTTTTTGTGATCGATCAGCAAGGTTTCCTGATCGGCCAACGCAGCCGCGATCCAGCCATCAGGCGTGCGGCAGCCCAGGAACTCATGAATTTCAGGAAGAATCACACGCACACTCCCGACAAATGGGGGTTGTCCGGCAGACCGGCAGAGTTTTGAACGATTGCTGACATGAGGCTCACAAAGACTGAATTGAGGCGAGCCGGGGATTATACGGGCCCCGGCGCGCAGCACCAACGGCACAACTTGATATGCATCAACGCAGGCTCAACTGCCGAGCAACTATAGTGAATGCACGCCGCTTCTATTACTTGTGGAGTCACCGGTCATGCACAGCATTAACAGCCTGTTGGTCGTCATCGAGCCTCACCTGATGGAAAGCCTCGCACTCAAGCGGGCCAAACACATTGCCAGCCACACCAAGGCGCACCTGCATCTATTGATCTGCGATAAAAAAAATGACCACTCAGCCCTGCTCAGCGTGCTTGAAAGCAGCCTCAAGAGCGAGGCCTACAGTGTCAGCAGCGAGCAGGCCTGGCACGAAAGCCAGCACGCGACCATCATCAAGGTGCAGCAGGCGCACAATTGCGGCCTGGTCATCAAACAGCATGTGCCCGACAACCCGCTGAAAAAGGTCCTGCTGACCCCGGAAGACTGGAAGCTGCTGCGCTACTGCCCGAGTCCGGTGCTGCTGGCCAAGACCAGCCGCTCATGGGAGCACGGTGTAGTGCTGGCAGCCGTCGACGTGGGCAATAACGACCCCGAGCATATGGCCCTGCATTCAAGCATTGTCGACCACGGCTTTCGCGTCGCCAGCCTGGCCCACGCCCAGCTGCATGTGGTCAGCGCCCACCCGGCGCCGATGCTGGCGACGGTTGATGCGGTTTACCCGCTGGATACCGAGCTGGAGCAGATCTATCGCGCCGAATGCAAAGTCTTCCAGCAACAATGCGAAATAGACGACGATCGCCTGCATATCGAAGAAGGTCCGGCGGACGTGATCATCCCGCGGGTGGCCAAAAACCTGGACGCCGTGGTCACCGTAATGGGCACCGTCGCCCGTACCGGTTTTTCCGGGGCGCTGATCGGCAATACCGCCGAAGTGGTGATCGACAAGCTGGAAAGCGACATTCTGGTGCTCAAGCCCGATGAAATCGTCGAGCACCTGGAGCAACTGGCGAGCAAGCTCTGAGCCCTTACTCGCCAAACGCGTCCTTCAGAAACCCCGGAGCGATATAGCGCTGATAATGCGCTTCGGACAGGAGGAAAAATTCCCGATCAATGGCATCGCGCAGATCGGTCAGCGGCCAGCCACGAAACTCCGGCAACAGCACCATGCCGTACAGCTCCAGCTGATTGATTACCCGCGCCCCGCGGGCAATCAGCTGGTAGGCCCAGCAATACTCGGACTGGGCAGGCACAAAGCGGATTTTGCGCGCCACCAGCTGGTCACGCAGCGTGGCCCGGTCGAACACTTCGACCTTGCCGGCCATCACCTGCACCAACAACTGCTCGAGCCGACGCCACACGGCACGCTTTTCTTCCTCGTTGTAACCGTTCCAGTTGATCACTTCATGATGGAAACGCTTGCAACCACGGCACACAAGGTCGCCGTAAACCGTTGAGCAAAGGCCTATGCAGGGGGTCTTGATGGTTTGATTGGACATGGCGAAATAGAGCACTGCAGAACGAAACAGGTGGCCATGTTAGCCCTTTGTCTAACGCAGATCACCCCTCAACCTTCAGGGCCTAACTTACCTTTAACAAGTTTTTACCGTAGAATCGGCCTGCCTTTTAAGGCGCCAATGTCCGTTAGAAGCTGTTTTCAAAGCGTCACGAGCACAGTTGATCCCGAAGAACGGTGTTGGTGAGGGGTGTTTGCACTGCAGATACCCCCACCGACATTCATCATCTCCCCCGTTCGGAAGGCGTAAAACTTTGAAAACAGCTTCTGTTGGGAATCCTTGAAACTCTGGCCAAGCGGCTCATAAAGCCGCGCAGCGCATGAGTGCTCGGCATTCCTGGATGAGCGTCCCGGACACCCATTTGGGACCAATGATGAGGGTAATAACTGTGCTTGAAGCCTACCGCAAACATATCGAAGAGCGCGCAGCACTGGGTATCGTTCCCCAGCCGCTTAACGCCGAACAAACCGCAGGCCTGGTTGAGCTGCTGAAAAACCCGCCTGCCGGCGAAGAAGAATTCCTCGTAGACCTGATCACCAACCGCATTCCGCCGGGTGTTGACGAAGCTGCTTACGTAAAAGCCGGCTTCCTGGCCGCGATTGCCAAAGGCGAAGCGACCTCTCCGCTGATCAGCAAAAAACGCGCTGTTGAACTGCTTGGCACCATGCAGGGCGGCTACAACATCGTGACCCTGGTTGACCTGCTGGACGACGCGGAGCTGGCTCCGGTTGCCGCCGAGCAACTCAAGCACACCCTGCTGATGTTTGACGCCTTCCACGACGTTGCAGAAAAAGCCAAGAACGGCAATGCCCACGCCAAAGCCGTGGTGCAGTCCTGGGCTGACGGCGAGTGGTTCAAGAACCGCCCTACCCTGGCTGACAAAATCAGCCTGCGCGTGTTCAAGGTAACCGGCGAAACCAACACCGACGACCTGTCGCCGGCACCGGACGCCTGGTCGCGCCCTGACATCCCGCTGCACGCCCTGGCCATGCTGAAAATGGCCCGTGACGGTATCGTGCCGGACGTTCAAGGCTCCATCGGTCCGATGAAGCAAATCGAAGAAATGCGCGGCCAGGGCTTCCCTATCGCTTACGTCGGTGACGTAGTCGGTACCGGTTCGTCGCGCAAATCGGCAACCAACTCCGTACTGTGGTTCTTCGGCGACGACGTCCCTTATGTACCGAACAAGCGTGCCGGCGGTTTCTGCTTCGGCAGCAAAATCGCTCCGATCTTCTACAACACCATGGAAGATGCTGGCGCACTGCCAATCGAATTCGATGTTTCCAACATCAACATGGGCGACGTGATCGATCTGTACCCGCACGCAGGCAAAGTCTGCAAGCACGGTACTGACGAAGTCATCACCACCTTCGAACTGAAAACTCCGGTTCTGTTGGACGAAGTTCGCGCTGGCGGCCGTATCCCGCTGATCATCGGCCGTGGCTTGACCGAGAAGGCTCGCGCCGAGCTGGGTCTGGGCCCTACCGATCTGTTCAAGAAGCCTGAAGCACCGATTGAAAGCACCAAGGGTTTCACCCTGGCGCAGAAAATGGTCGGCAAGGCGTGCGGCGTGACCGGCGTTCGTCCGGGCACTTACTGCGAACCGAAGATGACCACCGTAGGTTCCCAGGACACCACCGGTCCCATGACCCGTGACGAACTGAAAGACCTGGCGTGCCTGGGCTTCTCCGCTGATCTGGTGATGCAGTCGTTCTGCCACACCGCGGCCTATCCAAAGCCGATCGACGTGACCACCCACCACACCCTGCCAGACTTCATCATGACCCGTGGCGGCGTGTCCCTGCGTCCGGGCGACGGCATCATCCACAGCTGGCTGAACCGTATGCTGCTGCCGGACACCGTTGGTACTGGCGGTGACTCGCACACCCGTTTCCCGATGGGCATTTCGTTCCCGGCCGGTTCGGGCCTGGTGGCGTTCGCCGCAGCCACTGGCGTAATGCCACTGGACATGCCGGAATCGGTTCTGGTTCGCTTCAAAGGCGAAATGCAGCCGGGCATCACCTTGCGTGACCTGGTTCACGCCATTCCTTACGTCGCAATCCAGCAGGGTCTGCTGACGGTAGAGAAAAAAGGCAAGATCAACGAATTCTCGGGTCGCATCCTGGAAATCGAAGGTCTGGACAACCTGAGCATCGAGCAAGCCTTCGAACTGTCCGACGCTTCGGCAGAACGTTCGGCAGCCGGTTGCACCATCAAGCTGTCCAAAGAGTCGATCACCGAATACCTGAACTCCAACATCACCCTGCTGCGCTGGATGATCGGTGAAGGTTACGGCGACGCACGTACCCTCGAGCGTCGTGCTCAAGCGATGGAAGCCTGGGTAGCCAACCCTGAGCTGATGGAAGCCGATGCTGACGCCGAATACGCGCACATTATCGAAATCGATCTGGCTGACATCAAAGAGCCTGTGCTCTGCGCGCCAAACGACCCGGATGACGCCCGTCTGCTGTCCAGCGTTGCTGGCGAGAAAATCGACGAAGTGTTTATCGGTTCGTGCATGACCAACATCGGCCACTTCCGCGCTGCGGGCAAGTTGCTGGACAAGGTCAAAGGCCAGCTGCCAACCCGTCTGTGGCTGTCGCCGCCGACCAAGATGGACGCTCACCAACTGACCGAAGAAGGCTACTACGGCATCTACGGCAAAGCTGGCGCGCGCATGGAAATGCCGGGCTGCTCGCTGTGCATGGGTAACCAGGCACGTGTAGAGCCGAACTCGACTGTTGTGTCGACTTCGACCCGTAACTTCCCGAACCGTCTGGGTGACGGCGCGAACGTTTACCTGGCTTCGGCCGAGTTGGCGTCGGTTGCCTCGATCCTGGGTCGCCTGCCTTCCGTTGAGGAATACATGGCCTACGCGGCAGAGATCAACACCATGGCTGCGGACGTGTACCGCTACCTGAGCTTTGATCAGATCGCCGAATTCCGTGAAGCGGCTGCAAATGCCAATATCCCGGTTATTCAAGCGTAAGTTGATGCAGTAACGAAAAAGCCCCGGTTCGCACTTAAGAACCGGGGCTTTTTTATGTCTGGCGTTTAGTGAACTACAGCAGCGGTGACACGACTTGCTGCTCTCGCGGCCAGGCATCAAGCACAGCCTTGAACAAGGTTGCCAGCGGGATTGCAAAGAATATCCCCCAGAAACCCCACAACCCGCCAAACAACAGTACCGCGCAAATGATCGCCACCGGGTGCAGGCTCACCGCCTCGGAGAACAGCAGCGGTACCAGCACATTGCCGTCCAGGGTCTGGATGATCCCGTAGACCGCCATCAGATAGATAAACTGATCGCTCCAGCCCCACTGGAACAGTGCAATCAGCAGCACCGGCACTGTCACTACCACCGCCCCTACATAGGGCACCACCACCGAAACCCCCACCAGCAGCGCCAGCAAGGCCGCATAATTGAGGCCCATGGTGACAAAGGCGATATAGGTCACACCGCCACAAATGATGATCTCGATCACCTTACCGCGAATGTAATTGGCAATCTGGCGGTTCATTTCTTCGGCCACGCGGGTAATCAATGCCCGTTCGCGAGGCAGATAGCCACGCACCCAACGGCCGATTACCGCGCGGTCCTTGAGAAAGAAAAACACCAGGATCGGTACCAGCACCAGATAGATCATGATGTTGACCAGCAACGGCAGACTGGACAGCGAAAAGGTCAGTGCCAGTTGACCGAACTTGCCGATTTCACCCCGTGCGACTTCGATGGCCTGTAACACCTGCTCATCCGACACCAGATGCGGGTAGCGCTCAGGCAACAACAGCAGCAACGATTGCCATTTGGCGAGCATGCCCGGCAGCTCGTTGAACAGCGTGATCAACTGATGCCAGAGCAAAGGCACCACCACCACCAGAAACACCAGCAATAACCCCATAAACAGCGCAAACACCAGCCCGACCGCCGCTGCGGCCGGCACCCGCATGCGCTCCAGTGCAACCACCAGGCCCTGCATCAGATACGCCAGTACCATGCCCGCCAGCACAGGTGCCAGCATGCCACCCAATGTCAGAACGGCAGTAAAAGCCAGCACCAGCAACACCGCGAGCACCACCGCTTCTTCATCAGAGAAATAGCGCTGCACCCAACCACGTAAAACCTTGAACATCGATATTCCTTAGAAAAAAGTGCAGCGCTTCTGCGGGAGCGATTCTTTCGCGAGCAGGCTCGCTCCCACAGCGAGGTCTAGCAAGGCTCAGGCCTTGCGTAACCAGTAGCGATAGGTGCCGGCATCCTCTTCTTCACGCAGCAGTTCATGCCCTGCCAAGCGTGCGAAGGTACGAAAATCACGTTGTGAGCCCGCGTCCGTGGCAATCACCTTGAGGGTCTGGCCACTGCCCATCTTGTTAAGCGCCATCTTGGCCTTGAGCAGCGGTAGCGGGCAATTCAGGCCAGCAGCGTCCAGTTCGGCATCATGGGCCAGCACATCAGTCATTGCGTACTTCTCCACAGGGGCATTTTTTTATGCCGGCTAGAATACCCCAAGCAACCCCGCCACTGGTCGCCAGCCGAGTGTCCAGCTACAGTAAGCGCTTTACCAACCAGAGCTTTGTGCATGACTTTTCTGCGCCCTACCCTGTTGACGCTCGCTTGCCTGCTCGCATCACCGAGTTTCGCCGACGATTTACCGTCTCTGGGTGACGCCAGTTCGTCCATTGTCTCGCCACAGCAAGAATATCAACTGGGCCGCGCCTGGCTGGCCATGTTGCGTAGCCAGGTGTCACAGCTCAACGACCCGCAGCTTAAGGACTATGTCGAGACCAGCGTTTACAAACTGGTCGAAACCAGCCAGGTGCAGGACCGCCGCCTCGAATTCATTCTGATCAACAGCCCGCAGCTCAACGCCTTCGCCGCACCTGGCGGGATCATCGGGGTTAACGGTGGTCTGTTCCTCAACGCCCAGACTGAAGGCGAATATGCCTCGGTAATGGCCCACGAACTGGCCCACTTGTCCCAACGCCACTTTGCCCGTGGCGTGGAAGCCCAGCAACGCATGCAGTTGCCAATGATGGCAGCGCTGCTCGCCGGGATCATCGTTGCGGCCTCTGGCGCAGGGGATGCCGGCATTGCTGCGATTGCCGGCACCCAGGCTGCGGCCCTGCAGGAACAACGGCGTTTCTCCCGTCAGAACGAGCAGGAAGCTGACCGAATCGGCATTCTCAATCTGGAAAAGGCCGGTTACGACCCGCGCTCCATGCCCACCATGTTTGAACGTCTGATGCGCCAATACCGCTTTGATGGCCGGCCGCCGGAATTCCTGCTGACTCACCCGGTCACCGAATCCCGTATCGCCGACACCCGCAACCGCGCCGAACAGGCCCGGCCAGGCGGCACCGAAGACAGCCTGCGGTATCAGTTGATCCGCGCCCGAGTGCAGCTCAACTACGAAGAAACCCCCGGGCTGGCCGCCAAACGTTTTCGTCAGCAACTGGATGAAAACCCGAAAAACAACGTAGCCCGTTATGGCCTGGCGATTGCCTACATCAAAGGCAGCCAGTTCAACGAAGCCCGCGAGACCCTCAAGCCGCTGCTGGAAAAATCGCCCAACGACATCACCTATAACCTGGCGCAAATCGAGCTGGACATGGACAGCAACCGCCTGGCCGAAGCCCAGCAACGTATCGACCGGATGCGCACCCTGTACCCGGGCAATTATCCGCTCAACCAGGCCCGGGTTGATTTGCTGCTCAAGCAGAATAATCCCAAGGAAGCCGACAAGGCCCTTGAGGCGCTGCTCAAGAGCCGCCCGGATGACCCGGATGTCTGGTACTCGGTGGCCGAGACCCGCGGTTTGTCAGGCAATATCATCGGCCTGCACCAGGCCCGTGCGGAGTACTTCGCGTTGGTGGGGGATTATCGTCAGGCCATCCAGCAACTGGACTTTGCCCAGAAGCTGACCAACAACTTCCAGCTGTCGGCACGCCTGGATGCGCGCAAGCGGGAGCTGATGGATCAGGAACGGGCGCTCAAGGAAATGATGAACTGACCCTAAGAGCAAAAGCCCCTCACCCCAACCCTCTCCCGGGGGGAGAGGGAGCTGATTGTCGGTGTTAGCAAGTCCGCGTGCAGTCAGTCCCCTCTCCCTCTGGGAGAGGGTTAGGGTGAGGGCCCAAACCACAACTCGATCTGTCAGGCATTCCCCGCCAGCTTCAACCGCGCCGCCTGGGTGAAATCCAGCATGCGTTTGAGCGGGCGAATGGCATGGGGCACCAGTGCCGGGTCGACAAAGATTTCGTTGCTGCCCTGCTGCAGGCATTCCAGCGTGCGCTCCAGGGTATTCATCGCCATCCACGGGCAGTGCGCGCAACTGCGGCACGCCGCACCGTTACCCGCAGTCGGGGCCTCGATAAACACCTTGTCCGGGCACAGCTGCTGCATCTTGTAAAAAATGCCGCGATCCGTCGCCACGATAAAGGTCTTGTTGGGCAGGTTCTGCGCCGCAGCAATCAACTGGCTGGTAGAGCCCACCGCATCCGCCAGGTCGATCACCGACTCCGGCGACTCCGGGTGCACCAGGATCGCAGCATCCGGGTACAGCGCCTTCATGTCTTCCAGCTGCTTGGACTTGAACTCTTCGTGAACGATGCAGGCACCGTCCCACAGCAGCATGTCGGCACCGGTCTGGCGCTGGATATAACGACCCAGATGCTTGTCCGGCCCCCAGATAATGGTTTCGCCGTTATCCATCAGGCTTTCGACGATTTCCAGCGCGCAGCTTGACGTCACCACCCAGTCCGCCCGGGCCTTGACCGCCGCCGACGTGTTGGCATACACCACCACCGTGCGCTCGGGGTGCTTGTCGCAAAACGCGGAGAACTCTTCCACCGGGCAGCCCAGGTCCAGCGAGCAGGTGGCCTCCAGCGTCGGCATCAGCACGCGTTTTTCAGGGGTGAGGATTTTTGCGGTTTCGCCCATAAAGCGCACACCGGCGACCAGAATGGTCTTGGCCGGGTGAGCCGCGCCAAAACGGGCCATCTCCAGGGAGTCGGAGACACAGCCGCCAGTTTCTTCGGCCAGGGCCTGAATCACCGGATCACAATAAAAGTGCGCCACCAGCACCGCGTCGCGGGCTTTAAGTTCAGCCGCGATTTGCGCCCGCAGGCTGAGGGCTTGAGCCTCAGTCAACGGCTTGGGCTGCTTGGCATCAAGGTGGGCTTGAACCAGAAGTCGTTCAGAAATTTGCGTCATGTTCGCAAGACCTGCAAGCGCTGTTGCGCGAAAGTCGAGTGTACCACCAGCTCCGGGCCGTCAAGCCCCGCTGGGAGAATGTATGTATCAGGCACGGACAAGCACTGAAGCGCGACAAGGCTACAGAATATCCTTGGGATTCAAAAGTTTAATGTGGGTATTACGCGAGCCGATGCCGGCTGACAGGCCTGCATCGGCTTTAGAAAGGGTGTTTTACGCAATGGCCGCCAGCACCAGCTCCGCTACCGGCCCGCCCGATGCCGGGTTTTGCCCGGTAATCAGTCGCCCATCAGCGATGGCGAACGGTGCCCATGGGCTACCGGCTTTTTGATACAAGGCACCACGCTTCACCAGCTCGGTTTCGGTCAGGTAAGGCACATGCTGGCTTAGCCCGGCCAGGTCTTCCTCTTCATTGGAAAAACCAGTGACTTTCTTGCCCTTGACCAGCAGTTCACCATTGCTCAGTTTGATGTTCAGTAAACCCACAGCGCCATGACACACCGACGAAACCACCCCGCCGTGCTCATAGATATGACGGCTGAGGGCTTGAAGTTTCTCATTGTCAGGAAAATCCCAGATCACGCCATGGCCGCCCGCGTAATAAATGGCGATGTAGTCATCCGGGTTGACCTGATCCGGCGTCAGCGTCGCCCCGAGCCGGTTCATGAACGCCTTGTTGTGGTACCACTGCCAGTCGATCGGCGAGGCCATCTCGGCTGCCAGGCTGTGGGGGTCGATCGGCGTGTACCCACCTTGCGGGCTGACATAATCGACGGCATAGCCTGCTGCCTCGACCTTGTGCACAAAATGCACCGCCTCCCCCAGCCATAAGCCCGTGGCGCGATCAAGGTTCGGGTATTTCTCGACGCTGGTCAGTACCACCAAAATCTTCTTGCTCATGGTCAACCTCCTGTTTGTGCGAACACCGGCAAACCGGTGGGAACAAGAGCATAGACCACAGCAACCTATATTCGTCCCGAGCGCTCAAATCTTGCCGAACACCTTGAACACACTGATGATCGCAGGCCCGATGGCCACCAGAAAAAAACTCGGCCACAGGCAGAAGATCAGCGGAAACACCAGTTTGGTACCGACTTTGGCGGCCTTTTCCTCAGCCAGCTGGGTACGTCGATCGCGAAACTCTTCAGCATAAATCCGCAGGGTGGTACCCACACTGGTACCAAAGCGAATGCTTTGTGCCAGCAAGCTCACCAGCCCGCGGATATCTTCCAGCCCGGTACGCTCAGCCAGGTGCTTGAGCGCTTCGGTACTGGGTACACCGGCACGCACCTCGGCGTTGACCAGGGCCAGCTCCATGGCCAGGTCGGGCTGGCTGACAGCCATTTCCTCCGCCACCCGCTCAATGGCCTGGGGCAAGGCCAGGCCTGATTCCACACACACCACCATCAGGTCCAGGGCATCCGGGAAGGCAATCAGCAGCCGCGACATGCGCGACTCCTTGCGCGAACTGACATAGATCGCCGGTACCAGCCAACCCACACCGAGCGCCACAGCCAGTATCCCGCCCCCCAGCAGCAGCGACATGTTGGGAATAAACGGCAAGGCCAGAAGCGCAATCCCCATCAGCAGCAGTGGCAGCAGCAGACGAATTGCCCAGTACACCTGAACCGCAGACGGCGAGCGATAACCGGCATGGATCAGCAGGGTCCGGCTGGCCGATGCTCCCCGGGTCTCACCGGAGCTGAAACGCTGCCCGACCTGCTCGAGCATCATTTGCAGATTGCTCGGCGGCGCACGGTGGTCGACACCATGCCCGCGTTTGATCAACATCAAGCGCCGCTGCACCGGGCTTTGCAGCCCCTTGACCAGCACCGCCAGGGTTACCACCACCAACACCACACTCAAGCCGATCACTCCGGCAAACAGCATTCGGGTCAGTTGCTCGTCACCCACCATCCGATTGATCAGTTCCAGTAAATAGTTCATGTCACCCTCCAGGGCGAGCCGTGTTCAAACCTGAATCCGGATGATTTTGCGAATCCAGAAAATCCCGATGATCATGGCCATAAAAGCTCCCATGATCAGCTTCTGACCCATGGGTTCCTTGAACAACAGGGGCATATAGGTCGGGCTGGAAATCAGGATGGCCAGCGCCAGTACAAAGGGCATCGACACCAGAATCCAGCCGGACATGCGCCCTTCGGCCGAGAGCGTCTTGACCTTGCGATGGAAGCGGAAGCGTCCGCGAATCAGGCTGCTCAAGCGGGTCAGCACTTCGGTCAGGTTGCCGCCGGTTTCACGATGGATCAGCACCGTGGTCACCAGCATCATCACCGTCATGCTGGGCACGCGCTCCAGCAGGCCGAGCATGGCCCGGCGCACATCATTGCCATAGTTGATATCGGCAAAGGCCAGACCGAACTCGTAAGCCACCGGCCCGTGATGCTCTTCGGCAACTAGTTGCAGGGTTTCGTTAAAAGGATGCCCGGCGCGCAAAGCCCGGCACATGGCATCCAGCGCATCGGGCAAGCCTTCTTCGAACTGGGCGAAACGCTTGATGCGATCGTGGGAAATCTTCCATATGGGTAGCCAGAAGCAGACAAACGCTGCCGGCAATGCCACCCACCACAGTTGCAAGAACGACCACAACACCAGCCCCACCGCCGTAGCCAGCACCAGGCCCAGCAATAGAACGCGGTAGGCCCTGTATTCATGGCCGGCCTGCTCGATCATCTGCGCCAGGGTTTCCATCATCGGCAACTGCTCGAGGCGGGCCTCAAGGGGTGGCAGACGGCGCAGGTATTTCTGGCGCAAGATCGACTGCATATTGGGCAGGTTACTCGCCCGCTCCAGCAGGTTCAGGCGCCCGCGAATGCGCTTGCGCACCTGGTTGGCCTCACCGAACACCGGAATCGTCAAACCCTGACTGAGCAGGAACATGGCAGTGAACACCATGCCCAGGAACGCCAGGATAAATTCGCCAGGAACCTGATTCATGACTGCCCCTCCATCCATTCCGGCCGGAACAGGCTGAGCGGCAGCTCAATACCCCGTTTGGCCAGCACATCACGAAATGCCGGCACCATGCCGGTTGAGCGGAACTCGCCCAGCACTTCCCCTTTCTCGCCCATGCCGCTGCGTACAAAAGCGAAGATCTCGGTCATGGTAATGATGTCGCCTTCCATGCCATTGATTTCCTGCACACTGACCAGGCGCCGGGTGCCATCCTCCTGGCGCTCCAGCTGAATCACCACGCCGATGGCTGAGGCAATTTGCTGACGCATGGCCTTGATCGGAAAGGTGGCGCCGCTCATCGACACCATGTTTTCGATCCGCCCCAGCGCGTCGCGAGCCGTGTTGGCGTGGATGGTCGTCAGCGACCCGTCGTGGCCGGTGTTCATGGCCGTCAACATATCCAGCGCCTCGGCGCCACGCACCTCACCGATCACGATCCGGTCCGGGCGCATGCGCAGGCTGTTGCGCACCAATTCACGCTGACCCACCTCGCCACGCCCTTCGATATTCGAGGGGCGGGTTTCCAGGCGCACCACATGGGGCTGTTGCAATTGCAGTTCGGCGGAGTCTTCAATGGTGACGATGCGCTCGTTGTGCGGGATAAAGCTGGACAGCACATTGAGCATGGTGGTCTTGCCGCTGCCGGTGCCGCCGGAGATCAGCACATTGAGCCGCCCGCGCACGATGGCCTTGAGCATCAGGGCAATGGCCGGGGTCAAGGTGCCCATCTGCACCAGGCTCTGGGTATTGAGCAGGTCCACGGCGAAGCGGCGGATCGACATGCTCGGCCCGTCGATGGCCAGCGGCGGGATGATCGCGTTGACCCGCGAGCCGTCCTTGAGCCGTGCATCCACCAGGGGCGAGGACTCATCAATGCGCCGTCCGAGGCTGGAGACGATGCGGTCGATGATATTGAGCAGATGATGATCGTCGCGAAAACGCACATCGGTTCTCTGCAGTTTGCCAAAGCGCTCGACGTACACCGAGTCAAAACCATTGACCAGAATGTCCGAAACGCTGCTGTCACCCAGCAGCGGCTCCAGTGGCCCGAGGCCCAGCACCTCGTCGGTGATTTGCTTGATGATCAGCTGACGGCTGCTGGCACTGACCGGCGCCGAGTACTCATCCAGCAGGCGCTGGCTGATTTCGCGAATTTGGCGGCCGGCATCGGCCAGCTCCAGGGTGTCGAGCAAGGACAGGTCCATGACCTTGAGCAATTGCTGATAAATCTTCTCCCGCCACTCGGCTTCCATGGAGCTGAGCTTGGTGCGGGTTTCATACACCACATCCGGCACGATGGCTTCCCAGGCCATCAATACACTGGTGCAATCGGCGCCCTCGACGGGCGGTGCCACCACTTCTGCCGAGGCCAGCTTGCCGGCTTGCTGACGCAGACGATTACGAAAGTCGCTGAGCATGGCTTATCCTCCGAACAGACGGTTGAATGTACGTTTGAGCAAACCCGCTTCAGCGGCCTCGATGCCAATCAGGCTCTGACTCAGTTCACGCAGGCTCAAGGTGATGCTGGCACGGGGAGCATGCAGCTCCAGGGGTACCCCGGTGTTCTGGCTTTCACTGACCACCGCATAGTCATTGGGCAGTTTTTGCAGGTCCGCGCAACGCAAGGCTTCGCTGATGTCCTTGGGTTTGAAGGGCGACGCCTTGTCAAAACGGTTGAGCACCACATGCAGACGATTGCCCTGCACGCCCAGGTCGTCGCGCAGAATGCGCACCAGGCGGTTGGCGTCCTGCAGATGGCTCAAGCTTTGTTGCAGCACGATATAGACCCGGTCCGACTGTTCCAGGGTGATGCCGGTGAGATGATCGATATGCCGCGGCAAATCCACCACCACCCAGTCATAGGTGCTGCGCGCCAGTTTCAGTAAACTGTCCAGTTGCTCCAGGCGGATTTCCTGGGACAGGCACAGTTCATCGGTGCGTCCGCCCAGCACATGCAAACTGGGGCTGAAATGACTGCAAAAACCACGCAACGCCACGCTGTCCAGGGTATCGATCTGTTGCAGCACATCGGTATGGCTGTGGGTGGGCAACACATCCAGGCTGTGAGCCAGGCTGCCGAATTGCAGGTCCAGGTCCAGCAGCAGGGTTCTGCCGCCCTGCACACTCAATTGATGGGCCAGATTGCAGGCCAGCATCGAGGCCCCCGAACCGCCCTTGGCATTCATCACCGACACCAGCTTGCCCTTGCTCCCCTGCTCGCTGTGCAGCTCCATTTGCACGCGGTCCAGCGCCGACTGCAAGTCGTTGGCCGACACCGGCTCCGGCAAGAAGTCACGGGCCCCGGCCTGCATCGCCAGGCGCATGCCTTCGAGCTCATCCAGCGGCCCGCACACCAGCAGTGGCGGACGTTCTTTAAGCGGGTGCTGCAACAGCGCCGCCAGCTCCTCGCGCCATAAATGGCTGACGCGCAGCAGCAGAAAATCAGGCATCTGCTCCAGGCCATAGAGCGGGTCGGTGTGGCCATTGTTCACCAGCCGCGTGCTCACCTGCAGATGGGGAATGCCCTGGCTCAAAGCCTTGAGATGGTTCAAGGCCACGGCATCACGGCCGCTGATCAACAGACGCATTCCCTGACGGTCTGATGACACAGCCGCCGTCACCTCTCGGACACTCAACATGGCGTAATCCCCGGTGTAACTGCCGGATCAGGCTGGCGACCAAGACTCTCACGAGGCACGGTCGACCTGAACGTGGGCAGAATGAAGACCCCCCTGAAACCGGGGATCAGCAGATTGAAACTGAAGTTGGTCACTTGCAGTTGCACATAGCGAATGGCGGCAAAACCGCTGGCACCCACCAGATCATTGGGGCTGCTGACCACTGCACCGTTGGCGTCCAGATAGATAAGGTTCAGATTGGCACTGGTCAGGCTGGCGATCAGGCTACTTGGCCCGGTATTGCCCGCCGTGTTGAACATGGCACGACGCAGGATGATCGGGTCCTGGATATTGCACACCGCTGCCAGCCGCGCGCCGCGACGCACCGACTCGCTCAGCACGTTGACGGTGAAGTACAGCCGGCCCATTTCCAGTGCGCCAAACAGCAGGGTGAACAGCACCAGAGCGGTGATGGCGAACTCGACGATATACACGCCGCCCATGCGTTTGCGGTTCATCACAAGGCCCTCATTACGACCGTTGAAGTCAACAACAGGCCCAGTGGCACGCTGCTGCCATACAGCGCAGGGATGGCGCTGCCGAGCGCCGGGACAAAGGTGTAGGCAATGCTGACCCGTACATGGTTGGTGCCCACCGCACTGACCGTGACATTACCGGTGGTCAGGCCCGGTGCCGCCGCCGGGTATCCATTGGGATTGGCCGGCAGGCCGTAAACGGCAATGTTTTTGGTCTTGGTGACCAGCGCAGCGTTCAGATCCAGCGTGCCCAGGGTGGCGTTCCACGCCTGGCTGGCCACATAACGCCCGGCATCACGGCTGGCCTGTTGCAGGCTGTTGTACTGGAACAGCATGCGGCCGAACTCGGCGAAGGCCAGCATCAGCAACACCAGCAGCGGCAGGGTCAGCGCCAGTTCGACCATCGCCAGGCCCCGCTGGGCGCGGGACGACCTGAATCCACAGCGTCTCATGGGGCCTCCTAGGAGTCGGTGCTCGGCGTCTGGTTGTTGTCGATATAGGTTTTGTACAGCTGGATCACCTGTGGCCCGGCATTGGCCGCAGGGTTGGGGCCCGGTACGTTGTCGCCTTCGCACACGCTGACGAACTGGCCGAATATCTGCGCTTCATTACCCTGCTGAGCGGCTGGCTGCATCACGAAATAGCAACCAAAGCCCAGCACCGGAATCGCCGAGGCGCCATCGTTTTTGCCCGAGCAATCGCCGATCACGATTTTCAGAATCCGCCGTTCAAATACACCATTGCCCTGGCAACCGGCGCCGCCTCCCACACAAGCAGCCTCGTCCTGCTTCCAGTTGTTGTAGTCATACAGGGCACCGCTGCTGGTGGACAGGTTGCCGCTGCTGGAAGTGACCGTCTTGCCGTCATACAGAATGGGCGCAGGCGAACCGGCGTAGGTAAACGACTTGGGATTGACCGTAATCACCAGGTCCGGCGGATAGTCAGAAGCGCTGAGGCCACCCTTGTATTCGTTAAAGCGCGTATTGAGGCCCTGGGAGGCCGGGCCCACGGTGTTGCCCGGTTTGGTCTGGGCGGTTGCACCAACGATATTGCACTGATTGATACCTCCCGCCAGTGCTTCCCTGACCGTCTTGCCGCCCGAGCCAAAGTCCAGCAGCTGAAAATTCCCCGGGCCAATGGCAGAGTTATTACCCGCTGCGGTTTTCAGCACTTGCAGGTCACCGAACGTGAAGCCCCAGAACATCCCCGCAGCCGGGTTGTTCTGCGCCGGGTCGCCGCACACCAGCAACGGGGTCAGATCACAGGGCCCGCTGCTCGGGCTGGGCCCGGCAGTGGCCACCGCCGCGACGGCCTTGCCGGTGGCGTTGCCGTTGTCCAGCGCCTGAAATACGCCCCAGAAAAAACTGCTCAGGGGATAGTTGTTCACCGTCACCCGCACAAAGGTCGCATTCGTCGGCCCCGGGAACGAAAACGGCCCGTAGACACTGCTCGCCAGTTCCACCGTGGCAAAGCCTGAAGGGTTGGCCGTGATGGCCCTGCCCAGTTCCTCGTTGCCCGTCGCATTGGCGTTGAGGCTGAGGGTATTGAGGGCCGCTGTTTGCGTCAGGCTGGCCGAGCCGGTCGCGCCAACCACCATGCTCAGCGTCTTGGCCCCGCTGAGCGCCGCCGCATCCACTGCGTTTTGCAGGCGGGTCTTGTTCAGCAGCATATGGCTGCCGTCCAGGGCCAGGGCGCCCATCAACAGGAGCGAGGCCATGGCAATCACCACCAGGACCAGCATGGCGCCGCGCTGTTGCCGGGGAAATGCGCTGTGGGGCTGTTGGATACGCGCGTTCATGATGCTTCACCTTGATAGTCTTGCGCGGCCGCTGCCCGGCCCTCTACATCGCTTTTTCTACCGTGGCCGCGACACCGCGGATGACGATCACGCCACCGTCATTGGCCGGTGCACGACGGCGAGCCACCGGTTTGGCCATCACGGTCGGCAGTACCGGCGCTGCCATGGCAACGGGTTCAGCCGCAATTGGTGTCTTGTTGTTATCCAGCGGGTTGCGCAAGGCCAGTTGCACCTTGCCAGCGCTCATGCCCTTGACCAGCACTTCGGCCTGGGCAGGGGTCATTTCCAGAGTGACCGCACGCACCACCACCGGTTGGGTCTTGTCAGTGCTGGCGGTCTGGTCAACGGCCAATACCCGCAGGTCCTGGAGGATGGTCTTGGACTCGGCGTTGCCTTCACTGCCGACCTGCCGGGTTGCCAGTACGTCGACCCGATTACCCGGCAGCAGGAAACCGCCGACGCCAACCACGTCATCCACCCGCACCGAAATGGCCCGTTTGCTGGGCTCGATCAGCGAGGCCAGGGTGCTGCCCCCCATATGCTCGGCCAAGCGTGCCCCACGCAGAATGTCGCCGCGCAGCAGGGAGAAGGTGGCGATTTTACCGACCACTTTTTCAGTGGCGTCGAAGGCGTCTTCGGGGGCTGCATCCTTGGGCATGCGCACCACCGTCACTTGCTGGGGCTCGATCATCTGCCCGAAAGCGATTTCCACCGTGGCAATCACCACGTTTTGCTGGTTGTCGTCGGGGCTGGTGTTAAGCCGTGCCGAGAGCCAGTTGTTGGCCATCCAGGTGGCGCCCAGCCCGAGGATCACGGACAGGACAATCAAAGTCAGCGTGCGCGAGTTCATGACGGTAACTCCTTAGCCAAGAAAATCGAGTTGGACGAAATAGTTGCGCCACGCCCACTCAAGCTCCTGAGTAGTCAGTGGCCCCGCCCCCTCCAGATAACGCTGGCGATCGCACGCCATATTCAACAGATCCCGGGGATGACATGGCACCAGGGGCATGTTTTCGGCGCCATACAGGTCGTGCAGCACGAAACTGAGCAACAGCGGGTCATAGGGGATACCCAGGCGCTGCGTCTCTTGAATCCAGATGCGTTCGTATTCGCCAGGCTTGAGGTAGCCAAATTGCAGCTTGTAGCCAATGCGCCGCAAAAATGCTTCGTCAGCCAGCTCCAGCGGATTGAGGTTGGTGGAGAACACCAGGATCAGGTCAAACGGCAGTTCGCAGTGGCGCCCGCCCCCCAGGTTGAGGAAGTCTCGCCTCTCTTCCATGGGCACAATCCAGCGGTTCAACAACTCGCCCGGGGTCATGCGCTGACGCCCCAGATCGTCGATGATCAGCAGGCCGTTACTGGCCTTGAGTTGCAACGGTGCCTGGTACTGACGGGCATAAGGGTCATAACGAACATCCAGTTGTTCCATCGTCAACTCACCACCGGTGATCACGATCGGCCGTTCGCAGCACAGCAAGCGGCGGTCTATGCCCTCGTTGAGCATCAAGCCGTTTTGATGTTCGTCATCGCCCAGGCGCTTGTGTACCTGAGGGTCAAAGATCTCGATCACCGATTCATTGATGGCGATGGCATGGGGCACCCAGATCGCTTCGGCAAACAAGCGGATCAGCCGACTGCTGACATAGGTCTTGCCGGTACCCGCAGGCCCGTAAATCATGATGGCGCGCCCGGAGTTCAGGGCAACGCCCAGTTGGTCGAGCATGCTTTGCGCCAGCACCATCGAACCGAAACAGTGATGCATGTCATGGGCGCTGATACGACCGTGGTGAATGGTCTGCAACTTGAGCAGCGAGCGGTAGGCACTCACCGGGTATGGGGCTGCACCTATATAGCCACTGCGGGCCAGGGCATCGCGGGCACTGTTGCGGCCACGATCGGTCAAGCCGTAGCGCATGGCTTGCCCCCCTGCCTGACCCAGTACTTCAACGCGACGGTCCTTGCGCAGGAATGTGAGAATTTCTTCCATCACCGCACCGGTGAGCGCCAGTCGCGCCACCAGCTGCACCATGTCCAGCACACCCGCATCGTATAAATGCTTGCACACCAGATCACCGAGAAAATTGTCCGCCAACCCGGTTTCACGGATTGTGCGTGGTTGCGGAGCCAGTAGTTGTACCGCTTCGCGCTCATCGAGAGAAACACGGTTGCTGCTGATGGCGTACATGGTGTTCTCCTGAACTAGTGGCCCAAGGGCAGCCAAAAGACACTGGCCAAGGTGCCGAGCAAAACTGCGACCGAATACGGGAAAGGTTTACCGGCCACTTCATCAGCCTGGGGGGAAAAGTAAGCCCCGGCCTTGAGCATCAACCAGTAACGCCCCAGGGTTTGCAGGGCCTGACCCCGCACCAGGACGATCAACAACCCGCATGCCCCCCCTGCAATCAGGCTGAAAAAGGCCGCCCAGAGGGCGTCATGGGGGGTCAGGAATGCGCCGGCCATGGCCATTAACTTGACGTCTCCGGCGGCCATCCCGCCAGCGGCGTACATGGGCAGGAAAATCCCGAAACCTATCAGCATGCCCAGCAGCGAATGCCCCAACCCGATAAAGCCTGCGGTCCAGGTCTGGCCGACCAGGCCCAGCACCAGCCCCAGCAAAACAAGAAGGTTGGGAATGCGGTGGTTGCGAAGATCGCTCACCACCGCAACTCCCAGCAGCCCTAAAAGCAATACAACGGGAGCAATCTGTAACTCGCTCATGGCTGCACCCTCAACAGGAGACATCGTGTTAGCAGACAGTGCCCTTGACAGCACATCCCAGACTGGTAATGGCTGTTTTCACATTGCCGCCCAGGGTGATAAACGCGGCGACAGCGCCCAGTGTTATCAGCCCGCCTGCCACTGCATATTCCACAATGGTCAGGCCATCTTCGTCGTTGATAAACTTCACTACGCAAGTTTTGATTGATTGCAGGCTCATTTCGTCCACCTCATTCAATGTTTGATATCAAGAAGCAGGGCTAATTGCACTGCTTGATTGAATCTTAGCCAGTGCATTATTTAAGGGTTAGGAGATTTTTGCTGACTGTTAGGACTTTATTGCCACTACCGAAAAGAACAAAAACAGCCACAAACAAGACAACCCGACCGCTCTTAACACGCACTTTATATGCTGACCGTACTTCAACTAATCAGGCACAAAAAAACCGGCTTAAGGGTGCTGCGCTAGAGGGGACGTATAGCGCAACAGACTAAGCCGGGGGTTTCATAGCAGGATTTAATCTTCACAACCTCAAAGCAACAGCAATACTCATATACGGGTTCGTATCATTGGCGCTGCAAACCGGCAGCCTACAACTGCACACAGGAGCCAGGCCCCAGTGATCATCAGCCTTGCGTCAGCAGGCAAGACCCTTGACCGCACACCCCAGGCTGGTGATGGCGTCCTTGACGTTGCCACCCAGGGTAACAAATGCCGCAACCGCCCCCAGGGTTATCAGGCCACCGGCCACGGCGTATTCGACAATGGTCAGGCCGTTTTCATCTTTAATGAAGGCCTGGACGGAAGTTTTAATGGTTTGCAAGTTCATGTTATTAACCTCATTCGAGTGGCTTGCCCAAAGCGATTACTTAATGCACCGCCTGATTGAAGGCTAGCCAGCGACGACAGGAGTAGTTAGGAGATTATTGTCGAACAGCAGGATTTTTTTGCAGTAACCAGACAGAAAAACAGCATTATCGGATCCAATTGAAAGAGCGCTTAAGACGGTGCAACTATAATGACTCAAACCTTCAACACGACAGCGCATTACACAAGAAAGGACCATGTGAATGAAACTTGAAGCTGTCAATCAACCCCATCTCCTGTGGTTCGACCTTACTCGCAATCAATCCACTGAAGAACTGATGCAGCCCTTCCGCTCCACCTGCCACTGCCTGCTGGACACCCCTCGGGCCTGGGCCAACAAGCACCGTGAACCGGCGCCGGATATGATCTGCATGCATTTTGACTCCCCCGACCTGGCGGGGCTTAGTCTGTTGCAGGAAATCAAATTCAAATCCCCCTCCATCCCGATCACCATGTTTACCGTGCAGCACTCCGAAGAACTCGCGGTCTGGGCCATGCGCTCACGGGTCTGGGAATACGTGGTGCTGCCCCTGAGTGCGACCGAGATCAACCGTTACCTGAACGCCCTTGAACAGTTGTGCAGCCTGCGCAACGCCGCAGTAAACAGCAGCAAGACATTACCGATCGAGCATGGCCCTGCCCTGCCCGACAGCATCCGCCTGACTACTGACCATCAAAAGCACAACGCACTGCACAATGTGCTGCAGTACATCGACCAGCATTACTGCGAAAGCATCGACCAGAAAGATCTGGCCAAGCGCTGCAGCATGACGACCTTTCGCTTCAGCCGCCTGTTCAAGGAAGTCTACGGGCTGGGCTTTATGGACTACATACTGGGCAAGCGCATGGACAGCGCCAAGGACCTGCTCGACAACAGCCAGATGCCCATTACCAGTATCGGCTATGAAGTCGGCTTCAAGGACCCTTCCTACTTCGCCCGCGCATTCAAGCAATACGCGGGCTGTACCCCCAGTGAGTATCGCCAGTCGCGACGCAGTGATGTGCCGTTATCGGATGACATGCTCACTCAGGTCATCCAGAGCCTGGCGCGCAGCGCCGAAGGCTAAAGCCCTCAGCGTTGCAGCGGTGCATAGGGTGTGAAAAAGTCCGAGCCCAGCCATTGTGGGGTTTTCTCATCTACCGCGTTCTGGCTGCGCACATAACTGTCCGCCGATTTCACATCGCCCTTGCCGTCATACACCGCCACATCCGGGTACGGGAACACCAGGCGTGTGCGCCCGTCGTTGGCAGAGTCCTGCGCGGCAGACCGGGGCGCCGTCATTGACGGTTTTTGGTCCGCCGCAGCCCGGCCCGGCATATTGGTCGGTGCGCCAAACTCGCTGGCAGCGGCCTGTTTGCTGCTGGCCTGCAAGGTCACAATGGCGGCGGGGGCCTGACCCTTTTCGACCCATGACATCATGGGTGTCAGCAGGTCCAGCAGGCTCGGGCCTTCACCGCCACCGCAGTGGTAAACCCCTGGCAGCAGGTAAAGCCGCTCGAAGGACTCGGCCTTCGACTGACCCATCTGCACCTGTACTGCCTGGTGGTAGGCGATGGTGTTCAGGGGCGAGATATGCTGATCGGCCCAGCCGTGCCACAAGATCAGCTTGCCGCCGCGGTCTGCGAATGCCGACAGATCCGGATTGGTGGCGTCATACAACGGGTGCAGGGCGCGCAATTGATCCAGGGTGCTGCGATCAAACTTCACGTCTGCCAGGCTGTAACCGGCTCCCGGATTGTGCTCGAAGGCCAGATTGCGCAATACATCCAGCGCCATCTTTTCACTGTTGATCGGCTGATCGACGCTGTCCGGCACAAACACCCCGGCCCAGGCCAGCTCGGAACCCGGCTGCGGTCCGGCAATGGTCAGGCGCTCACCGGTCGCCGGGTCATGCGGGCCGTCATAAAGACGTCGGGCCGCCTCGACTTCCCTGGCGCTCAGGCAGTCCGAGGTGTCGGTCACCGAGGCCTGGCACTGCACGGTGGCAGGATCAAAGCGGCAGGCCCGCGGGTCGCTGATCAGGCCATCGACCTGACCGTCCAGCGCATCGCACTGCTGCAACACAGCCTTGTGCAGGACAGGCAGGCGCGAGGCGACAAGAATCGCCTTGCCCTGTTCATCCTGATTGGCGTGGGCCTGCCAGGCGTGATAGATCCCGTTCTGCACCAGAAAATTCAATGCCGGCGCCCCGGCGATGATGCCGTTGAAGTCATCGGGGTAGCGCTGGGCTTCGATCAGGGCTTCGCGCCCGCCATCGGAGCAGCCGGTGAAATAGGCGTACGCAGGTTGCTGGCCGTAATAGGCGCCAATCAGCTGCTTGGCGGCCAGTGCCGTCAGGTGGACGCCGCGATGGGCGAAGTCCGCGCGTTTTTGTGCATCGTTGCCCCAGCTATTATCCATGCCCTCGTGGCCCATATCGGTAGCTGCCAGCACAAAGCCGCCGCTGTTCAGTGGCGCACAGCCTTCAGCCGCGCCCACCTGCAACGAAATCCGCCCGCACAGGCCGCCGCACCCCACTTGCAGATAACGCTGGGTCCAGGTGTGAGTCGGCAGCTGGACTTTGAAACCGATACTCGGTGCCAGCGTACCCTGCACTTCACAGGCGGTAACGCCATTGCTGGTGATTTCGCTGGCCGACAGCACCTGGCTGCCCTTGCCGCCGATAGCCTGCAGATCGACCCTGGTCAGCGCCGCGCAACTGATGGCGGGTTTGACCACTGGCAACGCCGCTATCGCAGGTTCGGCCTGGGCCAGTGCGGGCAATTGCAGGAGCAGCACTGTGGTGCCGAGTAAGAGTCGGTGCAGGGTTTGAAGGGGAATCATGACAGCTCCTTGTTAAGAAAAGATTCGGTTTTAATCGCCTGTAGATACTCTATTGCCGGTCAAGGTCTCTTTGTAGCAGCTGACGAGTAGAACGAGGCTGCGTCCGGCTGCGCAGCGGCCGTAAAGCCCGGGAGTCGGGTCCAACTGGCACACCGCATGTGTCTGGTTTACGACTGCTGCGCAGCCGGACGCAGCCTCGCTCTACTCGTCAGCTGCTACAGGTGCAAGCGTGATCCGGCTACAGGTTTTGTGCGCATTCCTGCGCTCAGTTCCAGCCACCACCCAACACCTTGTACAAGGTCACCCGGTTGCTCTGCTCGGCCAGACGCAGGGTAATCAGGTCCTGCTCGGCGCTGTACAGCGAACGCTGCGACACCAGGGCTTCGAGGAAGCTCTGCGAGCCCCCCCGGTACAGCGCATCCGACAGCTCGTAGCTTTTGCGGCTGGCATCGGTCAATGCCTGCTGCGCCGTCAGGCGCTGGTCCAGGGTGCTGCGTACCGCCAGTGCATCGGCCACTTCCTTGAACGCGGTCTGCAAGGTCAGCTGGTAAGTCTGCACCTGGATCTCGCGCTCTACTTTGGCTGAGTCCAGCGTAGCCCGATTACTGCCGGCGTCGAAGATTGGCAGGCTGATGCTCGGAGCAAAGCTCCAGGCACCGCTGCCGGCCTTGAACAGGCTCGACAGGCTGGTGCTGGCCGAACCTGCACCGGCAGTCAGGGTAATGCTGGGGAAAAACGCCGCCCGCGCTGCACCGATATCGATGTTGGCCGACATCAGCGTATGCTCGGCCGCCAGCACGTCCGGGCGACGCTGCAGCAACGCCGACGGCAACTCGGCCGGTACCTGCACCAGCATCGCCGCCGACGCCAGGCTGTCGCCCGGCAGCAGGTTGTCCGGAATCTCGCTGCCCACCAGCAGACTCAGGGCATTCTGGTCCTGCAGGACCTGACTGGCGTACTGCGCCACATCCACCCGTGCCGACTCTACGGTGGTTTGCGCTTCAGACACCGCCAGCCCCGATGAGCCGCCCAAACCATGGCTACGTTGGGTCAGTTCATAGGTGGATTGCTGGCTGGCCAGGGTTTCCTGCGCCAGCTTGAGGCGTTCGTTGTCCGCCGCCAGGGTCAGCCAGGCAGTGCCGACTTCGGCGACCAGGCTGATCTGCGTACTGCGCCGGGTTTCGGTCAGCGCCAGATACGATTGCAGCGCTTCGTCCTGAAGGTTTTTGACCCGGCCGAACACATCCACTTCGTAACTGCTCAGTCCCAGTTCGGCGCTGTAGCTGTGACTGGTGCTGCTGTTGGCCCGGCTGGAACTGCCGCTGACACTGGCGTCGATTCCCGGAAACGACGCCGCCCGCTGGATACGGTATTGGGCCTGGGCCTTTTCGATATTCAGGCTGGCCACCCGCAGATCGCGGTTGTTGGCCAGTGCCAAGGTTTGCAACTGCGCCAGGCGCGAGTCAGTGAAAAACTGCTGCCATTGAATATCAGCCGCCACCTGCCCTTTGGGCGTAGCGGTGCCCGGCAGCCATTGTTCGGCCACCGGTGCTTGCGGGCGCTGGTATTCAGGCGCCAGATTGATACAGCCGCCCAGCAGCACGAAAGCGGCCACCCATGGCCAACGAAAACCCATCATGCTTCACCTGTACGGTCAGTGGTGGTGGATGCCTGCGCCTGCGGTACACGACTGAAACGGCGGCGGATCATCACGAAAAACAGCGGCACAAAGAAGATCCCCAGCACGGTGGCGCTGAACATGCCGCCCAGCACCCCGGTACCGATGGCCTGGCGCCCGGCAGACCCCGCACCCGTGCTCAGGGCCAGGGGCAGCACGCCGAACATAAAGGCCAGGGATGTCATCAAAATCGGCCGCAACCGCTGGCGCACGGCGGTCAGGGTGGCGTCCACCAGGCTGTTGCCCTGCTCTTGCAGATGCTTGGCGAATTCGACGATCAGAATTGCGTTTTTCGCCGCCAGCCCCACAGTGGTCAACAGCCCCACCTGGAAGTACACGTCATTGCTCAAACCGGTAAAACGGGTGGCCAGCACCGCACCCACCACGCCCAGCGGTACCACCAGCATCACCGAGAACGGCACCGACCAGCTCTCGTAGAGCGCCGCCAGGCACAGGAACACAAACAGCACCGAAATCCCATACAGCAGCGGCGCCTGCGAGCCAGACAGACGCAGTTGATACGATTGCCCGGTCCACTCGTAGCTGATGCCCTCGGGCAGTTGCTTGATGATCGACTCCACGGCGTCCATCGCCACCCCGGAACTCACCCCCGGTGCCGGATCGCCCACCACCTCCAGTGAGGAACTGCCGTTGTAGCGTTCCAGCAGCGGCGAGCCATAGCTCCACGAACTGCTGGCGAACGACGAGAACGGCACCATTTCATTGTTGCTGTTGCGCACAAACCAGTGATCCAGATCGGCCGCCTGCATGCGCGCCGACGCCTCGCCCTGCACATAGACCTTTTTCACCCGGCCCTGATTGAGGAAGTCATTGACGTAAGTACCGCCCAGGGCAGTGGACAAGGTGGCGTTGATATCGCTGGTGGTCAGGCTCAGCGCCCCGGCTTTGCGGTCATCGATGCTGACCTTGAGTTGCGGCGTGTCGTCCAGGCCATTGCTGCGCACGCCCTGCAGGCGCGGGTCCTGGCTGGCCAACTGAATAAACTGTTCGCGGGCAGCCACCAGGGCTTCGTGCCCCAGCCCGGCGAGATCCTTGAGTTGCAGGTCAAACCCCGAACTTTGCCCCAGCCCGCGCACGGCAGGCGGTTGCATGACAAACACATTGGCATCGCCGATGCTCGACAGCGCACGGGTGGCACGCTGGGCGATTGCGGCCGAATCCTGCCCGGCACCGCTGCGTTCGCTCCAGTCCTTGAGGCGGATAAAAGCCCGCGCCGAGTTCTGGCTGTTACCGCCCATGCCCAGCCCGGAAATACTGATCATCGCCTCAACCTCTGGTTGCGCAAGCATGTAACTCTCGAACTGCTTGAGCACCGCCTGGGTACGATCATCAGTGGCGCCTACCGGCAATTGCACCTGCGCCATGAGAATGCCCTGATCTTCATCGGGCAAAAACGAGGTGGGCAACTTCGCGTAGCCCACCGCCATGGCCGCAACCACCAGCGCATAGATCACCAGGCTGCGCCCGCCCCGGCGCAAAATGCCGCCCACCCGCTTTTCATAAGCCGCGGCACTGCGTTCGAAGCTACGGTTGAACCAGCCGAAAAATCCGCTCTGCGGGCCGTGGCCCTTACCGTCAACCGGCTTGAGCAACGTTGCGCACAAGGCCGGAGTCAGGGTCATGGCCACCAGTACCGACAGCACCATGGCCGAGACAATGGTCACGGAAAACTGCCGGTAGATAATCCCCGTTGAACCGCTGAAAAACGCCATGGGAATAAACACTGCGCTCAGCACCAGGGCGATGCCGATCAGGGCGCTGGTGATCTCATCCATTGATTGGCGCGTGGCTTCAAGGGGCGACAGGCCCTTTTCGCTCATCACCCGTTCGACGTTTTCCACCACCACAATGGCGTCATCTACCAACAGACCGATGGCCAGGACCATCGCAAACATGGTCAGGGTGTTGATCGAATAGCCGAATATGGCCAGCACCCCGAAGGTGCCCAGCAACACCACCGGCACAGTAATCGCGGGGATCAGGGTGGCGCGAAAATTCTGCAGGAACAAAAACATGATCAGCACCACCAGTACGATGGCCTCGCCCAGGGACTTGACCACCTCTTCGATAGACAGGCTGACAAAGGGCGTGGTGTCGTAGGCGATCACGTTCTTGAGCTGCATTTCACTCGGGTAGTAAGGCTCCAGTTCGGCAAGCTTGGCCTTGACCGCTTCACCGACCTGCAGCGCATTGGCGCCCGTGGCCAGTTGTACGCCCATGGCCGCTGCCGGCTTGCCGTTGAGGGCCGAGTTGACGTCATAACTGTCACTGCCCAGCTCGACCGTGGCCACATCACCGAGCAACACTACGGCGCCGGTGCTGGTGGACTTGACCACCACATTGCGAAACTCTTCGGCGGTTTGCAGTTTGCTGCGCGCACTGATGGTGGCATTGAGTTGCTGACTGGCCACGGCGGGCAAGGCACCCAACTGCCCGGCCGACACTTCGGTGTTTTGCGCCTCCAGGGCGGTGGTCACGTCAGAAGGCATAAGGGCATATTTTTGCAGCAGCGCCGGGTCCAGCCAAATGCGCATGGCATAGCCTGAGCCAAGCGTCTTGACCTCGCCCACGCCGTCGATACGGCTGATGGAGTCGAGCAAGGTGCTGGAGATATAGTCACCGATCTGGGTGCCGGTAACGCTCGGGTTATCCGACGCCAGGGCCGCAATCATCAAGAAGTCCGAGCCGCCCTTGGTCACGGTCAGGCCTTCACTTTGCACCGATGCCGGCAGGCGCGATTCCACCTGCTGAAGCTTGTTCTGCACCTGCATCTGCGCCACGTCGGGATCAGTGCCGGCCTCAAAGGTCAGGTTGATACTGGCGCTACCCGCCGAACTGCTGGAGGCCGACATATAGGTCAGTTTGTCGATGCCGGTCATCTGCTGCTCGATCACCTGGGTCACCGAGTCCTCGACCGTTTTGGCCGATGCGCCGGTGTAGGTGGCGGCGATTTTCACCGTGGGCGGAGCGATATCCGGGTACTGCTCAAGGGGCAACCGGGTGATCGACATGGCCCCTGCCAACATGATCACAATGGCAATAACCCAGGCGAAAATCGGTCGATCGATAAAGAAACGCGCCATGTTCAGCCCTCCTGCGCAATGGCAGTGGCTGGCGCGCGGGTCGGCAACGGCCGGGTTTCGCTGTTCTGCGCCAGTACTTCGTTGCCCACCCGGACCTTCTGCCCGCCTTCGACAATCACCTGGTCACCGGCATTCAGGCCGGCGGTCACCCACCACTGATTGCCCACGGCACGGTCAATGCTCACCACGCGCTGCTCGACCTTGCCGTCAACCACCACCAGCACCGAAGTCACGCCACTGGCGCTGCGGGTCACGGCTTTTTGCGGGATCAGGATGGCCTTGTCATCGGTGGCCTGGTCCAGCACGGCACGCACATACATGCCCGGCAACAACAGGTGATCCGGGTTGGGGAACACAGCCCGCAAGGTGACGGTGCCAGTACCTTCAGTGACCGTCACGCCACTGACCTTGAGGCTGCCGGCGTGGTTATAGGTGCTGCCATCATCCAGTTTCAGTAGTACCGGCGCTTCGATTGCGCTGCTGCCCTGCAGGGCTCCGCTGGCCAGGTCGCGCTGGAGACGCAGCAGCTCGGTGGTCGATTGCGTCACGTCGACATAGATCGGGTCCAGTTGCTGCACGGTAGTCAGCGCGGTGTCCTGGCTGGCGACCACCAGCGCGCCGGGGGTCACAGTCGAGGTTTCAATACGGCCACTGAGCGGCGAACTGATCCGCGTGTAAGCCAGATTGATGCGTGCCGTCTCGACATCGGCCAGCGCCACTTGCACATCGGCCTGGGCCGTTTGCAGAGCGACCTGGGCGTCTTCGTTGTCTTGCTGGCTGATGGCATCAATCTTCGCCAGCTGGGCATCACGCCGAGCGGTGGACTGCGCGGACTTCAGGGTAGCGCGCGCCTTGGCGGCGGTGGCCTGCATCTGCGCCAGGGCGGCCTTGTACGGCGCCGCGTCAATTTGATACAGCGCCTGCCCGGCCTTGACCTCGGCACCTTCGACAAACAGACGCTGCTGCACGATGCCCCCCACCTGCGGGCGGATCTGGGCAACCATAAAGGCCTGGGTGCGACCGGCCAGCTCGGCGGTCAATGCCTGACGCTGCGGTTGCACAGTCAGCACTGACACCCTGGGTTTTTCGGCGACAGGAGCGGAATCACCTGCCGAGCAGCCGCTCAGCACAAAAAGAACCAGCAAGGACACAACAACAGCGGCGGTTACCAGGGATTTGGTAAACAGTTTGATCGACATGGCGGCCTCTACAAGACAGTTGGCTGATGTCATGGTGCGAGGCAAATGTGCAGGAAAATTGAAGATTGCCCCCAAGCCTTGAATCTTCCCCGGCGCAGGGCCTAAATGAACGGGCCATTTCGCCAGTAAGCCGAGCCGATGAAACTGAGTATCTCCACCAAACTGTTTATCGCCGTTCTGGCCAGCGTGCTGTTCGTGATCCTGAGCATGGGCCTGGCCACCAGCTGGAGCTTCACCCGGGGTTTTCTCGGCTATCTCAATGAACAGGCGCTGGAGCGCATGGAGTCCGTGCAACCGCGCATGGTCAGCGCCTGGCAGCGCGAAGGCAGTTGGGAGTTCTTGCGCCACAACCCGGAGCGCTGGTTTCAGCTGATGCGGCCAGACGCAGGGGACGAACCCAAACGCGGCGATCTTAAAAACCCGCTGCCATCGGACCTGACCGGCGCGCTGTTTCGCATCGCCCTGCTCGACCAGGACAAAAAACGCGTTACCGGCTATCCATCGATTGGCGATGACGCCCTGCTGCGGCCGATTGAGGTCAATGGCAAAACCGTCGGCTGGCTGGCCGTGACCCCGTTCCAGAGCGTTACCGAAGCCGGTGGCGAGCGGTTCCAGCAATATCAATTGCAAACCAGCCTGGGCATGGGGGTTCTCTCGCTGCTGCTGGCCATGTTGATTGCCTGGTGGATTGCCCGCACCCTGCTCGACCCGGTCAAGCGCGTGGCTGCCGCCACCCACAAACTGGCCACCGGGGAATACAGCAACCGGGTAGCCGTATCGTCCAATGACGAAGTCGGCCAGCTGGCCCGCGACTTCAATCAACTGGCTTACACCCTTGAGCGCAACGAAAAAATGCGCCGCGAATTCATGGCCGATGTCTCCCACGAACTGCGCACGCCGCTGTCGATCCTGCGCGGCGAACTGGAGGCCATCGAGGACGGCGTGCGCACCCTTGATCACAGCTCGATGAAGTCACTGCAAGGCGAAGTCGGCATGCTCAGCAAACTGGTGGACGACCTGTATGAGCTGTCACTGGCCGATGTCGGTGCCCTGACCTACCGCAAAAGCCAATGCGACCTCAACGACCTGCTGCAGACCTCGGTGGCCATGTATCAGGAACGCTGCAATGCGGCCGGCTTGCGGGTTGAGCTGCGCCTGCCATCCTGCGCCCTGCTGCTGGAGGCCGATGCCAAGCGCCTGCAACAGCTGTTTGGCAACCTGCTGGAAAACGCCGTGCGTTACACCGATGCCGGCGGAATGCTGCTGATCAGCGCCGCCCTTGAAGATGAATACATACGGGTCAACTTTATGGACTCCAGCCCCGGCGTCGACCCCCAGCAATTGCCACGGCTGTTCGAGCGTTTCTATCGCGGTGAAGCCTCGCGCAATCGCGCCAGTGGCGGAGCCGGCCTGGGCCTGGCGATCTGTCACAGCATCGTACTGGCCCACGGCGGCAGCCTGACGGCCGACCACTCACCCATGGGCGGCCTGTGGCTCAGCCTGCGCCTGCCGCGCAAGGGGTAAACCATGGACACCATTCTGATCGTTGAAGATGAACCCAAACTGGCCGCGTTGATGCACGACTACCTGAGCCTTGCCGGGTACCCCGTACATTGCCTGGACAATGGCCTGGACGTGGTGCCGTGGGTGCGCAGCCATGCGCCGAGGCTGATCCTGCTGGACCTGATGCTGCCGGGCCGCGACGGCCTGGACATCTGCAGGGAACTGCGCAGTTTCAGCGCCGTACCGGTGATCATGATCACCGCCCGGGTTGAAGAAGTGGACCGCCTGCTAGGGCTGGACCTGGGTGCTGACGACTATATCTGCAAGCCGTTCAGCCCGCGTGAAGTGGTGGCCCGGGTCAAGGCCATCCTGCGCCGCAGCCCGCAGTTCGAGCAGGTGGCCCAGGCCCGCCTGCAGATCGACGAAGCGCAGTATCGCGCCTCGTTCGATGGCGTGGCGCTGGACCTGACGCCTGTAGAACTGCGCCTGCTCAACACCTTCGCCCGCGCCCCGGGGCGGGTATTTTCCCGTGACCAGTTGCTGGACAAACTCTACTCCGACCATCGCGTGGTCACCGACCGCACGGTCGACAGCCATATCCGCAACCTGCGTCGCAAACTGGCCCAGGCCAGCCCCGGACAAGACCCGATCCAGTCTCTGTATGGCGTGGGTTACAAGCTGGAGTTGTAATGCCATCCCGTGGGAGCTGGCTTGCCTGCGATGCAAGCGATGCGGTGTTTGAGTTAAACCCCGTCGATGCCATCGCGAGCAAGCCCGCTCCCACAATAAAGCGACTTACCCGATCAGCGCTGGCCGCCGTGCTGACCACCGCCGCCATGACCGCCGCCACCGCCACCGCCACCTGGCGGCATAAACATCCAGCAGCCTGACAAGGCCGATACCGCAACCGCTACAACCATCGCTTTAACAACAGACTTCAATTTCATGACCGAACGCTCATTTTCAACAGGGAAAAAACGCCGCCCTTATACCAGTGCCGGTCAGGCCTGAAGCAAAGGTTTACCCAACTTTACAGTGCCCATCCTGTGGGAGCGGGCTTGCTCGCGATGGCATCACAGTGATCCACCTGATAAACCGCAGCGTCTGTATCGCAGGCAAACCAGCTCCCACAACGATGCGGCTACAGATCAACCTCAAGGCAAGGGATCAAATTTCAAATCGGCCAGCGACTGCACCTTGTCTTCACGCACCATCTTGTAAGGGGTATTCGGGCCAATCCAGCGATCCCAGATGGCATCGATTTCACCCGCAGCCTCCATGCTCGCCAGCGCCTCATTGACCTTGTGCAAAAACGCCGGCTCGCCCAGGCGCATGCCCGCGCCGATCGGCTCCAGGGCCATGGGTTCCTTGGCCAGCGCCAGTTGCACGCCGCTCTCCCCGGCCTGGTTGACCAGTTTGATCGCGGTCATGGTGTTGGTCACCAGCCCCACTACCTTGTTTTGCTGCAAGGCCATGTAGGCCGAGCCCGTATCCTGGAAGGTCACCGGGTTGGCGCCGGCGATGCGGATCGACTGCTCGGAGGTCGAGCCCTTGGTGGAACTGATGCGCTTGTCCTTGAAGTAGCTTTTCGGCTGGTCGGCATTGACCGCACGCACCACCAGGGTTTCCTTGGCAATGTAATAGGGGTCGCTGAATTGAATCTGGTCGGCACGGGTCTTGGTGTACGCAAGATTGGCGAAGATCACATCCACGCGGCCCATTTTCACTTCGGCAATCCGCGCCTCCACCGACATCGGTTTAAGTTGCAGCTCCACGCCCAAGGTCTTGGCCAGCGCTTTGCAGAGGTCCACGTCCATGCCCACCAGCTCACGGCTGACCGGGTCCGGCGCCGAGAATGGCGGCACGTCGGCATAGACGCCGCAGTCCAGGGATTTTTTGCTCAGCACATCACTCAATTGATCGGCCTGGGCCATCGCACAGGTCAGGGCACTCAACGCCAGCGTGGCAAACAGTTGCTTTATCGCCATGAACAATACTCCTCGAAAAACCCTTAATGCGCCCGCAGGTCAGCGATAAAACGCTGCGCCCGGGGGTGCGATGGCTGATTGAAAAACGCTTCGGGGGCGCTCTTTTGCAAGATCTGACCTGCATCCATAAACCAGATGGTGTCGGCCACTTCGCGGGCAAAGTTCATCTCGTGGGTCACGCACATCATGGTCATACCGTCCTTGGCCAAACCTTTCATCACGCTCAGCACTTCACCGACCATTTCCGGGTCCAGGGCGCTGGTAGGCTCATCAAACAACATCACCGGCGGCTCCATGGCCAACGCCCGGGCAATCGCCACCCGCTGTTGCTGGCCACCGGACAACTGCGCCGGATAGGCCCCGGCCTTGTGTGCCAGGCCGACGCGATCGAGCAATTGCATGGCCTGTTCGCGGGCCGCCGAGCCTTTGAGATTGCGCAGTTTGGTCGGCGCCAGAATGATGTTCTCCAGTACCGACAAATGCGGGAACAGATTGAAACTCTGGAACACAAAACCAACCCTGCTGCGCAGCCGGTTGAGGTTGGCATCGGTGCCGCTGACATCCTGGCCGTCAAACAGGATCTGACCTTCCTGAATATCTTCCAGGCGGTTGACGGTGCGGATCAGCGTCGACTTGCCGGAACCGGAGGGCCCGCACAGCACCACCACTTCACCGGGTTTGACCTCGGCGGTGATGTCGGTGAGTGCGTGGTAGTCGCCGTACCATTTATTGATATTGGAAAACATGATCATTGGATGCATGGACGCAGCCCTCTTCAATTATCGATAGCCAGCACGGCGTCAGGCGCTACGGTTTGCAGACCGCTGCCCATGCGTTTGCGGGCAATGCGCCGCTCCACCCAGCCCGCCAGTTGGGTCAGGCCGAAGCACAGCAGGTAATAGATCACCGCCAGAATCAGGAACACCTGAAAGGGTTTGGTCAGCAGCTGGTTATTCACCTGATTGGCGGCAAAGGTCAGCTCCTGAACGTTGATCACATAACCCAGGGAGGTTTCCTTGATGATCGAAATAAACTGGCTGATCAGGCTGGGCAGCGTGTTGTACAAAGCCTGCGGCAAGATCACCCAGATCGTGGTGCGCATATAGCCAAAACCCAGGGCCCGCGACGCTTCATATTGACCGGCCGGCAAGGCTTGAATACCGCCACGGATGATTTCGCACAGGTAGGCGCTCTGGTAGATCACCAGTGTGCAAAGCATGGTCATAAAACCGGTGATGTTATGACCGAGCAGCAAAGGCACCAGAAAGTAAGTCCAGAAGATCACCATCAACAGCGGAATGCCGCGCAGCACGTAGACCCAGACGGTGGCTGCCCAGCGCAGGCCTTTCCAGGGTGACACCCGCGCCAGCGCCAGCAGCAGGCCGCAGGGAAAGGCCAGCAACAGTGCCAGCGCGGCCAGAATCAGCGTATTGGCCAGCCCGCCCAACGGCCCGTGGGGGTATTGTCCGATCAGAAACAGCGTCCAGTTGTTCTGCAGGATCGAGAAAATATCGAACATGGCCGCTTACCTCGCCAGCGCTTTGTTGAAGTGACGCGCCAGCAATGCGCCGCCGCCCATCAACAGCAGTGAAAAAACCAGATAAACCACAGTGGCAACCAGATACGACTCGAACGCGCGGAAGGTGTAGTTCTCGACTTCGCGGGTGGCGTAGGTCAGCTCCATGACGCCGATGGCCATGGCCAGACTGGTGTTTTTAAACAGCAACACCGTGTGGTTGATCAACGAAGGCAGGCAGTTGCGTACGCCCTGGGGCAGGATCACGTAGCGCATCGAGCGGATATAGCCCAGCCCCAGCGCGCGGGAAGCTTCAGTCTGGCCGCCGGGAATGGCACGCAGGCCGCTGCGGATGTCCTCACAAAAGTACGCGGCCTGACACAGGCCCAGGGCAATCACCGAAAACAGGAACTCGGTGTTGTAGTTCGCCAGCGCCATCTGCGTCGATTCGCCGAGCAGATTGGGCACGCCGAAGTACCACATCATCAATTGCACCAGCGTCGGCACATTGCGGTGGTAAGACACGTAGGCGGCCACCAGGCGGTCGGCAAGCTTGTTGCCGGTCAGGCGCACGGTGACCAGCAACAGCGCCAGCGCCATTGCCAGCAGCCAGGCATACAACGCCAGCTGTAAGGTTGTTTCGATGCCCTTGACGATCAGCTCGGCGTATTCGCCTCGCAGCACCGCGGCCAAATCGAAGTCATGCGTCATGGTCATTCCCCATCGACAGTGGGATGAGGGCAGAAAAAAATCGTCAGACTCAACCCTGACGCAGGTACAGCAACGACGGATGGTTCCGTTCTGTTTTGGGTGCAGCCTTAGCCCTGATAATCCTCGGGGCGCGCGGTGGACAGGCCGCCGGGGACTTGCAGGGTCGGGGTGATTTCCATATGGCCGATATTGACCGCAATCGGCGCCGCGATCGCGAAGGCAATGGCGTCGGCAATATCTTTGGCTTGCGGCAATTCGAAGCCTTCGACAAAGCGCTTGTAGGTGGCTTCGGAGTCCCCATGCACATGGGCAAAAATGTCCGTAGAAACGCGCCCCGGACAAATTTCAGTCACCCGCACACGCTTGCCGAAAGCATCGATGCGCAGTTGTTTGGAGAGCATGCTCACGGCGGCTTTGGTCGCGTGATAGGTGGAGTTGCCGCCGAAGTTGTAGGCCGCAGCAATCGAGCTGATATTGATGATGTGCCCGCAATCGCGCTCGACCATGCCCGGCAAGGCCAGGCGCGACAGGTGCAGCACGGCGCGCAGGTTGACGTCGATCAGCAGGTCGATGCCTTCGGCGTCGGCCTTGAGAATCGAGCCTGGACGGTCGACACCGGCGTTGTTGACCACAATATCGAAGCGCTGGCGGGCAAACAGCGCGGTCAGCCCGGCCAGGTCCGTGACGTCGATGGCATGGGCGATACAGCCCGTCTTGTCAGCCAGCTCGGCCAGCTTGTCGGCGCTGCGGGCCAGGGCGTGGACTTGCACGCCTTCCTGACACAGGCGCTCGACCACCGCTGCACCGATACCCGAAGAAGCGCCGGTGACCAGCGCGGTTTTATAGTCTGCAAATGGCATAAATCGTTCCCTGTGTGGCGCGGGCAGTTCAATAAACGCTGCTGATGACGTCGACTCTATCCAGCCCTGAGTCCAGCCACCAAGAGGCAATGGTTGTGAGGCGATAAGCCTTGCTTATGACTTAATTCAGCAGTTGGGAAATAGGCGTTATCCGCCCTCCGCCCTGCTCGATTTCCTGGCGAATAGTGCGTGCCAGCTCCACCGCACCCGCGGTGTCGCCATGCAGCAGGATCGAGTGCGCCGGCACTACGATGCGCTTGCCGTTGAGGCTGGTAACAGTGCCCTCGTCCAGCAACTGGCGGACCCGTTGCAATACCTGCGCCGGTTCCTTGATCACTGAGCCTGTGACCGTGCGTGGCACCAGCAGGCAGTCATCGTCATAGGCGCGGTCGGCGAGAAAGGTGGTGGCCACCCGCAGGCCGTTTTTATCGGCGGCCGCTTCAATCGCCCGGCTGATCGACGAGCTGATGATCAGCCGCGAGTCGAAGGCCGCTACGGCCGCCACCAGCGGCCCGGCCAGCTCGGCATCCGCCGCAACCCGATTGCCCAGCGCGCCGTGAAAGCTCATATGGGTCATGGGGTGGCCGTTGACCGCCGCCATGCCCGCCAGCGCGCCGAGCTGGTAAACCACCAGCGCCGTGAGTTCCTTGATGTCGATGTTCATCTGGCGCCGGCCAAAGCCCACCAGGTCAGGAAAGCCGACATGGGCACCCAGATCGATGCCGCCGGCCCTGGCCATGCGTACCGTGTTGTCCATGATCAACGGGTCACCGGCATGCATACCGCAGGCGACGTTGGCCGAGGACACCAGGGCCAGCAGCGCTTCGTCTTCGCCCATGCGCCACGGGCCGAAGCCCTCGCCCAGATCAGCGTTCAAATCAATCCTCATGACGCCACCTCCAACTGCATGATGGCTTCGCCGTAACCCACCGTTGCGCCGTGCTGCAACAGCACCCGGCTGATGTGCCCGGCTTGAGGACTGTGCACGGGCAACAGCAGCTCGCCCACTTGCAGCAGCGCCACGATCTGGCCCTTGTCCACGTGATTGTCTTCTGCGATCAGCACCTGTGGCTGATCGGGATGGCTGAGCAGCAACTGGCCCAGGCCGCAGGTGCGGATCGGCACCTGATTGGCGTTCGTCGGCAGGTCACTCGATTCCTCCGCCGCGACGCTTTCAAGGTGACGCTTGAGCACCAGCTGCATACCTGGCCGTTGCAGTTCCACACCGCCCAGACGGGCCTCGCTCAACCACTGCGCCAATTGGCGAATTTCTTCATTGCTCATGGGGTCAGTGTCCTTGGCGCGGGGCCATGCGGTGAAGGTCGATCAAACGGGCGACTTGTTCGAGGTAGCGCCGATTGTCGTCCAGGGCATCGAGTGCTTCGGGGTAGCTGCATTGGATAAAGCGCACCTTGCTGCCGACCGGGGCCTGGCCCAATCGCCACAGGTCAGCTTCGATCACCGTGCCGAATTTTGGATAGCCGCCGCTGGGCTGGGCATCGCGCATCTGGATAATCGGCTGGCCGCCATGGGGCACCTGGATCACACCGGGAACGATGCCGTGGGAACGAATTTCCATCGGCGCAGACGGCAAAATCGGCGTGCCTTCAAGGCGGTAGCCGTAGCGGTTGCTCTGGCCGGTGATTTTCCAGTCGTCGGCCCAGAATGCGTTGCGCGAGTCTTCAACAAAGCATTCATATTCGGCCGCAGGCAGCACACGCATGGCCGGCACGCCGTCGCAGTGCAGCGCCAGCGCCTGACTCGGCGAGATCACGCCGAAGTCCACCGGCCCCTCGCTCAGCCCTGGCCGTGCCGCCGCCAGCCGGTCGCCCTGTTGCAAGGCACGGCCCTCGAAGCCGCCGAACTCGCCGCGCAATTGGGTGCTGCGTGAACCCAGCACTGGCGGCACGTCGACACCGCCCGCCAGGCACAAATAGACGCGGCTGCCCGACGTCGGATAACCGACGCTGAGCACTTGACCTTCGCGGGCCTGCAGCACCCAGAACGGCAGCAGCGGCTGACCATCCAGCGTGGCCTCACCGGCAGCGCCGGTTACGGCAAAGGCACAGTCCTGAACAAAGCGCACCTCAAACGGAAACAACGGAATTTCGATGGCGGCTGCACCTTCGGGGTTGCCCAGCAGCAGATTGCCAATCGCCAGCGCCAAATGGTCCATCGCGCCGCTGGTGCCGACGCCATAACCCAGACTGCCGGAACGACCCGCGTCTTGCACGGTGGCCAGGGCAGTGGCTGAAATGATCTCTATCATCGGATGATCCTCTCGATGCGAAAGCGTATCTGGTCACCTGGCCGCAGAATGGCCGGAGGGTTTTGCTGCGGGTCAAAAAACGCCATCTCGGTACGTCCGATGGTGTTCCAGCCGCTGGGCCCGGCCGAGGCTGAAACACCGGTTTGTACCCCGCCGATCGACACCGCCCCGGCGCCGATATTGAGCACCGGCACCTGCCGGCGCGGGGTCGCCAGACGCCCGTCCATGCCACCGAGGTAGCAGTAGCCGGGGTGGCTGCCCAAGGCATACACCGGGTACAACGGTTCGCTATGCAGATGGGCAATGGTGTCGATATCCAGCCCGGTGTGCTCAACCACATCCTGCAGATGCGGCCCATGCTCGCCGCCATACACCACCGGCAGTTCGATGATGCGACCTTCCAGTGCCAGCGGCGTGCTCTGCTGCCAGGCCTGCAGCAAGCGCTCGCGCAACCCGGCAAGGTCGCGGGGCGGCGTGCGGAAGGTCAGCATCAAATTGTTCATGCCGGGCACGGCTTCATCAATCTCGGGCCATTGCGCGACCTGCAAGGCCAGGCTCCAGAGGTGTTGCTGCGGCGCCAGGGCCAGCGCCCCAGGTGCTTCGAACAGCAGGGCCGAAGAGCCCAGCAAACTGATAACGGGTTGCTCGCTCATGTCGGGCTCCTGTGCTGCAGCCAGTGCTCCAGGTGATGAATGTCCACGCCACCGGCACAGAACGCCGGATCGTCGAGAATCGCCAGATGCAGCGGGATATTGGTGGTGATGCCTTCCACGCACATTTCCCCAAGGGCCAGACGCATACGGGCCAGGGCTTCGTCGCGGGTGGCGCCATGGGTGATGACTTTGGCCACCATCGAATCGTAATAAGGCGGCACCCGGTAGCCGCTGGTGACATGGGAATCCACCCGCACACCAAAGCCGCCCGGCACTTCCCAGCGCTGCACAAGACCCGGCGTGGGCATAAAGGTCTGCGGATCTTCGGCGTTGATCCGGCATTCCAGCGAGTGGCCGTTCAGTTGCACGTCCTGCTGGCGCAAGCTCAGTACTTCGCCCTGGGCCATGCGCAGTTGCTGCTGGACGATGTCGATGCCGGTGGTCATTTCGGTCACCGGGTGTTCAACCTGCAACCGGGTGTTCATCTCGATAAAGAAGAACTCACCGTCCTCATACAAAAACTCGAAGGTGCCCACGCCGCGATAACCGATCTGCCGGCAGGCGGCCGCGCAGCGTTCACCGACAGCAGCGATCAGTTGCGGGTCGATGCCGGGGGCCGGTGCTTCTTCCAGCACTTTCTGGTGACGGCGTTGCAATGAACAATCGCGGCCACCCAGCCAGATTGCATTACCGTAGGCATCACAGAGCACCTGAATTTCGACATGACGCGGATGGTCGAGGAATTTTTCGATATAGAGTTCGGGATTGCCAAACGCCAGCCGCGCTTCTTCGCGGGTCAGGTTGATGGCTTCGATCAGGTCGTGTGCCTCCCTCACCACGCGCATGCCGCGCCCGCCGCCACCGCCGGCCGCCTTGACGATCACCGGGTAGCCGATGTCGCAGGCAATCGCCTGGATACTGGCGTCATCGGTGGGCATGACCGAGTCGGGGCCGGGAACGCAGGGCACGCCGGATTCCCGCATCGCCCGCTTGGCCGCGACCTTGTCGCCCATAGTGCGGATGCAGGCGGCGCTGGGCCCGATAAAAGTCAGGCCGGCGGCTTCGATGCGCTCGGCAAAACCGGCGTTTTCGGAGAGAAATCCGTACCCCGGATGGATCGCCTGAGCACCGCTGACCTTGGCCGCAAACAGCAACGCCGCCTGGTTCAGATAACTCTGGCCAGGCGCCGCAGGGCCGATGCACAGGGCCTGATCAGCGTTTTTGACATACTGCGCATCGCGGTCTGCCTCGGAATGCACCACCACGGTTTTAATCCCCAACCCCTGACAAGCACGCTGAATGCGCAGGGCGATTTCGCCACGATTGGCGATCAGTACTTTGTCGAACATGGCATTCACCTGAAAGCTAAAGGGCATGGATCAGCCGAGACGAAACAGCGTCTGGCCAGCGTCGACTTCGATTCCGCTCTGCACCAGAATCTCGCTGATCTGCCCGGCGCACTTGGCCTTGACCGGATGGAACATTTTCATCGCCTCGATCACGGCTACGGTCTGCCCGGCCTCAATCTGCGCACCCAGGCTGACAAAGGGCGGTTCATCGGCTGCCGGGGTCAAGTGCAAAATCCCGTACAGGCTGGACTTGATTTCTCCAGCTGCAGCCACCGATTGCACCTCAGCCTTGGGTTGTGGCGCTGGGGGGCGCTGGCTGACCACGGGAGGTACGAGTTGCCCGGTGCCCGCCTGTTTGTACAGGCGCACCGTGGTATCGCCCTCGGTCAGACTCAGTTCGAGCAGATCGGACTCGGCGAGCAGCTCCATCAGCCCCTTGATGCGTTCTGAATCCATACGTGGCCCCTTGCTTCGAGCGTGTCTAAGTAGATGGGGCCAATGTAGCGAGGCGGGCAAAACCCGGCCAAGACGCTTTGGCTTTGGGGTGATAAGCCGCCCTTATGACCACTCAGATCAGGCTGCCGCGCATCTGCGCGACCAGCTCCAGGATGATTGCCTTGACCGCCTGCGCGGGCACCGACAACGGCAAATGGCCCGACAGACACAGGGCCAGCGGCGCCTCGACTTCAGGTTCGACGATACGGCACATCTGCAAGTCTCTGGCGCCCACCATCACCCGCGCAGACGACTCGGGGAGGATGGTGCAGCCGAAGTGTCCGGCAACGGCGGCACTCAAGGTGGAAGGCGATTCGATCTCGGCCACCACCCGGGCGCTGGCACCAATGCGCACAAAGGCCTCGTCGACCAGACGGCGGATAACGTTGTAGGGGCGCGGCATCAGCATGTCCATCGCGGCCAGTTCGGCCAGGGCAATCTGCTCGCGGTCTTTGAGTGCGGGATCGGCGCTGACCAGAAACAGCGGCTCGCGCAGCAACGAGACAAAACTCAGGCCATGCACTTCTCGGCCACCGTAGAGCACGGCCATGTCCATGCGCCCGTTCATGATCAGTTCGCTGAGGGTGATGCCGTAGTTTTCGTTGAGGTACAGCACGATGCCGGGATGGCGTTCGCGCACCACCCGCAGCAACGGCAGGGACAACGCCGAGGCGGCCGTGCCGGGGGCGAGACCGACCGAGACCTGCCCGGACAACGCCTGCCCGCAGGTGTTGATATCGTTTTGCGCCTGCTCGCACTGGCGCAAAATCAACTGCGCATGGCCGTACAACACCTTACCGGCGGCCGTGGGCGTGACCCCGCGTTTGGTGCGGATCAGCAGTTGTTGCTGCACCTCGGCTTCAAGGGTTGCCAGTTGCTGACTCAAGGCGGGCTGAGCGATGTGCAGCACATCGGCGGCTTGAGTCATGCTGCCGATGTCGACCAATTTCACGAAGTATTTCAAACGACGCAGATTCAAGATGGCGATGCTCTTGTTTGAAAAAAGGGAACTGCATTGCGCGTCTCTGTAGCCGCTGCCGCAGGCTGCGATGGGTTGCGAAGCGACCCTGCTTTTTGAAGGTCCTTCGGCCCTTATCGCAGCCTGCGGCAGCGGCTACAGGGCAGGTTTTATCCAAGGTTTGCAAGAGCCAGGCCAGGCCGCCGCCCAGGTATAAGCCTTTGTTATGGCACTCCAACCAGTCCTCCCGCACCAAACCGGTGCCAACCACGCACCGTTTTAGCCATAAGCGCTACCTATCAGACCAGAACGATCTCGTCTTGGCGGGCCACGCGCAGCGACTCGTACTGTAGGGCCATGTCCCTGCCATCCACGAGGAAACACCCGTGAGCGCCTCCCGAATTTCCGCCCGTGTGCAACGCATCAAACCTTCGCCCAGCAGTGCCGCGTCCGATCGCGCCAATGAGCTGCGCCGCCAGGGCAAATCCATCATCAATCTGGTGGTCGGCGAGCCGGACTTCGACACCCCGGTGCATATTCGCAAGGCGGCCTGCACAGCCATAGAGCGCGGCGAAACCCGCTATACGCAAAACGCCGGTACGCCGGAACTGCGTCAGGCCATTGTCGACAAGTTGCAACGCGAAAACGCGCTGAGCTATTCGACTACTCAGGTGCTGGTCACCAGCGGCGCGAAAAGCGCGATTTTCAATGCCTTCGCCGCCACCCTTGGCGCAGGTGACGAGGTACTGATCCCGGCTCCGTACTGGGTGTCGTACCCGGACATGGTGCTGGCTTGCGAAGGCGAGCCGGTGACCCTGCCCTGCCCCGAAGCCAACGCCTTTAAATTGACCCCGGCACAACTGCGCGACGCCATCACTCCACGCACCCGCTGGCTGCTGCTCAACTCACCCAGCAACCCCACCGGCGCCAGCTACAGCGCCGCCGAGTTGCGCGCGCTGGCCGATGTGCTGCTGGATGCGCCGCACGTGCTGCTGATGACCGATGACATTTACGAACACATTCGTTACGAAGGCCTGGAAAACCCGCATATTCTGGCTATCGAACCGGCGCTGAATGACCGCACACTGGTGGTCAACGGTGTGTCGAAAACCTACGCCATGACCGGCTGGCGCATCGGCTATGCCGCCGGACCTGCGGATTTGATCGGCGCCATGGCCACGCTGCAATCACAGTCCACCAGCAATGCCTGCTCGGTCAGTCAGGCCGCTGCTGTCGAAGCGCTCAATGGCGATCAGCAGTTCGTCAAAGACAGTGTGCAGGTGTACCAGCAGCGCCGTGACCGCTGCCTCGACTTGCTCAATGCCATTGCCGGCTTGAGTTGCCGCAAACCCGATGGGGCGTTCTATCTGTATGTGAATTGTTCGGGCCTGCTGGGCAAGACCACCCCGCAGGGCAAGCGCCTGGACAGCGATTACGATGTGGTCATGTACTTGCTGGAAAGCCAGGGCGTGGCTGTGGTGGCGGGCACGGCGTACGGGCTGGCACCGTTTTTCCGCATGTCGATCGCTACCGATATTGCCACGCTCGACCAGGGTTGCTCGCGTATCGCCGCCGCTGTCGCTGCCTTGAACTGAGGCCTGAACATGAACGCCTCGGCCCATGCGCCCCTGAGTTTCAAACAAGCCTTGCTGGCGATGCTCGGCATCTCGCTGGTGCTGATGCTTTCGGCACTCGACCAGACGGTGATCGGCAACGCGCTGCCGAGCATCGTCGCCGAGCTGGATGGCTTTGAACTCTATGCCTGGGTCGCCACCGGCTACATGCTGGCGTCCATCGTCACCATCCCGATTTTCGGCCGCCTGGGGGACTATTACGGGCGCAAGCCGTTTGTGCTCGCCGCCACCCTGATCTTCACCCTGGCGTCGCTGGCCTGCGCCGTGGCCGACGACATGCTGTTGCTGGTGATCGGCCGGGCATTGCAGGGGGTGGGCGGCGGCATGCTGATCGGCACCGCCTTTGCGTGCATCCCCGAGCTGTTCCCCGACACCCGCCAACGTCTGCGCTGGCAGATGCTGCTCAGTGCCCTGTTCAGCGTGGTCAATGCCATCGGCCCGGGGCTCGGTGGTTATTTGACCGGGGCTTATGGCTGGCGCTCGGTGTTTTATATCAACCTGCCGCTGGGCTGCATCGCCTTGTTTTTTGCCTGGCGCTACCTGCCCCACTACCGCCCGCAGCAACGTTTGAAGATCAGCCTGGACTGGCCCGCAGCTTTGCTTATCGCCCTGGCGCTAGGCAGCTTGCAGCTGTTTGTCGAGTGGCTGGGGCATTCCAGCCTGGCCCTCAGTGCAGCACTGGGCGTGCTCTGTGTAACCGCGACCCTGATGCTGTGGCGCTGGGAAAAACACTGCGCCCACGCCCTGCTGCCCGCCGCCCTGCTTGGCGTGCCGAGCCTGCGCCTGTTGTTTGTGTTGTCGGTGGCGGCCGGGGCGATCATGTTTTCTCTGCTGTTTTATCTGCCGCTGCTGCTACAAGGCAGCTACGGTTATTCGCCCCAGGACGCCGGACTGCTGATCACGCCACTGGCCCTGAGCATCACCCTGGGTGCCATCGTCAATGGCCGGATCGTCACCCGCCTGGGCAACCCGAACGTACTGCCACTGGCGGGTTTTGCCGGGCTGTTGCTGGCCTGTCTGGGGCTGGCCATCGTCGGGCGCGGCGCCTCGTTCAACCAGTTGCTGGGGCTGATTCTGCTGGCCGGGCTGGGACTGGGGTTTATCCTGCTGAACCTGACGGTATTCACTCAAACCCTGGCCGAGCGCCAGTTCCTCGGCATCGCCACCGCGCTCACCCAATCGCTGCGGCTGGTGGGCGGGTTGCTGGGCACGGCGGGCATGGGGGTACTGGTCAATCTGTTGTACAGCAGCAACCTGCAACGCCTGTTTATCGGCCAGGGGCATGCCGAGGCGCTGCCCATGTTCGCCACCCCCGAAGTACTGCTGCGACCCGACAGCGCCATGCTCGAACACGGCCAATGGCTGGATCTGGCCCGTGATGCGCTCGCGCAGTCAGTGGGTGTAGGCCTGCTGCTGTGTGCCGGTATCGGCGTGCTGGCGCTGCTGGTGCTGTACCGGCTACCGCCGATCAAGCTGCACACCGCTGCAAAACAATAAAAAACCCTGCTGACGCTTTTGACTGCCCCGCCCTTCAACCACTCAACGGGATGACTCCAATGGAGCTTTTCAATCGCGCACCGAAAGTCATGGTTGGCCTTTGCGGCCTGTTTATCGCCCAGCAAGGCTTTGCCGCCGGGCTGGTGGAAGACAGCAAGCTGAATATCCTGGCGCGCAATTTTTTCAGCAATGCCGACAACCGCAGCGGCGCCGCCGACCCCAACTACACCCAGGAATGGGGCCAGGGGTTTATCGCCACCTTTGAATCGGGTTTCACCCAGGGCACCGTAGGCTTTGGCATGGACGCCATCGGCATGTTCGGCGTACGCCTGGACTCGGGCAAGGGCCGCCATTACAACCCTGAGAGCACCGCGTTCAACGGCAATATTTTCCCCACCGACCATGATGGCCGTGCGGTGGACGAATTCGGTAGCCTGGGCCTGACCGCCAAGGCCCGGGTATCGAAAACCGAGTTCAAGTACGGCACCCTGGTGCCCATGCTGCCGGTGGTCATGTCCACCGACCGCATGCTGCAGCAGACTTTCAATGGCGGACAGATCCAGAGCCGCGAGCTGGATGGTTTGACCTTCACTGCGGGCCAGCTGGAGCACGTCAAGGGCCGCGGTTCGAGCAACCAGATGGGCATGTCCATCCCGGGTGCCAATAACCCGCAGACCGGGGAGTTCGTCAACAAGTTCTATTACGGCGGTGTTGACTACAAGGCCAGTAAAGACCTGACCTTGCAGTACTACTACGGCCGCCTCGAAGACTTTTACAAACAGAACTTTCTGGGCCTCAAATATGATCTGCCGGTCGGCCCCGGCACCTTGCGTACCGACCTGCGCTTTTTCGACAACCGCTCCGACGGCGCCAACGGCCATGACCCGGCCTACTACACCCTGGGTTACTACGGCGACGGCGTGACCAAAGGCAAGGTCGACAGCCGCCTGAGCAGCGCGCAGTTCACCTACCTGATCCACGGCCACACCCTGGCTGCGGGCTTGCAGCAAGTCAGCGGTAAAAGCGATGCGGTCTGGCTCAACCAGGGCGACGGTTCTACGGCCTACTTTATGACCGAGTCGATGATCGGCAAATTCCAGCGCGCCGGTGAAACCACCTGGCAGGTCAAGTACGGCTATGACTTTGCCGGCCTCGGGGTGCCGGGCCTGACGTTTACCGGCATGTATGAAAGCGGCTCGAATATCCGCACGCCCACCGGCGACAAGCACGAATGGGAGCGCAACCTGACCGTCAGCTATGTGGTGCAGCAAGGGCCGCTCAAGGATCTGAGCATTGCCCTGCGCCATGCCTCGCTGCGCACCGAGGTCAGCACCCAACGTGACAGCGACGAGCATCGGGTGATTGTCAGCTACCCGTTGAACATTCTGTAAGAAACAAGCACAGGAACTCCCCCGTGGGAGCGAGCCTGCTCGCTCCCGCAGTTGCGGCATAACGTCCTGGAAGGTTTTTTACTGTACGACTGCTGCTGTTCGTCGGGTTCAGATTAATACCGTAATCCATGTAGGAATTACCTCACATACCCCCTGCAACCGCACTTTTAGACTTTAAGTACCTCCATCAAACGGACGGTTACTCATGTCTAAAATCATCTCCCTGGCCTTGCTGCTTACTGCCGCCAGTGCCGGTTTTGCGTCCGCTACCGACCTTCGCAAGCCTTACAATTGGGCCATTCAATCGGTTAAAAAAGAATCCGCCCCCCTGCACGTCAAGAAAGTCATCAAACGCGCTCACACCTTGCTGGGCATTCCCTATCTGTGGGGCGGCATGTCACTGGACAAGGGTTTCGATTGCAGCGGCATGCTGGTGTATCTGTTCAAGCACGAAGCCAATATCCATGTGCCAAGATCGACCTCTGCCATGCTCGGAGCAGGTCTGGAAAAAGTTGCACGCCATAAACTGGAACCTGGTGATGCCGTGTTCTTTAGCACCCGAGGTGGCACACGTAGCAATCACGTCGGCCTGTATATCGGTGATAACCGGTTTATCCACGCACCGCGAACGGGCAAAACGATCCGTATCGACTCGCTGGACAATTCGTACTGGAAGAAAACCTACACCACCGCTCGCCGCTTCTAAGCCAGGGCACAGGGGTTCAACCGCTCACAGAAGCGGCCGCTTTGATGGATCTATCGAGCAGTACGTGATTGGCGAGGGATTTAGGGGTAAATCCCTCGCGCTGCGGTTCTCAATTGAAGTTTTTCAACCCCAGATGCCCGCGCAAGGTGGGGTGCTCATAGGCGCTGCGCAGGTAACCGCGACGTTGCAGGATGGGCACCACCGATTCGGTGAACTCGGTGAAAGTGCCGGGCAGATAGGCAGGCGACACCACATAACCGTCGCAGGCGCCCAGCTCCAGCCAGTCGATCAATTGCTGCGCCACGCTCTCTGCGGTGCCCGCCAATTGCGGCACGCGGATACTGGCGGCCATGATCGCACCGTATTCGCCAAGGGTGATGTCACGCTCCAGACGCAGTTTTTGCGCAATCACGTCAGGCGTGGCCGAATGCCTGGCGATGTCCAGCAGACGGGTGTCCAGCGGGAATTGGGTAAAGTCGAAATTGGACTGGGTCGACAGAGTGATAACCCCCAGCTCAGGGTTGGCCAATGCATTGTGCTCATCGCGTTTTTTGATCGCTTCGGCTTCAGTGCCGCCAATAAATGGCATGACCGCCGTGAGGATTTTGCAGTCATCGGGGTTGCGGCCAATGGCGCGCATTTGCTGGTGGATGTCCTGGCGGAATTCGAGCATGCGCTCTACCCGGCTATTGATACTGAAAATCACCTCGGCCCAGCGTGAACCAAACTGGCGACCCCGCCCCGAAGCTCCGGCCTGGATCAACACCGGCTGGCCCTGTGGCACTCGCGGGATATTGAGCGGGCCTTCGCAATCGAAGTAGGTGCCGCTGTGCTTGAAGGCATCGATCTTGCTCGGGTCAGCGAGAATTCCGCGCACCTTGTCCAGTACCAGCGCGTCTGGCTGCCAGCTGTTCCACAGCTTGAGCACCAGTTCGACAAACTCATCGGCGCGGGCGTAGCGCTGATCGTGGGCCAGGTGCTGTGCATGCCCGAACAAGCGCGCTTCGCTGTCGTTCATCGAGGTGACGATATTCCAGGCGCTGCGACCTTTGGAGATATGGTCCAGAGAGGCGATGGCCCGCGCCACATGGGGCGGTTGGTAGTAGGTGGTAGAGCGTGTCAGCCCCAGGCCAATATGCTTGGTGTGGCCGGCCAGCAAGCTGAGAATCGGCAGTGGATCGAGCCGCGCGGCATCCTGGGCACCCAGCTCGAAGGAACGCGCACGGGATTGCCCGGCCTGATCGCCGACCGCCAGGCGATCGGCAAAAAACAGCAAGTCGAAGCAGCCGTCTTCCAGGGTTTTGGCGATTTCAATGTAGTAGTCGGGGTCGAGAAAGTGGCTGTGGGTTTGCGGGTGACGCCACACCGCGTGGCTATGTACCACGGGGCCCGAGAGCATGAACCCCGCCAATGCCATTTGCTTGGCCATAAGGTTTTCCTTGGATGTCAGAGTGCGCGGTCAAACATGGGGGTGACGTCGTACGGCGTTTTCAGCAGTTTGGCGTCGTAAAGAAAGTCAGAGGTGGCCTGGGCTTCGCTGACAATGGTGGGCGAGATCGGCAACACGGTAATGGCGTCGCGCTTGAACCAGGCTTTGGCAATCTCCGGGGAGGACTGGTTGGCTTTGGACCAGGCGGCAGCGTATTCGTCCACGTGGCTCTGGCTCCACTCCCGGGCGCGGGTCAAGCGCGCAACAAAGTCCTTGATGATCTCGCCCTTTTGCGCCAGCACCGGCTCATAGGCAACCACATAGGTCGGTGCACTCATCAGCCCCTTGGCGTTGCGGATCAGCGTGCTGCCTTCTTTTTCCTGCAGCGACACATAAGGTTCCCAGGTGCCGAAGGCATCGATGTCGCCCTGGCTCAAGGCCATGCTCGCCTCAGCAGGCAACAGGAACTTGTAGTTCACGCTGTCACGTGGCACACCCGCTTCGTCCAGGGCCTTGAACATCATCTGCTGACTCCAGGAGCCGTTCCAGATCGCCACGGTTTTGCCTTTGAGGTCAGCCACCGAATGAATGCCCGGACGGGCCACGATACCCACACCATTAAGGCTGGTCTGGGTGCTGGCCACGACTTTGACCGGGGCACCGTTGGCCGCCAGGCTGATCACCGGGGTGTCACCCACCACGCCAATATCCAGCGCGCCGCTGGCCACAGCTGAGGCCACCGGCGAACCTGTGTTGAAGCGCTTGAAGTCGATGGTGTAGGGCAAGTTTTCAAGCTCGCCCGAGAGTTCCAGAACTATACGGTTGGAGAAGAACTGATCACCCACCACCAGGGTCTGTGGTGCAGCCGCATAGCTGGGAGCACCCTGCAGCACCAGAGAGGCCACACCCAACAGGGCTAACAGTTTTCGACGTGTCGTCATCAAGAATTCCTACAGAGTTAACAACTAACTCAACCATCTGTAGGCATGCAGTCTGGCATTGAGAGAAGAGGCTTCAGGGGGCGCCAAGCGTGGCGTTTTTAGAAGCTAGCGCAATAACGTTATAGGCAACTAATACTTTTAAGGCATATCCATAGAACCCTGTCCGGGTATTTGGTTAGCTGTTTTTGATATTAAGCATTTAACCCATCTAGTATTAGGGTGGCATCACCAGACCACTGGGCCTAACCGCATTTACTTCACTCATTACAGCGCCAGCGCGCCTTTGAGCGCAGGCCCGGCAAGGTCAGACTACATGCCTAATCCACAACTTGATATCTGGGGTACCGCCCCAAGCGCCCGTTACGAACAACTGGCCGCTCCCTTTCGCCCGCTGTTTGCGCAAATCGGCGCGCAAGCTGCCGAAGCTGACGGCTCGCGCAGCAGCCTGGGCAAGGTTATCCAGCAACTGAACGCTCTGGGCTTGCCGCGCTGGCGTCTGCCGGCCAGCTATGGCGGCCAGGACGCTACGCTGGTTGAATTGCTCGCCCTGTTGACCGAGTTGTCCGCAGCGGACTCCAACATCACCCAGGCCTTGCGCGGGCATTTTGGTTTTTGTGAAGAGGTTCTGGTCTCAAAAAATCTCGACTGGCAGGCCCGCTGGCTGGACACCCTCAGCCAGGGCGTATTGCTGTCGCCGGGCAGTACCGAGGTGGGTACCCAGACCCGTGGCGAGTTCGAAACCCGCATCCATCAGGCCGAAGACGGTTCGCTGCGCATCAGCGGGAAAAAGTTCTACACCACCGGCGCCCTTTACAGCGACCTGATCAACACCATCGGCACCGGCGACGACGGTACGCTGTACAGCGTCGTGGTCGACCTCAAGGCCCCCGGCGTACAGGTCATTGATGACTGGAACGGCTTTGGGCAGCGCCTGACTGCCAGCGGCACCTGCATCTTCGACAACGTGCGAGTGGATGATGAACCACGCGCCACCGACCAGCGTTTTGCCTATGGCCAATCGTTCTTCCAGATCTACCACCTCAGCACCCTGGCCGGCATCGCCCGCCGCGCCGCCTTGAGTGGTGCCGATGAACTGCACAGCCGCTCCAGAACCTTCTCCACGGGCAATGCCGACAGCGCCGCACAGGACGTGCAATTGCTCCAGGTGATCGGCGAGGTGGCCAGCCAGGCCTATGCTGCCCAGGCCATTGCCCGGTACGCGGCGCAACGTCTGGAAAGCACCGCGCAATACACCATTGCCAGTGAACAGCCACTGACCCATGAAGACCCGCAGGTGGCACTGGCCGAGCTGGAAGTGTGCCTGGCGGTCAACCCCGTGGTAGACGCCACTCTGGCCGCGACCACGGCGCTGTTCGATGCCTTGGGCGCCAGCGCTACCGCTAGCAACAAAGCACTTGATCGCCTGTGGCGCAACGCCCGCACCCTGGCCAACCACAACCCGCGGGTGTACAAGTCACGCATTGTCGGCAACTACCTGGTCAACGGCCTGGTGCCGCCATCCCAATGGCGTGTGGGGGTGGCCAAGGGCTGATATCAGCGTTTGTGCAGCTCAAGGGCAAGCCTGGGCAATACTCGCCAGCGCGGCCTTGAGCTCGCTACCGCCTTTAGCCACGACTAGCTGATTGCTACTGGCCACCTGGAACTCTTTGGGGGTTGAATACACCTCAGTGACAGTGATGGTAGCGCTACGGCCATTTTTGAAGACGACCTGCACGTCCGAGTAGTTGGCAATGGCACTTTCCGTTTGAAAAGTCGCGTGTATTTTATCCGGGAGGGTCGCAAGCAGAGCCGAAACATCGCGAGCCATTTCGGCCAGAAATTTGGCCTCCTGATGGGCCTGGTGTTGCCGGGCTTGAGGGGTTTCACCGCTTGAGCCACAGGAGCAGCTGTAAGTCGCAAACATGCCATCGGTATGGTCACAATACATCTTGTCGCACCAGCAATTCATGACAGAGCCATACGCACTGGCTTCGTTACCACAATTTGGGCATGTAATAGTGCTCATCCTTTTTCCTCAGTCTGTGTGGCGCTCGGCTTTACTGCCATTGAGTACTTGCCGGGGTCAAACCCGGACAACTTGCACGTTGTCATCAAACCACTGTGGCGCGAAACAAATACGCAACTTTCAATGCAATAAAAGACCAATCCAACTAATACATCAGAAATGCCTTACAACTATCCTGAACACATTGATCATCAATCACACAAACAAATACAGGATGAGCCGTTGGTTTTGCCGGATACAATTCCACTGACAGTTCTGAAGTTGACGCTTTCCGCTGGCTTGAGCATTACTCTGTCGCCAATGTTGATAGCGGATCCTGCAAGCAATTTGCCGAAGGCCACTTCCTCACCGGTAACATGATGAAATGGTTCTGGGACAACTACACCACAGACCCCATGCAACGTACCCGCCTATACGCCTCGCCGCTTCGCATCTGGCTGGATCAGCCAGGTACCCGCGAACAATCAACCCAAAGACCGCTCACCAGAAGCCCGTCGCGATCTGTCGGGCTGTTATGACCCATAAAAAAATTGTTAATTGTCCAGAACCGTTCCCCCGCAGAACATGGCCGCCTGTTACGTCAATCTGCACAAGGGAAACCTGCTCCATGCATAAGCACACGCGCGCACCGCAGCGCACTGCAATACACCGTCTGAGCCTGCGCACGGCGGCGGCTATAGCCATCACCCTGGCGACCCTGAGCGGTGCCCAGGCCGCCACCTCCACTACCGACACCCTCAAGGCCTACAAACTGTGTACGGGCGCGGACAACGCCTCCCATGTTCTGCAAGGCCGTATCGACCAGAACATGCGCAACGACGTGACCGCCATCCATTTCAAGCAAAGCCCGGCGCATGCTTCCTATGACTGGCATAACGATCCGGAGCCGCAGTACGTCATCACCTTGTCAGGCACCCTGGCATTCGCGACCCGCAATGGCGAGAAATTCACCCTGCATCCGGGCGAAGTGCTGATCGCCGAAGACAAAACCGGCACGGGGCATCGCTGGAACATGGTCGATGACCAACCCTGGCGTCGCGGCTACGTGGTGCTCAAACCTGCAGCCAAAGACTCGTTTATCCCCGACGACCCGGTTGCCGCCAAGGTGTGTAACGGGTCGTAGCAGCGAACGAAAGGCCATTTGAAACAATGGCCGGGAGCATGAGGGCATGGACGCCAAGGAAATGCTGACTGAAACCCCGGGATCAGATGGCCATTGGCTTTTAACCAACCTCCAAGGGTTATTGACAGAGCATGGCGTTGATTCCATGCATACCCTATATCTCATTGACATCATCCTAAGCGTATCCGGGAGCGCCATGGCTTTCGGTAGAACGATCAGTGGCAAAGACGGTAGATGTCCTGGTGCCAGGGACAGGTCAGCTTGCGTCCCTGCAGATATCTGCTCCCTTCCCGCGGACTCAGCTATTGAGATCCGACAGCACACCTCAAGGTTGCGTCATGACATGCTCAGGATAGATTCCCGCGATACCCTCCCGTTCCTTCCCAATCGATGTGTTCACCATTAGAAGGCCCAACCAGTTCACCTTTCAGGTTTTCGGAGTAAAGCTCTTTGATAGTAACGCCGTTCCTCTCGAGAATAGGTCGTTCTTTAGTATTCCATGTATTGGCAAGATACACGGGATCCTGATTGTAAGGAGCATCCTTTGACATGGCATGAACAGCTACGGTTTTGCCGCTGACCTGATTGGCATAACGCATAGACAAGTTATCCCAGAGCATGTTCTCCGCTGATACTTTATCCGTAGGAATGTATGTAGTAGCGCCCGTCTTGTTCATACCGGTCTGTTTCAACATATCGACGCCGCCATTGGCCACACCTTTTTCAATCAGCTCTTTGTGGGGTGCATACCCTGGCGGGCTTGTAACAGTAGGACTCGCATACTTGAATCGTTCTTTCAGGTACAAGGAACTGTTTGGCTCACCACTGTAGTTTTCCAGCTGATGGCCACCCTCAGTCATTTCCAAAGTGACACCATCACTTTTACGGGCAATTGACAGCGCCGTCATCTTGGCTGAATGAATCATGTCGCCCTCTTTGAACGTGTTACCACTCCAGAAATACGACTTATCGGGGGGAGATGACACACTAGCCGTAGCAGTAAAGGCCCCCAATGCCGCTAACTCCTTGTTACGCTCAGCTACAATTTCTGCCGCTTTTTTGAGCATTGCGCTTCCCTGGGGAACGGGCTGCTCTCGCAACAGCCTGAAATTATCCTGTTTCTGATCGGCCGCTTGTCCATGCCCTTTGGCGACAACCACGCCGGCTCCTTCATTACTATTCGTAAGCACTTGACGCATCAGATCCGGAGGAAATCGCAGTAACCCCCTTGAGCTGGAACCTTTTGTCTCTTCTCGAGATAGCGAACGAATGTCGGGCAAGACCACCGCGGCATACCTGTCTGAAGAGGGCGACGTACTTGCTTGCGTCTCGGATCTTTGGCTCTGGCGATTGTTACCCAAGTCGTAGTACGAACTTGAAGTCCTCATGGACTGAGATAGCTTCATATTCACTCCTGTCTCGTTAAGTATCAAAAATAGTTTTTACATATGCCTACATCCGTGATGAACCTATCCGATAGATCAATTCATAGAAGGCAGTGAGTAAGTGGAATAACCAAACGGGAAAGTTCCGGGGATGGCTGACAAATCTGGTTGAGAACCTCTTCCTGTTCCTCCCAATTCAAAGCAAGCCACACAGCCGTCAATTCTTGAGTCGCGAGTCCAAGGGCATAACAGGTTTTCTTGAGCTTCGAAGCACAGTGATCCCAGGACCGAACAGGTGTGCGGCTCATGGTTTTTTGAAGCTCACACAATGGATAGCGAGATGTCCCTGCTGCTGGCCCCAGTGAGCCTGGGCCTGTGGCGCGCTGAAGATGACGCTGATTTAGCTGCCAGGATTTCAGGTTCGGCCTCAATAGCCGCGATATCGGCGTCGATCAGTTCATCGAGCGAACTGGCTTGGTCGTGGCTAAATGACTGAGCGCGCTTGACGAACCGATGGCGCTTGAGCTGAGCTATTTCGTGGATAAGCTGCTGGTTTCGGGTTTTGTGGTGCAGGACTTCTTTATCGAGTCGTTCGATATTTTGAAGCAACTGCGCAGTATTGAGTTGATCTAGGCAAGTGGTAGGAGTGATGGCGCTGGTTTTGACTGACCCTCATCTCGATATCTGTAAGCCATGTCCTCTAAAGCATGCGGACTGTTCCGGTAGATCCAAGTCGCTACCAGGGAAGCCCGATGACCAGCGCCTGAAGCTGCTCGGGACTGAACTCCATTTGGGTGCCATGTCGAGTGGTGGGCCAGTGGAATTTGCCTTGAGTCAGTCTGCGAACAGCCAGCCAAACGCCAAACCCGTCATGCACCAATACTTTAATGCGAGTGGCGCGACGGTTTGCAAATAGATAAGCGCAGTGCCGGCGCGCATATTCAGAGGCTCGGTGGCCAGCCAGATCGCGTCGATGCGGATCACGAAGCGAGTCCACGGACAAAGCGGGCACAACCCTCAGGATCGGAGGACGGCCATTTCACCGTGATGGTTTGCTCGCCAAAAGGCAACTCAATGATCACTGATGGTTCAGTCGCTCGCCTTGGAGCGACCTTTATCGGTACGAACGCTGGCAGCGTTGCGGGCGGTTGATCTCGATAAAGCGGCAGCCACTTACGGATCACATTGGCATTGATGCCGTGACTGATGGCAACGCTGGAAATGGATACGCCGGGTTGCAGGCATTCCTGAACAACCTGGGCTTTGAACGACTTGGGGTAAGTGCTTCGTTGGCGCATTTAAGGGCTATCGCGTCCGCTTATAAATAGGCGGACAACATCGCCCTTAATTTGGGAGTTCGGAAGGTGTGTTCACCGTTCCCTTACGGGGAGTTCGTACCGTTTGGCCATCGTGGGCTCCTGCCTTAGATGGTCGCGGACTTTACTGAATCTCGATGTTTATGGGTTTCAAATTGGTTTCGGCTGATTTCGTACAGAGCCTAGTAGCCGTAGAAAGTGTCTCGCGACACGCCCATGATTTTGCAAGCCTGCGAAACGCTGCCGAGCACCTCGGCCAGGGTCAACAAGCCCAACTTGTGCTTAACAATCGGTTGATTTACAACGTTAATACGGGGCTACTCCTCTTGGGTTGGTGATTGCTCGCACAACCATCAAACCCGGTAGACCCGTTCTCTTTCAAGAGGGGTGTCAGATCAAGTCGAGACTTTTACAATTCACCAGACCTCATGGGTCTCCGCTTTGTAATTTTTTCAGTACGCTCAACAAGCAATGGCGCACTGATAATTCCTCTTGTGGAATATTTCAACTCTTTCGAGCTCATATCTCTCTCCAACCGCAATAATTCGTTTCCATCCTTAGCCTACAAAAAATCACTCAACTGGCCATTTAAGCCCTTTCCTAAATTCTTCATACCAATATTTTCTCGAGTAAATATCATCTCGATCCAAGCAATAGACAAATTCTTGAAGCTTACTATTTAAAGGGAACTCAAACTTGTATTTTACAGTCGCAAGCTTGCACTGAACCTCATATAGAGCATCAATATACTCTACAGCCTCTTCAAAACAAGAGCAGCTTGATATCCTCTCAATCAAATAACCACATTCTTGTTCATAGACATAAAGATACTGATTTATAATTGAGACACTTACGCGATAACTCTCCAGCTCATTTTCTAAATCACTCCAAATATCCATAACAATCACTTGATCCTTATTGGCTGGATATGCCCAACCTGACCTGTACTAGGATTATAGATCATTTCCAAACCACCTCCTTCATACTTGAAATACCCTGGAGCACCACGCGGATCAGGGATTATTTTCGGATTACTGCTGAGAATCTCTTTAGCTTGAAGAAATGGAGCCGGACGCCCCTGACTCCACAAACGCTCATAATAAGACTTACTAAATCTTAGCCCATCCACAGAGTAAAATGCGCCATCAAAATCTATCGACTTACCGCCAACTGTTGCTTTGGTACCCCAAGATCCGTGGCGCCACAATATACCCGCGAGAGCTACCCCTGTAAGCTCGCCAGCCATAAACATGCCCCAGGCCTCAACGAACTCAGTAGCCGGTTGGACACCATCAAACCCTTGCCCTCGGGCCAACTCCAGTTGCGCCTGAGCTATTTCATCACCCGTAGCGCCCTTGCTTTGCATATCTGCTGCGAGGGTAGTTGCCGCTTGTCCATACTCAACCAAGCCTGGCGGCAGATGGTTAAGGAAGTTGTACTGCGTCAGGTTCTGCGCAATCCATTTGCCTTTCTCAAGCTTGCTGGCATCAACATCATGTTGAGCGGCAGCCGCCAGCACGCCAACAATCTGCGAGCTCATGGTCAGCAGTTTTTCATCGCCGTTGACCAAGTCATTTAAGTGACCAACCAGCGCTTCGTTGGCACCTGCTGCCAAGGCACCGGTTTTAAAGTCGCCGCCCGTGGCTTCGGCCAGCAAACCTCCGACCATGGCCTGAATTGCGACCTTTGGCGCTGAGCCGTCGGCAAACACACCCTGAGTGTAATTGCCAACAGCATTGAAACTGGCCGCCGCCAAGGTGTTGAAGAGCACTTTTTTCAAGGCATCGCTGACATTGCCACCCTGCCCCAGGGCTTTGTTCAAGGCCAGTGAGGTGCCACTTTGCAGCGTCTGGTTGACTGCAAATTGCCCAGCACCTTTCCAGGTGTTGAGGGGTGTATTGATTTTGCCTGTGGCCGTATTGGTTTTGGTTCCAGTCAAATCATCAAAGTAGCCCGCTGTAACACCGGCGGCAACGCCCGATATCACATACCCTTTCATCGCATCCGATGACGTGACGTCCTTGATCACCGCACCAAGATTTCCACGATTATTGACGGCGCTAACGGTGGCATTCGTTGCCGCGCCTGCGGCCACTGCTCCTGCAGCTGCCGACAGGCCAGCCGCGGTGCTCGCTGTCATTGTCCCGGCGGCAACCGCAGTACCTGTCGCACCGGCCATGGCCCCCATCGCCATAGGCCCAACCACGGCCGCCATCACAATCGCAATAATGATCTGTGAAGCCGGACCCAGACCCGAGTTGCTGTATTTGAAGCTGTCGTGGATTTCCTTGACCTGACGCCAATCTACATCGCCACGTTTTTCGGCATCCTTTAGCCAGGCCAGTTGCGGGTCAGCCTTGACCATCGTTTCTATGGATTGGCTGACCGTTTGTTGGTCAACCTGTCTGATGTCGATCTTCAGGCCATCAACGGCTTTGATCACGATATTGCCTTCGGCAATCATCTGGGTCTGGCGAACGGTTTCGTCGGTATTGCCCTTGCCTTTGGATGAAACCCAAAATGCATTGTTGTTACTCTTTTCGTGACTCTCCTGATGCAAGTCTTTAACCGCCTCAAACGTAACCGCCCCACCGCTATCGATCGCGATATCGTTACCGCTGTTGAGCCTGGCCGCTTGATAAAGCTGATCACCGCCACTGTTTAGGGTCAGGTCACCACCGGTCTTGATTTCGCTACCCACATTTTTTACGTCGGTAACTTCATCGCGCTTGGTTTTCTCGCTCCCCCAACTGCCCTTCTTTTTCGTGTCATACAACGAGTAGTTGCTGTCCTTGGCAGCCAGCAGGTTCAGCTCGTTATTGGCATGCAGATAGGCTTCGTTGCCTGCACTGATCTTGCTCGCCATCAGCGTCAGGTCAGTGCCCGCAATAGCGATCAGGTCGCTACCGGCGTTCAGTTCGGCAGACTGTTGAGTCACCTGGTCCGACTGGAGGGTGGTCTTGGTTTTGCCTTTTTTCTCTTTGGCGTACTCATGGTGTTCGTTGGCAGCAGCGGCCAGGATCAAGCTTTCCCCGGCAGTGACGCTCAGGTCTTTAGCAGCACTGACGGTGCTGGCGATTACGGCGATATCCCGCCGGGCATCGATGCTCAGATCGCCACCGATATCCACTGCCGAGGCGTGTTGCGCAATGGTTTGCTCGGTGCCGCTGCTGCGCCGGCGCTGGTAGTCGTAGCTGTCTTCTTCAGCCCGGCTGGCAATTACCACGTCGCGCCCGGCGACAATGGACGCATCGCCTCCGGCCTTGAGGGTGCTGCCGATGCTTGCCACATCGCGCCCGGCGTTGAGTTTGAGGGTGTCGGTCGCTTCAAAGCGGGAGGCGTCGTTCACCACGTCGTTGCGCAACTGATAGCCATCGCCTTCACGCTTGAAGGTGGTGACGGTGCGTTCGTTGATGATGTCGCCGGTCAGCGCGGTTGCATGGATATCGCGCCCCGCAATCACCCCACCACGGCTGTTGCTGATGGCGTCGGTGGCGAGCATGTCCAGGCGATTGCCGGCCTGCATCAGGCCGCTGTTGTCGACGCTGTTGGCCAACATGTTCAGGTTGTGGGTGGCCCGCAATGTGCCGCTGTTGTGCAGGTCATTTCCGGAAATCAGGCTGACGTCCTGGCCCTGGATCAGCGCACCGTTGGGTGCCAGGCGGTTGTTGGCCTGGGCCAGGTAAAGCACCGGGGTCAGGACTTTTTGGCCGTTAACCAGAGCCTCTTCCATCCACACGATATCGTGGGTCAGTGCGGCCACTTGTTCGGCGGTCAAGGAAACGCCGAGTTGAAGATTCAGCGAATCCTTGTATGAAATGGCGTTGTCCATCAGGTAGCGGAACAACGCATCGTCACTGGTGATTCCGTCGATATAACGCTGACCGGTACGGGCAACTACCGCCTCACGAATCAGCCGTTGCTCATAAAGCCCATCACCCAGACGACGATTGGTTTCGTCCGGGGTCATACCCAGCTTGTCGAGCAGGTAGTCGGAACTCATGAACTGTTTAAGGTCGGTGAGCGCCGGATTGGTTTCGATCAGGTACTTGTGGCTGTTATCCACCGAGGCGATTTCAGGCAGCCCTTGCACGTGCTTGATCGACTGGGCATTGGTGTCCAATACCAGCGGCCCTTGCCCATTGATAGAACCGGTAACCGGCTGACTATCTAGGCTGAAACCACGTTCTTGTACCGCACTGTAGTCCAGTGCTTTTTCTCGGTTTTGCGCCGAGATTTCACGGCCTGCGACATTGAAGTCACCACTGGCTTTAGGGGCAGTATTCGCAACATCGGTTTTGGCTCCCTGCCCACTCAAGCGGAATAAACCGTTTTGCCCGGCCGGTAGGCTGAAGCCCGGCAAGGTCACCGGATTGACTTGCAGTTGCGCGAGATCCGGTGGCAGTTGCGCGGTGATCGCTGGCTTGACGGTGGAGGCAAATACCTCGGAGTTGGTGTTGTGGTTTTGCCCCGGATTGTTGATATCGGTGGCGTTCGGGCGAATGACGCTGTTGTTGAGTTGTTGCGCGGAATTGACCTTGACGGAGCCTGCCGCCTGGATGACCGCCTGGGCAATGACACTCCCCGAGGTCGGTACTACATAGGTGCTGGTCTCGATAAAGTTGCCGATGCCGGCCATGACTTGGGCTACGGTCATGTCACCCGGGCGGTAGTTTGCCGAAGCAGGGTTGTTGTACTGGTTAAATTGGTCACGGCGGCTGATGAAGGTGTTGTAGAAACCACGATCACGGGTATACATCGCCGAATTCAGATGGCGCTCTTCTCCTCCCGCAGCACCGATGTTGTTCAGGGTATCGGTGTTGATAAGGATGTTTTTTGCCGCTGAAACCGAGCTATAGAGGTTGTCGAAGGTTTGGCTGCCTACTGTCAGATCACCCCCGGCGTTGATAAACGCCGAGGCCGAACTGCCGGTTATCACATCTTCATAGCGCTCTACCGAGGTGAAGCTGAGCGAGCAGCCTTTACCCTTGCAGAAATCGTTTGAATAGACGTTGATATTGCCCGATACAAGCTGCTTTTCTGTGCTGAATTGATCGCGGCGGTTACTCAGGGTGTCTGCCAGCAGGCGCATGTCGCCGATGCTTTCCAGGGTGCCGGAAATATTTTCGATCAGGGCACTGCGGCCGTTGGCGTCGTCCCGTGCGATATCAAGATCACCCAGGCTGTAGACATCGCCGAAGCGGTTGCTGAAGTCATTGACCCGCACCGTCATGTCGTTGCCGCTGAAGACCAGGCCTTGGTCGTTGACCAGGTGAGCGGCGTTCAACCGTACCTTTTCGGTACCACCCAGGGTGCCGAAGTTGTTCAATGTACTGGCGTTGACCGTCAGGTCACCTGCCGAGGTCAGGCGACCACGGTTATTCAGGGTCGTGCTATTGATGTGGGTAGCGCCCCCACTGGCGATCCGGCCGCCATCGCCCAGATTTATGCTGACGCTGGCCAGGGTCATATCACCCAGGCTGCTGATGCGGCCGTTGCCGCTGTAGCCACCGGTGAACGTCAGGTCAAGGCTGCCGTCACTGGCCAGGAGACCTTCGTTGATCCAGGTGTCACCTTTGCCGCTCAAGTATTGCGAGCCCAGCAACTGACCGCTGGCGGTCTGGGTGAACTGATCGATATCGAGGTTAAGGCGACCCGCCTGGATCACGCTGCTGTTGGTCCAGCTTGCAGCCTTGATATCCAGTTGGCCGTTGGTCACGAAGCTGCCGCCGGCACGGGTGACTTGATCTGAAGCCAGGTCAAATTGACCGCCGCCACTGTGCAGTACACGGCCACCGTTGTTATCCAGCGTGGCCGCCTGCAGGTTGAGGTGTTCGTTGGCGCTTTCGAGCACACCGAAGCGGTTATCCAGCTGGCCCGAAGCGCTGATGTTCGTTGCACCCGTGCGCCCTATGGCCCGCAAGGTACCGTTTACATTGTTGATATCACGCGCGGCAAGGCGCAGCGTTTCGTCGCTTTCAATCAAGCCAAAGCGGTTGCTCAACGTGCCCGTCAAGCTGAAGTCGATGTCCCTTGCCCCAATTTTTCCGCCGGTACCCTCTGCCGTTCCTTGGTTGTCGAAGTGGTCGGCCGTGACCTTGAGCCGGGTGTCGGCATAGACACCACCGCCCTGGTTATTGAAGGTGCTGGTCGCGATGCGGTTCTGGCCCCCCAAAGCGGACAGGTGGCCCATCTGATTAAGCAGTCCTCCCCTGGCATCAATGTTCAGCGATTGCGCCTGGGTGATGCCGCCTCTGTTGTCGAACAACCCCGTGACCAGCTTTATCCAACCTTTGTTGCTGTTGAGAGTGCCGCCTTTGTTGTTGGCAACACTGGCCGTGTCGAGGTCCAGATTGCCATTGAAGCTATCAACCCTGCCGCCCTGGTTGTTCAAGGCGCCACCGAGGCGCAACGAGCTATCGGTCTGGCTTTGCAGAGTGCCTTGCTGGTTGTTGAGGGTGCGGGCGGCCAGGTCGAGTCGGCCGTTTTGACTGAAGATCAAACCGTCCTGCTGGTTGTGTACATCACCAGCCAAGAGCTTGATAACCAGGTCTTTCTGACTGGCCAGGGTGCCTTGATCGCGGTTGTCCAGATCACCTTCGGTGAGAGTCAGATCAAGCTGATCCTGGCTGGCCAGTTGACCGCCACGGTTATCCACGCTGGCCGCGTTGAGTAGCAGGGACGCCCCACTGGCAAGGCGGGCGTTATTGGCGTTGACCAAGGCACCACTTAAGGTACCTTCAAGGGCTCCTTGGCTGATAAGTTGCCCGGCGCTGTTATCCAGGCTTTGACCAATCAGCTTGATATGTGCGGCGCTGATTCTGCCACCCTGATTAATCAACTCGCTCTGGGCGTGGTTGAAATCCAGCTCCTTATCGGCCGAAATCAAACCACCATTGCTGTTGTCCAGACGACCCGCGACGCTGAGCGTTACGTCGTCCTGACCTGAAATAATGCCCTGGGTGTTGTTCAGGCTCGCTGCACTGACATGTTGCCTGCCCAGACTGACCAAAGCGCCCGAGTCGTGGTTATCCAATCCGCCGCTGAGGGCAACCTGCAGAGTTCCACTCTTGCTCGACAACGTGCCTTTGCCGCTGTTGTCCAAACTGTGGCCAATCACCGTCACGCCATTCCAGCCCGAGATCAGCCCTTTATCTGCGTTGACCACATGCTCAGCTTCAAGCTGAAGTTGATCGGCACTGAGAATGACTCCTCGGTCGCCGTTATCAATATGTTTGGCCGCAAGGGTGAACGCCGCTTGACTGGATATTTCTCCTTGTTCACGGTTGGTCAGGGCGACCAGACGTGCAAAGGTCAGCGGGCCTTTGGCACTGATCAAACCACCACTGTTGTCCAGATCCCCGTCTTGCAGGTCAATGGCCACGGCACGCTCACCGATCAGGCGACCCTGGCGTTGAATCAGCTGTTGGACCCTAAGCCTCAAGTCGCCTTTGGCAGAAATCTCCCCTCCCTGGCTTGAGTTCACGAATTGACCCGCCAAAGTAAGATCGCCTTGGCTGCTGATCAGACCTGCGCTGTTGTCGAGGTTGACGCTGGTCAGGCTCAACGCCTGCTGGCTACCCATCACCCCTTCACGGTTATCTACATCGCCAGCAGTGACAGACAAGGCGCCATCGCTGACTAAATGACCGCCCTGGCGATTATCCAAAGCCCCTGTATTGAGGGACTGGACAGTACCTGCAGAGAGCCGGCCCTTATCGCTGTTGTTCAATGAGCCGGATGTCACAGTGAGGGCCTTTGCGGCCGTAATCAGTCCTTGGTTGTGGTTGTCCAGAACACCCTCAACCTTCAGGTTCAGACTTCCACGACTGGCAAGCGCGCCATTGGAGTGGTTGTCCAGGCTGGCCGCCTCGATTTTTAGTGCGTTTTGCGCCGACAACACACCCTTGAGACTGTTATCCAGTACATTGGCCACACGTAGTTGAAGGCTATCGGCACTGATGACCTTGCCGCCTCGGTTGTTTAGCGAGTCTGCCGCCAACACAAATGATTGCGTGCTGGAAATCTCACCGCCTTGGCTGTTGTCGACCGCGCCCAGGTTGGTCAGCAACAACTTACCCGGTGTCGCAATCAGCCCCCGGTCGCGGTTGATCAACACACCATGATTGAGATTCAGGTTGATGCCCGTGTTGCTGACCAGTTCGCCACGGTCGTGTTGGTCAAGCCCGGTCAGCGTTGCGTTGACCGCGGACCTGGCGAAGATCGAGCCCTGCTGGCTGTTGTCCAGTTGACCGGCATCAAGGATGATCCCAGCGTCAGTTTTAATACTGCCCCGCTGACTGTTGTTCAGGTTCGCGCTGTGGATATCAATGCTGCTTCTGGCACTGACAACACCGCCCTGACTGTTGTTGAGGGCGCCGCTGAACAAGCTGGCCGTACCATCCGCCAGTAGTTTGCCGGCCTGATTATTCAATAGGCCTTGAGTGGTGACCGATAACGCCTTGGCGGCGGAGAGAATGCCACCTTGGCCATTATCCAAACTGGCGGCATTTACTGTCAGGGTTCCCTCGCTGATAAGTTCGCCCCGACCATGATTAAGCAGATCCTCAGTCAGATTGACTTTAAGGTCTTTTTGGCTGGTGACACGTCCACCCGAGCTGTTATCCAGTTGGCCACCGTTCAGCACCAGCCCTTCGCGCCCTGCCAGCAAACCTTTGCTCTGATTGAGCAGTCGTTGCACCGTCAGGTTCAGGCCGCTGCCGCCAATGACTTTGCCACCGCTGTTGTCCACTCGATCGGCTGCCAGCAACACCGTGGCCTTGCTGGAAATTTCGCCTTGTTGATTGAGGAGGGTTTGACTGTGCAGGTGCACGCCCTTGTCAGCGGCAATCAGGCCGCCGTTGCGGTTGTCCAACGTGGTGCTTTTAAGTGTCAAAGCTCCTTCGCTGACCAGTTCACCACCTTGTTGATTGAGCACACCAACCGTGACCTGCAGGCCGCCCTTGGCACTGATCCGCCCGGCGCCGTTTTCGATCTGGTTGGCATTGAGAGCAAAAAGCCCTTCGCTGCTCAGTTTGCCTCCAGTGTTATCCAGACGGTCCAACTCAACACGGGCACCAGCCTTGCTGCTGATAACGCCTTTTTGGCTGTTATCAACGTGACCACCGCTCAGGGTAAGTGCTCCGTCAGCGATCACCAGGCCAGCGTGATTGACCAGGGCATCGCTGTGCAAAGTCAGGGCTGTTTTGCTGGAGATCAGTCCTGCCTGGGAGTTGTACAACTGACCAGTAGTGATCTGCTGAGCCCCCTGACTGAGCAGATTGCCTTTATTGCGGTTGTCGAGCAGACCGGTGACAGATGCGGTCAAGCCGACCTGGCTGGACAAAGAACCTTGGCCACTGTTATCCAGGCTCGCGGCCTGAACTGTCAGCCAGTTAACAGCAGAAAAAATGCCGAGACGATTATCGATTGCGCTGCTGGCCGTCACGTTAAGGTTGCTGCCCAACAACTTGCCTGAGCGGTTGTCCAGGGTCGTGGTGGTGATAAGGTTTTGGCTGGCCGATATTTCACCCGACTGGTTACTCAGGTGTCCGGCCGTCACGCTGGCCCACTCGGTGCTGGCGATCAGGCCCTTGTCGTTGGTCAGTTGACCGACGTTGAGCGTCAAGTCGTTGAGGCCAATCACTCGGCCATTTTGGTTTTCCAGAGCCGTCAGTACTGAAACGTCGGCGCTGTTATTGCTGTGCAGCAAGCCATCGGCTCGGTTGTCCAGGCGGGTAGCGTTAACGTTGAGTGTGTCAGTGCCGAGGATGCGGCCCCCACGGTTATCGAGGTGACCGGCAGTGACCAATGTTTTCGGGCCGCTCAACGTACCCGCTTGGTTGTCCAGCGTTTGTGTGGCGGCCATCGTCAAGGCACGACTGGCGACTACGCTATTGGTATTTCTTAGATTGGCTGCAGAAAGGCTTATATCGCCTGCGGAATTGCGTGTGTTGTCTGAGTTGACCCCGGTTTCGATGATGCCGTTGTTGGTCAACTGGCCACCACTGCTGAGGGTAATGCTGTCCCGCGCGGCGAGGCTTTTTTGGTTGTTCAGTGCCGTTGCGGTTTGTGCATCAAGGCGAGTGCCAGCGTAGACCGGGCCTTGGGCATCGAGGCTCGCCGCTTTGACATTGATAGCCCCACTTGCCGAGGCCTGGGCCATGCGCAAATGCCCATTGGCGTCGAGCACAATATCGCCACCACTGGCCGCCAGGGTGCCATCCAACTTCACACCGACACCCGCTTCCGTACCTACCAATTTGATAGCACCGGCGTACATGCCGCCCAGTACAGATGAATCGATGGCCAATTCAGGGTTTGCACTGCCGTCGTCGACCCGGGCGGTGGTGGCAAGCGTTTGGGCACTCACGTCATTACGCCCGGCAATGACGGTCAAATTGCGTGCATTGATCTGCGCATTGATTCTGGCTGTGCGGGTGATGATTTCGAAGCTGTCAACGTTGCTGGCGTTCAAGCCCTGACCGTCGATGGTCACGGCGCCGCCATCCACCTGATAACGATCCAGGAGGCCGTTATCCAGGACGGGCTTGCCGGTGCTCAGGGTGACGCTCGGGGTGTTGATAAAACCGCAGCCATTACAGGTAATGCCGTACGGGTTGGCCACGATCACCTTGGCTGACCGCCCCGCCACTTCGGTATAACCGCGCAGTTGGCTGGGGCTGCCACCGTTGACTTCGTTGAGGATGATATTGGCGGCGTTACCGTGCAGGTTCGGGTTGCCCAGAATGATGCCGCCCAGTTGAGTCGACTGGGTGCGGTCGGTCCCGTTGTTGAGGATCAGGCCATTGGCGCCCACGTTGTAGTCATTGAACTGGTTGTGCGACAAACCATTGGCATTGGGCGCTGCAATATTGACGATGGGCACGCCATTACCCGCCGCTTCCAGGCTTGTACCTGGCCCGCTGACAACAATGCCTTCGGCCTGCACCAGAAGTGGCTGCCAGAACATCGCGTTGGCCAGAATAAAGGCCAGGCCACGTTTGGGCATGCCCAGGAAAGATTCACGAGTTTTCAGGGCCGCGGAGGGCTGGCGAGCCAAATAGGCCAGGTGACGGTCGTCCATGTCAGTATCTCGATACAACAAAGCGTTGAATTAAAGGAAGAAATCCATACGGAAGTAGATCGGTGCTTCACGCTCGGTGAGCAGATCCGGCCGTTCAAGAGAATGAGCAAAGGTCACGCTGGCGCTGAGGTTGCGGCCACGGGCAAACAGTTCCAGCGAGTTGCTGGAGACCCGGCCATGTACTTTGCGGTTGTAACGCCCGTGGCGAATCACGCCCTGGTCGTAGCCCAGGCTGGTGCCGTAATCGGTGAAGACCGGACGCAACCATTCCAAACTCACCGGACGCGACCAGCGCAGGTCGTTGCGCCAGTAACCACCGCTGTCGCCGGACAGTTGCTGGTCCTTGTAGCCACGCACCGAGGCCGAGCCGCCCAGGCTTATGCGTTGCGGGCTGAACAACACATCCTCACTGCGCTGACCGGTGGCCAGGCTGGTAAAGCTGAAGGACTCACCCCACAGTTTGAAGGGCTGCAAATAGCTCAGGGTCGCGGTGTATTTGCGGTAGCGGGCGTCAGGCAGGCCGGGCTTGGGGTCGTGAATGCCCTGGGCATCGAAGGCGCCGATACCGTTTTGCATGCCGACATCCAGATTGACGAAGGCACTGGCGATGCGTCGGCCGTGATTGATGCCCACCTGGAACTCGCTCAGGCGATGACTGCTGTTTTGCAGTCGTGCGTCTTCTACATAGTTGTTGGAACGAACATGTGCCAGGCCGGCATTGAGGGAGGTTTTACTCAGGGCGTCGCGATGGATCACTCGCTCGGCGCGAAGTTGATGATTTGCACTGTCGCCGCGTTGCTTGTAGTCGTGACCGTTACCTTGGGCTAAGGAGCGATAGTCGCTCTGGCTGTAGGTGTAACTGAAGTTCCACCACCCCCACGGCAGGTTGTAGTGGAACATCGCGTTTTTCGAGGTTCTCTGGTGATCGCTGATCGCATCGTGGCCACCGCGCAGCACCAATTGATCGGCAAGACCAAACGGACTATCCCACTCAAAACCGGTGCCCCACTGCTGCTCACCGGTACTTTTTTGACCGTCGTTAGTGCGCGACAGTCCGACCCGCCAGGGCTTTTGCGGATTGTTTTTCACCACCACCGTGCTGCCTCCCACCTCACTGCCGGGGGCCAACTCCATTTGTGCCCGGTTGGATGGCAGGCGGTTGAGCTGATCGATCGCTTGCTCGATTTCTCGTAAATCAAGCTGACTGCCCGCCTGACCGGGAAAGGTCATGGCCAGCTCGCGACCCGATAAGGTGCTGTTGTCCGCCCCCTTGAGGCTTTCAAGCGTGCCTTCCACCACCAGGACTTGCAGACGGCCTTGGGACATATCCTGCTGCGGCAAATAAGCGCGACTGGTCACCAGCCCCCGGTCGATGTAACGGTTGGTAATGCTCTTGAGCAACTCATTAAGCTGGGATACGCCCAGGCACTGTCCGGTATAGGGCTTGAGCACAGACTCGCGTTCACGGCTGGAAAGGCTATCGGCGCCTTTGATTTCGATGCCTTTGACGGGAAAGCAGCGACTGTCGGCTGCCTGAGCCGGGGCGGTAGGAGAGATCTGTTTGCCAGGGAGATCCTGAAGTTCTTCAAGTCGACGCTGCTGCTCTTCGAGTAAGCGTTCCTGACGCTCGCGAATCAGATCCTGATCACCCGGCGTCGGGCCCGGTGCAGCCACAGCGAAATTTACCCCGGCCAGGCCAACCAGTAGAAACGAAAAGTAAAACCTCATTGCGAGGTGATATACCGACATGCTTGCTCCATCCGTGGTTCGCAAACCTTGCTGTATGAGCCAAAGCTTTTTTGATGGGATCTACTCGTAGGCGGAAAATGCTCAGGAGCACCCATGGATGGCGTAAGTCTTAAGCTTCTCAGAGGGAAATGATTTAGGACGTTTCCGATATCAACAACGAAACCTCTCAGCCCGATGCAGATTTATCAAAACTGGACAAATCTGGTCGACAAGGGGATCCGCCTGCATCCACGCCCAAAGTGCCAGTGCGCCCATGGGCAATGCTTTGGTCTTGTCGACCTGCTCTCCAGAGGCTTGGAAGTATTGTTCCGCGCTGTATCGACCAGCCTGTACCTGGCACTGGCCATGACCGAATCAAAAGAAAAGAAAGAACCCTACAACATCATGCAAAGCCAAGAGTGATCACAGCTGCCACGCACAGAATTGAGTATCAGCGGGTGGAACTGATGACAGGTTTTCTATCCAAAGCAAACGCGCAGGCTCAGAAAGCCACCGAACGCTGACAGACCGACGTCGCTACGATCTTGCCGCGTTTAAGCACCATCAACCGCGTGGGCAGGTCGAGAATCACATCAGCAACCGAATGCGTATCCAGCAACACCAAATCTGCAGAGGCACCCGGCGCCAACCCATAATCCTTCAGCCCCAGCGCTCTCGCCGGATGGGTGGTGAGCATCGACAACACCGTGGCCTAGTCATCGGCCCCGCCCAGGTGGCAGGCCGGAATCGCCAATTGCGCGATATTGAGCAAATCGCCGGTGCCAAACGGGGTAAATGCATTGCGGATATTGTTGGTGGCAAGGCACACATTTACGCCGCCGTCACGCAGTGCCCGCACCGGCGTCAGGGTACGGCGTACGTTATGGCCGTCGCCGCGCGCACCGAGGTGCAAGTCGGTGGCAGGCAGGCACATGACGCTGATGCCGGCCTCGCGGATCAAGGCAATGATCTCCCGCTGCCCGGGCGGCGGCACGGCGCTCAGGCTGGTCAGGTGACCGACACACACGCGTCCTTGATAGCCTTCCTCGATCGTCTTGCGCGCAAGGTACTCAATGGTCATGTGCTCGGCGTTGTCGGCGAAGTCCTGATGGAGGTCGATGTCCTTGCCATAGCGCTTGGCCAGGTTGAACACGTAGTCGATGTGTTCATGGGCCGAGTCATCGTTGTAGGGAATACCGCCCACTACATCTGCGCCTTTCTCCATGGCCTCAACCATCATTGCTTGCATGCCCGGTAGTTTCAGGATGCCCTCCTGCGGGAAAGCCACCACCTGGATATCGATGACGTCGCGCAGCTTATCGCGCAGTTCCAGCACCACATCAAAGCCGGTGAAGCCTTGCACCGGGTCGAATTCGGCGTGTGCTCGTACGTGGGTAGTGCCGGACTGCACCAATGCACGTAGTGCTTGAGTCGAGCGCTCGAGAATATCGTCACGGGTCAACGTGGGCTTGAGTTCGGCGGTAACCGCTATCGCCTCCTTCAATGTGCCGGAGCGATTGGCCTTGCGGTGCATGATATTGGCTTTTTCCAGGTGCAGGTGCCCTTCGACAAAACCCGGGATCAGCACATTGCCGTGGCCCTGGATTTCCTGCACGGCTCGCGCTGAAATGGTCGGCGCAATCTGGATGATTTTGCCGTCGTGCACCGCGACGTCCATCAGCGGTTTGGCATCGTCGATGCGTACTTTGCGAAAGATTAAATCCATGTCGTTGCCCTCAGGCACATCGGTAAAAAACAAACCATGGGCAGCTCAACCGTTGGAACAGCCGTTACCCATCACTCGGTATTCAAGAATGTGTCTCTGGCCCTTGGAGTCTTCATAGGTCATGCGCACAGGCACCACGGCGCAGACGTTGGCGATTTCGCTGATGGAAATGACGTGGTCAATGTCCAGGTGCTGGGAATAGCTGTATTGCTCAACCGGTAACGGCTCGTCGGCCATCGCCGCAGCACAAAAAAAGCCGAGTATCAGTACAAGTAGCGCTTTCATATTCAGATGCCCTCTTCCAGACGTCCAGGAAAATGGAGCCCGGCAGCTATGCAGCGCCGGGTCCATGGGGCGAGTGATCAGAACGGTTTGGTTGGCAGGTACTTGCCATCCAGGGTGATCACCGCGCGGGAGCCGCCGTCCGGGTCATCGACCTTCTTGACGTCCAGTTTAAAGTTGATGGCGCTGATGATGCCGTCGCCAAATTTCTCGTGAACCAGCGCCTTGAGCGTGGTGCCGTAGACCTGAATCATTTCGTAGAAACGGTAGATGGTGGGGTCGGTGGGAATGCCGTTGCCGATGCTGCCGCGCAGCGGAATGCTTTGCAGCAGGAGCACGGCATCTGCATCGAGGCCCAGGGTGTCGGCAACCACTTGGGCAGCGTTGGCCGGCAGTGGGTGTTGGCCGAGCAAGGCGGCGGTGACGAAGGCTTCGTGCAGGCCGGTGCCTTCGGCAATCTGGGCGAACGAAAGGTCTTTGCGGGCCTTGGCCAAAAGGATGACGTCGGTCAGGGCAAGGCGAGTGTTTTGACTGATTTGTGACTGGATCATGGTGATATCTCCGTGGGTAAAAATCAGGGTTAGTGCGCAACAGCGCAAACGCTAGGGCTTTCGGCCAGCGGCACGAACTTGCCGGTACGGCTATCGAAGGCCTGGATGCAGCCGCTTTCGATGTCGTAGACCCAGCCATGTAACGTCACGCGCTTTTCTTCGAGTGCGAGGCGTACCGAGGGATGGGTTTGGATATTGGCTAACTGCGCGATGACGTTTTCACGCACCATCGAGGCGACTTTGGCAGGCTGGTCGACATGCTGCCGGGCCTCGTTGACCACCCGGCCGGAATCGGCGTAGCGCAACCAGCCGGCCACGGCGGGCATGTTATCCAGGCATTTGCAGGTGGCGATGGCGGTCATGGCGCCGCAGTCGGAATGCCCGCAGATCACGATGTCGCTGACTTTCAAGGCCGCGACGGCGTACTCCACCGAGGCGGACACACCGCCCGGCTCAGGGCCGTAGGACGGCACGATATTGCCAGCGTTGCGGATGACGAACAGGTCGCCCGGCTCACGCTGTGTGACCAGCTCCGGCACCAGCCGGCTGTCGGAGCAAGAGATGAACAACGCCCGTGGGCTCTGCTGGTTGGCCAGGTCTTTGAACAGACCGGCACGTTCAGGAAAGGCATTGCGCTGAAATTTTAGGAAACCGTCGATGATGTCTTGCATGGTTGACTCCGTTGGTTCGCGATGCGTTGAAGCAAAGGTTACGGAGCTCGTGCAATAAGGTAAAAGTCTCATATATGATTGCCAGCATCAGATAATCTTATAGGTACACCTATGCTCGCGCGCCATATTCAGTATTTTCTTGCGGTCGCGGAATATCAGGGCTTTACCCGTGCGGCAGCGGCACTGCATGTTTCGCAGCCGGCGCTGTCGCAGCAAGTGCGGCAGCTGGAGGAAAGCCTCGGGGCGCAGTTGTTTGATCGTTCAGGGCGCAAAACACGCCTGACCGATGCCGGGGAGGTTTACCTGCGTTATGCATTGCGGGCGGCGCAGGAGCTGCGCGAAGGCAAGCGGGCGATCCATGATGTGGGCGATCTAAGTCGAGGAACGCTGCGTATAGCGGTGACGCCAACCTTCACCACCTACCTGGTTGGGCCGTTGGTGGAAGCCTTTCACTCCCGCTACCCGAACATTACGCTGAACGTGCATGAACTCGCCCAGGAGCACATGGAGAATCTGCTGCTGGGGGACGAACTGGATGTGGGGATTGCGTTTGACGAGGTGCATGCGCCAGACATTGAGGCCTGTCCGCTGCTGGTTGAAACCCTGGCCCTGGTCGTTGGTAGCCGACATCCGCTGGCCGAAGCGCGGGCTATCAGTCTGGAGACGCTGAATGCGCAATCGCTGATTCTGCTCAGCAAAGCATTCGCCACCCGCGAGCAGATCGACCGCTATTGCAACCAGCACGGTATCCGCCCGCGGGTGGTGATGGAGGCAAATGTGATTGGTGCTTTGATTGAGGTGGTTCGCAGAACCACGCTGTCGACCTTGCTGCCGGCCGCCATAGCGCAAGAGCACCCAGAGTTGGTGGCTGTTGAGTTAGGACCGCATCGGTTAGAGCGCACAGCGGTATTGATGCAGCGCAAGAATGTCTATCAATCCTCGGCTGCACGGGCGTTTATGGCGCTGGCCAAGGAAGTGGCTGGTGATCTAACGAACAAAGCAAATAAATCGCAGGGATGCGGAGCTCTGTGCTGAGGTACCTGCTGAAATCAAACCGGCCCAGATCAAGCAGATCCGTGAAAACAGTCATGTAAGTCAGCCAGTTTTCGCCAGGTACCTGAACACCAGCGCTTCGACCGTCAAGCAGTGGGAATCGGGTGATAAGCGACCAGGCGGAATGGCGCTGAAGCTATTGACCATTGTGCAGAAGCACGGGATCGAAATATTGGCGTGATTTTCTACCATGCTTGAGGCCCCATAATGTGATCGCCCATCCCTTGCGAGGGATCATCATTGCCTCTGCTCGCAGCAGGATCTACGGCCTTTTGTGGAAACCTCCATGTCGCCAGTTACTTTTGCAGCCGCTCAATGCGCTATCCGCGCTGGCGATATCAGCGCCAACCTGACACTGCACATGCAGTTCATGCAACACGCCCGCGAGCATGGGGTTGGATTCTTGCTGTTTCCAGAACTCTCGCTCACCGGGTATGAACCCACTCTGGCCAAAAACCTGGCTCAGGATCTGGACTGTGCGCTGCTGGCTCCTCTGCGGCAGCTGGCGCAGGAGGCGTGCATGACAACTGTGGTCGGTTTCCCATTGCGCCTGTCAAACCAGGAAAAGCCACTTATTGCCGCCTTCATCCTCCATCCGGATGGCTCGCTCGGGATCTATACCAAACAGCATTTGCACCCTGGAGAAGAGCATTATTTCAGCCCGGGAAAAGGGGGTGATCTGATAGGCATCGAAGGCTTAACCGTAGCCCTGTCAGTGTGTGCGGATTTCACTCATGCGGAACACCCCTCTCGCGCCGCAGCACAAGGTGCTCAGGTGTATGCCACAAGCGTGCTTGTCGGTGAAACCGGGCACCCGCACGACAGCACGCTGCTGCAGGGATACGCGAAACATCTTCAAATGGCCGTGCTCATGTCGAATCATGGCGGTTCAACGGGCGGATGGGCCTCTGCGGGGAAAAGCGCATTTTGGGATGAACAGGGTCAGTGCGTTGCTACCACCACCGGGACAGGAAACCGCTTGCTCATCATCACCAAAAAAACTCAAGGGTGGAAAGGTGTTGAAGAGCCATTGTCGGTTGCACCCAAGGTCCAGGCGAAGGTTACGCCGCAGCAGGAGTGAAACGGCTACTACTTGACTGAGGGGGAGCCCTTCGCAAGCCCTGCGCACCGCTAATCCACAATAAACAACTTCGCCCCAGTGCTGGTGAATAACCGATGCCCCTCTGCATCATTACCTTCCAGGTACACCAAGAGCCCTCTAACGTACCGGCCAACAGATCGCGGATTGGTTTTTTAATAAATTGCCCTGGAGACTCATTTTACTTATATTTGAATCTACAGATTCAAAGGATGGTGAGGACAATGACAGTAGCCCTGCAAGCACAGACTTTTACCAAAGATCAGTGCGTGACCGGTCTTCGAGTGGCTGTAGGTATCCTCGAAAAGTGGCGTGCATCGAGTGATCAGGCCTGCCGTATCCTGCGTATTTCTCGAAGCACCTATACCCGGGCCAAGCAACGAGACGTTGAATGGTCCGTGGGACTGGACTCTGATCAGATGCAACGGATCAGTTTCGTGCTGAATATTCACGCAGCGCTTCGCCTTGTTTTCGATAACCCCGAAAACGTTTATGGCTTCCCTACAATGGTGAACAACAACGATTTCTTCAATGGCCGCACGCCACTGGAAGTCATGTCACAGGGAGACATGATCTCGCTGTACGAAACCTTTCGCCGGATCGACGTATTACGCGGGGCACAATGGTGAATTTAAGCCAATTGGCAGACCTGAACAGCGAGCAGTTACAGGCATATCGGCTGGTCAATTCAAAATTTCCGCCGATTGCCTTGTTTGACGATGTCGCCAATCCGGAGGAGTTTGAAGCCCTCTATCAGATCCAGGCATTGACCAATCCCAGGTTGCAAAATGAAGTCGGCCGTATTGAATTGATACCGCGCTCAGAGATTCCATTTGGCATCACGGGCTGCTCCTATGCGACCGCACCCTTCACTCACATCAACCCGGAAGGCTCGCGTTTCAGTAATGGCAGTTTTGGGGTGTTGTACCTGGCGGCCACACTGGAGGCTGCGCTGGCGGAGGTACATCACCATCAGGACAAGTACTGGTCGAACATCCAGAATCTTAACTACGAGCGTTTCGTATTTCGAGGGCTGTCCTGCTCTTTCGTTGATCATTCAATGAAAGACGCAACGTCGCTTCCCATGAGCCATTCCATCTATGATCCTGACGATTACACATACGCTCGCTCTGTGGGCAAGATCGTCAAAGATGCAGGACTTATGGGGCTCAGGTACAACTCAGTACGCTTGCCAGGTAGCTATTGCTGGGCGCTTATGTCTCCAAAGCCGGTCTCATCCATTGTTCAAACAGCTCACTACGAGATGATATGGAATGGGCATATCACTGGCGTAAACAAAATCAGCGAAGCCTGACGGTTTTCCCAATAACCCGGGGTTGATCAGAGGGTGCCCGACCTTAAACTCAGATGCGTCCTTTCGTTTTTTCACTTCAGGCAGCTGCAAAGCATGAAAGCATGGCCCCCAGCACAGGGAGCCAACGCTCTGGCAGCCAGGAGGCTGCGGCCGAACCCGCTCGGCATCAAATAAACGCGCAACATGGCTGCCGACGGATAGCCGCTTATCAGAGCTCAACCCTTCAGTTTGTGCCAGGCAAGTCTTTCACCCGATCTGGAAGCGCTTTCCAGAATGACCCTGACTGAAAGTGCATTATTAAAGGCAAGTAAGACGGTGTAGCAAACGCATTATAAAGGCGCATGCTCATAGCGCACCCACAGGTACAAAACACCCTGCCTGCACCATTAATAATCATAAAATTATATACAGCGTAAACTGCACCACATTAGCGCAACAATATCGAAAACAATAAGACCCGAAAAATCAAAATGCAAAAAAGCTCAATGCAATCTTCTTGACTTACATGAGAAAAATACTAGCATGGACTTCAAATCCTGATAGCGACCTTCAATAAGGTAGCCTTTGGCATCATTCAAGGAAGGTATGCGATAAATATGAAACTGAATAAGCCCTGGCCACTGCTTCCCCTCTACAAGGACAATCTGACACTAACCCCTGCGACAGAAAATGACATGAGCCTTGTTTTTTTGATGGGACAGGATGCATGGGGCGCGGAATACCAAACGGAAGAATACCTTGATATATGCCACAGCTCGGAGAAATACAGATCCGGCAACTGGTTTATCTTGAAAAACAGCAAGGGCACGCCCGTATCTTCTGTCATCTCCTATGCAATTCCAGGGCCCGACAACCACTCATGGATAGGAATAGGCTCATTAGCTACAGAGGTCAGCAGTCGCAATAAAGGATATGGCCTAAGCTGCCTGTCAATGCTAATTGATGGCTATGAAAAACAACAAACAATCAACAGCTTTATACTATTTAAAGACGTACAAACCAATATTTACAGCTCAGCAGGTTTTATGACCGCAGAATCGATGGGCTATAAAGGACTTCATCCGAATTTATTATTAAGAACAGATGAAAAGAACAATCCAGAAACCGGGTATTTTTTAAAAACTTTAATACGCTATTTTTAATGTTTCATGGCTAGCCGGTGAACGGAAAAACCCATTTAAATCCACCTTCCGAAAACATTGCGCACATCGCTGAACACCGCCGAGAACGCGATCGCTCCATATTGACATCTTCTGGATGTCTAAATGGCTGTTCGATTCAGACGGCTGCATACCTACGAAGAAAGGCCACATGCACCCTCACGCGTGTTAAAGACATACGACCCCTCCCTACCCGATCCAGGTTTTCTGGTGTACTGCCTGCGCGCTGTTGATTCAAGTTTGGATAATCTAGACTGCGCCACTCATTCAAATATCGCCAAGGAGGCATCGTGAGCTTCACGATTTATCAGATCATTCATCGCCCGCCATTCGGCAACGGGAAACGTTATGTCGGCTTAACCAAACGTACCGTACAGGATCGGCTCAATGCTCACTTCAACGAAAGTACTCGAGAAAAACCAAGGGGGATTTCTCCTTTTAGCTTGGGCTACGCCATCCGCGATCACCTGCTGAGCTTTCCGACAGACCCTCTCGAGAGTGCATTCGTGATCGAGACGCTGCAGGTCTATACCACCCTGGAAGCGATGCGTGATGGCGAAAGCCACTGGATCGATACCTTGCAGACCATGGCCCCTGCGGGTTTCAACATCATGCGCGGCGGCAGTAGCGTCGGTGGTCCATCAAACTCCAAGCCATGCGAGATTTTTCTTGACGGAAAATTGCAAACCTTCAGCAGTTTTACCGACGCAGCCAAGGCTGCAGCTCAGGGCGAAGGGATTATCGACCCAATAGAGATCAAGAAATTCGTCGCCAATGCCAAAGCGAAAATGCACGGAACCAAGGGTAAGCCTGAGACCAGGTACAGCCTGGCTGAAGCCCTGGGTATAGAACCTCGCGATGACGGGCGCTGGACTCAGGTGAGTCGTGCAGCCAAAGCCGCAGGGCGGCTTGTGGATACAGAACGATCACGCAATCAACGACAAAAACTGCGGGAACAGCGACTGGCGACTGGAGTGACCACGGGACAGCTCCCCTGCCCTTACAATCCCACACTGCAAGTAGCGCAGACAACTGTGTTCGAGGCCCTGGGCATCAGCCCCTCGACCGGACGCTATCGTCTGGCACAGATCGCCGAGCGGCTGGATTCAATGACCCCACAGGAAATTCACGACCACTTGCGAAAGCCTCAGGATCGTAGCAAACCCATAAAAGTGGAGTTGCCCGGTGGCCAGTGTATTTGCCTGGGTATAAATGCTTTGGCCAAGGCTTATGAACGACCCGGTCACAAGGTGTCAGCCATCAAGGCCAGGTTGCGCAAGCTCGGCGATGCTCCCGGCAATGATGATTTGCTGATAGCCATAGGCTTGGCTGCAAAGCCCGCTAAAAACCGCAGCGTTTTAAGCGTACAACCGATATCCCGAAAAAAACATTGTAGCGACTGGACGATCAGCAAAGGTACTGTCACCAAGACTTACATCAACCAAAAGGCCTTTATCGAGGCCTGCCATCAGGTCTTACTGCTGAACCCGGATCTAATGCACTTACTGGGCAACGCCCCAACAGACACTCACAAGGCCCATCGTAGCCTCCAGGGCCGGATCTCTTCGGCGACACGCGCCGGTAAGACCGCCCAAGAGTTGGCAGAAGGCTTTGGCATTGTCGATGATCTGCTTGCAGCCTGAGGTCAATCTGGCCTTCCTTCCTGGGCTACAGCGCGCCAAAGAGAACTCTAATTGGTTACTTAATTATGTTCACTGGAAAATGATCCACCTACTTTGAACTCTACGCCCGTCTGTGTTGACCTTACATATTATGGTTCTGTAGACACCGGCACACCAACCAGACCAAAAGCCTGCTAATCCGAGCAGGCTTGTAAGCTCAAGGTAACCCTCATCAGAAACGCTTTTCAGCACAAAAAGAATGTTTCTTTAATATTGAAAGCTAGCTTCCGACAGACACTGCTTAAATCGCTAAAAACAGCCAAGAACTCGACCGCCCCATATTGACATCACCTGAAGTCGAAATTAGTTTTCGATTTAGACGGCTGCATGTCTGTACGTTGGTGAAAGCTCAAACCACCTTCCAGCCCCCGCCCCGCCAAATCCCGGACACAAAAAAGCCGGTCATCCCTGAGGATTAAACCGGCTGTTTTGGTGTAGCGATATGGTGGGTCGTGTGGGATTCGAACCTACGACCAATTGGTTAAAAGCCAACTGCTCTACCAACTGAGCTAACGACCCGCTTCGTTGTGGGGCGTATAATACTGATTTCTAACGAGAATTCAATACCTGCTCAGAAATAAATCGGAAATAATTCAAAAATAACGGGTTGGGTCGCTGATTCCGGCAGCTGCAAAGCCTTCTGCACGCAAGCGGCAGCTGTCGCATTTGCCACAGGCCCGACCTTGGGCGTCCGCCTGATAGCAAGAAACCGTCAGCGCATAGTCCACGCCCAGCTTTATACCCGCCTGTACGATTTGTGCCTTGCTGAGGTTTTGCAGAGGTGCCTTGATACTGAAGCCCTGCCCCTCTACCCCGGCCTTGGTCGCCAGGTTGGCCATGACTTCGAACGCTTCGACAAACTCCGGGCGGCAGTCCGGGTAACCCGAGTAGTCCACCGCATTGACGCCGATAAAGATGTCCCGCGCCTGCAGCACTTCTGCCCAACCCAATGCCAGGGACAGGAATACGGTGTTGCGCGCCGGCACGTAAGTGACCGGGATACCTTCACTCGGGGCTTCTGGCACGTCAATGGAGCTGTCGGTCAATGCCGAGCCACCCATACCGTCCAGGTTCAGGCCGATAACTTTATGCTCGATAGCGCCCAGATCGCGAGCAACCCGCGCTGCAGCGTCCAACTCTGCGCGGTGGCGCTGACCGTAGTCAAAGCTCATGGTGTAGCAGCTGTAGCCCTCGGCACGCGCCATGGCCACGACAGTTGCTGAATCGAGGCCGCCAGACAGCAGGATCACGGCCCGTTTTTCAGTCACAACACTTTGTTCGGTCATTTCAGCGCCCCGGCTCGTCATTCCACAGATATTTGTGCAGTTGCATTTGCAAACGTACTGGCAGGTTATCCGCCACGATCCAGTCGGCCAGGTCACGGGCCGGCAGGTCATGGTGGCTCGGCGAAAACAGTACTTCGCCTGCCCGTCGCTCCAGGCCGTATTCAATCAACTTGGACACCGCCCAGTCATAGTCTTCCCGCGAACAGATCACAAACTTGACCTGGTCGTTGGGTGTGAGCAAGGCGATGTTTTCATAGAGGTTGCGATGGGACTCCTTCGAGCCCGGCGTTTTCAAGTCCAGCACGCGACTGACGCGCGGATCGACCGCCGAGATATCCAGCGCACCACTGGTCTCGATCGAAACTTCATAGCCCGCATCGCAGAGCTGCTTGAGCAGAGGAATGGCATTGGGCTGAGCCAGCGGCTCGCCGCCGGTCACGCACACATAACGCGGGCGAAAGCCGGCAACCTGCTCAAGGATATCGTCCAGAGGGCGCACAGTACCGCCGCTGAAGGCATAAGCGCTGTCACAGTAACCGCAGCGCAAAGGGCAGCCGGTCAGGCGTACAAAAACGGTGGGCAGGCCAGCCGTCCGCGTTTCACCCTGTAACGAGTAAAAAACTTCGGTAATTCTCAATGTGTCTTGCATATTCGCCACGGGCGTAACAGCTAAACAGGCTGTCCGCCTCCGTCAGGCACTCCAAAAAATCTGCTTGTGCAGGATCCAGAAGAGCGTATTTCATAAAAGGGCGTGGATTCTAACGAAAAAACCCGCGACAGGCGCGGGTTTCTCGACTAAAGCCGGTTATTGCTTACATGCGTTGCAAGTCGCGTTGTGCCAACTGTGCAGCGGAAGTGCCCGGATACTGGGCTACAACCTGCTGCAGAATGCCTTTTACCTTGTCGGTATGGCCCAGGCGGCGCTCTACATCAGCAAGCTTGTAGAGCGAGTCCGGCACTTTGGCATGCTTGGGGTACAACTGGCTGA
>Ga0302347_1000320_pt1 | contig 83663 bp, 80 predicted proteins | sample PhyWR1_FD_202178 | JGI IMG/M metagenome (GOLD analysis project Ga0302347, IMG submission 202178) | Leaf surface microbial communities from wheat plants in UC Gill Tract Community Farm, Albany, California, United States - DLSL W.R1 (v2)... | ecosystem: Host-associated > Plants > Phyllosphere >... | reverse complement strand
ACTTTAAAACAGTACATCACTGAAAACGGCAAGATTGTTCCTAGCCGTATTACAGGTACTAAAGCTCGTTACCAACGTCAATTAGCGCTTGCTATTAAACAAGCTCGCTATTTAGCGTTGATTCCTTACACTGACAATCATAAGTGAGGTTGAGCCGTGGATATTATTTTATTACAACGCATTAAAAACCTTGGTAAATTAGGCGATAAAGTTTCAGTTAAAGCTGGTTACGGCCGTAACTACCTTATCCCTCAAGGTAAAGCAGTTGCAGCGACTGAAGCGAATACTGCTGCATTTGAAGCTCGTCGTGCAGAACTTGAGAAAGGTGAAGCTGAAGTTTTAGCTGCTGCTCAAGCACGTGCTGACCAATTGAACGAAGTAAACATCGTTATCACTGCGAAAGCTGGTGATGAAGGTAAATTATTCGGTTCAATCGGTACTCGTGATATCGCTGACGCGTTAACAAATGCTGGTCTTGTTGTTGACCGTGCTGAAGTTCGTTTACCGAACGGTGCACTTCGTCACACTGGCGAATTTAACATCGCAATCCAATTGCATCATGATGTTACTGCTGAAGTTCTCGTTACTATCGTATCTGAGTAATTTCTTGCAGAAAAAAAGAGCATACTTTTGTATGCTCTTTTTTTATCTTTAAATTTTACCTCGGATCAGCTGAAATTGTTTCTAGTTGATTCATTCCCCTACTTATTGGTATTACTGTTAGATACTTTTAGTATTTTGCATTAAGATAAGTGAGTACTTCAGTACACACGTACATTACGTAAATAATGTTTTTGCACGATTTAAAAATCAAGGTTTTATATGTCTCAGGCAACTGCCACAGCTCAACAGAATCCCTTCAGCACTGATGCAAAAAACAAAGACAATGCTCAGTTAAAAGAGTTTCGTACGCCTCCTCATAACTTGGCAATTGAACAAGCTGTACTGGCTGCATTGATGACGGTTGCTGAGTCTTTTGAACAAGTCAGTGATACTTTGAATGAAACTGATTTTTATGCAACACGTCACAAATATATCTTCCGTGCAATCGAAAAACTGGCACAAGAAAACTCTCCATATGATGCAGTTTTAGTCAACGATTGGCTGATTAAGCAAAACTTGCTTGATGCAATTGGCGGTGAAGAATATTTAATGCAATTGATGTCAGATTCACCTTCAAGTTTCTATAACCTAGAAACCTATGCGGGCAAAATCAAAGAATTTTCAACGTTAAGAAGCATGATTAAAGTGGGCAATGAAATCCTGCAAAATGCTTATGACACCAAAGGTCGTGAAGTCAGTGAAATTCTTGATCTAGCTGAAACCAATATTTTCTCTATTGCAGAACAACATAATAACAATGCGAAAGCACAAGGGCCAAAAGCCATTACCTCAGTTGTTGCAGACGTTTTTGATAAGTTAAATGAACTTTCTCAAATGGAAGGCAATATCACCGGTTTAACCACAGGTTTTATGGAGTTAGACAATAAAACCTCTGGTATGCAAGCTGGAGATATGATCATTGTTGCTGCACGTCCGTCGATGGGTAAAACAACCTTTGCCATGAACCTTGTTGAAAGTGTGTTATTTAACTGTGATCTTCCAGCACTGGTTTTCTCTATGGAGATGCCAGCAGACTCTATCGCCATGCGTCTAATTTCAGCATACGGTAAAGTCCATCAAGGGCATTTACGTTCGGGTAAACTTGATGGCGATGAATGGTCTAAAGTCACAGGAACCATTTTACAACTACAAGAAAAACATCTTTATATTGATGATTCATCTGCATTGCCACCAACGGAACTTCGAGCACGTGCACGACGTATTGCCAAACAACATGGTGGCAAGCTGGGTTGTATCATGATCGATTATCTACAATTGATGAAAGTGCCAGGCATGGGTGATAACCGTGTTGGTGAGATTGGTGAAATTTCACGAAGCTTAAAAGCCCTTGCCAAGGAAATGATGTGCCCTGTTATTGCACTATCACAGCTTAACCGTTCTCTGGAAAACCGCCCAAATAAACGTCCAGTAATGTCCGACTTGCGTGAATCAGGTGCAATCGAGCAGGATGCCGATTTAATTATGTTTATTTACCGTGATGAGGTTTATAACAAAGAGTCGAAAGAAGCAGGCACAGCTGAAATTATCATTGGTAAACAACGTAATGGCCCGATCGGGACTGTACGTTTAGCCTTTGAAGGTCAATACACGCGCTTTAGTAATCTATCGCCTGAGTATTATGCGCAATATCAAGATGAAGAATAATGTTGATCAATAGATTTAACATCATTTAACACTGCTGTTGAGATGAGATTTTAATCTTCAAATCTTAGAACTTAAAGTCTCTCTCAACGTTTCAATATTCTTAGTCCATTCATCATAATCATCTGAATCTTGCCAAAGCTCATCCAATTCAGAGTTTTCACTGGTCAATAATAATAATGCAGTCAATGCTTTGGGAATAAGCGCATAATTGACATTGTTTTTATTCTGTTCAAGCCATTTTTCTACAGGTTCAGGATAATATTCATTTTCTTCAATCCCTTCACCAAATGATTTAGCTAAAACATCTGCCGCAGCATGTGCAATACAACCAATATCGGCATCGATAAACTCTTCAGTTGCCATATCAATCATTTCATCAAAAGCTTGTTCAATGACAACATGCCCATCTTGCTCTTCAAACTCATAGGCCCAATCACTTGCAGTATCATTTCCAAATGGTTCATGTGACCATGTTCCCATACACCCTCCGAAATAAATCCTTAAATTTAAATATAAAATGTACGATTTTATTTAAAAAATAAAGTGCTATATCTTTACAAATTATGTGCAAAGCACTTGGCAAAAATTTTATCGATACAAAATCAATAAACCATTCAAAACACAAATGTTTATGTTTATTTAAAGCTGATAGGACTACAATATTTAGCGTTTTAAAGCTGCACTTTTTTAAAGTTAGGCTTTTATCTCTATTTATGCGATTTAGCATTATTCAATCTTTGCCATTCCTCAGGAGTAACTAGGGTGCGTCAAGCAACAGTTTATATTGACAGTGAAGCACTGCAATATAATTTAAACCGAGTCAAACAACTTGCACCAAGCGCTAAAATTGTCAGTATGGTTAAAGCCAATGCATATGGACATGGCGCCAAGGACTGTTTAGCCGCCTTAAATGCGACTGATGCCTTTGGTGTCGCCTGCCTTGCTGAAGCCTTAGAGATTCGAGCATTAGGCTATCAACAACCGATTACTCTCATCGAAGGTATTTTCAGCGCTGATGAAATGATTAGTGTTCTTGAAAACAACCTTGAAATCGTTGTACATCATCAACCACAATTGGCTTGGTTACGTGCACATAAAAAACAATATATCGACAAAGGTTTAAAAGTCTGGGTAAAACTCAATAGTGGTATGAACCGATTGGGTTTTAAGGTGGCCGAAATTATTGAAGTGATTCAATCACTCAAAGCAGAAGGCTTTACCTGTGTGCTGGTCATGCATTTTGCCAATGCAGATGCGGATCATCACCCGTTAAATGAACAACAGAAAGATCAATTCTTACAGGTAAAAGCTGCTTGTGAACCGATCTTAGCTTCATGCTGCAATTCTGCTGCTATTTTTAAATGGCCTGAACTGAATTTTGATTTTGTACGTCCAGGTATCATGCTTTACGGCGCGTCTCCCTTTGCAGATCGAAGCGTTGCTGAACTAGACATCAAACCTGTCATGAGCTTTACCGCTGAAATCATCGCACTCAATCATATTCAAGCAGGTGAATCTGTAGGCTATGGCTCTACATTTGTCTCCAAAAATGAAATGGATATCGCCATTGTTTCAATAGGTTATGGGGATGGTTATCCGCGTGCTTTTCCTCAACAAAACTATGTCAGCATCAATGGTCAAATGACTGCGATCATTGGTCGTGTCGCAATGGATATGATCGCAATTGATGTCACTGGCTTAGATGCACCGCTAGGTACAGTCGTTGAACTGTGGGGCAAAGATCGTTTGGTTGATGATGTGGCTGCTGCCAATGGTACGATAGGTTATGAGTTACTCTGTCGTATGAGTGCTCGCCCTATCCGTAAAAAACTTTAAACACGCGTTCTCGATTCAAGATGAAAATCCAAGCCATCGCTTGGATTTTTTAAGAGTTTTCAGATTTCAGACAAATTCTTCTGGCTGTTCAATCTCATAGAGTAGTTTAAGTAATGTCGGGATATCCTGTTCATCTAAACTTAATGGGCGAAAATGGTTATAGCCCTTACTCTCGAAGTATTGTTGAATTTTGCCATTTCGTCTCACGTATTTCATAGACCACTGTGAAAAATGCCCTTGCTCAACATGGCCTGCTCTAAACAGCTTGATCTGATGATGTCTTGGATCTTTATGCAGTTTTTCCAATACATGTAAGATAATCACTTCCTCACCTTCTAGGCATTGAAAAAAATGCTCATCTGCAAAATACAGAACGCCTTGAACTTGATGAAGTATATTAAAATCTCTCGCTTCACCTAAAATATCTCTTAAATCATTGAGTATTTGATGATGGGGTGAAGTTGTTTTACTTGCATAGCATAATTGAAAAGTCATGTAATTATTCTATTTTTAACTTTCATTATTTATAAACAATTATTTGCGATCATACAAGCCTTAACGTTTTATTATTTAATTGTTTATCTATTCTTTTATATGGATTGCTTTAAACTAAATACATAGCAACCGTGCTCTTTAATTTTTTAATTTAAAACAGTGATTTAATATATATTTATCATTAAAAACACAAAGTAAATCATGATCCACCTAGTCAATTGTCTCGATATAAATTTTAGAATAAAAGAAACATAGAATTGAATTTATGCGACCTCTTTATAATTTTTAATATAAAAAAAGCGAGATTAAACTCGCTTTAAAGCACATACAGTATTATTCAAAATAATCATTGGTCGGTTTAGGTAAATCTTGCAAACCTTTCTTTAAAGTTTCAGACCATTGTTTGCTGATGTGTTGAAAATAAGGATCACTGTCGTTAATTCGCTTGCCTTTTGGTACCTCTAGGCTGTCTTTAAGATAAATCATCGCATCTAATGGCATACCAACAGATACATTTGAACGTAAAGTCGAATCAAATGAAATTAAACTACAACGTAACGCTTCATCTAAAGGCATATCATAACTTAAGGCACGATCTAAAATTGGTTTACCATATTTACTTTCACCAATTTGGAAATAAGGCGTATCACTGGTTGCAGAAATAAAATTACCTTGCGGATAAATATTATAAAGCTGCATTTCCTCCCCACTGATCTGGCCACCAACCAATAAACTACAATAATAATTACTTTGCTCTTGAGTATCTTCAGTGACATCTGCAATGACTTTGCGTAGGGTTTGCCCAACCAATCCTGCAACCTCGAACATCGTATTCACACTATACAAATTGGGTTCTTGCTTAAGTGCCAAATGATTTTCTAAATGCCCAATCACCGCTTGTGTCGTTGCAAGGTTGCCAGAAGTTTGAATACAAATAAAGCGTTCGCCTTTTACCCCAAACGTATAAAGTTTTCGATATACAGAAATGTGATCGACTCCAGCATTGGTTCGAGTATCACTAATAAATACTAAACCTTGTTTGAGTCTTAAAGCACAGCAATACGTCATGAAACTACCTATACAACTAAATTTGAGATTAATCACATTCTGCAATTATTCACACTATTTACCATTGCCACCATTAACATGCAAGCACTTGAACAATAGAATACATGGTTTCAGTGCCACCTTGCTCTCTTACTCCACGAACGGGTGCAACATCCCAATAGTCGCGTCCAATCGCCACATAGACATGTGATTCTGGGCGGAATAATTGATTACTGACATCAATAACATGCCATTTACCGTCTAAAAATATCTCTGTCCAAGCATGACTTGCCAAATGCGATTGATTATTTACATATAAGTAACCAGAAACGTAGCGAGCTGGTACCCCCAATGCTTTCGCCATCGCAATCAAGACATGACTATGATCTTGACATACCCCTTGCCGTGCTGAAAAAGACTCCATTGCGGTATGTGTTACTGTGGTACTTGCGCTGATATAAGGCATATGTTGCAACAAAGCTTCTGCTAATTTTTGGAAATTCGCCCAACGCTTATGCGTTATATACTGTTCAGCAAAAGCAATCATTTCTGTATTGCACAAGGTTGCAGTGGTTGGCTGTAAAAAAACTACAGGCGATACCTGATCTTCGATACCAAATTGATTGTCTACATTAATATCGACAATCCCCTGCGCCATAATGGACATTTGTTGATAAGGCTCAATTTGCGAACTGGTCAACCAAACATTATCAAAAGCATCTTTTTTAATGTGTTTTTCACCGGGAACACTGACATGCCAACCCGTCACCTGTTGATGCAAATTAGACTGTGGTGTCATTTTGATATACTGAATACTATTTTTTGCCCATTCAGAATATTGGTAATGCGTTTGGTGATTAATCATCAGTTTCATAAGCGATCCAATTCAAATAATGAGTCAATATGGTCACTAAAATGATAATAATTCATACGGTCTGGTTGTTTTTTTAGTTCTTCCCAAACTTCAGGCAAACTACACATACCATGTTGATCTAAACGATCAATCAAATGATTCAATTGTGTCAAAGTCACTGATTTATCTTGATTCAGACGTAATTGACGATCAAATTGTTCCATTTTTTGCCCTAAGCTAAAAAATAGAAACAATAATTCATCATCCTCTGCCTCTAAAACATCATTACATTCTTCACAAACATCACAAATAAAACCAGCATTTTGCTCTGCCTGTTGTAATAACTGATTTAATTCGGCAAAGGACTGTGCTGAAATCACCCCACGTAAATCATGAATATTATTTTTGGCACATAAAAAATGCTGATGAAATGATGCAGGTTGCTCATTGTCTAAAATCAATTCATTTAAAGAACTTGCATCAAATGCGGGTAAACAAAAAGCATGTGCATAGTCTAAAGCCAATTCATTGGTTTTAAATGGAAATTGACTACACAAATATTGAATACGGGTTAAATAGCGTCCTAACCAAAATATATTCTGTGCATTGGTACTGAGTAAAATCATGTTTGCTCTCCTTTGGCTGGGATTATTTGAAGGTGGGGCTAAATTGAATATTCATCAATTACCCATGTATCCTTAATTCCACCACCTTGTGATGAGTTGACCACCAGTGAACCTTGTTGCATCGCAACACGAGTCAAGCCACCTGGAACAATTTCTATGCGTTCTGGTGAGCTGAGAATAAATGGTCGTAAATCAATATGACGTTCAGCAATTCCTTGGGAAGTTAGTGTTGGTGCAACAGATAAATTTAAGGTGGGTTGAGCGATATACGCAGAGGGTGAAGCCATTAACTTCATTTTAAATAGGTCAATTTCTTGTTCAGTTGCTTTAGGACCGATGAGCATCCCATAACCACCTGAACCTTGAGCCTCTTTTACCACCAATTGATCCAGATTTGCCAAAACATAATCCAAAGCTTCAGCTTCACGGCATTGATACGTCGGTACATTGGACAAAATTGGTTTTTCATTTAAATAATAAGCAATCATTTGATCCACATAGGGATAAATCGACTTATCATCTGCAACGCCTGTACCAGGTGCATTGGCAATCACCACATTTCCGCTTAAATAAGCAGACATCAACCCTGCAACACCTAAAGTGCTATCAGGTCTAAAGCTTAATGGGTCTAAAAAACCATCATCCAAACGCCTATAAATTACATCAACCTGTTGACGTCCACGGATAGTTTTCACATAAACCTTGTCGTTTTCAACAAAAAGATCACGTGATGTCACCAATGGCACACCCATTTCCCTTGCTAAAAATGAATGTTCATAATAGGCGCTGTTATAACGTCCTGGTGTTAAAACCACGATTGTGGGGCAATCTACTTTTGAATTTTCAGCCAAAACATCACGCAGCAATTGTGGATACAACTCAATATTGGCAACGTGTTGATTGCATAATTCAGGCATAAGTTTTTGACTCATCTTACGACTTTCAAGCATATAGGACACACCTGAAGGCGTACGTAGATTATCTTCTAAGACAAAAAACTCACCTTTGCAGTCCCGAACAATATCAATTCCACTGATTTGACTGTAAATATTTCCATTCAAGCGATGATTCATCATCACTGGTTGATAAGCTTCATGAGAAAGCACTTGTACTGCTGGGATTAAACCTTCTTTTAAAATATTTTGTTGATTATAGATATCCGCTAAAAATAGGTTTAAGGCTTGAATACGTTGTGTACAGCCTGCTGCAACCTTGCTCCACTGTTGCTTGGCAATCACACGTGGGATTAAATCAAATGGTATGGTGCGATCAATTCCCGATTTTTCACCATAAACCGCAAAAGTAATTCCTTGATATAAAAAATGCGCTTTGGCTGTTTCATTGAGTTTTTCAAGTTGGTAAATGCTGTGTTGAGATAACCAATCTTCAATTTTTTCAGCAGTTTCGGGCGAAAGAACGTGATCATCCGTCATTTCATTAAAAAAAACCGAGTTCATCTGTTTAAGTAAATGATGTGAGGCTTGTTGTGCATCGATATTTAGATTGATGGCCTGTTGAATATTTCCTATCTGTTGTTGATTCGTCGTTTCAGTTTTTTCTTCTGCCTCAGCAATTGGCAAAGCGAAGCGATCTGCATAATTCTCATTGCTTGAATTTGTATCTATGGTTTCTTTTAGCATACAAACCTCTTTTTATCTTCTCTAATGGCTTCTTTAATAATGCAATATCAATGCCAAAATATTATTAAATCGCCATATCCTGTATTCTTCACCTGCACAATTAAATCTTTCTGGCTCAGTTTTATTAATTCATTGTTTGCTATTGCACTCAATGTGAGTTTTGATCGAACTTGTTTCAAAATTTTTTAGCTAATATTTTCAACACCTAAGCGACTAGTCACAGGATATAACTTGCAGAATCAGTTTTAATTTTCTATTGTGTAGCTGATTTATTTCCCTTAAACATTCACGATTCCATTGATACCAAACCATGTCTGCACAAGAAAAAGAAACTTCCAATAGCCTCTATCGCCAATGGCAAATCCTGTCCCGACTCTCTACTGGGAAGTGGATGGGCACACGTGAATTACAAGAAGTTTTAGAACGTGAAGGGATCGAAATCAGCTTACGCACGATTCAGCGTGATCTAAATCAGATTGCTCAACGCTTTCCTATCGAGAGTAACAAAACCGTACCGCAAGGCTGGCGTTGGCGTTCAGATGCCCCGATTCAAAGTCTGCCGCATATGACCAGCTCGCAAGCTGTCACGTTTATGATGGTTGAAGAACATTTAAAACACCTGCTTCCACCGAGTTTAATTGATGAAATGAACCCTTGGTTCGATTTGGCACGGCGTAGCCTTTCTACGCAGAACAATGTTCGACAATGGATTAACCGTGTTCGAATTGTGCCTGCAAGCCAACCAGTAATCCCTCCTCTGGTGGAAAGACATGCACAGCAAGCCATTTATGAAGGACTACTACAAGATAAACAAATTGAATGTGTCTATCGTGCACGTGGTTATCAGGGTGAAGAGAAAACCTATACTCTAAATCCTTTAGGTTTGGTTCAAAAAGGTGCAATTATTTATTTGATTTGTACGCGTCATGACAAGACAGAAGTTCAGACCTTTGCATTACATCGTTTTAAATCTGCAACTGTTTTAGATTTACGTGCTTTACACCCTGTCAAATTCGATATTGATGAATATATCGATTCTGGTGCGCTGGGCTTTAGAGTCGACTTTTCTCGACCGACCGAAAATGTTGAATTAAAATTAGTCATGCACGAAGATGATGCACAATACTTCACGGAAAGCCAACTGAGTAAAGAGCAAAAAGTTGAACAACTCAATGAAGAGCTGTATCAAGTCAGTGCTGTGGTTCCATTTACCTCACAATTGGTATGGTGGTTAAGAAGTTTTGGTAAAAAAATTGTCCGAATTGAGCCTGTTGAAGTGTTTAATGCGGTACATGAAATTGAATAATCTATTGACTTCACCCTAGCCAAGATAATCAAAATAAAAAGAGCCTTTCGGCTCTTTGATTTATTGTTTTGATTGTTGTTTTTAAATTTTATTGTTTTTGCGCTGATATAAAGCCCATGTCACATTTTTACATGTCCACAAGACATGGGATTTATTGGAGTATGTTAAACATCACATGTTACAGCACGCAAGTTCAGCACTATTGTAGCGGATTGATTTCATTGTCATGATGTTCACCTCTCGTTTGAATGTAAATTGACTATAACGATGATTTTGCAAACTGAAAAATAATTAAAACTGCTTTGTTTTTCATCAATTCTGTTTAGGAGTTATTTTTATAAAGTTAGATTGGATCTGTGTATTTAAAATATGCCTTTAAAAATAAATCGTAAATTTAGCCTTAACACAGACAAGTGAGATGATTTTTTAAAAGATACCTCCTAATAAGATCAAATTGGACTGTAGAGCTCATAAAATCAAAGCGCCATAATTGCCATTTGATTTACATAAATATTTTCCTTTAAGCTGGCACATTGGAGAGTAGTTTGACCAATAAGGGTTCAACTAAATCTTTAGCTCTGAGCTGCGCTAACCATGACTCTGGAATTGAATCAAAACCAAAATATAATCCAGCGATTCCTCCTGCGACACAAGCCGTTGTATCTGTATCTCGACCAAATGCAATGGCTGTTTTAATGACATCTTGATATGTTGTTTGTTTTAATGCATATCTAGCCGATTTTAAACAATCAACCACATAACCACTGCCTGTTCCCTTTTCCAATTCATCAGGTCGAATATAATATTCTAGTTGTTCTAGATCGTCTGGTTTATCTTTTAAATAAGCACGTAATTTTGTCACTGCATCAGACCAAGCAGCTGCAATATCCAAACCATTTAAAATAGACCTTGCCCATAAACAATATAAAGCACAGCAAACTTTAGAACGTAAATGCGCATGTGTGACATGTGATTGCGCATAAGCATCTTCAATCAACTGTATATCTGAACCTTGATGCCAAATTGCTAGAGGTAATACCCGCATCAATGAACCATTGCCATTTGCAAGTACATCATTATTTGCAACCTGTAATAATGGCACACCAGACAGATAGTTTCTTATGGCTTCAGCAGTTTGTACTCCAACATCAAATACTTGAAAATCCACTGCCATATAACCACATTGATACCAGTTGCATATACGTTTCATAAAATCTTCTGTATCCATTTTATTTTTATAAAGTAATGAATCCAAAAGGCATAAAGCTTGTGCCCCATCATCTGACCATGTCCCTACTGGAATATGAGGATAGGTCTTTGCAAAATTATTCGGTGGGAGCATTTCAATTTGCTCATAGGCTGGTAACTGCTCAGCTAAGAGAAATTCATATGATACCCCTACAGCATCACCTACTAACAAACCATAGATTGCACCTTTTAATTGATCTTGTTTTGTCATGTTTTACTCTAAAACCTATTTACTTTTTATATTGTCACAATGACAATATATTTTCAATAAAAATTCCCCTTTGTTATAGACAATAAAAAACCCGCATATAGCGGGTTTCTTACAATTCAATATCTTAAGCTGATTTTCTCGCTTGGTTATTTTTACGAATTGTAATCATCACCAATTGAACAGCAGCAGGTGTTACACCCGGAATACGGCTGGCTTGTGCCAATGTTTCAGGTAATACATTTTTCAGTTTCATGGTGATTTCACGAGAAAGCCCTGAAACGATATCATAATCAAAATCAGCAGGAATTTTGGTGTCTTCCAAACGCTTCATTTGCGCAACATCTTCTTGCTGACGATTGATATAACCTTCGTATTTCACAGCAATTTCAATCTGCTCACCAACAAATGCAGATACTTCAGAACCAGTTAATTCAGCAATTTGTGCAAAGTTAATGTTTGGGCGTTTAAGTAAATCGATTGCAGAACATTCTTTAGAAAGATCAGCACCCGTCAATTCAACGAATTTTTTACCCATTGGATTGTTCGGTGCAGCCCAAAGGTGTTGTAAACGACCTGTTTCTTTTTCAACTGCTTCCATTTTTTCACAATAAGAAGCCCAACGCTCATCATCAACCAAGCCCATTTCACGGCCAATTGCTGTTAAACGTTGATCAGCATTATCTTCACGAAGCATCAAACGGTATTCTGCACGAGAGGTAAACATACGGTACGGTTCTTTGGTACCTAAGGTAATCAAATCATCGACCAAAACGCCCATATACGCTTCATCACGTTTAGGCGTCCATTGCTCTTGATCCCATGCACGACGTGCAGCATTTAAGCCTGCCAATAAACCTTGTGCACCAGCTTCTTCATAACCTGTTGTACCGTTAATTTGACCTGCAAAATACAAGTTATTAATCGATTTGGTTTCAAGTGAGAATTTCAAAGACTGCGGGTTGAAATAATCATATTCAATTGCATAGCCTGGGCGAAGAATGTGTGCATTCTCCATACCACGGATTGAGCGTACCAACTCAAACTGCACATCAAATGGTAAAGATGTTGAAATTCCGTTTGGATAAAGCTCGTGTGTATCCAAACCTTCTGGCTCAAGAAATACCTGATGCGAATCTTTATCTGCAAATTTATGAATTTTATCTTCAATCGATGGGCAATAACGTGGACCTACACCTTCAATCACCCCGGTATACATCGGCGAACGGTCTAAACCACCACGAATAATCTCATGAGTACGCGCATTGGTATGCGTGATATAGCAATTTACTTGCTCAGGATGCATCGAAGCATCCCCCATAAATGACATGGTTGGTGATGGGAAATCACCCGGTTGTGGAATCATCACAGAAAAATCGACAGAACGCGCATCAATACGTGGTGGTGTACCAGTTTTTAAACGACCTACTGGCAGGTTTAATTCACGTAAACGAGCTGCTAACGAAATTGATGGTGGATCGCCTGCTCGTCCACCTGACGAATTATTTAGGCCAACGTGAATCACGCCACCTAAGAATGTACCTGTGGTTAACACCACAGTTTTCGCATCAAAGCGAATACCCATTTGGGTCACTACACCTTTAACTGTATCGCCTTCAACAATTAAGTCATCTGCAGATTGTTGAAAAATATCTAAATTGGCTTGATTTTCAAGTGTATGACGAATCGCGGCTTTATAACGGATACGGTCAGCTTGTGCACGAGTTGCACGTACAGCTGCGCCTTTACGCGAGTTCAAAATACGAAATTGAATACCACCCTTGTCTGCAGCCAATGCCATTGCACCACCTAAGGCGTCAATTTCGCGAACAAGGTGAGATTTACCAATACCACCAATGGCTGGGTTACAGCTCATCTGCCCTAAAGTCTCAATGTTATGAGTCAAAAGCAGAGTCTGTCGACCCATACGCGCCGCAGCCAGTGCCGCTTCCGTACCTGCGTGACCGCCACCGATAACAATGACATCGTAAACTTTAGGATAATGCATAGTGATAAATGAGAGATAAAAGAATGACAGGAAATTATAGCAAAATTTTACTTCTAGTTTTAGGCAGTTTTACAAATATTATTTCCCTCAATCATGCGTATGAACGATTAAACATCTCTTATACATAGGCAACATAAATTGACACTTCGTTTCATGACTGCCCTACAAATAGAATTTAACTTATCAAAAACTCACGATACGATAGACAATACACGGACAAATTATTTTTTTCGAGACTTTATATATAAGGAATATCATGATGAAAAATACCATGTCTAAAGTAATTACAGCATCTTTACTCAGTTGTGTTGCATTTAGTTTTGCCCATGCTGCTGATGAAAACACCAGCAAAGCCGAAGTGAAAAAGCAAATTCAGGTATGTGCCAAGAAAAAACAAGGTGACTGGGTCACCTACGCCAACAAAGGTGTAACTTTTAACGGTACATGTGAACCAAATGAAAATGGTAAATTACAATTTAGCTTCCCAGCACCTGCAGGTGGCAACCCAACTGCCGCTGCTGCAGCGCCTGAACCAGCCATTGAAAACCGCCCAGCTGTAGAACAATCTGCTCCAGCAAGTGCCGATGCACCAGCAACAAATGATGCATCACAAGCAGAACAACCTGCAATGGAGCAACCGAGTCAAGCCGCTCCAAGCGAAGATCCGATCCAAGCGCAATAATCTGCTTTAGGCATAAATACGTGCTTTTATAAATAGCATGTATGAGCAAAAAAGGTGTTCCATTAAAAATGGAGCACCTTTTTTATTTCAAGTCTGTGCGTAGACTTGATTAATATCAGTATCCATATAGTTTTACGTCTACGATGAATCAATTGTTATTCGGCCTAATGCTATATATTTAAAACACATATTTTCAAGAAGATTTCTGAGTCATAGATTTCATTTTTCAATTCGATACCTTTCGATTACACTCAAATCGAGAACGGAATATTCACATATTGAATCAGGGTCTGTTGACAAATCGTCTATGTTTGCGACTACGTGTATTTTTTAGGCGATACTAGGCGCGAAATATGAAATTTAGTCATTCTAAATGAGTAATTCGTAACGACGTAGCGGCAAAAAACACGCTAGTCCCGAAGGGTTGTGGCTAAAATTATCTCAGTCTTCGTTATAAAACTCGAAAATAGTCTCGCTATTCTCTTCGTTTTCTGCCTTGCCTGCTCAATTTTCGCCTACAACGCAAGCCATTTATGAAATGTCAACAGACCCTAATGTAAAACAACAAAAAGGATGAAACTATGGATTCAGGGATAATTACCATAATGCTTCCCCTCGCCCTCGCCATTATTATGATTGGACTAGGTTTAGAACTTACTCCAAAAGATTTTGCGCGAGTTTCTAAACACCCTAAAGCTGTATTGATTGCGTTATTCTGTCAATTGGTACTTTTGGTCGGTATCGCTTTTATCATTTGTAAGGTGCTTGCACTCCCGCCTTTGCTTGCCGTAGGTTTAATGTTGCTTGCAGCCTCACCTGGAGGAAGTACCGCCAATCTATTTAGCTATTTATTTAAAGGTGACATTGCACTTAATATTACCTTAACTGCAATTAACTCGGTCATTGCTGCCTTCACCTTGCCTTTGATCGTAAACTTTTCGATTCAGTACTTTATGAATGATGGGCAACAAATCACCATGCAGTTCAGTAAAATACTGCAAGTCTTTGCAATTATTTTAATTCCTGTGTGTATCGGCATGCTCATTCGACATTATGCACCACACTTTACTGAAAAATTAAGTAAACCTTTGCGAATTTTTTCAGTGGTGTTTTTGATTCTCATTATTATTGGGGCAATCACCAAAGAACGTGCACATATCATGGAATACCTAACTCAAGTCGGCCTAGCCACGGTGATTTTCTGTATTTGCAGTCTGGTTATTGGCTACTTTGTTCCAAGATTGCTCGGTATTAATAGTGCTCAAGCACGCGCATGTGCATTTGAGATCGGCATTCATAATAGTACCTTAGCCATGACGATTGCTTTGACTGTCATCGCAAATTCTACTGTCGCAATGCCTGCCGCGGTTTACTCAATCTTTATGTATATTTTCGCTGCTATTTTTGGTGCCTTAATTTCAAGACGTGCAGCAACTGAAACTGAACCTGCGATATAAAGCCATCATATGCCTCAACTAAAATGGATGCTTAAGCATCCATTTTTTATTTTGCTACTGAATATAAGCGTAACTTCCTAGTTTCGGCTACAATACTGCCTTTAAGAAAACGATTTAGGTCTTTGCCGTGAAGTGGTTACAAATTCATATTACTGTAGAACAAGCTCAAGTTAATTTTACTGAAACCTTGTTAAGTTCTTTAGGCGCAGTCAGCGTGACATTAGATGATGCTGAAAACCAAGACTTGCTTGAACCACTCCCTGGCGAAACTCCGCTATGGAATAAAGTGATTGTTACAGGAATCTACGCGCAAGAAGAAGGCGAAGACATTGATGTAACAGCACTAGAAACATTTATTCGTACTCAACTCCCAACTGAACCAATGCGTAGTGAATTTCTTGAAGACCAAGTATGGGAACGTTCTTGGATGGATTACTATGAACCAATTCAAATTGGTGAAAAGTATTGGATCGTACCTGAATGGATAGAACCGCCAGAAGCGGATGCAGTCAATATCAAACTTGATCCAGGCTTAGCATTTGGTACAGGTAACCATGCATCTACTTTCCTTTGTCTACAATGGTTAGGCAAAATCGATGTTAAAGATAAAGTCGTGATTGATTATGGTTGTGGTTCAGGCATCCTCGGTGTTGCAGCACTGCTTTTAGGTGCAAAGAAAGTCTATGCAACAGATATCGATCCACAAGCTGTCTTGGCAACCAAACAAAATGCTGAGCTGAATGGTGTTCTTGAAAATCTTTATGTTGGATTACCTGAAGAGTTCAATGCAGAATTTAAAAACCAACAGGCGGATATTTTAGTTGCAAATATTCTGGCAGGCCCACTTATGTCACTTGCTAAAGAATTCTCAACTTTGATTAAATCTGAGGGAGAGTTCGCACTTGCTGGTGTAATTGAAGAGCAAGTTACTGATGTTTCTAGTATTTATTCTGAATTTTTTGATATAGTAGAAGTCGAGAAGCGTGAAGAAACCTGGTGCAGAATTTCTGGGTCGCGTAAGGCTGTTTAATCTATGAAAATATAAATATTTATGACCGAAAAACAAACCCGATGCCCAAATTGTGCTTCAGTTTATAAAGTATCAGTTACGCAACTCACTGTTGCGCAGGGTATGGTTTGTTGTCCGAAATGTTCACATAATTTTAATGCATTAATTCATTTACAAAACAGTCAACCTGCTCAACCCAAGATCGATCCTGAGACTGTCGTGCAAAATCAGGCACAAAACCTCATTACGACGAAACGACAAATCGAAACCAATGTCTTAGATATTTTTAATCGTAAAATTGAAAACTCCAATATTGATTTAAGAACATACTTAAACAATTTGAATTATTTCAACAATGAACCGGTCAATAACATTCCAAGCTTAAACCTATCACAAGGTTTAAATAACCAAGGGCAACATTTAGTAAAACCCAAAAGTACGTTTTATTATCTGGCTTGGAGCTTGATCAATCTTGCTTTACTCAGCATTTTATTATTTCAAATCCTTTGGTTTAATCCCAACTTAACTGATCGTTATCCGTTTTTAAATACTGTTTTTACCCAAACCTGTGCCGTCTTACAGTGTGATACTGTTGATCAACGCTATAAACAAATTGTGATTAGTCACCTTAAAGTTAAAGCACTTGGTAGAGACGAGACGCAATTCTCAGGTCAACTCAATAACCAATATTCTAAAAGCTTAGAGTTACCATTAATAAGAGTCACCTTAAAAGCTCAAAATAAGGTTATTGCTACACATGTGATTACACCTGAGCAATATCTGATTGAAAGTTTAGTTGGAATTAAGCGTATTCCTAAAAATAGCCCATATCCTTTTAAATTTGTTGTTACAGAGCCAAGAAAAAGTTTTGATCAGTACCAATTAGACATTATTCACCCTTAAAATTAAAAAAATTATAAAAAAATGAAAAAAAATGTAGTTTTCTTGCTCATTTTTTCTTAGACAATGGTATCATACGCGCCACGAAAGCTTTGTCCTGCAAACTCCTCGCATTTTTTCAAAAAAAATACTGTTTTGTTATGTGCTTTATATCCAATATCGCGCAAGTAGAACATTTTTTTGTTTAAAAGAGTGTTGTAACAAATATTAATCTATTGTTACGCTTATTTTTCACTCAACTCGACGATTTGTGGCAAGCTAATTGTTCTTGTTTTAGAGCCAACCGTTTTAGGATCTAAAACGGAGCTCAGATTTTTTTAGACCACATTTATATATTACTTTACCCAAGTAATATTTTGATTTTCGGATTAACTCGCATGAATAGCAAATCTCCTATTTTTACTGCACAATCTGACGTCGCTCTTCGTATTCACGTAGATCGCGCAGTTCGTCACTATTTTGCACAATTGCAAGGTGAGCAACCATCACAAGTGTACGACATGGTGCTAGCAGAAATGGAGAAACCTCTTTTATCTGTTGTCTTAGAATACACACGCGGGAATCAGACTCGCGCTGCTGAGATTCTCGGACTGAACCGTGGCACTTTACGCAAAAAGTTAAAAGCTCACGGTTTAATGAGTGAATAAATGATAAAATGCTCACGGCTTGCGTGGGCATTTTTTTTACCTATATTTTGCCTACCTGTTCAATCTCTAGACTTAAAAACTGTTGACGAAGATCATGACTATTAAACGCGCTTTAATCTCTGTTTCTGATAAAACCGGGATCGTTGAATTTGCCCAGAACCTTGTTGCTCTTGGGGTGGAAATTTTATCTACTGGCGGTACATATAAGTTGCTTAAAGACAACAATGTGGCTGTAGTTGAAGTTTCAGAGCACACAGGCTTCCCAGAAATGATGGATGGTCGTGTAAAAACACTGCATCCTAAAATTCATGGAGGCATTTTGGCTCGTCGTGGTCTAGACGAAGCTGTCATGGCTGAACACAACATCGATGCAATCGATCTCGTTGTCGTAAACCTTTATCCTTTTGCAGCCACTGTTGCTAAACCAGACTGCTCGCTTGCAGATGCAATTGAAAATATTGACATTGGTGGCCCAACAATGGTTCGTGCAGCTGCGAAAAACCATGCATCTGTGGGGATCATCGTAAATGCAACTGATTATGCAACTGTAATTGCAGAACTTAAAGCAGATGGCGCTTTATCTTATGCGACACGTTTCGATTTAGCGGTAAAAGCATTTGAACATACTGCCCAGTATGATGGCATGATTGCTTCTTACCTCGGTGCACGTGTTGGTAAAGAGGAAGGTCAAGCAGACAAATTTGCCCGTACTTTCAATACCCAGTTAAATAAAGTACAAGATCTTCGTTATGGTGAAAATCCACATCAATCCGCTGCTTTCTATGTAGAATCGACAGCAACTGAAGCATCGGTTTCAACTGCTAAGCAGTTACAAGGTAAAGAACTTTCTTATAACAATATCGCAGATACAGATGCAGCACTTGAATGTGTCAAATCATTTGCAAAACCAGCGTGTGTCATTGTTAAACATGCAAATCCATGTGGTGTTGCAGTATCGCTAGATGGTCTTAAGGCTGCATACGATCTTGCTTATGCAACTGACCCAGAATCAGCATTTGGTGGCATCATTGCATTTAACCGTGAGTTAGATGTTGCTACAGCTCAAGCAATTGTTGACCGTCAATTTGTTGAAGTGATTATTGCACCAAGTATTGCCGATGGTGTACTTGAAGTGACTGGCGCAAAGAAAAATGTTCGTGTTCTGGTATGTGGCGAACTTCCTAAAATTGATGAACGTGCTTCACAATACGATTATAAACGAGTCAATGGCGGTTTATTGGTTCAAGACCAAGACCTCGGCATGATCACCAAAGATGATCTTAAAGTAGTGACTAAGCGTGCCCCTACTGAAGCAGAAATTGATGATTTAATCTTTGCTTGGAAAGTTGCCAAATACGTTAAATCCAATGCTATTGTTTATGCTAAAGGCCGTCAAACCATTGGTGTCGGTGCTGGTCAAATGAGCCGTGTAAACTCTGCACGTATCGCAGCGATCAAAGCTGAACATGCAGGTTTAGTGGTTGAAGGTGCTGTTATGGCATCTGATGCATTCTTCCCATTCCGTGATGGTATTGATAACGCTGCAAAAGCCGGTATCAAATGTATTATTCAACCAGGTGGTTCAATGCGTGATGAAGAAACAATTGCAGCAGCAGATGAAGCTGGTATTGCAATGGTCTTCACGGGTATGCGTCATTTCCGTCACTAATTCACAATAAATCATTATTTAAAAATCCCCCTAAGTCCCTCTTTTCATAAGAGGGACTTGTCACGAACTACAGGACTCTTTAAATTCGTGATACCCCTTCCTATATAAAGGGAGGTTGGGAGGGATTAAAAAAGGATACATAAGATGAACATATTAGTTTTGGGTAGTGGTGGTCGTGAACATGCATTGGCATGGAAAATTGCGCAAGACGACCAAGTCACTAAAATTTTTGTTGCACCAGGAAACGCGGGTACAGCAACTGAACATAAATGTGAAAATGTTGCTTTAGATATTCTCAACAACCCTGCCATTATCGACTTTGCAAAAAATAATGCCGTCGACCTCATTATTGTTGGTCCTGAAGCACCGCTTGTAAATGGTGTGGTTGATGCAGGACGAGCAGCTGGCCTTAAAATTTGGGGACCAACCCAATTTGCAGCACAACTTGAAGGCTCTAAAGCTTTCGCCAAACACTTTTTAAAACGTCATAACATTCCTACAGCATTCTATGATGTATTCACTGAAGTGGATGCAGCCAAAGCATTTGTAGAAAAAAATGGCGCACCAATCGTAATTAAGGCAGATGGCCTTGCTGCGGGTAAAGGCGTCATTGTTGCGATGACCAATCAAGAAGCGTTTGATGCAATTGATGACATGCTTGCAGGCAATAAATTTGGTGATGCAGGTTCGCGTGTTGTTATTGAAGAATTCCTTGATGGTGAGGAAGCATCGTTCATTTGTATGATTGATGGTGACAACATCCTTCCTATGGCAACGTCACAAGACCATAAACGTATCTTTGAAGCTGACCAAGGTCCAAATACGGGTGGTATGGGTGCATATTCCCCTGCCCCAGTTGTGACTGCAGATGTTTTTGACAGAGTCATGAAAGAAGTCATGCGTCCAACCGTAGATGGTATGAAAGCTGATGGTCATATTTATACAGGTTTCTTGTATGCTGGTTTGATGATCGATGAGCAAGGACAACCTCGTGTCATTGAATTTAACTGCCGTTTTGGTGACCCAGAAACTCAACCGATCATGATGCGCTTAAAATCTTCTTTGGTTGATTTAGTTGAAGCCGGTATTGCTGGTAACCTACCCGCTGAAGCTGAGTGGGATGAGCGTAAAACTGTTGGTATTGTGCTTGCGTCTAAAGGCTATCCTGAAACTTCGAGCAAAGATGACGTGATTTCGGGTTTAGATACCCAAATGACAGATGCGAAAATTTTCCATGCAGGTACAGCAAACAATGCCAATGGTGATGTAGTGACTGCTGGCGGTCGTGTACTTTGCGTAACAGCGTTAGGCAACACAATTGGTGAAGCGCAAGCAAAAGCCTTGGAACTTTGCCAAAAAGTGACTTTTGATGGTGTCCAATACCGTAAAGATATTGGTTACCGTGCGATTGTTCGTGAAAATGCTTAAACTCGATTGAGTTGTAAAACCCGCCTAGGCGGGTTTTTTATTTGGTAAATCTTTAGTGAGTAATGCTCTTCCAGAATAATAAATATAAGATTAATTACCTTGATTGATTTTTCACTGAATCATTTGAATCACCGACCGCCTCAACACCACCAATGACCATTTGAAGCCAATCTAATAATTGAGGAAATTCCCGATACCCATCACTGGCTAGAAAATGTCCAGCATTGGAAATAATTTCATATGGAAACTCCAATTTTTCTGCCAGCGAGATACTTAAATCAGTTGGAACATATTGATCATTACTCGATATAAACATCTTCCGATGCAATATTTTATTTTTAAAAGAAAAATCCTTATTCGTCTCAGCGATATATGAATCCAGTTGAGGTAATACTGCCAATTTATTCGAAAATCCAGATACACAGACAACACCGCCTATCTGTTGAAAATCAGATTCAGATAGAAAATCAAGCAGTGTAATACATCCCAAACTGTGCGCAACAAAAAATGTATGCTGATCAATTTGAGCAACATTATTTTTTAAGGTTTGCTTCCACTGTAAAAGCTTTGGATTGCTGGAGTTAGGCAATGCGATCTTTACAACTTTAGTATTTTTATCTTGTAAATTTTCCTCAAGATAATTAAACCAATGATCATCCACTTTTGCTCCATAACCATGAATGATATAGACATTATTTTGAGCATATGCAGTATTTAGCAATAAAAAACTGCTTAAAAGAAAGATGATTAATTTCATTTATCGATCTCTTTGAGTTAGATAAGATCTCCATGCTAAAGTATGACAGCGGTGTCAATGTCAATCACTGTTTGAATAAAATCCCCCCATTTCGCCTAGCAATCCCTAATAATATTTATCAATGCACTACTAGTAGGTACAGATCTAAGTTTATTTTACTTATTCAAAAAAAAGATAATAAATCCTAAAAAATTTATATATTATGAATAAGTATAAAATTTAAACATTTATCGTTTAACATTCAACAAAAGCATTTGTTTTCTTTATTAAATTAATAAAAACATTGATATTCAAACAACGACATCGCTACCCAATGTCAACACGTAGCCACTATGTATAATTTTCATTTATTGATATGATAAACAAATCTTTAGAGTCTGTTTTAAACAATTAAAATTCTTTTAAAACATACTGCTAATACTCAAATGTAAAGAATATAGATAGCGCAATCAGACAAGTACGTCACCGCATTATTTATTTTCAAAATGTTAAAAATTCGATTTAAATGATCGAGAATGCAAAGGACAAAATTCTACTGCATTTGCTACTTAGGACTTATTCATGAAAAAGCTGTTTGGCGTTTTACTTAGCGCGTCTGTGCTCACTCTTTCTGCTTGTGGAAAACAAGAAGCTCCAAAAAATGATGCTGCCCAAGCAGATGCAGGTAAAGAACAAGTCGTTACCATGGCTTCTACAGGTTCAGATGCAGATATTTGGCGCTATATCGCAACATTACCAGAAACAAAACAAGCTGGAATTAAATTAGAAGTTAAAAACTTCACTGACTATGTTGCAATGAATACTGCTGTTGCGAACAAAGAAGTCGATATTAATGCATTCCAATCTTATGCATATCTTGTTGCTTTCAATCAATCAAACAAAGAAAAAATTGCACCAATCTCTACAACATATTTAGAGCCAATGGGCATTTACTCTAGTAAAATTAAAAAAGTTGAAGAATTTGCCAACGGCGCAACCATTGCTATTCCAAATGATGGCGCAAATGAATCACGCGCATTGTTACTTTTACAATCCGCTGGTCTTATCAAATTGAAAGATGGCTTTGATTTAGTCAAAGGTACACCTGCTGATATTACTGAAAATGCGAAGAAAATTGTCATCAAACCTATTCAAATGGCGACTGCGGTACGTGCTAAAGATGAAGTTGATGCAATTGTTTTAGGTAATACTTTAGCAATGGAAGGCGGTTTAAACGTGCTTAAAGATTCGGTTTATTATGAGCCAGTTGACCAAACAACCAAAATGAATGTCAACGTACTTGCTGTTGCAGATGCACGTAAAGACGATGCCCTTTTGAAAAAAGTGGGTGAGTTATATCATGTTCCTGCTGTAGGTAAATATGTTCAAGAACACTTCGGTGGAACTAAAGTTGATGTGAATAAACCTGTAAGCTATCTTACAGAATCAAAATAGTTTTATAATGGATCAGGTCTATTGACCATTCTTTTATGAAAGGTCTACAGGCCCTCATAAAACAGGCAAAGTGAATTTGCCTGTTTTTTCTTTTTGCTATAGTTTTTGACGATATGATTGAATTTAAAAACATTTCAAAACACTATGAGTTGAAAGGTCAAACCATACGTGCACTGGATCAGATTAATCTTGAGATTCCAGCGGGCAGTATTTTTGGCATTATCGGCTATAGTGGTGCAGGTAAAAGTACCTTAATCCGTTTGATTAACTTGCTTGAGCGTCCCAACCAAGGACAAGTCATCATTAATCAAAAAGACTTTACGGCACTTGATGCACGTGCATTACGTCAAGAACGTGCAAATATAGGCATGATTTTTCAGCATTTCAATTTACTACAAACCAAAACTGTAGCTGACAATATTGAAATGCCGTTAAAGTTGCTGGGTGTCAGTAAAGACCAACGTGAAAAACGTTTAAATGAGTTACTTGAGTTTATTGATCTAAAGCACAAAAAAGATGCTTTTCCAGATGAACTATCGGGAGGACAAAAGCAACGTGTCGGTATTGCACGTGCCTTGGCCAACCACCCAAAAATTTTACTTTGTGATGAAGCAACCTCTGCACTTGATCCACAAACCACGAAATCTGTTCTCGCTTTGCTTAAAAAGATTAATCAAGAGCAAGGGATTACCATTGTCATGGTTACGCATGAAATGGATGTAATTGAATCTGTTTGTGATTTTGTTGCGGTCATGGAACAAGGCAAAGTGATTGAAACTGGTTCTACCTTAGAAATTTTTAGTCAACCGCAACATCCGACGACGAAAAACTTTATTCAAACCGTTTTACAGCAACAGCTCCCTGTTAATATCTTAAACAATCTCGAAAATCAAAATCATAAAAGTATTTATAGTCTGCAATTTTTGGGTACTTCAGCGCAAGAGACTGTGGTACAAGCAGCAATTAAGCAATTTGATGTCAGCTTAAATATTTTATTTGCCAATATGACTGAAATTAATGGTTCAGTGATCGGTCAAATGTTTATACAACTTTTGGGAGATGCTGAAAGCATTCGCCAAACCATAGATTTCTTTGAAAAAAATGGGGTCAAGGTGGAACAGTCAGGAGTTAGACTATGAGAGAACTCATTGTACAATGGCTCACTACACTCACAGCACCATTTTGGAAAAGCTCTTTAAGCATTGACCAATTTGTTACAGCGATGCAAGAAACCATTCAAATGGTCATTTTTGCAATGCTGTTTGGTACCATTTGGGGCTTTATTCAAGCAATTACCTTGCTGGTTACTCGCCCTAATGGCATTTTACCCAATCGCGCTGTTTATCAGATTTTAAATCCTATCGTCAATGCACTACGTTCCCTACCCTTCATTATCCTATTGATTGCGGTTTTCCCACTGACCAAAGCGATCGTGGGTACAACTATTGGTACTTGGGCAGCGATTGTACCGTTGACCATTTATGTTGGTCCTTATATTGGTCGTCTTGTAGAAACATCATTACTTGAAGTAAATGAAGGGATTATTGAGTCTGCACAAGCAATGGGTGCATCGCCTTGGCAGATTATTTTTAAATTTATTATCCCTGAATCTCGTAGCTCACTCATCCTGAGCCTTACCACAGCAACCATTAGCTTGATTGGTGCAACAGCGATGGCGGGTGCTGTAGGCGCTGGTGGTATTGGTGATTTAGCAATTTCTTATGGTTATCAACGTTTCGATCAAAGTGTGGTTTATCTTACTGTGATTGTCTTATTGATCCTTGTACAAATTGTACAGAGTCTTGGAAATTGGCTATCTAAGCTTCGATAATCCTTACTTGCCATTTCCAATTCTTCTTACTTCTAAAATCATACCCTCCTTATTGAGGGTATTTTTTATTTCTTGAGTTAGCTACAGATATAAATACTTATAAATTTTATAAATCCTTTTTAATTCTACTCATTTGATCATCTGCTCTTGATCAATCAGTCATAACTAATTATGTTATAGAAAACTTAAGAAATATTTGAAATGAATAATTTTACCCAAACCATCGCCCCGTTGCTCCTTATGCTACCTATTTGCAGTTTTGCTGCGCAACATTCAGAAGATTACACCACCACAGTGAAAGTTAATGGTGTCGAGCTCAACCAAGCAGTAAGTGCAACACAAATTGAAAAATTGCTTGGAAAAACCTCTCAAAAACCTATAAAAACATTTTCAGAATGTACAGGAAACTATGAATACTCAATCTCTACTGCATCAGGAAAAAATCTAACATTTGACATTTTTAGTGAAGAAAATCCACAGATTAAATCTGACGCTTTTTATAAAAGCAAAAATACTTTTCAACAACTTGGTACGACCAAAGGGCGAATTTGGCTTTCTTGGACAAATGCACAAAAGATGACAGACACCGTTTTGATTAACAACAAACCCATCACCAATCTGTATAGCATCAATCAATTTAAAAAAGACTTTCCAAACAGTGCCAAAACTGGCACCCATGTTTTAATGTTAACTGCGTCGGAAGCCAAAGAATTTTTAAAAAATCCTGCTGAATTTGAAACAGGCTATCGCAGTTATGTCGATTTTAATTTTAAAAATGGCAAACTCAGTAAATTAGAAATCAGCCAAGGAATGGCTTGTTAAGTCTTATTAAAAATAGCATTGTGGTTTATATACTACTCTCTAAAAGTATAATCTACGGCATAACTTGTTTGTTCAATCAAATAGAATGCCGTACAGCCGAATTACATATGTTTTCACATAAATATGCCCACAATCAGCTTTCCAACTTGTCTATAGCCTAATTTTGCTATTAAATTTGTATCAGCATATATATGGAATTCAACGATGCAATTTAAAATTCACGTCATAGATGTAAAAAATCAATTACAAAACTATATTTGGCTGATCGAAGACAATCACAGCCACGATGTCGTTGCAATTGACCCCACAGAAGCATCGCTGGTTGAAGATTATTGCCTTGAACATCAGCTGAATTTAAAACAAATTTGGCTCACACACTGGCATAAAGACCATATTGGTGGTGTTCCAGAATTAATCGCAGATCATAATATTCCTGTTTATGGGCCACGCGCTGAACTGAGTCACATTCCTTTTATTACCTACCCGCTGCAACACGATGATCAATTTGAATTTCATGGATTAAACATCGACATTATCTCTGTACCAGGTCACACCCTAGGACATGTCGTTTATTTTATTGATGCATTAGACAGCGTTTTCTGTGGTGATACCCTTTTTGCTATGGGGTGTGGACGTATGTTTGAAGGAACTGCTGAACAGTTTTATCATTCTCTCAATCGCCTTGCTGCTTTACCACCAAGAACCAAAGTTTACTGCACCCATGAATATACGCTTTCTAATGCACAATTTGCTTTGCATATCGAGCCAGAGAACCGAGCAATACAACAACGTGCCGAAGAAATCAAACAGCTCCGTGAACATGGGAAAATCACCTTGCCCAGCACCATTGAACTTGAGCTTGAAACCAATCCTTTTTTACGTGTCGAAAGTGCTGAAGAATTTGCGCGTATTCGTGCATTGAAAGATCATTTTTAAGCAATCACGATTATTGTCCCCACAATGTTAAAACTGCGCCAGCCTAAGCCTCTGTTTTTAAAAGCATCGCAGCAGGCGGTACTGTTATTACATGCCTATACCAGTACCATTCAAGATATGAAGGCCTTAGCAAAATTTCTGCATCAACATGGCTACACTTGCTATACGCCTAGCTACGCTGGGCATGGTTTAACGATTGATGAGTTTCTCAATTACACGACAGCGGATTGGTGGCAAGATACATATAATGCTTATCAATTCTTAGAAAATCAGGGTTATAAGCATATTGCTGTCATTGGGGTTTCTTTAGGTGCAATTTTATCGTTAAAACTCACTGAGCACTTTCCAATTGATGCATGTATTAGCATGTCTACGCCACAGAATCGAAGTGTAAATGATCTTTTTAAGCGACTAAAACACTATGCTGAATATCTCCACCAATTTGAAAACCCCCATACAGGTTTAGACTTAAAAAGCTTAGAAAATAAAGCAGCAATACAACTACAGCCATTTCATCAATTTGTTGCCGCAACCATAAGTGATATTTCTTTAATTCGCGCACCTATCTTTTTATTGTATGGTGAATTAGATGATGCACATTATCAATCCAGTGCACAAACCATTTATAATCATGTGAATTCTACAGAAAAACAAATTAAAAGTTATCCCAATACTGGGCATCTCATGACGTTAGGTAAAGATCAGATACAACTGTTTAGCGATATTTTAGATTTCTTAGACCTACATCATCCTGTACAGCTGTAATCCCCCATACTTCTGTTAAATTTACTTACATTTAACCACAGTGAAAATGAGAAAAAATCTGCTTTTTTAAACTGATATCTTTGCATCAAAATATTACAAACACAGTTTTTAGGATTAATTAATCCATTGTTTTATTTTAATATTTTTTATTAAATTCACATTTCATCCATATTGGCAGCAAAAAAATACGCATTGATACAAAAGCCTTATTTCTCAAATTGCTCAAATATTGATATAAAAAATAAGTTTCATCAAATTTCCCCTTTAAAAATTTAATGATCACCCCTATTAAATTTATAGGCAGGAATTAAGGAGATCTTCTGTGAAAAAGGTTGTAAAGGCAAAGAATTTAATCGCTTTTCGTATTTGGTTAGAAAAATTAGGCTATTCAGTAAAAAATTTAGCTGATGGAAAAGGATTTACTTTCAGCTTTAAAAAAGAATATGGTTTAGTCACTTGTGATTTATCTGGTAATAACTTAGCAATGCAGCTCGGTGAAGAATTTGAAGATCACTTAAAAGCTTAGTAAGTGTCTAAATGAAGTTTCTCTTTGAAAAGACCTAAACGATTACGTTTAGGTCTTTTTATTGATCTGGATAAAATTCTAATTCTAAGAAACCTTTAATCAAGATACAGCATAGTGAGAATAAAAATTTAGGCATAAAAAAAGCATGATTTTCATCATGCTTTTTTAAATTTGGTGGGGACGGAGAGACTCGAACTCTCACACCTTGCGGCGCTGGAACCTAAATCCAGTGCGTCTACCAATTTCGCCACGTCCCCGAATAAAAACTAACGCTGTAGTCTTTTTAAATAACTTGGCAGAGGATCAAGGATTCGAACCTTGACGAACGGTTTTGGAGACCGTCATGCTACCATTACACCAATCCTCTATAACCCTTCATTTTGTTTTAGTACCACAAAATGAATGCTTGGTGGGGACGGAGAGACTCGAACTCTCACACCTTGCGGCGCTGGAACCTAAATCCAGTGCGTCTACCAATTTCGCCACGTCCCCAATGGCTGTGTATATTATAGAGATCGTTTTATTATGACAAGCCCTTTTTTCGAAAAAGACACTCGTTTGTTTAAATAAAAAACAAATGTTGCAAATACTGCTTTTTGTTTAAACAATTTGGCTTAATACTTGTTTTATTTGATAAATATTTGAGCAACGTTGCCCTGCTTTTTTCATTAACATCGCTGTTAAAACCATTTCAAAAATTTTAAATCGCTCTGGTAACACTACATTTAACTGCTGACAATGTAAAAATGCCCAATCTTGATAGCTTTTTGCTGATAAGCGCTGTTGTGTCAACCACTCCAACCAAACGATTCCCAACGCATAAATATCGGATTGAAATGATTTTGGTTGCGCATGAAACAATTCTGGTGCCATATACCGTGGTGTTGCTGTATGTGTTGCGATATTTGTTAAATTTGCCTCTTCAGCGGTGTTTACAGCCTGTTCAAAGTCAATCAAATAACTTTTCTCATCCTTAATGCGAAAGTGCTCAACTTTGATATCACCATGCAGATAACCATAGTCATGCAAATGTTCAAGCACATCTAAACTGAGTACTAATCGCTTACCAATTTCAGCCAAGCTAAGTTGATCTGGTAGATCCTGAAAAAGCTTTGGGGCATCTTCTACCCATAAAGCTTGATCAATGACCTCTTCTTCAATTTTAAATTGCTGAAATGGATCAAATATTGAAAAATTTAACAATACAGGTTGAGCTTCAGTCTCCAATGCATTCAACTCGCTATAACAGTTCAGTTCATTGAAAAAGTGCTGTTGATAACAGCGATTTGAATTTTTGAGCTGCAATTTCAACCAAAACCATTGCTGTCCATGTTGAATTTGATAAATACGGCGACCAAATTTTTGACTTTGGATTGAATTATATGCAACAGGAAGAATTCTGCTTTGGCTCATACTTCTGTCAATTGTTCTGCGGGTATATCTTTCGTCATTGGATGATTCAAAACTTCTAGACAATGTTGGATTGTTTTACCAATACGTGCATGTGTTTCTATACTTGAAATTTTTGGCCAAGTTGCACGCTCACCTTCTCGTTGCAACAGCTTAAATAGATATGGGCGTGGGTTCTGTAACATATAGCTATAATGGCGCAGACTATACTCCCCAATAATATTGACATCACCATAGTAGCGCTGGTCAATAATACCGTAACCGTGATCGAGTAAACGACGCATAGAAGGAACTCGTCCCATACGGCCTCTGGCAAAGTCCATGATCCCCATTGCAGCCATGCGTCCTTGACTACGCACTATACGTTCAGGCCAACTCAGTAAGTCTCTACGGTAACGTTCTTCATCATTCTGCATAAACGGTACAATATGTGGATTAACCTGACTGGCAATGGTGTAATTCAAATTATAAAGACGTGACATGCGTTCTTGGGGGAAATCATTGCGGACACTGCCATCCACCCAACGCGTATTTGCCAAATAAGGGGTATGTACACCATCGTAACGCTTACTGATCAAACGCACAGGTGGAAATAAAACCGGTACAGCACATGATGCCAATACTGCACTCCAGACCAATAAATCTGGTGAGGTATATTTATTCATGATTCGTACATCTTCTTGAGAGACATCATAAGGCGCAACGGTGACATTGATATCTAAGCCTGATTTTTCAAACGCCTCCTGAAAGGTTACATCACCTAAATTTTCAACCAAGAACTTTTTAAGATATCGGACATCTGCAAAACCACCATTGCCTTTGATTAATTCTTTTAAGCTTCTGAAGTGAAAAGCTTCACTATAAAACTGGTCACCACTGAGCAAGTTTGGAATCTCACCCGGTTCATTTACCCCCAGCATCGCTGTCATGATTGCCCCAGCACTTGAACCAGAAAGTACTTTTGGCATTAAGTCTTGTTCCATTAATGCTTTACAAACACCGCTATGAAATAAACCTAACGTTGCTCCACCTGAAAACATCAGTGCGGGCTGACCATAGGCCTTTTCACAGTTTTCAAAAAACTTCCTTTTGCTTTCATGACATAAGGCTTGGCAACTTTCTGAAGCAATGAATGCCAAGCTATTGCTAACTTCATCGATATAATCTTCAATTATTTTTTTAGTTCCAACATAGGTATGTGCAAATAGCATCGGATGTCCGATGTTGGCAACATCGTGACTAAATCCTTCTCTTAGGATATACATCAAATCTTGGGTGCGATTTTGTAGACGGTAACGGCGCAATAAATTTAACCGATGGGAAATAATTTCAGCATCAAAATATGGTGAGGTATTATCTAGCTTCCACTCCTGTGCCCCCGTTTCTTCATCCAGTTTTAACGCTATAGATTTCCACTCTTCATAGTTTTCTGCATGTTTCAGTTTTCTTTTTAGTTTTTTAATACGATAAGCCTGATGCGGATTTAAATCTTGAGTGAGTTCTAATAACATTTCTAATATTCCTTTGATTTTTAATCCGACACTTTTAAATACCTGTCGATAAACTATGCTGAAAAATAACCAGATAATCAATTACCATAAGTCATTTAATTCTTGCTTTAGATTCCAATTATCGCCTATTGAGATTAGCTCAATAAATTTACTGTGCTAATATCAACCACACATTGTAATTTCTGAAAATAGCGAACGGATATGGCAACTTTCGACTTACCTGACAATATCATCCAAAAATTATCCACTGTTCTTGATCAGTTACATCAAGTCCTTCCTGAAAAGAAACAAGATACTGACTTTGCAGCAGTGGCTTTTAGGTGGCACGATAAACAACTCAAAGCGATTTATAACCCGAAAGCAATGCATTTGGATGATCTTAAAGGGATTGAACGTCAGAAAGCTAAAATTTTACAAAATACTGAACAATTTCTACACGGCTTACCTGCCAACGATATTTTACTGACTGGCTCACGCGGTACAGGAAAATCATCCATTGTCCGTTCTTTACTTACCCAGTATGCAGAACAGGGCTTACGTTTAATTGAAATTGAACGAGATGATTTGTCTGACTTGCCAGAAATTCAAAAAATTATTAAAGATCGCCCAGAAAAGTTCATCGTTTATTGTGATGACTTGGCATTTAATGCTGAAGATGAAAATTACCGTAGTTTAAAAAGCGTGTTAGATGGCTCGCTACAATCTGGCTCAAGTAATTTTGTGATTTACGCAACCAGTAACCGTCGTCATTTATTGCCTGAATTTATGCATGAAAACACGCCTGTAACCAAAGTCGATGTGCCGCAATATAAAGAGTTGCATCCGCAAGAAGCCATCGAAGAAAAGATTTCATTATCAGATCGTTTCGGTATGTGGTTGTCGTTTTATCCAATGGATCAAAATCTTTATTTAGAAATTGTGGAACATTATTTAGCAAAAGCAGACATGCCCTTTGCTGATGATGTCCGTGCTGAAGCATTAAGATGGTGTCAAGCTCGTGGTCAACGCTCAGGGCGTGCAGCATATCAATTCTCTAAACATTGGATTGGTTCAGAACGTTTAAAAGCATTATAAGCCCGACTTTTTTAGATATACAAAGCCCTAACTGAATAATAGTCAGGGCTTTTATTATTTATCAGTTAGATCATGTGCGATAAGAATAAGTAAGCTAAGCAAATAGCGATATCAAAACGTCCAATAAGCTCATTCATGCTAAACCCATTTATCACCCGATAAAATCTCACTGCATCTTTGTCCCATTCAATAACAATAGCTTGAATGGATTGCCCTGTTTCATTCAATCCATATCATTCAAATAAAGCTTAAATTATTCGTTTCTATATAAAAAAGACCATCAACACACAACTCAAGCTGACTGCTGGTTAATCATGCAACTAAAAGCCAAAATAAAAAAATTCAGTATATTTAAATATATTTCAAATACTTAAATACAAAGCAATAATTCATCCAGAACATTTTATTTCAGCACATCACAGTTTAAGCGTGATAAAATAGCCGACAGTTTCATATAGGATAGGTCTATGCAGTTTGTTCATCTTGGTATTCATACCGAATTCTCGATTACAGAATCGATCGTACGTATACCTGATCTGATTAAAGCTGCCGCATCTGATGAAATGCCTGCTTTAGCCATTACAGACCTATCCAACCTGCATGCAGCAGTTAAGTTTTATAACAAATCGCTGGGGAAAGGGATTAAACCTATTTTCGGCAGTGTAATTCGATTAAATGATGCAAACCATAAAGCAACCTTACTGGCAATGACCAATAAAGGCTGGCGTGGTCTGACTGAAATTGTCTCTCGCGGCTTTATTGAAGGACAACAGCTTTCGATTCCATGTGTACAAAAAGATTGGGTACTTGAACAGTCTCAAGACATCATTGTACTTTTGGGCCTACATAGTGATGTGGGAGAAATGCTCTGTGCAGCTTATCCTGAAAAAGCCGAACCGCTGTTAGAACAATGGATCGAAAAATTTGGCAATCGTGTTTATTTAGCGCTGACGCGTACAGGTCGCCCATTAGAAGAAAGCTTCAATGAAGAAGCGGTTAAACTCGCTGCAAAATATAATATTGGTGTTGTGGCACATAATGATGTGCATTTTGTTAGACCAGAAGATTATGAAGCACATGAAGCACGCGTTTGTATCGCAGATGGTTATGTTCTAGGCGATAGTAAACGTCCTAAGCATTACAGCCCTGAGCAATATTTTAAAACCTCTGCTGAAATGATTAAGCTATTTGCAGATATTCCAAGTGCCATAGAAAACACCTTACAAATTGCAAAGCGTTGTACCGTTTCACTCCGTTTAGGATTTCATGATCTACCAGACTATCCAATTCCGGAAGGTCATACTATCCATTCTTACTTTGAGCATCTTTCTGAAATTGGTTTAGAAGAACGCTTAGACTTCCTTTACCCTGTTGAAACACGTGATGAAGATTGGGCTGAAATTCGTAAGCCTTATGATGAACGTCTGGCCTATGAGCTTGGCATTATCAATAAAATGGATTTCCCTGGTTACTTCCTCATCGTCATGGACTTTATTCAATGGTCTAAAAACAATGGGGTTCCTGTAGGTCCCGGTCGTGGTTCAGGTGCAGGCTCACTCGTCGCTTATAGTTTAAAAATTACTGACTTAGACCCGCTGCGTTATGACCTACTCTTTGAACGCTTCTTAAACCCAGAACGTGTATCCATGCCTGACTTTGATATCGATTTTTGTATCGCTGGGCGTGATAAGGTCATTGACTATGTAGCACGCCATTATGGTCGTGATGCGGTTTCTCAGATTGCAACCTTCGGTACCATGGCTGCTAAAGGTGCGATTCGAGATGTAGCACGGGTTTTAGGTAAATCTTACGGTTTGGCAGATCGTATTTCTAAAATGATTCCGACTAAACCTTTAGGACTCACCTTAGAAGAATCTATTGAGGCTGAACCACAACTTAAAGATATTGTGACCAATCCATCCAACCCAGATTATGACGATGCTGCTGAAATCTGGGAAATGGCACTCAAGCTTGAAGGCATTACCCGTAATACAGGTAAACACGCAGGTGGTGTGGTGATCGCACCAACCAAAATCACCGATTATTCGGCAATTTTGTGTGAAGCTGATGGTACAGGACGGGTTGCCCAATTCGATAAAGATGATGTAGAAGCTGCGGGCTTAGTAAAATTCGACTTCTTGGGCTTACGTAACCTTACTGTAATTGAAGATGCGATTCAAAATATTAATAAGCGTATTCAATCTGATAAGCCGTTAAATATTTCAAACATTCCTTTGGACGATCCTAAATCCTATGCAGTATTTGCTGACGCAAATACCACCGCGGTATTCCAGTTTGAATCCGTGGGCATGAAAAAAATGCTTAAAGAAGCACGCCCAAGTAAATTTGAAGAAATTATTGCCTTCGTATCCTTATATCGACCGGGTCCAATGGACCTTATCCCTGACTTTATCCATCGTATGCATGGTGGTGAGTTTGAATACTTACATCCGCTATTAGAAAGTGTACTCGAACCCACTTATGGGATCATGGTATATCAGGAACAGGTGATGCAAGCCGCACAGTTCTGTGCTGGCTATACACTGGGTGGTGCAGATTTACTTCGTCGTGCGATGGGTAAAAAGAAAGTTGAGGAAATGGTCAAGCAACGTGCCACCTTTATTGAAGGTGCTGCGAAAAAAGATATTGATGAAGGTACAGCCAACCATATCTTTGACTATATGGAAAAATTCGCAGGCTATGGTTTTAACAAATCACATGCCGCTGCGTATGCTTTAGTTGCCTATCAAACGGCTTGGTTAAAAGCACATTACCCTTCTGAATTTATGGCTGCGGTCATGTCTTCGGAAATGCAAAATACAGATAACATTGTATTTTTAATTGATGACTGCCGAATCAACAACTTAGTGGTATTGCCGCCATCGGTAAATATGTCGTTCTACCAATTCTATGCCAGTGATGTAAACACCATTATTTATGGCTTAGGTGCAATTAAAGGTGTCGGCGAACAAGCCATGCAATCCGTGATTGATTCACGTGAGCAAGATGGTCCTTTTAAAGATTTATTCGATTTCTGCCACCGTGTAGATTTGAAGAAAATCAATAAAAGAACATTGGAAGCATTGATTCGCGCTGGTGCACTGGACTGTTTGGGAATTGAACGCTCAAGTTTAATGGCTCAACTTCCAGAAGCCGTCCAAGCCGCTGAACAGGCGCGTTCTAATCGTGAAACGGGCATCATGGACTTATTTGGTGAAGTTGAAGAAGTTCAACGTAAGCCAGCTAAACCTGTAAAACCGTGGTCTGATGAAGTGCGTCTAAAAGGCGAAAAAGATACATTGGGTTTATATCTGACAGGTCATCCAATTGATGTCTATCGTGCAGAATTAAAATCCTTTATTCCAAATAAAATTAATGAATTAACCCCTACTCGCCGTGGTGTAACCACTGTTTTCGCAGGTTTAGTGGTCGATATTGCTAATTTCCCGAATCGGATGATGATTACCCTTGATGACGGCACAGCACGTATCGAAGTCTCTGCGAATCATGAACGCTTCCAACGCTTTAAAGACATTATTCAAAATGAAAAAGTGGTGGTGATTGAAGGTGAAATTTATGAACGTGAAGGTTTTGACCGCCCTATGGGTCGTTTGACCAAAGCATTCACCCTCAATGAAATTCGACAAAAGCGTGCCAATAGCATTGCCATCACACTGAATAACGAAGTGATGACGAAAACTTTAGCCTCGGATATTCAAAAGATCTTACTGCCTTTCTGTAATGTCGATATGTGTCAACACATTCCAATGCAGATTCAGTTAGATTATGACTATGCCACGGCTGAGTTACATTTAGGTCAACAATGGAAAGTTGCCCCATTGGATGAGTTACTTTCTAAATTACGTGATTACTTTGGTAAAGAATCTATTCATATTGAATACCAAGTCAAATCTAAAGCGGCAAAAGCCGTGGATCATCGTGGACTTGCCCAACCGACTCAAGTTGCACCACCGCCAGAAAATATGAGTATGGATGATGCAATGGATGACTATATGGCAGATGCAGGCCAATTTTCCTAACCTCCTATTTGAATTTAAAGCTTAATATTTTGGAATATTCATGGATATTTTCGACAATGCTGTGATTTCACAGCATTTAAGTCATGTACGTATTGTCATGGTCAATACGACACTTCCTGCCAATATCGGAAGTGCTCTACGTGCAATGAAAACAATGGGCTTAACTAAACTTGTGCTCGTTGCGCCTAAAACCTACCCTCACCCAGATATAGATGCCTTGGCAGCGGGTGCAGCAGATCTGATTGAGCACATAGAAATTGTCGACAGCTTAGAAAATGCCATTAAAGATTGTCATATTGTATTTGGAACCAGTGCACGTAGTCGCACCATTCCATGGCCTTTGCTTGATGCACGCCCTGCGGCGCAAAAATCAATGCAGGCTGTTATCCAACACCAACAAGAAATCGCTATTGTCTTCGGTCGTGAAGATCGTGGTTTAACCAATGAAGAGCTTGCGCTGGCAAACTTTCATGTCACCGTACCAGTGAATAGTGAATATGGAGTGTTAAATGTCGCTCAAGCCATTCAAGTACTGTGCTATGAAATGCGTATGGCAACATTAGAACTCGCTGATAAGACATTGGATACTGAAGCAGTGATGCGGGTAACAGATTCAGAAGATATGCATTGGGATGAACCTTTGGTCACACACGAACAAATGGAACAGTTTTATCCGCATATTGAAAAAATGTTGGCTGATATCGAATTTTTAGACCCTAAAAACCCGCGTTTACTGCCTTTACGCTTGCGTCGATTATTTGGGCGTATACAATTAGATAAGATGGAATATCATTTATTAAGAGGCATTTTTAGCCGAGTTCAAGCCTTAAATAATGGTACATGGAAAAAGTCAAAAGATGAGGATCAAAACTAATGCTAAAACAGCTTAAAGAAGATATCCAAGCTGTATTTGCGCGAGATCCTGCTGCGCGTAATACATTTGAAGTTTTAACCACATATCCTGGGATACATGCATTAATCATGCATCGTGTTGCCCATGAATTATGGGAAAAAGATTGTAAAACTTCAGCACGCATTTTGTCTTCTTTTAGTCGTTTTACCACAGGTATTGAGATTCACCCTGGCGCTAAAATAGGTAAACGCTTTTTTATCGATCATGGTATGGGTGTGGTGATTGGTGAGACAGCAGAAATTGGTGATGATGTCACTTTGTATCATGGGGTGACTTTAGGTGGCACGACATGGAATAAAGGTAAACGTCATCCGACTTTAGCAGACGGTGTTGTAGTAGGCGCTGGTGCAAAAATCCTAGGCCCTTTTGTGGTCGGTAAAAATGCTAAAGTCGGCTCAAATGCTGTGGTGACTAAAGCTGTACCTGATGGCGTCACGGCGGTAGGTAATCCTGCTCGCTTTATTAGCAAAGATAAAGAAATCGTCACTACACCAGAACCAAGTTGTCCAGAAGAAATGACCAGTGGTATTGAAAACACAGAATTTCAAGCCTACGCAGCCGTACCAGAACAATCTGACCCTATGCTTGATGGTATGCGTGTTTTGTTAGATCGTTTGGAACAAAATGAAAAACGCATCAATAGTTTGTGCCAGCGTTTATCACTTTTAGACCCAACCTTTAATTTACAACACAATATTGAACAGCCTTTAAGTGAAGATGAAATCAAAATTATCGAAGAAGTTAGACGTGAATGTGAAGCACAAAACCACTCATCGAAAGCATAAGGTTTCCTAATACTTCACAAAATGAAGTGTCAATAGACTGTAATGTATAATTTTTAATAATACGAACCAAATCAAGTTGCATGTTCAGACGTCTTTTCATAGACTGATGCGCATGCACGTTTTTTAATATAAATTAATGGAAGAAACACATGACGATTAAGCCTTTGGCATATGCATTGCTCGCAACATCATTACTTACTGCGTGTTCAACAACACCGACCAAGCAACAGAATAAAATAGATGCAAACGAGCCGTTTATTTACACTGAGCCTGAATTGTCTCCTCCGTTTTATGCATTAAACCCTTTCGATTACTCGCAACCGCCAGTTTTTGAATTAGAGTTGAAAAAAGCAGCGGCTCAACCTGTAAACAAACTCGAAGTGACAGATCCGGCAAATCCAAACCAAAAAATCATTTTAGATACCAATAAACTGATTGTACCTACAGTAAATAGCGCACAACGTGCTATGAAATATGCAGTACTTGCTGGAAACAATGAAATTGACATCACTGCAATTGATGATTTCTTGCAAATGGTTGAAGGTAAAGCACGTCATTACCCACCACAATTTAGTGACCGTAAAGAACGTAAAGGTTTTGAAACTAAGTTGAAAGAAGTCTCTACTCAGCTTGACCAATTGGCTGCGGCACCAAATGCTTCTTTTGATATTTTGATTCGTGCATTTAAAGCCAGTGTTTTAGGCCGTAACCTTGACTTAGGTTCTTCTTATACCACCAAGTCACTAGAATATGCTCAACGTATTCTCAAAATCAACAAAGATGACGCTGAAGCAAACTTATGGTTTGGTTTCTCTTTATCTGAAGGTGGCGGTCAAAAAGAAGCGATTCCATATTTAGATAAAGCCATCAAACAAGGGGTTCAAGAAGCCTATTTATCTTCTGCAAACAACTTTATTGGTATGGAGCAAAAGAAAAATGCGATCCAAACCTTGAAAAACTATAAAGTGAAATACCCAGAAGAAGCTGAAGTTGCTGATCGTTTAATTCAAGAAATTGAAAAACAAGGTCGTTACAACGTTTGGCAGGTTTTGAAAAACCCAGCTCTGGCAAAATAAATTTATAAATTTTTGAAAAAATAGGCTGAACATTCAGTCTATTTTTTTGTTTATAAATTGAATAAAACTAACGTATGATTCAGACAAAGATTGATCTAGTTAATGATTATGCAATACTCAAAAAACAATATTTTGCTTTGTGCTTTAGCAATGAGCCCATTGATTTTATCTGGATGCCAAGTTGTCAGTGTAAAAAATCAAAAGGTGAATGTAACCATTACCAATGAACGTGACAGCATTTTAACACGTTCAAAAATGAGTGAAGCCAGCTTAAATGTCTTGTCGATGACTGGACGAGAAGCCAAATCTTGTACAGATGAACCCGAAAAATGTGTGGCAGATTTAGCTGAAATCCCACAGATTCAAGATGAACAACTGCTTTCGACCGCAAGTGAAATTTACTTAACCAAAGCAATCAATCTTGGCGACTCATCAGATTGTAAAGTCAGTCTTTTTTCTAAGCATCAATCCACTGACAAACAACAAGCCTCGCAGAAAAACTATGAGCAATGTTTAGATCAGCAAATGGTGATGCTTGATAACAGTATCCGTTATAGTTATGCCTATTTGTTTAAAACTGAACGCCAGCCTCAAGACCGTATTTTTAATAACCGACAAGTTCAGATACGTGACTTTTATAATCAAGCCTTAGCCAAACTGATTTCGACATATGCCATAAGAAATAAAAAACAAAAAGTGGCGAAACAAATTAAAGTGGGCAAAAGCACTTATCGTATTAATTTTAATGGCTACCCTGCACTGGCTCAAATTGAACTTGAGGATCTTGTTTCAAGCTATAATTTAAACTTCTCAGGATTACGCTCGATCAACCGTAGAGATGGTTTCGGTGCAGAATTTGTCGCAATTTTACCTAACACGACAGCACCTGAAGAAAACAAATATATTGTGAATCCATTTGATTATAAATACAAAAACGGCATAAATCCCAATATTCATCAACCGCGTTATTTATCGGTCAGTATTGCAGCACAACCTGAAAATGCAAATGAATCACTACAAAACATCTTACACAATCCAAACTTTCAACTGAATGTTTATGATCCTTACAGCATTGAAAATTTAAAAATTGGTGGCAAACAATACCCGCTTGCTGCAAACTTTTCAGCTCCCTATGGTCTATGGCTGGCTCAAAATAACTTAGGTATTGCGGCTTATCTTAGCTTAATCGATCGTGATCAAAGCCTGACCATGCCTCATTTATATATGCTTGAACCGTATAACCCAAATAAAAAAGTGATTGTTTTGGTACACGGTTTAGCCAGTAGCCCTGAAGCTTGGATTCGTTTAACCAATGATATTATGGGCGACAATGTATTACGTGAGCACTATCAAGTTTGGCAGGTTTTTTATTCAACCAATATGCCAATCTTAGAAAGCCGTTTTCAGATCAATGCTATCATTAATCAAGGTTTTGCTTCAATTAATCAAAATTCAGCTTCTGCTAAAGATGCCGTACTGATTGGGCATAGTATGGGCGGGATTATTGCGCGCTTATTAGTCAGTGATGCCAATCTGACTCAACCCGCCTTAAAGATGTTGAACAATCGTAAATTTGATAAATTTAAAGATGATCCAATGTTCAAATCTCGCTTGACTATTCAATCTGTACCTAATTTTGATCGTGCTATTTTTATTTCAGCACCACATCGTGGTACTGCATTTGCTGATCGCTGGTTCACTTTGGCTGCTCGTCGGATTATTAAGCTGCCAGGTGCATTCTTGGGGGCTTTAGCTGACTCTATTGATGATCGTGATTTAAATGCAAAAAACTTTTTAAAAGATGTTGGGCATGGACTGATTCAAAATGGTCCAAGTGACTTAAGCCATAGCTCAAACTTCACCAAATTGACTGAAAACGTGATGCCTAAGAAAGACATGATCTATCACTCAATTATGGGCAATATCACCAATAGCACCGATCCTAACGTGATGACGGATGGAATCGTTCCATATACCAGCTCACATTTGGACGGCGCAGTATCTGAGAAAATTATCAAAGGTGGTCATTCGATCCAAGAGACACCTGAAGCGGTATTGGAACTTAGACGGATTTTAAGATTACATTTGACGGAACTTGGGCTTTATAAACCTTAAACTCAGCGTCCAAGCACATAAAAATGCCAGTCAATCTTAAATTGGCTGGCATAGGATTATTGGTTTTATAAAAATCTAAGGTCTTATCCGAATCAGTGAATAACTTATTTATAAATCAGTGGTTCCTGCAAAAAGCGCGATTACATCTGCTTCGGTTAGTTTTTTTGTCTCATTGTTAAAAGCATAAAACTCAGGCTTATTGTCTATAAAAATTTCCATATCGAATTTTATATCTTGAGGCTGTTGATCCAATGCAAAAGCATTGATATTGCAATAACTCTGGTCTTTAGTCCGCCAAAATAAATTTGTGCCACAGCAGTTACAAAAGCCTCGCTCGCCCCAAGCAGAAGAATTATAAATGCTTAAGTGCTCATCTTGAGTAAACTGTAAACTGCCCTGTTCGACATCAATCGTCATAATTACACCGCTCGTTTGTCTCCTGCAAATTGAACAATGACACGCATGAACATCATGATTTTTTAATTCAACCGTAAACGTTGTTGCCCCACAAACACATTGCCCTTTCATAATGATTTCCTTGTTTTATAAATTTTCCATAAAGATACTACAATGATGTAGTGAAATTATAGTGAAACAGATATTTTTTATCATACGGATGTTTTTTAATTGAAAAGCGAAATGATTCGCTCTAAATTAGTCAATACAACAATTTAAATATAATATTTGGAAAAGTATGCGTTATAAAATTATAGATGTTTATCAGCTCCAAAATATTCAACGGTATATTGCAAAGTGTCTAAAGACACAATCACCTCAATTCATTGTGATTGAAAGTGATCAAACCTTATGTAAAGAGCTAGATATTATTGATGTCGACTTACAAGCATCGATTGCCACATGGGCAACGGGTGAAAGAATTGATTTAAAAATCATTCATCAATCCAACCATATTGAAAAATTCTACGATTTTGAACATTAAAAACTTCATATGCACTAAGTGTTTGAATTTATAATTTTCTTCTTCTAGTTTTTTTATAATATAAACCGTATGTTATATTATGATTATTAAATAAATAATGTGAGGTGCAATATGGTTAAGCGACTTAAAGATTTTAAAATTGAAAATCGAAAAGCTCGCCCAACTATAGCAGGTCAAGTTTTATCTATGCAATTCAGTAACGATGAAGCGACTAAGCGTATTGTGATGCATAGCGTTAAACGCGTAATTCATCAACACAAAGATGAACTTAACGAGCTTGCTTACAAATGAGTCTAATCACATCTACTTTTGTTATTGCTGTTCATGATGAAATCTTGAAGGAAACAGGAGTAGGCCGTGCAGGTTGTGACTACGCTAAACTTGAAGGTGTACTCAGCCGTATAGATCAACAAATGTATTACAATGATGTTAACTTTTTTAGAAATCCAAGGCGTTTCAATCAAAGATCACACAGGACTTGATGATCTCATGGTTGATATTGTTGAATCACAGGATCATCATGAAGTATTGGCATTAAGTGTTTCTGATTTCTTGTATGAAATTTCTGAAATTTAGTCATCTATAAAAAACTCATTGTTTATTTCAAACACCCCAAAATAAAACTCAATCGTTCAAATTCAATAAAAAGTTTGACAGTAAATCCCTCAACATCATATTTTATTTTAAGTTCTCTTTTAGAACCCCATATAAAGGATAAATATATGAAACACCCAAAAGAAATGACAGGGCTTGAATTTCTACAAGCAATGGTTGATGGACACATTCCTAGAGCATCGATTAGTGAAACCATCCCGATGGATTTACATGAAATTTCGCATGGTCATGCAAGTTTTAAAGTCAAAGCGGATCAGCGTCATTTAAATCCTTTAGGTGGCGTACATGGTGGTTTTGCAGCAACAGTTTTAGATTCAGCAACTGGCTGTGCTGTACATACCACCCTAGAAGCAGGCGTAGGTTATGGGACCATCGATTTAAATGTAAAAATGTGCCGCCCTGTACCTCAAAATAAGCAATTATTTGCTATTGGACAGTTGATTAATTTAAGTAAAAGTCTTGCCATTTCTGAAGGGAAACTGGTCGATGAAGATGGAAAATTATATGCACATGCAACAGCTACCTGCATGATTATCCGTGCATAACTGGCTGCTTAGAGTGCTATTTATATTGAATAGCACTTATTCAGCATTAGCCTTCGGTTCATCAACATACATCTTACCCATCTTCAGCTGTTTTAGGCTCTCATCCCATTCCAGATTACGCTTGCAATTGATTGCTTCTGCACGGCTAATTTCTGCCATGTTTTGCCCACAATATCCCCCACCAACTTCGACTTGAACGATAGCTTTGGCTTGATTATTGATAATCTGATAAGAAAATACCGCACTATTAAAAATTTCTTGTATGGTTTTATGATCTTTAGATTGGTAGATCACCAGCTGATCTCCCCCATGCCCTCTAAATACACCATCTTCAACACACCTAATCAAGTCAGGTTCATAAATATATTCTGGCTGATCATCCCCAATTAAATCCACAACCGTAACAACATCTTTCATATCAACCGCTACTGCTTGCTTACAATGTTTCTGTGCATCTTTTACCTGCTGTATAAGCTCATCAGGATAATTTAATCCTTTAGATTTATGCTCTATTTTTGCTTCAGTAACAGTCGTAGGAATTTCGACTTCAACTTCACTGCTTGCCTTTCCTGTATCAACTTTTACACGATCAACTTTGTCATTATTATCTGCTGCAATCGCTGCTTTTCTCGTAGACTCCGCTGGAGCTACATTCTGAGAATTTTGTTGAGAACAAGCGCTTAAGAAAAGAAGACCTGATAAACTCAAAATATTGACAATGTTCAAAATATTTTCCTAAATATAAATAGGGTTTGATGTAAAATTTTATGTAAGGTTTAATAATGTAGTAAATGCTTAATGATATGAGATTTAACTATAAAAATGAAATCAGCAAATTTATAAAAGACCGAATAATAACGATTTCTGCTCTGATATAAATTCACTTTTAAAATTTTGACAAATTTACTTTCGCATTTTGCTCAAAATGTTTTCTAAAATATTCAGTCTGATACAAAGGTTGCATTTGATAAAAATGCTGTAAAACTTCGGCTCTTTTGACTTTATAGATTTCAGCGTCAACCCACACGTATTCTTGTTGAATTTGCTGTTCATATTCTGCAAAACGTTCAGCAGAGCTAGCCAAAATTGCTAAATCGATATCAAGTAAATAATTTAAATCATGCTGTTTAGACGGTTGATGCTCTTGTGTTGCAATGATCCATTGAGAAACTTTGTCTAAGACCGATTGCGTTAAAATATCCGTACAATGCTCGCGCATTAATTGAGCACTTTGTTGTTCATTATCTTTTGCTTGTGGATTATAAACGGCATCATGAAACCAAATTGCCAACTCAACAGCAACAGGATCATTCAATTGCGCTTTTACTTGGTGAAATAACTCAAGGCATTCGACAATATGTTGAACCGTATGATAATGACGTTGTGGCTCAGTATAAGCAGCAACAAGCAACTGCTGTAAAAAAATACACTGCTCTGTTTCGATTGCTATGTGATTCGCAAATTCAGCCCAATACTGATTGAATGGTTTGAGGTAATTTTCTGTTTTAGCTATGATCATATTTATAGAACATCTAAGACTTTATATATTAATACAACATTTTTGGCTGTTATCCCATGATCAATAAATCAAAATTTTTAGCCCCTACTCATTTAGACAAATTTGCTTGTTATAAACACGCTGGCTATTTTCAAGATCTCATTGATATTGAATGGCGAGGTCAAATACAGTCCTCCACACAGAATAAACGATTTAAAATCAAATATTATGGAGAGATTTTTGAAGAATATCAGCTCATTTGTGGGACAGACTTTGCACCAGAACTCATCTACGCGGTAGATGTAGAAAGCAATGAAGAGATTTTACTTTTTGATGGTACGCAACATGGTTATGATCCCATGTTCTGTGATGAGTTTACACATGAACAAATCACCGAAAGACCGTTAATCCATTTTTATAAAGATCAGGACAATCAGGATGAATTTGAGATCATTTTTAGTGTCTATCACAATATAGATTATGATGAGGAACTAAATGATTTTCTTAATCAAGACGGTGAAATTGAGCTTATTTCGGGGGAAATAATTTCTGTTGAGAAATTAAAATCAGATGGCTTTGATTTTGTTCAAATCAAAGCGGTAAATTCGCTTGGTCATGAATACATTATTTTTGAAAAAGAGCTGGCTTAAGCAAGCCAACTCTCTTTTAATACATTAAACGCTTGAAATACTTAAGCAACTTGCTCATCACGCTTAAATACCAGTTCACCTTTCAATGAACTCTCGGCATCGAAATAATAACCATCAGTATTAAAGGATTTAAGATCATCCATTTTTTTCAATTGATTTTGAATGATGTATCGGGCCATTAAGCCACGCGCTTTTTTAGCATAGAAGCTAATCACTTTATATTTACCATTCTTCTGGTCTAAGAATACTGGTTTAATAATATCAGCCTGAATTTTTGCTTCCTTGACCGATTTATAGTATTCATCAGAAGCAATATTGACCAATAACGTTGAGCCGCTTTGTTGCAAATCCTGATTGATCAAATCGGTAATTCGATCTCCCCAAAATTCATAAAGGTTATGACCACGGGTATTGGCAAGTTTTATTCCCATTTCCAAACGATACGGCATCATTAAATCAAGAGGACGTAATAAGCCATATAGACCAGATAAGCTGCGTAAATGATCTTGCGCAAAATTGAGATCGTCTTGCGACAAACTATATGCATCTAGACCAGTATAAACATCGCCTTTAAATGCAAAAATTGCTTGTCGCGCGTTGGCAAAACTAAAGTCAGCATTCCAGTCACGGAAACGCTCCACATTGAGATTGGCAATTTTTTCACTGACACTCATCAAACTGGCAATATCTGAAGCGGAGAGTTTACGACTTAGGTCTATAAGCTGTTGAGATTGATCCAGCAGTCTTGGTAGAGTGTGCGTATCGGTCGGGAGTGCTGACTGGTAATCGAGCGTCTTAGCAGGGGAAATTAAGGCGAGCATGGTCTTCCTGATCAAAAAATAACTAATCAAACTATAACAGTCGGGATATTTTAATTCCAATTCATGTTTTCTGTGAACAGAATCGGTAAACTATCGCACTTCCCTGCTTATGATCGTTTAAATTATGTCCGAACAACTGTTCATTCAAGGTTCGGTTGGCAAAATTGAAGTTTTTGTTGACTATCCTGTGGGCGAAGTAAAAGGTTTTGCTGTCGTTTGTCATCCTCACCCACTGCAAGGTGGTACACCTCAACATAAAGTTCCTGCTTTACTTGCACAAATCCTCTCTGAACAGGGTTGTGTGGTCTATCGCCCAAGTTTTCGTGGTTCTGGACAAAGCGATGGAATCCATGATGAAGGCTTTGCTGAAACTGAAGATATTCTAGAGGTCATTAGACACGTTAGACAATTACACAAAAGTCTACCTTTCTATGTTGGCGGTTTTAGTTTTGGTGCACATGTAATGGCAAAAGCCTATCATGCGCTACCTGATGAAATTAAACCACAACAAGTGATCTTATGTGGTTTACCAACATCCACTGTAGATGGTCTGCGTCATTATGTTACCCCAGCAATCAAAGGCGATATCCTGTTTGTACATGGTGAAGCAGATCCGACGACTAAACTCTCTGATTTGCTTGAATGGGCGAAACCTCAGCGCCATTTAATCACCGTATTGCCAGGTGCAAACCATTTCTTTACAGGTTATTTAAAGCAGTTAAGAATCGCAATTTCGCGTTTTCTTCTTGTGCCATAAATCTGAATTTAAAAAGAATTCTAGGATAAATAAGGTGAATGATTCACTTTATTTATCCGCTCACATCATCCCAACTCAGAGCAAATTTGGCCAAATACTTTTTCACTCGATCACTGTCGTTGGTGGTTTGTCTTTGCTCACGAGATACAGAAAATAAACGCCGTCCAGCATCGGCCATGGATTTCGATTTTTGGCAAACCTCAATCACCCCTTGCAATTGAATACGATCAAATTCATCAATCTGCGCCACTTGTTCAGCACTTAAAATTTTCATCAGTGACGATTGGGTTAAAGCATCTTTATTTTCAGCAATATTCCAAATTTGTTGTAGTCGGCCAATCTCAGCATTTACCTCATGTAAACCAATACGCTCGCCATTGGCTAAAGTCGCCATACGTGTCACGCTTGCCGTTAGATCACGAAAATTCCCCTGCCAACTGGCATCTGCAGATTGCGCAAATTTTAAATATTTTTCTAAGGCATCGGTATGAAAACGTAACTGCCGTTGATGCGCAACAGCAAAACGCTGTAATTCAAAGGTGATGTTCGGTTCAATATCTTCCACACGATCTTTTAAGCTTGGTAAAAAGAAGGTCCATGTATTTAAGCGAGCCCATAGATCTTCACGGAACCGCCCTGCACGAACTTCCTCACGTAAATCTCGATTGGTTCCTGCAATCAACTGAAAGTCAGCCTGAACCTCTTTATCACTTCCTACAGGAAAGAATGACTTATCCTCCAAGGCTTTAAGCAACATGGCTTGCTCATCCAACCCTAGCTCGCCGATTTCATCGAGAAATAAAATGCCATTATCTGCACTTTTTAAATAACCAGTACGTGCTGCAATAGCGCCTGTAAATGCGCCTTTACTATGACCAAATAATGTCGACATCGCACTATCACCAACCAGCGTTGCGCAGTTCACATCAATAAAGCGCCCTGAAAGATGAAATTTTTCCTTTTTCAATTGATAAATTTGCTTAGCTAAATGCGACTTACCGACTCCTGTTGCACCCATAATCAAAATTGGCGCACTTGAGCGTGTTGCAACCAGTTCTACTTCTTGAATCATTTGATTAAATTTTTGGTTCTTCGTGGCAATATTGGCTTTTAACTGCTGCCAATTTTCAGACTGTTCATGTTCAAACCGCTGGGTTAATGCTGCATATCGAGATAAATCTAAATCTATAATCCGATATTCACCCTCAGGTTGTTGTTTACCTGTAGGTGCACTTTGAATGAGTTTGGCTGGTAAATAATGCGCATCAATTAATAAATACCAGCATATTTGCGCAACATGCGTACCTGTGGTGATATGTAATAGATAATGATTGTTCTCAGTATCAAAAGAATATGATTTTACAAAGTCATATAATGCACCATACATATCCGAAAAATCCCAGGGATCACGGATATTCACCTTATGGCCAGTAATCTGGGTTTGTGGTGAGATTTCTAAAGCATCTTGTCGCAAATGATCAATTAAGCTGACATTTCGGCGATCATGTAACAAAACCAGCTCATCAACCACTAAATCTTCATGCATCAACAAACTCATGGTGGGACGCCAACGTTGCCAGCGATCAAGTTTTTTCCCTTGATCTAAAGTAGAACCCACAAAACCAATCACAACTGTTTTTTTAAATTTTTGCATATTTCTATAAATCTATAAAATTTTATATATCTTGCTTAAAGCATAGTTTTATTTTGTCAAAAATCAAATACTGTTTATACCGTCATTTTTTAATATTTTAAAAATCTCAGTTTCTCTTTTGAATATAATGCGACTATACTATTGATGTACAAAGCTTTTACTCACTTCTCCCATCACCGTCTGATTCGACACTTTTTTGATGGAATCCACCCTGCTTTGTTGTAAAAACAATCATAGAAAACATTTTAAATATTCAATAGGTTTTAATTCCTCATGTTACAGTTTACATTCTTAGGGACATCCTCTGGTGTGCCCACATTAACACGCAATGTGTCAGGTTTAGCGATTCATTATTGCAAAAGCAAAGACTGGATATTGGTTGATGCAGGCGAAGGTACACAGCATCGTATTCAACAAGCAAAACTCTCTTTACAACATTTAAAAGCCATTTGCATTACGCATGTACACGGCGATCATTGTTATGGCTTGATGGGTTTACTGGCAAGTGCTGGTATGAATGCACGTAAAGATCCAATCACGCTGATTGCACCCAAAGAAATTCAGCAATGGTTAGAAGTAACCTGTCAATTCACTGAACTTTTCCTGCCTTATCCAATACATTTTATCGATGTAAATACATTGACGAATCCATTGCAATTGGATGAACATATTTCTATTGACGTTCATCACTTACACCACCGTGTGACAAGTTATGCTTATGGCTTTAAAGCGACACAAACGCAGCGCAAACTCAATACTGAGGTTTTAAATCAACTCAAAATTCCGAAAGGTAAACTCTGGGGCGATCTACAACAAGGTCAAGATATTGAGTGGAATGGGCAGTCCATCTTAAGTCAAGATGTTCTCATTCAAAACACTCAAAGTGTTTACGCCATTGTCGGTGGAGATAACGACCAGCCAGAATTACTATCCAACGCTTGTCAGAATGCGGCACTACTGATTCATGAAACCACCTATACCCAAGCTGTATTGGATAAAGTAGGTGCAGCTCCAATGCACAGTTCTGCGAAAATGGTCGCTGAGTTTGCCGAATCGATTCAGCTATCCAATTTAATTGCAACCCATCTCAGTGCCCGTTACCACGATGCACAAGGTGTGCAGACCATTGGTGATGAAATTGCCCAGTACTATCATGGCAATTTTTATATTGCTGATGATTTTGATCAGTATGAATTAAATATGTATGGCGAATTAACACAGCTTCGCACTGGGAAACCTTGGGAAAAGTAATTTTCCCAACTTCAATTTAACGCTATGCAATATTGTTAAATCATAGATGATCGTTTGGAGATATGGATATCGCTCATTGTGTGTAGGAATGCGAGGGGTACAGAACATACCCTCGCCTAACATGAGCAAAAATAAAGTAAGGCTTTGTTTGCAGCGCAAGGTTTGGCATCGCCTACGCAAAGCTATTTAAACTTTAAATGTAAGATGTGGCAGTGCAAGCTTTTTATATTCAAATAGTTTATTCCGACTGCAATTAATTTAATTAAAAATATGAATTAAAAAAAACATCTTTTTGTGTCTGAGTTTTTTAATAGGTTGACTATATCCCAACTAACTTTGCTTTTAGCTGGATTTAGTGTCCTTTTTTATTTGCACAACATTAGGCTCATTGATTTTTTATTTTAAAAATAGAAATAAAGATAAAATCCTATAAATAAAGATATTTTATTTTATAACTTTTAAATTTAAAAACACATAACCACTGAACTTTTAAAATTTTTAAACTCATAAAATCAGCCACTTAAAAATAAAATTTCATTCCAAAACAAAACTTGGCACACTCTCTGCAATATCTATCTCAAGAAATTAAAAATTCACTTGAGGATGCTGTCATGGCGAACAAGACAATTTTTGCCTCTAAACAACAGGCAAAACCAAAAACCATTGAATACAACGAAGCTGGTGGTCGTACATATAAATTAAAATCTCGTGCCGCATTAGCGCAGCTTGCTGCAACAGGTACACTGAATCAGACCTTTTATCAAAATGCACAAGTGCAACTTGATAATATTCTAAACCTAGCGCTTGAAGTAGAGCCTGAATTTGTGGCTAAAACTGCAATTTATGCACGCCAAAAGGCACATATGAAAGATACACCTGTAGTGTTATTGGCTTTACTTTCTGAACTTGATGCAGAATTATTTAAGCAAGTTTTTCCTTTGATTATTGATAATGGAAAACAGTTGAGAAATTTTGTTCAAATCATGCGCTCTGGAATGATTGGTCGCAAGTCATTAGGTTCATTACCGAAACGTATGGTCAATGAATGGATTCTTTCAGCATCGGATCAACAATTGATTGCGGCCAATATTGGAAACAGCCCTTCACTTGCCGATGTGTTAAAAATGACTCATCCAAAACCAAAGACAGTTCAACACGATGCTTTTTTTGCCTATGTCCTAGGAAAAGAATACCAACTTGTCCAACTTCCGACTCAAGTGCAAGCATTGGAAGAGTTTCGATTGGGAACAGCAACACAAGTACCTAAAGTGCCGATGCAGCTTCTAACCAATTTAAATTTGAATGCGCAACAATGGGCCGAAATTGCAAAAAATGGTTCTTGGCAAATGCTACGCATGAACTTAAATACCTTCTTACGCCATGATGTTTTTAAAATCAAAGGTATGACAAAAATTATTGCCGATAAATTGATGGATGAGCAAGCCATAGCCAAAAGTCGAGTATTTCCATATCAATTGATGATGGCTTGGTCAGCACTTGCAGAGGATATGCCACATGAAATCGCCAATGCGCTAAAGTTTGCTATGCAGCGCGCCATCGCCAATGTACCGAAACTTGAAGGAAATGTGGTGATTGCGATTGATGTTTCTGGTTCGATGTCAAGTTCTGTGACAGGTTATCGTCAGGGTGCAACCTCTCAGTTACGTTGCGTAGATGCTGCTGCATTATTTGCTAGTGCATTTAAATATGTAAATCCAAATATTCGTTTGATGCCGTTTGATACTGAAGTTCGTCAATTATCCAATTTCAGCAAAGTACAGAAATATTTAAAACGAAAAAATTTTGGAAAACAGCAAAATTCAGAAATTGATATTTTTGCTTTGGCTAAAAAGTTTGCCAGCATGTGTGGTGGAGGAACTGATTGCTCTAAGCCTTTGGAACTGTTAGTGAAAGAAAATGCCAAAGTTGATATGGTAATTTACTTTTCTGATAATGAATCATGGGCAGATCAAGTTCCAAGATCACATCGAAAAACAGGGATGATGCATTATTGGAAACAGTTAAAACAGCATAACCCTGATGCAAAACTGGTGTGTGTTGATTTGCAACCCTATACCACCACACAAATGCCTGAACATAGCGATGTGATGAATATCGGTGGATTTTCCGATACGGTATTTCAACTGATTGAAAGTTTTGCCAAAAATGAAATGCATGCAGATCATTGGGTAAACGAAATTGAAAAAATAGATATTACACAAACTCAGCTTTATGCAAGCTGAATGTATAAACAAATTTGATCGAGTCTCTTCAAGTGTTTACATTTAACAATGTCCACACTTGATAAGACTGGGTTAGATAAAAAGCACAAATGCCATAGGAACTACATTTCAAGATTATGCTGTTTCTATATTTAATTGTTGTGCTAAGTAAGAAATTGCCAAATGCAGATAGAACTACATTACTTTGAACAATTGATGTTTTATCGACACCTTTGTTGGTAAAATACATCGCATAAAATGCGTTAAGGACTACATCTTTAATGCGTAGGTCGGTGGTTCAAATCCACCCTTTTCACTCTTTTCCAAGTTTGAAAAGTAGCTCAGTTGGATAGAGCAACGAAACGTCTTTAACATTTTGTTTATGCAAAGCAGTAAAAGAATCAAATGCTTCAAGGACTACATCTTAAAATTGACGTCATCGGTGGTTCGAATCCACCCCATCATTTCGATGATGGTCGCCAAGTGGTAAGGCACGAATGTCTTTGAAAAACTTGTTGATTCACTTGTAGGGCAGTATATGAAAATATGCTGGGGTCATCAGTCCATCAAATACTCATAGGACTACATTAGAATTCACAGATCAGAGGTTAGATTCCTCTGCTGTATATATACAGTCGCTTAAAGCAAAAGCGGTGAATTGTTTGTCTTATAATCAAATTTGTTGATGGACTTTGACCTATGTTTAATCGATCAAATACCTGTTGGATTACACCGCGATCTCACGCACAGTATTTCGGGTACTGCACATATCTAATACCAACTTTTTTGATCTTGTATAAGCAAAAATGAAAGCAGATCAAATGCTTTGAGGACTACATTACGCGTTTGTCGGTGCTTCGATACCACCCTGTATAACAAGATACAGTAGCTCAGTTGGTAGAGCCACGACTGTCTTCAGCTCTTTGTTGATGTACTCTCATTATAATAAATAGATTTACGCAATAAGCAGTCACGAATATAGATTGGATTTCATGGTAACGCCTTAGTGCAGGGTTTAAGCCCTCCTATCGTGTTCACTCACAAAATCTGATCTTAACGTTTGTGACTGCTTTTCTTTTTAAACTCATCATGTTTAAAAGCGATGCTTGTGAATCAATAAAAAATTTGCTAGCTTGGAGACTCAACTTAAAACCAAAGACAGGTGTCAGTCTGTAAAACGCAAATTATGTCTATACAAGTTATTGTTGACGATAACAATCTTGATCTTGCTTTAGAAAAACTAAGAGTCAAAAAGTACTATTTAGAAACTAACCACTGGTATAAGAAGTGCCAGAACTATCATGAAAAACCGCCAAGTAAAAGTCGTAAAAAAAGCGAACTGAAACTTTTACATGGGCATAGTCAAATCCTAGAAGATGATCCTCTCGCACTGAGGTTAAAAATCCATATCGAAGAACATTATCATCCAAATGATGATAATACGGTATGGGATATGAACAAAAATTAAGATTCACAAATTTTATCAAACTCAGCTTGGGAGAAGAAGTTCTCCCAAGCTAGATTTCATACTATAATCTGTAACATGATAGATATCCTGAATAATAACAATGCGTACTTGGTTTGCTTTCCTCTTATTTCCTTTAGTAATTTTTGTATTCTTATTTTTCTTCTATGTCATTTTTTTACTTTCACTCACTTTGGGTTGCGGTTTCCAGCAAGAAAATATCCCAACCTGCTCAAAAATTTATTATTTTTCAATTATATCAATTTTTCCAATAGCTATTTGGCTCGGCTATTTTACAACTAAATTTGCACCACATTGTGGAAGATATTTCCTTAGTAGTATTTATAACCTAATATTTTCAATCACTCTATTTGCATATTTACAAGGCTCTAAAATAAGCCTCATCTTTTCAATTGGTTTTAGCCTACTTTTCTTATTATGTCTAGGAATTGGTTGTTTTATATTTCATTTAAAATATAAAAATAGATAAATTACTATCTAAAATAATATTTAAATTTGCATATTTTTTTTAAAATGCACATTTAAAATAAAATCTAAATTTATCTATTTATTAAAAATCAATACCTTACAAAATAAAATCAATTAAAAGACAAAGTTGGCACACTCTCTGCAATATACAAAGCATACATCATGAGATGTATATAAATATCACCTGCCTGCAACCGCTTGGCAGGCAGGTTTTGAAAAGGATCAAAGCAATGACGATGTTAGTCACAGAACAAATCGAAAAACAAACTTCCTTAGCACAGGAACGTACTTATAACGTAATTCAGGATGCTAAAGGTGTTCCTATAAAAATGTGGACCAAAGGTGTCCCTGTTGATGAGAAATCGAAAGACCAATTATTAAAAACAGCACAAATGCCTTTTATTTATAAATGGATGGCAGTAATGCCAGATGTACATGTAGGAATCGGAGCAACGATTGGAAGTGTAATTCCAACCAAAGGCGCAATCATCCCTGCTGCGGTCGGTGTAGATATTGGCTGTGGAATGATGGCCGCACGTACTTCGCTAAGCGCATCAGATTTACCAGACAACTTATACGCACTGCGTACCGAACTTGAACGTTTAATTCCACATGGTATGACCAAAGGTCGTGGTCGTCGTGACCGAGGTTCATGGGATACACCTACTGCACGTGTTGATCAGGCTTGGGCTGAATTGGTAACTGATTTTGAATATATCTGCGCCAAACATCCCCGTTTAAAAAATACCAACAACCATAAACAGTTAGGTACTTTGGGAACTGGAAACCATTTTGTTGAAGTCTGTTTAGATGAGCATCAACAAGTATGGATTATGTTGCACTCAGGTTCTCGTGGTGTTGGAAATGCGATTGGTAACCACTTTATTGAGCTTGCACGTAAAGATATGCAAAAGCATTTTATTAACCTGCCTGATAAAGATTTAGCTTATTTAGTGGAAGGGACTGAACACTTTGATGATTATTGGTTTGCGGTGGGTTGGGCACAACGATTTGCCATGAAAAACCGTGAGTTAATGATGGAAGCTGCGGTTCAAGCTTTACGAATCATCATCAATAAACCATTTAATGCCAAAGTTGAAGCCGTAAATTGCCACCATAATTATGTGGATAAAGAAGAACACTTTGGTCAGGAAGTACTGGTAACACGTAAAGGTGCTGTACGTGCCCGTTTGGGTGAGTATGGAATTATTCCGGGTTCAATGGGTGCCAAGTCTTTTATTGTCAAAGGTAAGGGAAATCAGGAGTCTTTCTGTTCATGTTCGCATGGTGCTGGTCGTGTACATAGCCGTACTGCAGCGAAAAAGTTGTTTACTGTGGAAGATCAGATTGAACAAACCAAAGGTGTAGAATGCCGTAAAGATGCAGCCGTGATTGATGAGATTCCATCTGCGTATAAGCCAATTGAAGATGTGATGAAAGCACAAAGTGATTTAGTGGAAGTGGTTTATACCTTAAGTCAGGTTGTTTGTGTAAAGGGTTAGTTGATGCATAAATTAGGGAGATTAAATCACTCATTTATTTCTATTGAATTAAAAATGTTTGATCATGGCTGGGCTGCTTTAATTTTCAAATATGATCAACTAGAAATCTCAATAGATTTATCAGATGTTTATGATCCGTTTCAAGATTTGGTGAATTGGGGGTGGAATATTCAACAAAATATTCTGCCAGCCTCTATTGAGATAGATGAAGAAGGTCATGTTGTTAAAATTGTTGCAGAAAACTCGATTATAGAGGATCAATTAATTATTCGATTTATTGCAAAGTCTTTTGTGCATACTCTTAAATTGAATAAGTATTTTTTTCTGAACACTTTGAAACAAGAAATACAACGTTTTTTTGAAAATGATTTTAATCAACATGAATGGCATGAAATTTACCCAGTACGTAATCTACCATTTTTCTGTATTAACGACTGGGTACTTAATCACACTTGGATTAATCAAAATGAGTAATACCAATGGATCGCTCTAAACAAGTCAAGATCAGTCATTACGATCTTTTGGCTAATCAAGCAATCCATCTTGAATTACCACAAGAGCCATACATTGTTGTGCTAGCAATACACAACAACAATGTAACCAATGATTGGCGCAATCAATGCAGTGATTGGATTGTAAAATCTAAACAATGCTATTGGGCTTTAGCTTGGGGCCATGAATGTTCAATTTGGGATGATGCATTGGATTATTCTTATTTAGAATTTTGTAATTATGATCTACCTGAAGACGATGATTATAATTTCATGACCACTTGGCATGAAAATCAAACTTTAGAAGACGTTATAGAATTTGCCGAATCAATCCCAGTTGATACACTACCCCAGCAAACTTTATATGAAATCGTTGTGTTAAATATTTATTGACTATTAAAAGCGATAAGGAAAATAAAATGAAACTTGCAGAAGCACTCTTATTACGAAGCGATCAACAAAAGAAACTCGCTTCATTAAAACAACGTATCAATGCGAACGTATTGGTACAAGATGGTGATGAGCCATCCGAGGATCCTAACGAGTTATTAAAGCAAGTATTTGCATTAACTCAAGAGTCTCAAAAACTTGTTTATGCCATTCATCAAACCAACGCTTTGGCAAAATTAACGGATGGTCGTTCATTATTGGCTTTACTTACTCAACGTGATGAGCTTGTAGAGCGTCATAAAATTTTAACGTCTGCCATCAGCAACACACAACGTGAGCCCGACCGCTATAGTACACGTGAAATAAAATGGCATAAGGTCATTCCAGTATCATCCTTGCAAAAACAATCCGATGATATCAGTGCCAAATTACGCGACTTGAATGTATTGATACAAGCCACCAATTGGCAAGTTGATTTACTTGACGTTTAAAGCCATCATTTAAAAGCTTTGATAGGGCTTACCCTATCAGGCCTCGAAATATATTGGGCGAGTACAAGATCTAAGGCTGTATAGATTGAAATAAAAGTCAGCATCATTTTTGGGTAATGACAGCGAAGCGGATTTAGAGCGGAAACGCACCAATCAAATCCATCACCTTTCATCACTTAAACCTTTGTGAATCAGAGTGACTATTTACACAGCATTACCACGTACTGACAATATATTTCACTTTATCTCAAGTGATTCGTCATTTGAGATCACCCGAACATACTGGGCGAGTGCAAGATCCCCTACCTCCACAGCACAGGATTGAAAATAAGTGTAGTGGCTTGATGAGCGAGCGGGTTAGCTTAAAACTTTAGGCACAAATCAACCCATCACTACGTACAAGGCAAACCTTTGTGAAAGCAAAGTTACAATGCACTAAGCATCACCATGCACTGACAGTATGTTCACCCCTTTTAGGAATTTTTAATGAATTACCCTTGTTCTTGTTGTCATCATTACACGAGAGATCAACCTTCGGGTAATTTTGACTTTGAGATTTGTCCAGTTTGTTTTTGGGAAGATGATCCTGTACAAAATATTCATCCAAATTCAAAAAGTGGTGCAAATGCAATCTCATTAGCAGAAGCACAAGATAATTATCAACAATATACTGTAAGTGAATTACGATTTTTAAAACATGTTCGAAAACCGAATGATTTAGAAAGAAATGATGAAAAACAAAATGAACACATTAGTAAAAAATAAAACCATCCAAATTGATGGCTCACAAGGCGAAGGTGGAGGGCAAATTTTAAGAACTGCCCTTTCATTGTCTATGTTAACGGGTATTCCATTTGAGCTTGTGAATATTCGTGCAGGACGTAAAAAGCCGGGCTTGATGCGGCAGCATTTAGTCTGTGTACAAGCATCACAACGCATCAGTAATGCCATTGTGGAAGGTGCTGAACTACATTCACAAAAATTATATTTTCAACCCCAACAAGTTCAGGCGGGTAAATATGATTTTCATATTGGTTCAGCCGGTAGCACAGTATTGGTTTTACAAACACTACTACCAGCACTGATGATGCAAAATGAAATCAGTCAAATCAGTATCCACGGCGGAACACATAATCCAATGGCACCGACTGCAGATTTCATAGAGTCTTGCTTTCTACCTGCTCTTCATAAACTTGGAATAAAAGTCGACTTTGAATGCGAACGTGCTGGTTTCTTTCCAATTGGTGCGGGTCAAATCAATATTACAACTTATCCTTGGATAGATAAGCTTGAATATTCAGTATTAAATAAAGGCAAATTACTGGAAATACGTGGCTATGCCGCTGCCTTAAATATTCAACAGAATATTGCGGATCGTGAACTGGAAGTATTGCATAACAAATTGAGCTTAAGCCAACGTAATAGACTAAATTTTCAAGGGATTAGCCAAGGGAATACAGCTTTTGTGGTGTTAAATTACCAACACCATCAACAAGTATTTTCTGCGTTAGGTGAAATGAAGAAAAGTGCAGAAAAAGTAGCGCATGATTTAGCCAAAGAAGTTAAATCCTTTTTAGCTTGCGATGCTGTGGCTGACGAATACCTAGCAGACCAACTTTTATTGCCTTTAGCTTTAGGTAAAGGCGGTGAGTTTACTGCTCAAGTTGTCAGTGAACACACTACAACACAAGCTAAAATGATTCAAAAATTCTTAGATTGTGAAATTCACTTTGAAGCAATCAATGATATTTTTAAGGTGAGTGTCATCACATAAGCTTCAGCTATGCTAAATCCAGTTTACAAGCTCATCAATTGCTTATCTTTATGTGCCAATTCATTTTAAATTTCATACTTATTGGCACATTATGTAAATAAATGACCCAACTATTCATTATATAATCAACGCCTTAAATAAGTATGATTTTAAAGTAGAAAATACCCACTTAAGGAATAAGGGAAATGATGAGAGTTTTATTGGGGACAGCATGTATCGCATTTTTAACATCGACAGCTTTTGCAGAAGATATTGTGGGAACCTGGCGTTATATCGATGACAAAACTGGTGAAGCAAAGGGACTGGTTAAAATTGAAAAACAAAGTAACGGTACCTATGCGGGTACAGCATTAAAAGCAACACCACGCCCAGGCTACACTCCAAAAGAATTTTGCACCAATTGCCCTGCACCTTATACCAACAAGCCAATTATTGGCTTACAGGTAATCTCTGGGCTAAAGACAGATGATCATGTGAGTTATACTGATGGGAAAATTATTGACCCAGTTTCAGGCAAAATCTATCGCTTAAAAGGTAAAGTCAGCCCAAATGGCAAGAAACTATTTCTTCGTGGATATTTAGGTATTTCAGCAGTAGGGCGTAGCCAAACATGGTTACGTGTCGAGTAATAGCATAATTTAATTCATAATAGAAATGACAGTTTTATCTCAATCAAACTGTCATTTCTAAACATCTATTTTGAATGATTTTTAAATCAGTTATTCACAGCAAGTTGATATAAAAAATCTAAATGTGTGGCAGCATCACCCTTATCTAAATTGAGATCACTGGCGCGCCCACCCAATCTCAGTGCAGGAAGATAACAATACATTTGATTTTCAGCTAATTTACCATATTGAGTTTGCGCCTTTACTAAGGCTGATTTTTCTAAAAATTGCTCAATGATCTCATCATCACAAATCCAGTCATTAAAAAAATCTGTTAATGACCAAGCTGTTACCCCAATATCCGAGTTGTGCGGGTCGATAAAGGATACATCCTCATCGCCATCTTCGCTTAATAAACGATAATAAAACACCAAACCAAATGCCGAAATAGCAATGGGTAATCGGGTCATATCAGGTTGATCTTTCATTAACCATGACCAAAGCACATCTTGATAAAGCTCAGGGTTAATGATCTGTAGCAAACCGTTGCCATAGAAGCCAAAACCATGATTTTGCCAAAGCTCTAAGAGCGCTTCAGGTAAATACGCTTGATATTTTTTTACAGTTTCAAAGCTTACTGTGTTTCCTGCCTGATCTACTGAAAATTTATTGATAAATGTTTGTAATTGCATAGCTATCCTCTAGGTCCTGCTTATACTTTCCATTCAAATCCACTAAACGCATCATCTTCTTTTAATGTATTTTCTACAGCATTTGCCAATTGCTTAATCATGCTCTGGGTTGCAATCTTCTTAAACCATGCTTGTTCTTCATCAGCATGGGCTGAAATTTCACAAGTTAATAAGCCCTGATCATTTAAATGACAATTAACCCCCAAACCAATTGGATGATTTTCTACGCTGACAGCGAGATCTTCATCTGAGTGTGTTGTTTCCGCTTTAAAGCCATATTGAGACAGTTGTTTTAACAACAAAGTCGTCACATATTCCTGAGTGACATAACATACATTTTCACCATGATTGTGACTGTTAATATGATTCTCACAGTTTGCAGTAAATTGTAATGTTCTCATTGCTTCATCCAAAAGGCTTTATAGTTGTATGGTTTTAGAATAAGCAATATAAACAAAACAGCCAAGCATTTGCTTGGCTGTTTTTAATTAATTATACAAATATTAGACAAGGACTGATTTATTCGCTGACTTGAATCTGAAGCCCCGCCTGATTGGTGAGTTCAGTAAATGTTGGGAAACTTGTTGCTACAGTTTCAGTGCCAATAATCTTAATCTCGCCAGAGTTACGTAACCCCGCCATAGAAAAACTCATTGCAATACGATGGTCATGGTGCGATTCAATTTCACCGCCAGAGAAAATAGCAGACCAGTCACCCGATTTACCTTTTCCTTCAATGATGATGCCATCATCAGTTGGCGTACAATCAATCCCCATGGTTTTTAAACCATCCGCCATCACTTGAATACGATCAGACTCTTTAACCCGTAATTCAGCAGCTCCTGTCAACACCGTTTGCCCTTCAGCACATGCAGCAGCAATAAACAAAGATGGAAACTCATCAATTGCCAAAGGTACTTGATCTTCTGGCATATGAATGCCTTTCAATGTACGGGTACCACGGATACGGATATCAGCAATCGGCTCACCGCCTGCAATTCGTTCATTTTCAACAGTTAAGTCTGCACCCATTTGCTTAAGGATTTCGATTACACCTGTACGAGTTGGATTAATCCCAACAGCTTCAAGGGTAATATCTGAACCTTCAGTAATGGCAGCACCCACCATAAAGAATGCAGCAGAAGAAATATCAGAAGGTACTTGAATCTCTGTCCCAACTAACTTGCCACCACCGTGTAATGAAATACGATTACCTTCCGTTTTCACAGCATAACCAAAAGCACGTAACATACGCTCAGTATGGTCACGGGTTGGTTCAGGTTCAGTCACAGAGGTTTCACCCTCTGCCCATAGACCTGCCAATAAAATCCCAGATTTGACTTGCGCAGATGCCATTGGCAAATCGTAATGAATGCCTTTCAGTGCTTGAGCACCAGTGATAGAAACAGGCGGAGTACCACGTTCACCTGTGGTTTGAATTTGCGCACCCATTTCACGTAAAGGTTTTGCTATACGCTCCATTGGACGCTTAGACAAAGACGCATCACCCGTCATCACAGAGTCAAACTGTTGTGCTGAAAGCATGCCTGAAAGCAAACGCATCGATGTACCAGAATTACCCATGTACAGTGCCGTTTTGGGTGCTTTTAAACCATGAATACCCACACCATGGATGGTCACTTCACCATTTTTAGGGCCTTCAATACTAACCCCCATATCGCGAAATGCTTGAAGTGTTGCTAAAGCATCTTCACCTTCAAGGAAACCTGTAACGTGGGTTGTACCTTCAGCAATTGCACCAAACATGATGGAACGATGTGACACTGACTTGTCACCCGGCACGGTAAATTTACCTTTAAATGTCTTCTCACCCGGCAAAATGGTAAATTGTTGTGTCACCTTATTTTTCTCCATCAAAGGTTTATTGGCGAGCATATGATTGAAATGCTGTCGTGCCGCTTGTGCATGTCCTAGCAATCCCATCAGGGCTTGTGAATTCTCATCTTCAATCAGTTGGCGTAATGTCGCAAGTTGCGTTTCAAAACCATCAACTGCTTTCAATATGGCTGTTTTATTGGCAAAAAATATATCATGCCACATCTGCGGATCACTGGCAGCAATACGTGAGAAGTCACGAAAACCTCCAGCGGCATAACGGAAAATATCTAAGTTATCTTCACGATTTGCAAGCTGTTCGACCAGATTAAATGCCATCAGATGCGGTAAATGACTGGTATGTGCCAACACTTCATCATGTTTGTCCACATCCATACAAATGACTTCTGCTTTTGCAGCCTGCCAAAGCTGAATCAGTTTTTCAACTGCCCAATCAGCACTAGTCGGCAACGGCGTTAGAATCACTTTATGATTCACAAACAAGTCAACTTTACCTGCATGGACACCTGTATGTTCTGCACCAGCAATTGGATGACCAGGTACAAAACCTACAGGAAGATTTTCACCATAGACAGCATGTGCTGCTGCCACCACGTTCCCTTTGGTACTTCCGACATCGGTAATAATGGCGTTTTCAGAAACATAGGCTTGAATCGTTTCAAGTACTTTCTGAGTTGCACGAACGGGCAAAGCCAGAACGATTAAATCTGCATCTTTTACAGCTTCTACAGGATCACTAAAACCCGCAGAAATAATTCCTAAAGCTTTTGCATCTTCCAGCGTTTTCTTTGAGCGGGTTGACGCAACAACATTTTCAGCAAGATGTTCGGCTGCAATCACACGGGCTAGACTTGAACCAATCAGTCCAAGTCCAATAAAAGCAACTTTTTTAAATAAAGGTTGTGACATAACGATTTTGAACTACCTATTTCACAACAACATCAAAGCACAGCAATCGGATATGAACCCAGTACACGTACTTCTTTAACCAGTGGACGAATATCTTCAATCGCCGCTTTAACATTGTCCTGTTCCACATGACCTTCAAGATCAATGAAGAATACATACGCCCATTTTTCAGGTAATGCAGGACGGGTTTCAATACTGGTCAAACTAATGTTGTGTTTTGCAAATGGTGCAAGAATTTCCAATAAAGCCCCTGCACGGTCATGTGCTGAAATCAGTAATGAGGTTTTATCATTGCCACTTTGCGGTACCTTTTCACGACCAATGACCAAGAATCGTGTCGTATTTTCAGGATTATCTTCAATATTTCCGTGGAGAACTTCCAAGTCGTAAATACTTGCAGCCACATCAGATGCAATTGCTGCTGAATGCCATTCATTGCGAATACGGCGAGCAGCCTCTGCATTTGAGCTTAAAGCTACACGTTCTACACCCGGATAATGTGCATCCAACCACTTACGACATTGCGCAAGTGTTTGTTGATGTGCATAAATTTGTTTAATACTGTCTTTACGAGTATTTGAAGAAATCAGGAATTGGTGATGAATACGCAATTCAACTTCACCAATCACATTTAAATGCGATGCTTTAAAACAGTCTAAAGTATGGTTGACCACACCTTCAGACGAGTTTTCAACTGGAACTAAACCATAATGTGCACTGCCCGCTTCAACCTCACGGAACACTTCATCGATCGTTGGTAGTGGACGAACCACAGCATCCTGACCAAAATGTTTTAATACAGCAGAATGTGTATAAGTACCGACTGGACCTAAAAATGCAATACTTTGTGGTGCTTCAAGTGCCAAACATGCAGACATAATTTCACGGAATAAACGTGCCATGGTTTGATCTGACAATGGCCCTTCATTGCGCTCCATAACTTGACGTAAAACCTGTGCTTCACGTTCAGGACGATAAAATAACGGATTCTCTTCTGCTGCAAATTTTGCTTTAGCAACTGATTCCGCCAGTTTTGCACGGCGATTGATAAGTTGTTGGATTTGCTGATCTACAGAGTCAATATCTTCACGGATTTGAGCAAGATCTAGAGAAGTCGTTTTTTGATCATCGTTGATCATTGTTATGTCGCCCTTTAAAGTCGAGAATTACGAGAAGTCTATGTTTTAGACCACTGACAGTATAACAATAGTTCAGTTTAATTTGTTGGGCAATAGTGCATTTTTCAATGTTTCACTTTCAACTTATATATTGAATAAAATGTCATCACTTTATAACTTTTCTGACCACAAAATGAATTACAAAGCAGCTATAGAATTTTAAGCATTGCGCTCTATGATAAAAAGCATAAGCGTATTTCGAGACATAGAATATGAATAAAAAAATCGCTGTTCTCATTACCCATGATTTCGAAGATGCGGAATATCACCATCCCGTTGAGGCTTTTCGAGCTGCAAGCCATTCTGTGCGCAATATTGAAAAGTCTGCGGGGAATATTGTGTATAGCAAACAAAGAAAATCCTCGGTCAGTATAGATTTAGGCATTGATGAAATCTCTGTTCGGGATTTTGATGCGCTAATGATTCCTGGTGGATATTCCCCTTATCATCTTAAAGAAGATGAACGATTTATTGATTTTTTACGTAATTTTGCCAATGCGCAAAAACCTATTTTTTTATGTTGTTACAGTAGCCATTTGCTTATCGATGCACAAATTGCAATTGGACGGCGCTTAACCTCAATTGAAGATATCCTCAAAGAACTTAAAGACGCTGGTGCTGTGACTTTCGATCGCGAAGTGGTGAACGACAACAATTTATATATTTCTTCACGCTCGACTTTTGAGTTACCTATCTTTATCAATGAATGTTTACATGTATTAAGCGCTTAATCCCAAAACATTGATAATAAAAAACCTTCTTTAAATAAAGAAGGTTTTTTATTTGAAAACTTTATTGTTGCTATTTATCTATACCTTATCGACCAATAATGCCACGCGCCACGATTTCTTTCATGATTTCATTTGTTCCACCATAAATACGCTGAATACGTGCATCTACAAAGAAACGAGAAATTGGATATTCCGTCATATAGCCATAACCACCAAACAGTTGTAGCAAGCTGTCGATGATTTTCATCTGCATATCCGTACTAAAACTTTTTAAAGCCGCTGCTGTTTCAACATCCAATTTACTTTGTTTATATAAAGCTAAATTTTGGTTATAGAATGCTGCTGTTGCCAACTCATCAATTTTTGCTTGAGCCAAAACAAAACGAGTATTTTGGAAGCTGCCAATTTTCTGACCAAACGCTTGACGTTCCTGTACATACTGAGTAGTGATATCGATTGCACCACGAATTGCACCAAGTGCCGTTGCTGCAATTGCAGTACGTTCACGAGGTAACTCTTGCATCAAATAGGCAAAACCTTGCCCTGCACTACCTAACAATTGATTTGCTGGAACTTTAACATTATCAAAGAACAGTTCTGAGGTATCTTGAGAATGCAAACCAATTTTATCGAGGTTGGTGCCCTTTTTAAATCCATCTAGATGTGTATCAACCAATAAAAGTGACACACCTTTTGCACGCGCTTGTGGATCAGTTTTTGCTGCCAGTACCACTAAATCTGCATGCTGACCATTTGAAATAAACGTTTTAGAACCATTCAAAATATAATGGTCACCATTTAAAATCGCACTACTACGCATCCCTTGTAGGTCTGAACCCGCACCCGGTTCCGTCATCCCAATTGCGCCCACCACTTCACCTGACACCATTTTAGGTAACCAGTATTGCTTTTGTTTTTCGTCGGCAATATGCAAAATATAAGGAGCTGCAATTTCTGAATGGCATGAAATCGCGGTAGACAATGCACCATAGCCTGCACGTGCAGACTCTTCAACCAACATCAATGAATATTCAGTTGGAACGCCGTAACCACCATACGCTTCAGGTACATCAACACAAAGATAGCCATTTTCACCCAATAATGACCATACTGAACGTGGCATTAAACCTTCTTTTTCCCATTGCTCATAAAATGGAGCAACGTGTTCACTCATAAAACGTTTAAAGTTATCACGAAAAAGTTCTAAATCTGCATCATATGCCAACATGTCTTGTATTCCTTTCAATCTGAGTTTTTGATTTTATGATCCCTAGCATGCTAATCATTTTTTGCAGACTTGTCATGACCACATGAGGTCATTTTTTCTGAGCATTTTTGCGAATAAAGAAAAGACTTTTCTATAAAAAAGAGTAATCAGCTTTCGCCAATTACTCTTTAGGTTGTCAATGAACAATCAAAACTTAGAATTTATCATCTTTAAGCATCGGTAAAGAAGAATTTAGCTTGGTGATCTCACTCATCAATTTATTCACAACGGATGGAATTAAGGCATCTGCCATTTGTGCAGCTTGTAAACCTAACTTTTCGCCAAGTGTTGGCTTACGACGTGTTTGAATCACATATACGTCATGTTGTGGCAATAAGCTCAGCAAGTATTCATCTGAAGTTTGCAATTTATCCACTAAATTTAAATTGCGCGCATCTTCACCATACCAGTGTTCACCTGTTGCAACTTTTTCGACATTGAGTTGCGGGCGATATTTTTCAACAAAATGCTTAAATAATTGATGCGTTTGTTGTAACTCTTCTTCAAATTTTGCTTTACCTTCTGGGGTGTTTTCACCAAACATCGTCACAGTACGTTTAAACTGACCTGCGGTATATAGCTCAAAATCAACATGATGTTCTTTTAACAGTCGATTAAAATTAGGGACTTGCGCAACAACGCCAATCGAACCAACCACAGCAAATGGTGCAGAGACGATTTCACTTGCGATACACGCCATCATATAACCGCCACTCGCAGCCACTTTATCCACGCAAATCGTCAGATTAAAGCCTGCATCACGTAAACGAACCAATTGTGCAGCTGCAAGACCATAACCATGCACCATACCACCTGGGCTTTCTAAACGAACAATGACACGATCACGCCCTGCTTTTGCTGTCGCAAGAATTAATGTAATTTCTTCTCTTAAGTTTTCTACAGCTGAAGCCTGTACATCTCCTTTAAAATCTAAGACATAGATTTTTTGATTATTTTTTTTACGTACACGTGCTTCTTTTACAAACTGTTGAGTCAGTTGAAACAATTCCAATTTCGATGCAGTTGACTGAGCAATTCTTTTTCTTTGCTCATTAATTCGAGCATTTAAATGACTGATGCGAATTTCTGCGGGTACTTTGGGTAAATGAAATAACATAGAATTTATAATCTCGAATATCTAAGGAAATGCTTTTCTAATAAGATGCGGACGGATCAGTTAAATTTCAATACACTTTTTGAAAAATTCGACAAAACTCAATTCACTTCGACTTGATGCATGATCAAAAGATTTAGCTAGACTTTTAAAAACAACAATAACTAAATTTTAGTTATAGAATACATAGCTTTTTTTTATAGTTAAAAACGCATGAAAATTCGAGTAAAGATAAGCGTTTTGAATAAATTAAGATTTTATTAATAGTTTTTACATCTAAGTTAAGCTTTGCAGATTTCAGCATATTCAGCGACTTTATCTTGAAAATAACGCAAATGCCACTTGGTAGAACTTTTGCTGGCTTTTCTTATGACAAATTCACATAAAAAAACATAGACATGTTTATATCAAACAGAAAATACAAATAATCATATATCACACATTTTAAAAATTTATATTGGGTTATTTACCAGCTCTTTTTATCTAAATAACATATTTGTTATTTTGATTAAACTATTTAAAATCAACACGTTAAAAAGAATAATTACATTTTTTAAATTTATGAACATTATCGTGTCATTTCTTTAAAAAATGTTTAATTTTATCAACATCAAGGATAAGGATTGAGTATGGATATCTCCTCACACGATGAACACCTACCCCCTAAAAAACAAAAGTTTTATCAAATCCTCTATGTTCAGGTTATTTTTGCCATTGTACTTGGTATCCTTCTTGGACACTTTTGGCCAGATATTGGTGCAAGTTTAAAACCATTAGGTGATGCATTTATTAAACTGGTCAAAATGATTATTGCGCCTGTTATTTTCTTGACGGTTGTCACTGGAATATCAGGCATGAAACATATGGGAACGGTAGGACGAGTAACGGGTAAAGCAATGCTTTATTTCCTAACATTCTCTACACTCGCATTAATCGTCGGGATGATTGTTGCCAATATTATTAAACCAGGACAAGGTTTAAATATTGACCCTACATCATTGAAATCAGAGAAAGTTGTTGAGTACGCTGAAAAAGCACATGACGCTTCGATTGTCGACTTCTTGCTGAATATTCTTCCAACAACCATCGTTAGCCCATTAACAAGTGGTGACATTCTACAAGTTCTATTTGTTGCCGTATTATTTGGTTTATCCTTGGCTGCGGTAGGCGAAAAAGGTCAACCGATTGTAGACTTCTTAAATAACCTTACAGCACCCGTATTCCATTTAGTTGGAATGCTGATGAAATTTGCTCCGATTGGTGCTTTTGGTGCAATGGCATTTACAATTGGTAAGTATGGTATTGAAAGTATTGGAAATCTTTTACTTTTAATTATGACATTCTATATCACTGCCTTACTCTTTATTCTGGTTATTTTGGGTGCAGTAGCGCGCTATAATGGATTTAGAATTACAGATCTAATTCGCTATATCAAAGATGAATTATGGTTGGTTTTAGGGACCAGTTCATCTGAAGCTGCACTTCCATCATTGATGCGTAAAATGGAAAAAGCAGGCTGCGAAAAATCTGTGGTTGGCTTGGTTATTCCTACCGGTTATTCATTTAACCTCGATGGTACCAACATCTATATGACGATGGCAGCGCTCTTTATTGCACAAGCATGTAATATCGATTTGAGTATTCAAGACCAAATCTTATTATTGCTCGTTGCAATGCTAAGCTCTAAAGGTGCTGCTGGTGTTACAGGTGCCGGATTTATTACCTTAGCAGCAACATTGTCTGTTGTTCCAGCAGTTCCTGTTGCAGGTATGGCTTTAATTCTAGGTATTGACCGCTTTATGTCTGAATGCCGTGCACTAACCAATTTAGTTGGTAATGCGTGTGCAACGATTGTTGTGGCACGTTGGGACAATGCTTTAGACAAAGACAAACTGGCTGCTGCATTTGCTCATCCGAGTAAAGCACACTATGATGCTAAAGCAGTTGAACAACATCGTGAAGATCCAATCGATTAAAAACATCCAATAAGCAATATTTGTAATAAGAAGGAGCTTTTGAGCTCCTTTTTTATATAAAGCAACTATGAGTAGATCAAAAAATTACACATAACCATCAACTGCTATTCGCATATAAAATAAAGCACTAACTGAAAAATAGGTTTAATACACAAAGTTTAAAATGATGTATTTCTTAAAAACATTTGTCTAATTTACCCATTCTCAATAGATTGGTTTTATTCAGACAATACCAAACTTAAACAAAAATACTTCATTCAAAAGACTTAACGAAAACAGTATTACTCCCCTATTTCAGTACTCATCAATGAATAGATTTAGACGATCCATTCATTATTTTAAAGCTTAAGTTTTTAATAGTTTTTGATCCACCATTCTCATCAATTTAATTCATTGCTTCAGACTCTTATATACTTTATCTATAAAAAAAGAGCCTTTCGGCCCTTTAATTTCACATCTAAACTTATCTTGATTAATATTCTACTTAACCGAAACGGCCGGTAATATAAGCTTCAGTCAATTGGTGATCTGGTTGAGTAAAGACTTTCTCTGTAGAGTTCACTTCGATTAAGTCACCTAAATGGAAGTATGCTGTACGATCAGAAACACGCGCTGCTTGTTGCATGGAGTGGGTTACAATTGCGATTGTATATTGCGTAGAAAGCTCAGAGATTAACTCCTCAACTTTTGCTGTAGCAATTGGATCGAGTGCAGAACAAGGTTCATCCATTAAAATCACTTCAGGGCTTACCGCAATCGTACGTGCAATACACAAACGTTGTTGCTGACCACCTGAAAGACCTGTACCTGGCTGACTTAAACGATCTTTTACTTCATCCCACAAACCTGCTTTACGCAAGCTATTTTCAACAATCTCTTCTAAATCATACTTATCTTTGGCTAAACCATGCAGTTTAGGCCCATAAGCAACATTATCAAAAATTGATTTAGGGAACGGGTTTGGTTTTTGAAATACCATTCCAACTTGAGCACGAAGCAGCACAACATCTAGATTTGGATCATAAATGTCTTGATTGTCTAAGCGTACTTTACCTGTTACACGGCAAGTATCAATCGTATCATTCATACGGTTCAAGGTACGTAGAAATGTTGATTTACCACAACCTGATGGTCCAATAAATGCAATCACTTCATTTTCATAAACTTGAAGATCAATACCCTTAATCGCTTCTGCGTCACCATAGTAAACATGTACATCTTCAGCACTAAGTTTCACAGTTGTATTTTTTTCTTTCTTCGGTGTCGAAGACTCAAACTGGGAGACAAAAGAAGTGCTTGCTTGCTTTTGCTTACTATCAGTCGATGTAAATTGAGATTGTTCAGAATTCACGGTTGTATCCTGTCTTAAGGAATTTTTAGTTTCTACAGTATTCATCTCTATTCTGCCCTCTTTTACCAGCGAACTTCAAATTTCTTACGTAACCAAATTGCAAAGCTGTTTAGACCGACCATAAGTGCCAATAACACAATGATGGCTGCAGCCGTACGCCCTTCGAAGAAGTTACGTAATTCATTACCTTGCCATAAGTAAACTTGAACAGGTAAAGCCGTAGATTGATCTAATGGAGATACTGGAATATTTGCAACGAAAGCGCTCATACCAATTAATAGTAATGGTGCGGTTTCACCCAATGCATGAGCAATACCAATAATCGCACCTGTCATAATCCCCGGTAGAGCCAAAGGCAATACATGGTGGAATACTGTTTGTAAACGAGAAGCACCAATACCTAACGCCGCTTGGCGAATTGATGGTGGTACTGCTTTCAATGAAGCACGTGTGGTAATAATTACTGTAGGCAAAGTCATTAAACTTAAGACCAAACCACCAACCAAAGGTGCTGATATAGGTAAATGCATCCAACCAATAAAGATGGCAGCACCCAACAGACCAAATACAATCGATGGAACTGCTGCAAGGTTATTGATATTGACTTCAATGATGTCAGTAATAAAGTTTTTCGGTGCAAACTCTTCTAGATAAATCGCACTTGCTACACCCAATGGAATAGAAATCGCGATCACAATTAACATCATGAACAATGAACCCATAAACGCACCAGCCAAACCTGCTGTTGCTGGTGAGCTGCGTGAATCTGGATTGGTGAACATTTGCGTGTTAAAAGTACGGTTAATAATCCCCTTCGCAGCCAAGTCATCAGAAAGTTGACGCACTTCTGGACTAAGTTGTTGCTGCTCATCAGGCAATGAACGATCGATATGACCAGCCAACCACACATCAATATTGGCATCAGCAAGGAAATTAAGTTCTACCGTTTTACCAATCAATGCTGGGTCTTTAAAGACCATATCACGGATACGATATGCTTCTGAACTGGTGTAAATACTTGAAAGATCATCACGACGACTTTCGAGTGCAGGGTCTTTTGCAATGATTGCATTTACAATCAATGCATCCCAATCGACCATACCCATTTTTGTTTGCCAGTCGACATAACGCTCTTGAAATACAGCAGGAGATTCGCCCACTTTTTGTGTTGGTTTTGGTCCAGCATCAATCATACTTGGATCAAAATACACAGGTACAGTCATACTTGCTTGCCAAAATGCTGGCAACCCTTTGTATAAGATACTTCCAAATAAAATTGCAACAAATGCCAAACCAATAATCACTGCTGAAAAACCAGCAAAACGGAAGGTCTTTTCTTTACGATGGCGTTTTGACAATGAGCTGGCGATTTTAGCTTTACGTTTTTCTCGCAACTCAGCGGCAGCTTGAGGATCAAATACATTTTGATCCACAGGAGATGTATTTGATGTACTCATTCGTATTGCTCACGATATTTACGCACGATATAAAGTGCGACAATGTTTAAACACAATGTAATGGTAAATAAAGTTAAACCCAGCGCAAACGCAACTAATGCCTGCGGACTTGCAAAGTCTGTGTCGCCTGTTAATTGTTTTACAATCGTTACAGTAACTGTTGAAACAGCTTCAAGTGGATTGATATGTAACAATGGACTATTACCAGCAGCAAGAACCACAATCATGGTTTCACCGACTGCACGAGATACTGCAAGTAAGAATGCACCCGTAATACCTGGTAAGGCAGCTGGAAGAACCACTTGACGAATGGTTTCAGATTTGGTCGCACCTAAACCTAAAGAACCATCACGTAGGGCACGTGGCACTTGAGTGATAATGTCATCTGACAAAGAAGATACGAATGGGATAATCATAATACCCATTGCAAAACCTGCGGTTAATGCACTGGTCGCATTAACTTCAACACCAATTGAATCACCAATAGATTTGAAGATTGGGCCAATCACCATCATGGCAAAAACACCATAAACAATGGTTGGAATACCTGCTAAAACTTCAATTGTCGGCTTTGCCCATGAACGGAATCGAGGTGAAGCATATTCAGCAAGATAAATTGCAATCATTAAACCCAGTGGAACAGCAACCAGTAGTGCAATACCACTGACCATGAGTGTTCCCCACAGTAATGGTAATAAACCATAACTTCCTTCAGCATTACCTGAAGTACTAAAGCCAGGATTCCACTCTGTACCAAAGAAGAAGTCGATTGGACTTACAAACTGGAAAAAGTGCATCGCTTCACTGAACATCGACATCACAATACCCACAGTCGTGAGAATCGCAACACCTGAACACAGAATCAAAACAACGTTAATGGTTTTTTCAACTTCGTTACGTGCGCGAAATTGTTGACTAATTCTTTTTCTTGCCCAAATCAATCCAAGGATCGCAGCACACGTTACCACAGCAAACTTTGCAAACGAGCCAATTCTTTCAAATTTTGAGAGTTGTTCTGCAGCTGCAACCTCATAAGCTGCTGGCGTATCTGTCACACCAAAGCCAGAGGCAATTGCTTTAATACGATCTACCAGTACATCTACCCCAGCTGTATCTAGCGATGAAGCAATATTTGCTGGAACATTTTTTAAAATTAGATGTTGTAAAACACTTGGTTCTACCAAGTTCCAAACGATCAAAATTAAAAAAGCTGGGATTCCACACCACAACGCCACCAAAGAGCCATAATAGCCAGGACGTGAATGTAAAATTGCAGTGTTATTTCCCTTACCTGCTAGGCTTCGGCTTTTTCGTAGCCCGATTTGATATGCGATAGCGATTAAAGCCAATAACACGCCAATGAGTAGCAGATTCATGTATTCTCCACCGTTTTTTCAATTTTAATGATTTGAAAAAACTCTACTTAGCAAGGAAAGCCGATGGTAGTCACCCACCATCAGCTCCATTATTGCGGTTTTATTATTTACCAGCTTTAAAACCAGCCAATACTTTTGCACGTTCAGCATCAGACAATGAAATCAAACCTGCTTTGTCTAGCTTAGAACCTTTACCAGATACTTTCTTGTTAAGGAAGTATTCAGTATATTCTTTTAAGCCTTTGATTGACTGTAAATGCTCACCTTTCACATAGAAGTATAAAGGACGAGATACAGGGTAAGTACCATTTAGTACAGTTTGCTCAGAAGGAACAACGTTGTTCACTGTCGCAACACGTAATTTATCTTTGTTTTGATCATAGAAACCTAAACCAAATACACCTACCGCACTTGGAGATGTTTTTAAACGTGCTAGAGTTTCAGTATAATCACCTGCAATTTCAATTACTTTACCGTCTTTACGGAAGCTAGAACATGCTTTTTTCTGAGCGTCTTTGTCTAACTTTTTAAAGTAATCATAACTTTCACAACCCGCTTCAACCATTTTTTCTTGGAACACTTCACGTGTACCGTGGTTAGAAGCAGGAACAACTAAAGTAATTGGCTCATTTGGAAGAGACTTGTCAATTTGGTTCCAACGCGTATATGGGTTTGGTACCAATTTACCATTTGATGGTAATTCAGCAGCTAGGGCTGCAAATACGTGTTGTGGACGTAATTTATAAGCTGCTTTGCTTGCATTTGAAGCAAAAACGATACCGTCATAACCGATTTTTATTTCTTGGATTTTATTTACGCCAGCTTTTTTACATGCTGCAATTTCAGTATCTTTAATTTTACGTGAAGCATTTGCGATATCAATTGTGTTATCGCCTACACCTGAACAGAACTGTTTAAGACCAGCAGAACTACCGCCTGAGCCAACTACAGGTGCTTTAAATTGAGGGAAAGTATTACCAAATTCTTCAGCAACAATACTCGCATAAGGAAGTACAGTAGAAGAACCAGCGATTTGGATGGTATCACGAGCGTTTGCTGCTACTGCTGCCCCTGAAACTGCTAATGCAAGTGCGATGTGATTAATGCGCATTCTTTTCTCTCTTAAATAAACTGCTATTTTGAAGTACACCACTTCTTGTTGTGTCGTACTTTTCGGATAACTGCATTTTGATTTTAAAATATGACAAATAAGTTACAGCTTTATGACGCTTTTATGATATTTGATAATTCACATTTGATTTTATTAAAAATCTTTTAAATTCAATATGTAAACAACTGTGTTCTATTTTTTAAATTTGAGGATATTACAATTCAAATTGTAATATTTCATGTGTATGTCACAAAAGATGTATTAAGGTTTACCCATTTCAAGCGACACTCTATGTCGTGATAGCCTTATTTTCTCATCTAAAAACCCTTAAAATAAATAAAAAAGAGCAATTTAAATGATCAGATTAAATCGTAAAGAATGGCATGAAACTTTTCTAAAAATGGTAGCCTCAGCCAGCATGATCACGTTTATTATCTATATGAGTTGTTGGATTATTTACTTTTTATTGGCACAAATTAGCCAATACAATCTGATCCAAAATATTGTCATTAGTTTTAGCTTCATCAGTTTATTTATATTAACCATGCAAACCTTACGTTCAATGTATCAGGTCTACTATTTGCCTTTAATGAATAGTTGCAGGTTAAATTATCAAAAAATTATTTTCTTTTGCAGCAGTTTCTCCATCGCACTTATTGTAGTCAGCTCATTTTTATTAAATTTTGGAAAAATGTTAAAAGATTATTACAACTAAGCAGATATAAATGATCGCCGCTGCGCATGCCTACTATGCAATCAAGTGTTCTATTTTTCTTAATCATTCCGCACAATAATTGAAATTTCAAAGAACACGGCATTGTTTTATATTCAAATGAGCACTCCCTAAAAGATTTGAATATGAATAGCAAAACGCTGAACAGCTTTAACCCAGACCTTCCCGTTCATATGAGCTTCTCCGAACATGATTGGCAGCTCTTAGCCCAATATTGGTATCCAATTGCATTAGCAAGAGACATTACTGAGCAGCCACTCGGAACCATGTTGCTGGATATGCCATTGGTCATTTATAAAATAGGTGCTGAAATTATTGTTGCCAAAGATGCTTGCCCACATCGCGGTGTTCCGTTAAGCATCGGAACAAATGATGGTCAAGGTATTGTTTGCCGTTATCATGGTTTACGCTTTGGTGAAAATGGTAAATGTAATCGTATCCCAGCTCATCCCAATCATAAAATTTCGGACCGTTTCCACCTTAAAACCTATGCTGCTATTGAACGTTATGGATTAATCTGGTGTTCACTTTTAGCAAAAGAACAGGATATAGCCAATATTCCAAACATGCCGCATTGGGATGAGACCACGTACCAACAACTGGTTTGTCCTCAAGTCGATTTAAAATGCTTTGCTGGTCGACAATTGGAAGGCTTTATCGATGTTGCCCATTTTGCATGGGTACATCCAGAAACTTTTGGTGACCCAGAAAATACTGAAGTGCCTGATTACACCACGCAAGAAACAGACTATGGTTTTAGTGCTGATTATATCAGTAGTGTAGGTCGTTACCCAATTGGTCTAGATCAATTAGGACAAGCGGATTTTCAATGGTTACGCCATTTTGAAATTCATTTGCCTTTTACCGCAACATTAACCATTCATTTCCCCAATCAAGCGAAACAGGTCATTATGAATGCTGCCTCGCCCATGACAGCACGTAGTACTCGATTATTTGCCCCCATTTGTCGTAACTATGATCAAGATTTACCAATAGAAGATGCTTACGAATACAACCTTAAAATCTTTGAAGAAGACCGTTTGATCGTTGAGACACAAAAACCAGAATATCTACCTTTAGATTTATCCATTGAGGCACACTTCCCTGCTGATCGCAGTTCAAGTATGTATCGCCGTTTATTAAGGAAAATTGGATTTAGCCCATTATTCGCCGCATAAATCAGTTTCATCACCATGTTTTATAGAAGTTGATCAGGCTTCTTTAAAACAATAAAACCTGAATGTATCGCTCTATATATTTATAATTTTTTCCAGTTGATTAAATTTAACTCAAAAGTTTCTATTAAAATTGCACTCTTCGATTAAAAGATTAAAATGCACATTACATAAATGAAGTGACTCCAATTAGGTGGTATAACATGCAACAAATGTGGTCAGACATCGATGCCTATATCGAATCACATTTAATTCCTGAAGATCCAATCCTCATACAAACATTAAAAAACACTGAGGATAAAGGATTTCCAGACCACCTTGCTGTTGCCGCAAATCAGGGCATGTTATTGCAAATGTTGATTCAAATGAACAAGTGCAAACGTGTTTTGGAATTAGGTACTTTTGCAGCGTATAGCACCATGTGGTTAGCCCGTGCCTTACCTGATGATGGCTATATTTTAACGATTGAAGGTCGTGATACGCATGCTGCTCTAGGTAAAGAAAATATAGATCAGGCCAAGCTCAAACAAACCGTTGAATTAAAGTGTGGTCGTGCAGCCGATATTTTAAAAGCGTTGCCTGAAGCTACAGAACCTTTTGACTTTATTTTTGTCGATGCTGATAAACAAAGCTATCCTGAATATTTAGAATTAAGCTTAAACCTGTCACATTCAGGTACAGTGATTGTTTTGGACAACGTGATTCGTGCTGGTGACATTCTTGACCCAGACAATGTCAAACCAAGTATTGAAGGGATCCGTGCCATGTATAAAGCCATGCAAAACCATCCTAAAATTCTGTCATGTACGGCTTTGCAAACTGTAGGTAGCAAAGGGCATGATGGTTTTGCCATTGCAATTGTAAAATAAAGCATGCTGATTTAATTTTTAAAACTGCTATTTAGATAGCAGTTTTTTTTATAGCTAAAGTTTTAACAAGTCCAGCTTAGCTTCAATCATTCTCCTTAGAGTTATCCCCTGAACTTGTTTGTAGAATTGTGGATAACTCAATAATGCTTTAATAAACCCATGAAAATAAAATATTTTTAATCGTCGATTAATTTTCAACCAGTTAAATTCATGGTTCATGAAAAAGTGCTTGCATTTCAAAATGCAATATTTTTATCAAATTTTTTAATCAAAAAAAATGCCACAAATCATATTATTTATGGCATTTCATCTCTTCTGTTTGATCGGTCATTTAACTCAATGTCGATTGCTCAATCGCGTTGTCTTTTATCTTCAAATCAAACTTATTTTGCGACCAACAATGGAACTGCAGCATTTCTAAAAATAGTGGTGGTTACACTACCCAAAAAGAACTGATGAATTTTACTATGACTAAATGCACCTAAAACAATCAATTGAATTTGATGCTGATCTTGATAATCCAAAATATTTTCAGCAACATCACCATAACGGTACTCTACCACTACATCCAAACCCGCCTCTTTTAAACGTTGCGCAGGCTCATTGAGAATCTCAGGATGATCACCGACATAGAGTAAATGGCATTGCAAAAGTTTAAGCAAATCACTTTTTTCAACACGTTTTAGCATTTTTTGACATGTTTCTGAAAGCTCATAAGCAAAAATAAACCGTGTAGGTGGCTTAAATGTTTGCCCAACGGTTAATACCGTACTTTTGGTTCCACGAATAAAGTTTTCAACATTACTGCCCAGTATTTTATTCTTCTCAGCTGAACGCTCACCCACTCGACCGATGACAGCGATATCATCTTCAGTCAATTCATTGAAGCTTTGTTCGAGAAAATCACCTTTGGCTTGAATTTGAATCGGTGTGATATTGTATTTTTCTTGAATCATTTCAGAAATATGCTTGAGTAAATTATTACTGTAATCCAGTGCTAACTCACTTTGCTTTTGTTCAAGTTCAGCCAGCTCTTTAAGTAACATCGCATTACTTTCAAAGCCAATTACCCCACTAATTTCCCCTAAATGATAACTTGCAGGGTAATAATCCAATACTTGCAATAAAACCAGTTCACGACCAGTTTTTTGAGCAATCCATGCGGCTGCTTCTGCCAATGCATTGATGCACGGAGAAGAGTCAATACAAGCCACTACTCTGTTCATTTTAACCTCGCTTTAGCTTTACAGCTTTGGGTCTATATTATTGTTTTAAATTAGCATAAGTTTTTATAAGTTTGGACAACTTTATGTAATTAATCCCATAATTTAATTATGTATTTGTACAAACTGTGCGTTCATTCACGATAACGAATAAAACGCGCTGGGTTCCCTGCCACAATTTCTCGTTCAGCTACATTTTTAGTAACCATACTATTCATTCCAATCACCGCATGTGAAGCAATTTTTACACCATCTTTCACACCAACATGCGCGCCCAACCAAACATCCTGACCAATTTCAATGCCTTTGGAAGTCACAGCTTGTTGATAAACAGGAATACTCAAATCCATCCCATGATCAAAAGCATAAAGATGACAATAGGCGGCTATACGAACTTGATCATGTAATTTAATACCGACTTTGCCCCCATCCAAAATACAATGATGGTTGATCGCGACTTCATTACCAATCTCTAACGGTCCATGCAAGGTACAATCTGCCGCAATAAAAGTATTATCCCCAATGACAATTTTCCGACCAGGCTCAGCAAATATATGCGCTAATGGTGAAATAAAACAATTTTGACCTATTTCAACAGTTTCCATTGCCATCAAATACGCTTGATACTGCTGCTGCCACTGCTCCGCCCAAACTCGATTTTTCGGTTTAAGCGAATAATATAGCCACGGCATATAATTTAAGCGATGCTTATGTTGTTCGCGATATTTCAATAATGGGTCTTGCTCAATCATCAGCGTCTTCCAACAATTTAAGTTGCTCACGCCCGCGCGTTACATCTTGAATTTTTAACTTAAGTGGATCAATTTGATGTATTTGTAATAATGCCTCAACTTCAACCCCATTAGCAGTATATTGTTCTGTATATTCAATGCCTTGGGTATTTAATTCATACTGAAAAATTGACCATTCGCTAAATTGGCATTGAAAATAAATTTTCTTCTTTTCAATTAATTCTATTTTTTCAGCCAAAAGCAGACATTGCCCTGCACAACCACCATAGGCCCGAACTAAACCACCTGTACCCAACTTGATGCCACCATACCAACGATTGACCAATACAATTACATTGGTTAAATCATTGCCCTCAATGGTCGCAAGGATCGGGCGACCTGCTGTACCTGAAGGTTCACCATCGTCATTAAAACGAACATTATGACCTATTTTCCATGCCCAACATTGATGGGTTGTTGTTAGATCTAAATGTTTTTCCAGAAACATTTTAACTTGCTGTTCATTTTCAACAGGCGCTGCAATGGCTTGAAATCGACTCTTTTTAATATCTTCCTCAAAAATCGTTTCGGATACAAGTGTATAAACCATAATGAAAATAAAACATTCAAACTCAATATATTGCCATTATAACGTGCTTTTAAAAGACATTGGGCAATAAAAAACCCTAAGCGAACTTAGGGTTTTTTCTATTCACTCACTAAATTACAGGACAAGCTGATGATTTTGAAGCAAGAGTTTCAAGATATCATCTTCAGTTTTGCCGTTAAATGCAGCACCTGATTGCGCCAAATTATCCAATTGGAGTAAATCAGTTTTGCCAGTGTACGTAGTACCTGCACCATCACGATCTAGAGTGAGTGTGACATTATTACCATCAACTCTAACACCAAGATAGTTTTTCAAATAGTTTGCCGATGCTGTTAAATCAGTTGTGATATTTGCACTGTTAAAACCAATGAGTAAATCAGAAATATCAATGATGTCTGCATTCGTATCAGTATTCACATTTCCAGAATGGAAGTCTGTCCAATGATCAACACCATTTCCACCACTTGCACTAGCACTTTCTAATACATGATATACAAGCACATCTGAACCTCCATTACCCGTAAAGGTATCATTCAGTTCACCACTAATTAGTGTATTGCGTAGAGCATCACCAGTGGTTAGTGCATCAACTGTTACTGTAAGAGATGCTGTATGATCTTGACCAAAAACAGAGAGTTTATAATCGAATACTTCTTGGCGACCAATTACGCCCGTACTTGGTGTATAAACATAGCTTCCATCACTTTTCACGAACAGACTGCCATACTCACCTTGCACTGTCACACCATTATATCCAACCTCTACAAACTGACCATTCCCCGTATCAATACTAAATTTAGCATAAGATGGATTATAGGTATCGTCTGTCAACATGTTGCCAGTAATTGCAGCAGCAGTTACTGGGGCAATTTCATTATAATGAGTAATGTCTTGCGCTAAGCTCACTGTAGCATTAAATCCTAAACCTATATTACCTGATGCAGATGCCGTAATTGTATAGGTTCCTGGGCCTAAATTAGGTATGTCGACAGTTATTGAACTTCCAAGTGCGTTGAGAAGAGGCTTACCGGTTATCGTCCCAACTTCTGTACCATTTTGATCTTTGATTGTAAGAACAATCGTTGGCAATAGAGAAACTGAAAGTGGTGGGATATTTACTTTAACTACAACATGCGAAGAGTCTGTATTCGCTACATTAAATGTCGTTGGAACATAAGTACCACCACCACCACCTAATGTACCTGCCACTGCAAAACTAGCACCTTGATTTGCTTCACTTACTATTTGCACCACATTCGTTACAACACCAATAGCAACATGCTCTGCATTGTCTAGAATGATTGGAGCTGGAAGAGATACATCATTTTGTGGATTTGTATTATCCCAAATTACACCAGAGTTATCACCATCGATACGAATATTCAAATTCGCTGTTGCTTCACTCCCATTGAAGTCCCTAATCGTATAGGTGAATGTATCTACCTTACCAATATCCGCAGAATCACCATTACTTACATATTTATAATGTCCGTTTGGAGAAATATAAAGTGTTCCGTAAGCACCAACCACAACCGTGTTTGCACCAGATAATGTAACTGCAGGATCACCAACCTCATTGGCTACTTTAGTGACAAATGTTGTTGTATTTACTTCATCTGCACCATCCACACTTGAAATTACATTTCCTTCTATGGTACTTGAACCTAAATATTTATTGGTTTGGTCTTGCATGGTTAATTCAACACCGCCAAATAATTGAGCAGATAAGGTTGAATCCAACAGATTTAATATCTGCTGCAATAAACCACTATTGGTTGGATTCTCTTGCAGTGCGATGGTATATACACCTGATGGTAAATTATCTAGATTAATTTGGCCAGAATAAGTAAATACAGCACCTAATAGACCTGTTGCAGTCAATTTTACAGCATCTTGAACGATGAAATATTCTTTTTGCGCTACACCATTTTCATCTAGGTATTGACGTTCTAGGACTGCATTAAAGGACTTACCAGATGTCCCTAATAAAGTACCAACAATCCCTCCAAGCGCAGCATTAACAAAACTGCCGCCTACACTAACATTAACACTTGAAGTGCTATTTTCTTCAACTTCAAAATTAAATGGTACGGTATTACCTAAAGAGATATTTAGTCCGAGTAAATTTACGCCCAGCAATTGTGAAGCTCGACCTTGTACTCCAATATCATCACCCACGGATTCATGATAATTTTTAACAGTTGCAAGGTCGTCACGGGCAACAACTTGATCAACATAATCTGGCGGTGTTAATTCACCTGGATCAGCTGGTGTTCCTGCAATATTAATAATGATTTGAGCCGTATCAGATGTTGCTCCATTAGACAGTTTATAATCAAATATTTCAGTTTTTCCAACAGCCGATTCTCCTGCTGTCACAGTATAAGTAAAGACTCCAGTTAGTGTGTTAATTTCAAGACTTCCATACTCTCCTTGAATTGTAACACTACCTTGTGCAACAGACGCACCATCTATTTCAGTGATTGAACCACCACCAACTACATCTTGACCATTTCCATTATCATCAAAAACATTACCTGTCACTGCATAGTTCGCAAAAACCTCTTCAGTTCCAGTTACGCTAATATCTGTTTTTTCGTAAATCGTTAATAAGTTTGACAATAGAGGAGCAACAGCCGCGTCAACAATGTAATCAATTACGCTAATTGGCAATACATTTAATAGTTGGTTAACGACACTTGAAAGCGGTAAACCGAGTGTATTTACAGGAATTAAAATTGTATTGACTAAAGCGAGAACTGGAGCACCTAATGGGCCAAGTACTGCATTAATTGCTGCCCCGATAGCTGCCGCATTTGAAGCACCCAGAATTTCTCCTTCGCCACCAAGGTCAGTAATAGCAACGTCTTTGAGTAAAGTTGTTAGAGCACTATCATCAGCCTGAACTGCAACCGTATAATTACCCTCAGGTAAATTAGTGAAATCAAGCTTAATTGAGTCGTTACTATTCACGACACCAATGATTCCAATCCCCCCCACAGTGACAATACCACCTTGACTCGTACCACGTGCAACCTCCACTGGTCCATTGGCAGTTTGCTGATAAATAACAATCTGAACAGCCTCACCGACCGAAATCAGGTCTTGTTGTGAAACTGTGACAGAAATATTACCTGTCGCTCCCTTACCTGCACTTCCTGTCGTTTGTGGAATTGAGAAATCTAGACCAGTAGCATTATTCCCCAAGATATCAACAACTGCGATATCTGAACCTGCAACTTCTGTACGGTTTACTCGGACTTCCTGACCTAGATTTAATGCAAATTCATCATTTACAGCATTAAGTGGTGGAATAACAACCGAACCATTGGTCACTGAAGTTGGTGGAAGGGTTACTGCATCATTGCCCGCAATGTCTTGAATCGCATTCGGATCATTCGCTGCTGTTGGATCGGTATAACCTACTTGCACCGCTTGACCTAAGGTCACTGGAGCACCCAAGGTTAACACCACGCTACTGCCCACCACTAACACACTCGTGATCGCAACCACTTGACCATCCGCTGTCACTGCGAAGTCGCCTGCAACTGGTGGATTTAATGGATCAAGCGCTTCATTGTAGTTCAGCGTTAAGGTCGTACCCAATGGATCAACTGTCGCATTGACAAAGGTTGGTGCTGTCGTATCGCTCGGAATAACCGAACCATTGGTCACTGAAGTTGGTGGAAGGGTTACTGCATCATTGCCCGCAATGTCTTGAATCGCATTCGGATCATTCGCTGCTGTTGGATCGGTATAACCTACTTGCACCGCTTGACCTAAGGTCACTGGAGCACCCAAGGTTAACACCACGCTAC